>Ga0308417_1000550_pt1 | contig 27114 bp, 24 predicted proteins | sample HotsprSampleOS65_FD_203528 | JGI IMG/M metagenome (GOLD analysis project Ga0308417, IMG submission 203528) | Hot spring phototrophic mat microbial communities from Octopus Spring, Yellowstone National Park, Wyoming, United States - 20090730_OS65 ...
AATCAGTCAATAACTCGTTACATCTCTAATAGAAACTTTATCTGAACTAGCTTATGAAAGCTCCCATTTACACAAAACCTAAAAATAACGGGACTAAACAGCTTTTTCAAAACCCAATTTTGGAGAGACTCACCCGCACGCATATTGCTGTTCCTATTAGTCTTTTCATTGGTATCTCTGCCGGCTTGATTTACTATGGTGCTGTCTCGACCAATTTGGCAGTTTGGCAATTAATTGTCCTTTTCTTTGTTGGTTTATTTGTCTTTTCATTCGTAGAATATAATGTGCATCGTCGGATATTCCACATGGAGCCGGATACGCCCCGCAAGGCAAAAATACAATATACTATACACGGTGTACACCATGAATATCCGAAAGATAAAGACCGTTTGGCGATGCCTCCGCTGCTAAGTTTAGCAATCTCGTCTGCTCTGGGTGGTATTCTTTACTTAATAATGGGGGATTATATGTTCGGTTTTTTGCCGGGCTTCCTAACAGGTTATGCAACCTATCTGTTTGTACATTATGCCGTTCATGCCTTTGCGCCCCCCAAAAACTTCCTAAAAGTACTGTGGGTTAATCACGGCATCCACCACTACAAAGACCACAACAAGGCATTTGGAGTATCCTCTCCACTGTGGGACTGGGTGTTTCGCACTTTGCCCTAATTGCCGATAAACGAATATGAAAGCCGTCCAGATAAAATAGGATGGCTTTTTGCTTGTGCGATTTGCATGCCCTCTCTTTACACCAAGAGCAACAAACCTGCATAACAAGCACCAAAACCTGCTACCGAACCTGCCATCAACTCGCCTATCGAGTGAGCTTTTAAGGATAGCCTAGCTGAAAAAGTAACACCCCATGCCATAATGGCTGCTATTAGCGGGTAAAAAAAATCAGCATCGGGAAAAGTTTGTTGCAAGCTAATCAGCGCGCCCGCCACACCGCTGATACCTGTGGCATGAGCGCTAATTTTGTAGAAGAAGGTGGTTAGCAACACAAGCAAAACCGCTATACAGACAGCGACCATAATGGCAGGCAGCAACATTACCTGTGGCAATTTGCTGAAAAAGTAAAATGCCGCTCCGCCATAAGAGGTCAGACTAATTAAAAAAGGCATGAATCGGTCTTTTCTTTCAGGCAGGGTAAGGTCTTTAATCAGGCCTATCCGGCATAAGAAAACTATTGCCATAGTGGGCATGAGAAAGGTGGTAATAAATACCAAACTAAGCAACATAAGTTTGAGCGTGTCGCCATATTGCAGCAATTTGGCAGGACCGAAAAAAAGGACTAAGGCACATAAGTAAGTACCCATCAGCAAAGGGTGCATCACCACTGAAACAAACTGGGCAAGCGGTCGGCTCATAGTTCTTTGCGCAGACGCGCTACAGGAATATTCATTTGCTCTCTGTACTTGGCAACCGTGCGCCTTGCAATATTATAGCCTCTGTCGTTCAGCATTTTTTCCAATTTATCATCTGAATATGGCTTGCGCTTATTTTCGTTGTCTATGATTTCTTTGAGAATAGATTTTACTTCCTTACTGCTGACATCTTCGCCCGAATCGGTACTAATGCTTTCAGAGAAAAAGTGTTTGAGTGGGAATACGCCAAACTCGGTTTGTACCGATTTACTATTGGCAACGCGCGAAACAGTGGAGATATCCATGCCGATTTTTTGTGCAATATCTTTCAAAATCATGGGTTTCAGTTTGCTCTCGTCGCCTTCCCGAAAATATTCCTGTTGGTATTCCACAATAGCGTTCATAGTTTTCAGTAGGGTTTGCTGACGTTGTTTGATAGCATCAATAAACCATTTAGCTGCATCTAATTTCTGTTTTAGGAACATGACTGCCTGCTTGAGTGTCTTGTCCTTTTTACTGCTTTTCTCGTAGGAATCCAGCATTTCCATGTATGAGCGGCTGATGCGCAAATCGGGGGCATTGCGGGCGTTTAACGTCAGGTGAAATCGACCTGTTTCGTCGGTGCGCAAAATAAAATCAGGGGTAATATAATGATTACGCGAAAAATCGCTAGTGCTTTCTCCCGGCTTAGGATTCAGATGCACAATCACATCTATTGCTTCTTTCAGTTGCTCTTCAGTAATATCTAATCGCTTTTCAATTTTGTGATAATGCTTTTTGATGAATTCATCGAAGCAAAGTGAGATGATACGCAGTGCATTGCGAACGCTAGGTTGATTCTGGTCTTTCCGCTTTAATTGCAGTTCCAGACATTCCTGCAAGTTGCGAGCAGCAATACCTGGAGGGTCAAAAGTCTGAACTTGATGTAGAACTTCTTCTACCTCTGCTTCGTTGGTTTCAATATTCTGGGTAAAAATGAGGTCATTGACAATGCCTTGTAGTTCGCGGCGAATATATCCCTCGCTATCTATGTTACCAATGAGTTGTACACCTATTGCATATTGACGCTCATTTAAGTTTAGATAACCCAGTTGTGTCATGAGCGAATCAATCAGCGATTCATTGGTAGAAAGCGGCATCTCTTTGTCTTCCTCATCGCTTGGGCCGTCTCCCTGCATTTTATAGCCTGCATCGTCATTGTCTAACATGTAGTCCGAAATACTGAAATCTATGCTGTCTAAGCTCTCATTTTCTTCACGACCATACTCTTGGTCAATACCTTCACCCAAATCATCCATCTCATCGTACTCATCATCAGCAGTGACACTTTCTTCTCTTTCTCTAATAAACTCTTCCTCCTCGCTGCGACCTTCTTCCAACGCAGGATTTTCAGCCAACTCTTCCTCAATGCGCGATTGCAACTCAGCAGTAGGCACCTGCAAAAGTTTGATAAACTGAATCTGTTGAGGAGACAGTTTTTGGGTAAGTGACTGAACTTGTGTTATCTTCTGCATAATCGTCGAGTTGAAAAGAAGACAATAATATGGAACACTTTTTGCTAAATTACGCGTTTTCTACAAAAAGAGTTTAACTTAACTATAATATTTTCACTACCCAATTTATCGCTATCCATGAAACCACTTGTCATCTTAACGCTTTTTCTAGAGGGATTTTCCACCATAGTCGCTGCACAACAGCCACTTGTAAGCTATTTTTCTATTACTGGTGACTCAGCTGCACAGCAGAGAGCCTTTTATTTCAACAATACCGATGAAATAGAAGCACATGCTAACAAACTTTTTAATCAGGGCAATTTTGCTGCAGCCTTGGTTTACTACGACCAGTTGGTAAGCGTTCAGCCTACGCAAGAACGCTTTTATTTTGAGCGCGGGCGCTGCCTTGAAGAAATGCAGGCTACTAACGAGGCATTAACCGACTATGATTATGCGCTTGCGCTTAATCCAAACTTTGCTGAAGCTTTGTTTAATCGTGCCAACCTGCGTTTTCGGCAGGGGCAGTACGGATTTACTATTGCCGACTTGGACAAACTACTCGAACTGCCCGATGAGAAACAGCCCTCCACCAATGCCATTTATTTTGTACAGGGCAATGCAGGTATCTTAGGTGCATTTAGCATGAAAAACCGCGAAATGCCTGCCTATTGCCTGCGGGCAAAAGCCAAAGAAAAAGCCGGAAATATCACAGGTGCAATACAGGATTACACGGCAGCCATTGGAGATGGACAAACAGCAGATGCCGAACTGTACTATGCGCGTGGAAATCTTTACAAGCAGTCAGGAAAGGTTGTAGAAGCACAAGAAGATTTTGCAAGAGCTTTACTAAAAGACCCACAACATTATCAGGCAATGCTTGCACTGGGCAATGACACCGAAAAAATCAAGAAAAATCGACTGCAGGTGATTCTTGAAGAACAACCTGAAAATGCCTTAGCGTTTGCCCAAAAAGGAGCGTTACTGCTAGAAGAAAAAAAATATGCAGCTGCTATCAATGATTTTGACAGCGCCGAGCTTTATGGCTATCGTGAAGCTGCGCTTTATCTCAATCGCGGCATAGCCAAAGAGAAACTCAATCAGACCGATGCTGCCATTACTGATTTTTCACAGGCGATTCGTATCCAACCTTCTACTAAAGCCTATAACCTTCGTGCAAGTGCATATTTTAAAAAGAAAGAGTATGAAAAAGCCATTGCTGATTATACGCAATCGCTTAAGATGGATGTAGAGCAGGCAGATGTTTACTATAACAGGGGTATTGCCTGCCATTATGCCCGTCAGAAAAATGAAGCCTGTGTCAATCTGAAAACAGCCATTTCTTTGGGTTATCAGATAGCACAGGCAGCGTATAATAAACTCTGCAATTAAGGCTATTCGGCTACGGGTTCAGCATCGTTATTGGTAGAATTTTTGCCATTGAAGTTAAACAGCAGCGAAAAGCGCAGCGAGTCGGCAAGAGGCATATTCTGACGCATCGGAATCAGATAGGCAAAGTTGATACTGAGGGCGCTGAATTTCAAACCTGCTCCTACGGTAGCAAACTTGCGTCCGCCTTTGATGTCGGCTTCGTGGAAATAGCCACCACGCATAGCAAAAATATCGTTGTACCAATATTCTGCGCCGACGGCAAGCATCAGTTCTTGTAGTTCCTCGCTAAAAGGGGCATCGGTAAATGAGCCCAAAATACCTGATACTAATGAGCGGTTCGGCATAGTCAGCCTGCCATTTTGCACCACTGGCGAAGGTACCATCAGTTTATTGACATCAAAAGCTAGCGTTAGTTTGTTGTATTCGTCAAACTCTCCGGTAATAGCTGTTCCAACGCGTAGGTTGGTAGGGATAAAGTCGCGGCTTTCGGGATCATTATAAGTCAGTTTCAGACCCACATTAGAAATATTGCTGCCCAAAGCAACTGTTGCAGGAATATTGCCAAGAATAGTTTGTGTCTGATAATATACGCCCAAATCGACGGCAACTGTATTGCCGGGTTGCGCATTTATATTGGTTCCTGCATTGCTGATATTACCAGCTAGATTGGAATGGATGAAGCGGAAGGCAGGTGCAATACTCAAATTGCTAGAAAGTTTACGTGCATAGGTGATATCAATTGCTATCTCACGTGGGTTAAACTCCTGCAAAGGATTGCCTACCAAATCGGTAAACTGCATACTACCCAAATTCATATAACGGATAGAGCTGCCAATGGTTTCTAACTTGCTCAAACGCTTGTAGCCTGATAGATAGCTCAGCCACATATCGTTTACCAATCGCATCAGCCATGGGTTGTAAGAGAGGCTGAATCCGCTTGCCTGTTCAATAAATGCCAACTTTGCCGGATTCCAATGAATCGAGTTCGCATCAGGCGAAATAGCTACCCCTGCATCGCCCATCGCCCCTGACCGGGAATCGGGAGCAATCATTAAAAATGGCACAGCAACAGGAATCACGCGGCGATTTTGGTCTTGTCCTAAAACGCTACCGGAGTTTTGTGCTGACAACCAAAAGGGTAGCAAACTAAAATAGAGTACTACAAGTGCTCTTGTGCTAAAAAACATAAAGGTTGAAAATTAAGAGAAATGAAACTTTACCAGGATGAAATATGGGTAAAGAACAATTACATAGGCAAAAAGTGTGCGGGCTAAGTGATATTAATTTTAAAACACTGGCAATATTAATTTTTGCAAGTCAAAAAAGCAAAACAGATTATCTAATGACGACAAGCTTACCTGTAAATGTACATTGTTCTTTTTCAGTAGCCGATGATTCTATCAGAATTCGGTACATATATATGCCTTTTGCAAGTAAACATCCGCCTTGGTCAAAAATATTCCCTATCAGTTCAATCTGCTCATTTTTGACATTATATAAATTTGTTTGCTGTTGCATGATCTGTCTGCCTGTCAGTTCATAAACAGATACAGTAATGCTTAAATCGCGTCCAATGCGGTTGTGCTTGAACTGCCACCGAACTTCTCTGGTTTCCAAAGTGAGCGGATTAGGATACGCTTTTAAGTCTTCTATAAAGAACGGGTCATCTGCTACTACAAACCAAATTATCGCCTCAGCCGGATTATTGTGTAAGTCCCATGCTTTGAGGCGCAAAGTGTGCTTGCCTTTGGTAAGCCCTTTCAGCGGAAATCGAAGGCTGCCCTGTTTGGAATTGTCTAAGGCGGCACGATAAAAACTATTTAATACAAAACTTTGCTGACCGTCTAATGTAGCGGTAATATCCTGTCCTATTCCCATGCTACTGATGTTAATACCGCTGTCATCTTGCAAAAAAGCCAATAGTTCTGTGTTTGGTTTTACACGCCCGCCATTTACAAATTGTTCATTTTCCATGAATAAACGAATTTGCGGAGGCGTATTGTCCACTATGGGATTCGGCGTTGTTCCGCCTATGACTATATTCCATGCGCCAAAAGCATCAGTATTGCGTTCGGCATCCATCGCATAAGCCAATATGCGACCTGCCCCAAAAGTGTAATTAATGTTCTTGGGTACGATAAATTGTACAGCAAACTGTCCTTGCCGTACACTCACTTCGCCACGAAACAAGGCAGCAGGTCGGTCGCGATACGTAGCAGGCGCATCTTCGTCTCCAAGAGTTTGCAGTTCAAATTCTTTTTCCCATATTTCTATTTGCAGCCTGCCATTAAAAGCGGCATCCAAAACACCACCTTTTCTTACTTCACCTATCAGCGTAACATTGGCTAATGCTTTGAGTGTATCGGGTGCGGCGGTTAATACAATTTCCTGCGAAGGATAAGCTAAGCGCATAGAAGGGTCTCCAAGCAAGGCAAAGTTCCGATTAACTACGCCATTGACGCTGTTGTTTTTAGTTTGCCGTTGCATATCGCCCAATCGTGGCATTTTACCGTTGATAGGGGTAAATGCAGCATTATAAAAGGCTTCGTTTAGTATAAAGTTGGTGCTTGAAAAAACAGGGCGCGTAGTAGTAACCAACCCAATAGCACCACCTTGGGGACTAAGCAGCGCAAATTCTGCTCCTGATGTAAGAGACGGATTGTCATAACGTCCAAACTCACAAGTAGCAGTAATTATCAGCGGTAGGCGGTCATAGTTTGTCCAGTTATTGATTTGTACCACATCCAGTACCGCTTCCGATGCCCAGCCTGTTTCTGAGCCGTGTCCGGTATAGTTTACTATCAAAGCACCCTCGGCAATCTGACGGTTGAGGGCATCGCGTGCTGCCGGCGAGCGCCGCCCAGTAGGTGAAGCAATTTGTGGGAAAGCATCTATGTAAATTTTTTGCACCTGAAAATTCGGATTGCGACGTTGTACTAATGCCGAAAGTTGTTCACTATCGGCTAAATGAATATTTAAGTCGCCATCATCTGCCACAAAAGTAATACGGCTGCGCCAATTACCTAAGGTAAGTGTGGTAGTGTAATGAATCAACTTATCTACCATAACAGTAGCTTCGCGCGCTGTTTTGGCAGGTAAGCGACCTATACCGATTTCTAGGTCGTAAATGCTACCGAAATCTTCTTCCCAGAACCCTTCATATTCATCAAAAAAGCCAAAATAATCGTCTGATGAAAAGCTAAAAATAGGATGCAGCGACTCATAAGACTGATAAACAGGTACGAAGTTAGTATTACCGGCAATTCGGTCTTTATAGTCATAGGAGGCATCGCCAAACAGCAGCAGATACTTCAAACGTCCTTGCGACTGCAAATAACGGAATCGTGCAAAATCACGGATGGCAGTTAGGTCTTGTCGTCCGGATGAAAACTCATTATATATCTGTGTAGTAGTTGCTACTTCTACTGCAAGACCATCGTTGCGGCGGCGAAACTCGGCGAGTCTTTGTGCCTCCGAGAGAAATTGTGGAGCAGTAACTATTAGCAAGTCAGGATTAGTTGTTGTACCACGCAAGTTTTGCCCTACCACTTTGCCTGCAAAACGAGGTTCGGGCAGACCCTCGATGCGGAAAGCGGCATATTCACGCAGTTGTCGCTGTGGGTTGGCAACACTAAAAACAGCCTCATTGCCTGTATTGCGCAAGGTTACAGCCTGTGGGGAGGCAAAATCGGTAACATCCCACACTTGCAAATCGGCAGTAGCACCAGCTATTCGAAAAGTACTTACTGTTTGGTCAGCAGCTGCAAATGAGCGGAAAAATGTGGCATTCTCATACAGTTGCAGGCGGCGCTGAAAGTTGAGCGATACATAATCCAAATGCCCAAAGGCAGCATTGTTGCCTGCTTTGTCGTAGCGGATACGAACAGTAAATTCGTTATTGGTAGGACGTGCAGTCGGTATGGTGTTAAATATAGCCTCTGCAATGGTACCACGCCTTGCATAAGTAGAAATTGGCACAGGGGTTATGCGTCGGCTGCCCAATTCCTGCCCATTTAGTTGCCAAGTAAAAGAAGTTTCCACAGCAGACTGCGCCATTACTGCTGTTTGAACTTGCACGGCTGTGCCCTCAACCCATCCTACAGCGGGAAAACGAAACGTATGTTCGGTCAGAAAGTCGAAGCGCTCGCCAAACCAGCGCCGCCCTGAATTGACCAAGTTAAACTCGTCTTTTTCGTAGTAGAAAAACTCTTGAAATTCTGTAATCGCATTGCCTGTTTCGGGTGCGGAGTTTTGTCGGCTAATACGCTTGCCGTTGTTTTTGCTAATCACTAAAAAGCAGTAATTCAGGTCATCATAAAGGTTTTTTTCATGTTGCAGCAATCGGCGGTTACGGTCAGCAATTATTTTATCAGCACCATGGGCGTAAAATAATATGAAATCATTAGCATCAAACCTGCCGTCCTCTTCACCCTGTACGTAAATTGCCAGTTCAGTTAGCGGGTTTCGCGACGCGCTATTGGCTTGTGGCAACATACCCCCCTCACCACCGAACAGTTGAATACGACGCGGGTCTATTTCTGCTACATTAATGCCCATAGCGGACAAAAAGTTACTATTGATGCGATAAATGCCAGTTTTGGGAATAGCAAGACGGTAATTATTACCATTCGCAAGGGGCTGTGCACACAGCGGCAAAATTGCCCAACTTGAAACAATGCAAAACAGGCAAATGCGACTCATGGAATTAGACATAACTTGGCACATTCAAAGTTATGCTGAATTTCAGGATAAAAAAAGAACCTGCTCTCATAGAGGGCAGGCTCTACAGCTTTAACAATTAAACCAAATAATCCTTAAAATGTCGAATCTTGTTTTTCAACTCTCTCTAATGCAAAGGTAGAGAATCCAACAATACAATTTTTAGCTATTCGATGAAATGGGCGATTTGTCCGATGAATCTTTGGGGTAAAATCGATAAAATAGTATTTTTATCCGATTTCGCTTTTGAGAACAAGCAAGGAAGAGTTAGAAAATGTACAAAAAAGAAACCTGCTCTCATAGAAGCAGGCTCTGTGGCTTAACAATTAGAGCAAATCATTTTTTAAAAAATATCGAGTCTTGCTATTCAAGCCTTTATAGTGCAAAACTATAAAATTCAAAAATGCATCAATCATTCGGTGAAACGAACACAATCTCTGATGAATCCCAAAAAACTCATTCCCCCACTGCTTTATTTCAAGATACCTCGAGAAATTACAATTTTTTGAATCTCTGAGGTGCCTTCATAGATTTGTGTAATCTTCGCATCGCGCATCAGGCGCTCTACATGGAATTCTTTCACATAACCATAGCCGCCGTGTATTTGTACAGCTTCTGTTGTAACATCCATGGCTACTTGTGAGGCAAATAGTTTTGCCATAGCGCTAGCATGTGCAAAGTCGGCATGTTGGTCTTTCAGGTAGGCAGCCTTGAGGCAAAGCAGACGCGCCGCTTCTATCTGGGTAGCCATATCGGCGAGTTTGAAAGCAATTGCCTGATGCTTGTATATTTCTTGACCAAAGGCTTTGCGCTCTTTGGAGTATTTCAGTGCCAGTTCATAAGCGCCGGAGGCAATGCCTAGCGCTTGTGCGGCAATGCCGATGCGTCCGCCGTTTAGTGTTTCCATTGCAAAGGTGAAGCCGAAGCCATCTTCACCAATGCGGTTTGCTTTGGGAACTTTTACGTCGGTAAACATTAGCGAGTGAGTATCAGAACCACGGATACCGAGTTTGTTTTCTTTTTTACCTACCACAAAGCCAGGCGTGTCGCGCTCAACTATTAGTGCATTGATACCTTTGTGTTTCTTTTCAGGATGGGTTTGAGCAATTACAATATATACGGAGGCACTATTGCCATTAGTAATCCAGTTTTTAGTGCCGTTAAGCAGGTAGTAGTCGCCCATGTCAATAGCAGTAGTGCGCTGACTGGTTGCATCGCTGCCTGCTTCGGGTTCAGAAAGGCAGAATGCGCCGATAATTTCTCCTTTTGCTAGTCGAGGAAGGTATTTGCGCTTTTGCTCTTCCGTTCCGTAGGTTTCCAATCCCCAGCAAACAAGCGAATTGTTCACCGACATACACACCGAAGCAGAAGCATCTATTTTGGAAATCTCTTCCATGGCTAACACATACGAAATGGTATCCATGCCGCTGCCACCATATTCTGGCGATACCATCATACCCATGAAGCCCAATTCTCCCATTTTTTTAATTTGTTCGGCAGGGAAAAGCTGGTGCTCATCGCGCTCGATTACACCCGGCAGCAATTCGGTTTGCGCAAACTCACGTGCAGCTTGCTGTACAGCCAGATGCTCTTCTGTCAGTTTAAAATTCATAGTATAAATGCCGTTTGATTGAAAAGGAATGTACAACTTCAAATTTAGCGGCTTTTTGCAGGAAACAGATATATTTTCTATAAAAATGTATGCGTGCATACCAAATGCAAGCTTTGTAATTGGCTAAATTGCCACTTGTTTCTTCATTTCCTATTACTTCTTGTAAATTGCCGCGTTTTTCATGTCTAAAACACTATGTTCGACGTACTGTTTACATCCGAAGGAATTATTAGTTTGCTTACACTAACGGCTCTTGAAATTGTACTGGGTATCGATAACGTAATTTTCATTTCTATTATAGCCTCCCGTTTACCTGCTTTGCAACAACCAATAGGCAGAAAAGTAGGCTTACTTTCGGCACTGGTTGTGCGCCTGCTGCTACTCATGGTGGTGCAATGGATTATCGGGCTAAACACTAATTTGTTTACAGTTATGGATATTGGTTTGAGCGGCAAAGACCTTATACTGATGGCGGGTGGCTTATTTCTGATAGCCAAGAGCACCTCCGAAATTCATACAAAGATGGAACATGCCGGAAAAACTGAAGACGATTTGAAAGGTCAAACTACTGCAAATTTTACACTGGTAATGGCACAAATTATTTTTGTAGATATTGTTTTTTCTTTCGATTCTATTCTAACGGCTATCGGTTTAGTAAGAGAAATTGTAATTATGGCAATCGCTATTGTCATTTCTATTAGTATAATGGTAGCATTTGTAAACCAAATCAGCGACTATGTGGAAAGCCACCCGACGGTGAAGATGTTAGCGCTTTCCTTTCTGATTATGATTGGCGTATTGCTGGTAGCAGAAAGCTTGGATTTCCATTTTCCGAAAGGTTATGTGTACTTTGCAATGGCTTATTCCTTTATTGTAGAACTGCTCAATATTCGCCTGCGCAAAAAAAGCGGTGCAAAGTTTTGATAAATAAGTGAACTACTTCTAACTTTGCAATTCTTAAATTAGAATTGCAATAACTGTTTCTGAGGATAAACACATTTTTGAGCAATGGCAAATCATAAGTCCGCATTAAAAAGAATTCGCTCTGACAAGGCTAAGCGTGCTCGCAATCGTTATCAGCATAAAACAACTCGCACCCTGATTAAAAAACTGCGCGCAATGGACAACCAAGCAGAGGCGCAGGCTTTACTGAAAGTTGTATACTCTAAACTCGACCGTTTGGCTCGCAAAAACATTATTCATTGGAAAAAAGCAGCTAATAACAAGTCTAAACTAACTAAATTTGTTGCTTCACTGGCTTCTTAATGTCTTCTTTGGTTAAAGAAATGAACATTAGCCACCTCTTTCAGGTGGCTTTTCTGTTTACAAGTTGTGCAAGTGTTTCCTGAAAATATTGCCCGCGATTTATGGTCGCTGTGGGCTGAAATAGCCGTAGCCATACTAATAGTTATTTTATTACTACTACAAATAGCTGTTGCTAAAAATAGCAAGCAGTGGTCTTCTTGGGTGATTGGTACAGGTTTGTCAGTTATTTTGGCTGCGCTGATAGCTCAACCGGTCGTAGAAACACGGGCGCTCTTTTCGGGAATGTTGCTGAAGAACCCACTAACGTGGCAGTTTCATCTGCTTTTAGTAAGCGGCACTCTGTTGACTGTTCTTTTGGGAAAAATTTTTCCACCTAAAACGTTTGCTAATGACAGTAAGCCCGAATATTACATGCTCCTCTGCGGTGCATTGCTTGGCTTACTGCTGATGGTATGCGCACAGAACTTTCTCATACTGTTCATAGCACTCGAAACTGTTTCTATATGCAGCTATGGTCTTGTTTTTTTTGCTTCAGGTAGAAAAACAACTGAGGCAGGCGTGAAATATATTTTGTTCGGCATTTTTTCAAGCGCGCTGACACTCTACGGCATTTCGTTGTGGTGGAGTGCAACGGGCAGCCCTTCTCTGATGCAATTTACTTCTAATCTATTGCCTAAATGGGGTACAATTTTAGTGTTTCTGTTAATAGTTAGTGGGTTGTTATTCAAAACTTCTGCTGTGCCGTTCCATATTTGGACACCTGATGTTTTGCAAGGCGCACTGCTGCCCGTAGCGGCTTTTTTTACTGTGATACCCAAAATAGGCGCATTGGCAGTGGTGCTGCTACTAACGACTGCTGTCGGTCAGTTATCGACGCTTCTGCTGCTCTTGGTACTTGCCACATTGGCTATACTTACGTTGCTCATAGGCACGCTGGCAGCTATTCGGCAAACCAATACACGTAGGCTCATGGCTTATTCTGCCATTGCACAGGCAGGATTGATGCTGTCTGCAGTGATTGCACAGGCACCCACAGCACTAGTTTATTATTTATGGGTTTATTTAGTGCTGAATTTTCTTGCCTTTGCTGCCATAGCTTGGGTAGAATTGGAAGCTCAAAGTCAGGAAATAAGCGCGTTTGCGGGAGCGGGTAGAGTTTCCCCTTTAGCGGGAGTCGCAATGCTGACGGCTATGGCAGGGTTCATTGGCTTACCACCCACATCAGGATTTGCCGCTAAGTTACTGGTGTTTTCAGCACTTTGGCAGCAATGGCAACAATTGCGACATCCGCTGTTGTTAATATTATTTGGCGTTAGCCTGGTGGCCACAATTGTTGCGGTCTATTTCTATTTCAAAGTTCCTTACCAAATGTTTTTCCGCGAGGGGCAGACTTTTAGCCGACTCACGGTTGGGCAGCGTTTGTGGATGATAGTGCTTTCTCTGACGGTGATTGCCTTACTGGTACTCAACGGATTTGATTAGCGTCGGTGATAACATTTAATCAAAATTCATTAGGTGTTGATTTTACACCAACCTTGTTATGGCTTCGTTGGCAAGTTCTCTGCCCAGTTCTATGAGTTCGGTTGCTTTAAAAAACTCAAAAGTGCCTGCCGAGTCGGCGGGAATATCAATGCATAGGTCCGGTTTGTAATGCGCAATGGCAAGCTGCGCCATTCGACGAATCATCACAGAAGACGAAGCGGCAAGGAGCGAGTAATAGCCTATGCTTTGTCTATCTGCCGACAATATCAATTTGGAAATCCGACTAACTAAACTGTTGAAACTAAAATTAAACCCGCCATTAGAAGAACTAATCTCAGGGTCGGTAGGCACTTTAGGAGGGGTAGATTTAATCGGTTCTCCGTATAAGTTTACTACAACCAACCAATCATCATCCGTACGATGGATGTGCCCCATAGGTACGGGATTCAGTACACCGCCATCTACCAAAAACGTATCGCCGTATCTGACGGGCGTAATCACAGCGGGAATTGCAATAGAAGCGCGAGCAGCATCGTAAAAGCTCCCTTTGGTAAAAACAACCTCACGTTCATTGAGAATATCTGTTGCTACGGCAGCGTAAGGAATCCGCATCTCTTCTATGGGCATATCAGGAATGAAGGTCTTCATTTTCTCAAAAACCTTTTCACCCTTGATTAGCCCATGTGGCGCAAGCGTAAAATCCATTAACCCCCAGACATCGCGCTTGTTAAGTCTCTTAATCCATTCTATGTAGGCATCCAGTTGCCCCATTGCATACAAGCCGCCAATGACAGCGCCAATGGAAGAGCCAGCCACTGATGAGATGTGAAACCCGTGCACTTCCAACGCCTGAATGACGCCTGCATGAGCCAGCCCGCGCGAGCCGCCGCTAGATAGTACCAAAGCTATCTTTTTTTTCATTTCCTACTACGGCAATTTACATTTTGACTTACCAAAAGCATACGTACGAACAAACCATCGTAAAAGATATATGTGAAAATCAACTATTGAACCGAATTTGCTTGAGGTCAAAGGCTTCCACACCAGTTACGGTGCGTATCAAAAGCCTGCCCGAAGCATCAATGTCCTCGATAACACCCTGAAAAATCATAGGTATATCTCCTCTTAAATCTGTATAAGAGGCAATTTCCCCTAAACGATAGAGCATTTTTAGGTAACTATTTCGGATAACAGCACTACCTTGTGCTTGCAATTTTAGATACCACTTTTCCAATTGGCACATCAAACAATTAAATACTTCGGGTAGCGAAAATGGTTGTCCCGCTACTAATCTTAGGGAAGTAGCCGTTATGCCATCGAATTCAGTTTGGTTCACATTTAGCCCGATACCTACAATGCTGTATCGTATATGTGAGCCTTGCAAGGTATTTTCAATCAGGATACCGCAAATTTTCAGGTGGTCTGCATAAATATCATTTGGCCATTTAACCGCAACAGCTGCATCAGGTAAAAAAAGGCTGACAGTATCGGCAACAGCAAGCGAAACAGCCATGTTCAGCACAAAAGAATCGGCAGCACTAATAAACGAAGGTAACCAGATAAGCGATAGCGTCAGATTCAGTCCGGAAGTAGCTTGCCAATTATTGCCGCGTTGTCCTCTACCCTTTGTCTGGTTATCAGTAATAATTACTGTACCTGCAATAGCATTACCTGATTGAATAAAAGCTGCCGCTATGTCATTTGTGGACTGACAAGTTGACAGGTGAACAATTTTTTTACCTATGAATAAAGTATCAGCAACGATTTTGTACAAGAAAAAAGTGTATTTTTGTATAAACACAAAGTTAAGTTAACAACATAATAACAAGTACCCCTAAGCTACTGCATGACACAAAGAATCCAGGCAAAAAAGGCACATTCCGATGCGGAAATGTTAAGCCGAATCATCGCTAAAGGCATGTTAGAAAAAAAAGGCATAGACGTAGTGATTATGGATCTGCGGAAAGCCAAAAATGCGGTAACTGATTTTTTTGTAATCTGTTCTGGTAATTCCGACACACAGGTAGAAGCCTTAATGGACTCGGTTGAAGAACAGGTTTATCAACAGATAGGTGAATGGCCCTGGCAAAAGGAGGGCAAATCTAATCGCGAATGGATTTTGCTAGACTATGTAAATGTAGTAGCACACATCTTCAAAAAAGACCGAAGGCAATTTTATGATTTGGAAGAGCTATGGGGCGATGCTGAAACTATCCGTGTAGAAAGTTCAGAACTTCTACCATTGCCTTCCTAATTTGAACATTCACATTTTCATGTTTGTTTACTCATAGTAACAGCTATATCGTATATCGTTTTAGGCATTTGACACAATGGCAAATAATCAAGATAATCATCAGAAGAAAAATTCACTCATTTCAAGGCCTACACCAAAAAATAACTACCAGCTATGGTTGCTTATTCTGATTATTGGTGTAGTTTCTTCTTTGTACTACTTCAACAGAGCTGTTCCTACTATCAGCATCACGCAAAAGCGGTTTGAGCAAATGCTTGCTGCAGGTGATGTAAAAAACATCATTATTGTCAATAAACGCTTTGTAGAAGTTTATCTGACAGCCGAAGCCCTAAACAAGCCTGCTTACAGAGAAGAATTTGCACAACGGAGTCCTATGACACTCATGCAGGGACCTCACTACAAGTTCAACATCGCTTCTGACGAAAAATTTTTAAACGACTTAGACGAAATCCAAAAAGATATTCCTCGCGATAAGCGTTTGGAATTTTCAACCGATAATGACAGACCTGACTTTACTAACCTGTTTTGGACGTGGGGCTTCCTGTTCATGTTAGTCTTTGGTTTTTATTTCCTTATGCGTCGTATGACGGGGGCAGGTCCGGGTGGACAAATATTCAACATTGGCAAGTCGCGTGCAGCACTATTCGATGCAGAAAATAAGGTAAAAGTCACCTTTGCAGATGTCGCAGGTCTCGACGAAGCCAAACAAGAAGTAGAAGAAATTGTCGATTTTTTGAAAAATCCTTCCAAGTACACCAATTTGGGTGGCAAAATACCCAAAGGCTGTTTGTTGGTAGGTCCTCCTGGCACAGGTAAAACCCTCTTGGCAAAGGCAGTAGCAGGTGAAGCGGGTGTTCCTTTTTTCAGTCTTTCAGGATCTGATTTTGTGGAAATGTTTGTGGGGGTGGGTGCAGCTCGCGTGCGCGATCTTTTCAAGCAAGCCAAAGAAAAAGCACCATGTATTGTGTTTATTGACGAAATAGACGCTATTGGCCGTTCTCGTGGTAGAGGAGCGATACCTGGCGCCAACGATGAACGCGAGAATACACTCAACTCATTGCTTGTTGAGATGGACGGTTTCGGTACAGATTCTGGTGTAATTATTCTGGCTGCGACCAATCGCCCCGATGTATTAGACAGTGCGTTGCTTCGTCCCGGCAGATTCGATCGCCAAATTAGTGTAGACAAACCCGATATTATTGGCAGAGAAGCTATTTTCCGCGTACACATGAAGCCGCTTAAGTTGAGCGAAGATGTAGATGTTAAGAAACTGGCTGCACAAACTCCGGGCTTTGCAGGTGCAGAAATTGCTAACGTTTGCAATGAAGCCGCACTAATTGCAGCCCGCCACGACAAGAAGAAAATTGACATGAAAGACTTCCAAGATGCCATTGACCGTGTGATTGGCGGATTAGAAAAGAAAAATAAAATCATTTCACCCGAAGAAAAGCGCATTGTTGCTTACCATGAAGCCGGACACGCGATTGCAGGATGGTTTTTAGAACATGCAGACCCCTTAGTAAAAGTAAGCATTGTGCCACGCGGTGTAGCTGCACTTGGCTACGCACAGTATTTGCCCAAAGAACAGTTCCTTTATACTACCGAACAGTTAATAGACGAAATGTGTATGACGTTGGGTGGTCGAGCCGCCGAAGATGTAGTATTTGGTAAAATTTCAACAGGCGCACTTAGCGATTTGGAACGCGTTACCAAAATGGCATACAGCATGGTTTCTGTTTATGGAATGAACGATAAACTTGGCAATATTTCATTCTATGACTCTAAGCGCTCTGACTATATGTTCGAGAAACCTTACTCCGAATCAACAGCACAACTGATTGATGATGAGGTAAAAAAATTGGTAGAAGGAGCGTATCAGCGTACAAAAAACTTGCTTATCAGCAAGCGTCATGAATTGGAAGTAATTGCACAAGAACTCCTTGCTAAGGAAATTATTTTCCAAAACGATATTGAGCGCCTAATTGGCAAACGTCCTTTTGCAAATCAGACAACTTATGAGGCTTACACGAAAAACACTTCTCAATCATCGGAGTCGGCTGTTGTAAGTAGGGCAAATGTGGAAAGCGAAAGCTGATTAGCATCAAGTCAGTCATGTAATCACTAAAAAGGGGCTTTGTAGAAAAGTTCCCTTTTTTGATGCCTGTTTTTGCATATATTTGTCCGCTAAAATTTTGTATCACCTTCAAATCTGTATTTCGCGTGAGTAATAATTATCTATCTCTTATACTCAACTTTGTATTGGCTGCAGCTGTTGCATTTTTGTATTATCTGCATTTTTCCAGTAAAAGCGCCGATAATGTATCACCTGTTGCTGGAGAAAGTCCAGGTGGCATCCAGATAGCCTATATCAATACAGATTCGTTATTGAGCAATTACAAGTTTTTTGAAGACATGCAAAACGAATTGGCAGCTAAAAAAAGTAAAGCCGAGCGACAGCTGATTACACGCGGACAGTCTTTACAGGAGGAAGCCAGCAGTGTTGAGAAACGTATTCAGGCAGGTTTGTTAAGTAATAATCAAATCAAGGAAGCGCAGCAAATGCTCGGTCAGAAAGAGCAAGAACTAATTGCTTACCGCGAAACCATCATGGCAGGCTTAATAGAAGAGGAAAAAGTATTAAACAATCGTTTATACGATAGCCTGACGACTTACTTGAAAGAATACAACAAGCAGAAAAAATATCAGTATATTTTTGGATACACCAAAGCCGGAAGCATTTTGCTCGCAGATGATAAATTAGATATTACCGAGGAAATAGTAAAAGGTTTAAATGACCGTTACTCCAAGTCAACCAAACCGGTAGAGAGCGGTAAGAAATAAATTCTTAGGTCAAATAAAAATAAGAAATCCTGGCAGTTACTCAAAAATTGCCAGGATTTGTTATTTTAAGACTATCTCCTTATTAAATATCAAACTGCTCACAGGCTTTTCGGGCGGCATCTTGTTCCGCTTTTTTCTTGCTATAACCATTGCCGCGCGAAATCTCTTCTCCATCTAAAATCACCTGTACTTTAAACTGGCGGTGAGAACCGTACGAGCGTTCCGAGAGCAACTCAAACCGCACCTGCTTATTGTTGCGTTGCGCCCACTCTATCAGGCGGCTTTTGTAGTTGGTATCCGTTTCAACTACCTCATCCATATCAAAATGGTTACCTAGCAACTTTTCTATGATGAATCGCCTGCAAAACGGAAAGCCCTTATCAAGAAATACTGCACCTACAAATGCCTCCATAGCATCCCCATACAGGTATTTAAACGACTGTGGTGAAGCCTTGCTTCGTTTAGCATCGTACACCACCAAGCGATCTATCCCAATTTTGCGAGCAAGTAAGTTCAACGACTCGCGGCTGACAATTCGGGAACGTATTTCAGTAAGAAATCCCTCGTCTTTGTAGGGATATTTTTTAAACAAATACTCAGCGACTACTGCCCCCAGAATAGCATCGCCCAGGTACTCTAAGCGTTCATTTGATTCACGGTAGCCATCGCGCATCTCTTTTGCTACCGAGCTATGAATCAGGGCGAGCTTATAGAGTTGCAAATTAGAGGGCTTTCTACCTGTAATCTGTCGAATAGCTTTCAACAGCATTTTATCTTCCAATGAGTAAGCCCTGAACCAATTGCTGATATGCTTTAAAAAACTACTCAACTGTATACCTTATATTATACCTGATAACGTTTGAGAATCAGTGAACAGTTGTGTCCGCCGAAACCAAAAGTGTTGCTTAGTGCAACATCTACTTTGCGTGCCTGTGCCTGATTAAAGGTAAAGTTTAGGCGCGGGTCAAATTGTTCGTCATCGGTAAAGTGATTGATGGTAGGCGGAATGTTTTGATGTTGAATGGCATAAATGCAGGCAAGCGCTTCCACCGCACCAGCAGCGCCTAGCAAGTGTCCAGTCATTGACTTGGTAGAGCTGATGTTAAGCCGGTAGGCATGCTCACCGAATACTCTCTGAATAGCAAGTATTTCGCTAATGTCGCCCAGTGGTGTAGATGTGCCATGTACGTTGATGTAGTCCACATCTTGAGGCGTCAAACCTGCATCCTCCAAAGCATTGCGCATAACAGTTTCGGCACCCAGACCTTCGGGATGTGGGGCTGTAATATGGTAAGCATCAGCAGTCATACCGCCGCCAGCTATTTCGGCATATATTTTTGCGCCGCGATTGAGCGCGTGTTCCAGTTCTTCCAAAATCAGACAAGCACCGCCTTCTCCCATCACAAATCCGTCGCGGTCTTTATCAAACGGTCGGGAGGCTGTTTGAGGCGAATCGTTGCGCTCTGAAAGGGCTTTCATCGCATTAAAACCACCCATGCCACATTCGTTAATAGATGCTTCTGAACCGCCGGTAACCATAATATCCGCCTTGTTCCAACGAATATAATTAAAGGCATCCACAATTGCATTGGAAGCCGATGCACAGGCAGAAACAGTAGCAAAGTTAGGTCCACGCAGTCCGTATTTCATCGAGATATGTCCGGCGCAGATGTCAATAATCATTCGCGTGATAAAAAACGGGCTGAATCGCGGTGTGCTTCCATATTCCAGAAAATAGGCACGTAGTTCTTCCTGAATTGCATTGATACCACCAATACCAGATCCCCAGATAACACCTGCCCGATAGCGGTTTTCTTTTTCCATATCTATACCTGCATCTGCCATCGCTTGGTCTGAGGCAGCAGTAGCAAACTGGGCAAAAAGATCATATTTTCGCGCCTCCTTTTTATCCAGATATAATAGTGGGTCAAAGTTTTTTACCTCGCAAGCAAACTTGGTTTTAAATTTCTCTGCGTTAAATCTGGTGATAGCAGCAGCTCCGCTAATGCCCTGAGAAAGACTATCCCAATATTCTGCAACAGTATTTCCAATAGGAGTAACAGCGCCAAGGCCGGTAACAACAACTCTTCTGGGTTTCATGGGTAGTAAGATTTTTAGCAAAATTACGCTCTGACTTAAAAGCTATTTTATGATACAAAATTAGGCAACAGGTAAGGGAAATTCAGCCCGCAACCTGTTGCCTATTGACCAATACAGTTCAGTAAAGGTTATTTTTTTGCATTCTGCTCCAGATAGGCAATGGCTTGACCTACAGTAGCGATGTTTTCAGCTTGATCGTCAGGGATAGAAATGTTAAATTCTTTCTCAAATTCCATGATCAACTCTACAGTATCAAGTGAATCTGCACCCAAATCGTTGGTGAAACTTGCCTCAGGCGTAACTTCTGACTCATCGACATTAAGCTTATCAACAATGATAGCTTTCACTTTTTGAGCAATTTCTGACATGTTAGTATCTGATTAGACAAAATCTGCGCAAATATACATTTTGATTATTAAAGTCAAAAAAACAATGCCAATAAGCAAGTGTGTTTTTTCAGTTCCTTGCAGATAATAATTAAGCTGCTTGTTTTTACCTTTGTATCAAAGTCTTTTCATCTACTCAACTCGTAAGTAACATGGAAAAAATACCGGGTGAACGCATTGAAAAGGCATGCCGTGAGGCTCATGCCAAGTTCCTTAAATTAGGGAAAGAGCAGTATGCAGGTATTCTCAGCAAATTGGAATATCTCATTACCAGTTACAATGCCGATAAGAACCCCATCGGTTTGTATGGTGTAGGAGCAGAGGCATTGGAGATGCTTAAAGAAATTAAAGCCAAAAAACCCAATGCAGTGGCTAAAAAGCTGCTTGATGATTTGGAAGCAGCACTAGCTGAAAAGTAAGAAAAATCGTAAATGTGAATATGAAAATAGGTTGGAGGGCTGTCTGATGCAGCTCTCCGCTTTAGGTTATCAAACAGATGGCGGCACGGGGCGCTGCATGACAGCGCCACATTTTTTACAGGTGCACAGCGCTTTGGAATCATAAAATTTATTCATCAACGGCGGCAATTGTTTGACAATATCTGTCAGTTCAAAATACTCTTCGTAGAGCATATTTCCGCAGTTTTCGCAAAACCATAAAAAGCCATCTTTCTCTCCTAAGCGGCGGTAGCGCTCAATGACTAATCCAATAGTGTTGGCTTTCCGTTGCGGACAATGTGGCACGCGCGGTGGCAACAGAAAAATCTCTCCTTCACGGATGGGGATGTCAATTATTTTACCATCTTCAATGACCCGAAGGTTCATATCGCCTTCCAGTTGGTAGAAGAACTCTTCCCCTTCGTTGTAATGAAAATCTTTGCGGGCATTAGGACCGCCTACAACCATCACTATATAATCTTCATTGTTGGTAAAAACCTGTTGGTTGCCTACGGGCGGTTTAAGCAAATGACGATGCTCGTCTATCCATTGCTTGAAGTTGAAAGGTGGAGTAAGAGGCATAACATGGCAATTCTTTAATGGTGTGCAAAATACACTATCCTTTTTACAAAAGAAAAAAAATTGTTAATTTTGAGCAAACAGACCGCCTTTGAAACAACAAGAGCCCCATAATCGCGAGCTTGCATATGCGCATACTTTGTTGAAGCACACTGATTATCCCTTTTTTCTAACGGGGAAAGCTGGTACGGGAAAATCTACTTTTCTGCGAGAGTCGGTCAAGCAAATCAACAAGCAGTTTATAGTAGCTGCTCCTACGGGCATTGCCGCTATGAATGTGGGTGGAATGACTCTACACTCCCTATTTCAGTTGCCTATGCGACCGCTGATACCCGAAGATAAGGGCATTACAAGGTTTAGCCCCGATTCATGGCGTTACAAAGTACTCAAGAGGATGCAAACCCTTATTATAGATGAAGTAAGTATGGTTCGCGCCGATGTAATAGATGCCGTAGATGTGTCCTTGCGACGTAATCTGGGCAATCCTTTGCCGTTTGGCGGCAAACAAGTATTACTCATTGGCGACCTGTTCCAACTCGGACCGGTGGTCTCCTCTGCAAAAAATGAGAAGGAACTTTTAGAACGATTTTATGACTCTCCTTACTTCTTTGATGCAAAAGTATTCCGTAAAATGGCAGCTACAGGCATGGAGCTTCCTGCAATTGAGCTGCAGCAAGTCTATCGGCAGCACGACATGGGTTTTATTCGCTTGTTGGACAAAATCAGACAAGGCACAGTAGAATGGGACGACCTTGCAGAACTTAACTTACGCTATGTAGGTAATCAATCATCACTCGACAAGCAGCATTTTCAAATAACTCTTTGTGCTACTAACAGCCAAGCAGAGCAAATCAATGCCCAAATGCTTGCCCGATTATCAGGGCAGGCATTTGAATATGTAGCAACCACCAACGGCGAATTTGACCAGAAATTATACCCCACTGACCAGCCCTTAGTACTCAAGGTTGGCGCACAAGTCATGTTTATCCGCAACGACCCCGAAGGACGATGGGTAAACGGTACCATTGGCGAAGTGTATGCAATAGATAAAGAAGTGATTCAGGTGGTATTGGAAGACGGCGAGGTGCATGAGGTTACACCCACTACTTGGGAGAATATCCGCTACACCTACGACAAAGAAAAAGACTGTGTCGCTGCAGAAGTGCTTGGCAGTTTTACACAATATCCCTTACGGCTTGCATGGGCGGTTACTATTCATAAAAGTCAAGGGCTTACTTTTGACCATGTGAATATTCATTTGGGAACGGGCGCTTTTGCTGCAGGGCAGTTGTATGTGGCGCTTAGTCGTTGCCGTACATTGGAAGGCATCACACTTAGCCAAAAAGTACGTATGCAGGATGTTATTGTAAGTAGCGATGTGCAGCGATTTGCACAAACCTTCAACAACGTTGCCGCTATTGAGCGATTAATTGCTCAAAGAAAGTGAAGCTGGAATAATGCACGGTTCTTGCATTTATTATCCTTAGCTTTTTTTTGTTCTGTTCTATGAAAAAATATTTGCATTGGCTACCGCTGTTTACACTTGTTCATCTGCCGCTGACCGCGCAAACATTTGTACAATTTACTACGCAGCTACCCTCCGTTAAAGTAAATGCTTTACTCAACGATACACAAGGCAGACTCTGGGTAGGAACTGATGCTGGACTGATGATACGCCTTGCTTCGGGCGAATGGCAAAAAGGCGTACAGGAGTCCGGTCAGGCTATCAGCGCTATTCAGCAGGACGAGCAGGGGCATATTTGGGTAGGTGTAAGTAAGCCCGATGTTCGGCTAGTACATCTAGATGAGCAAGGCAATTACATTACCCATTTTGATGTTCCTAACTTTCAAAATAAAAACCAATATATCAACAGCATTGCCATTGACCGCGTGGGGCGAAAATGGCTAGCAACTGAGAACGGAGGCGTATGGATGATTGATACCAACGGCAAATGGTTTTGTTACGATACCTCTACCGAAGAGTATATGCCTAGTAATAAAATCAGGGCAATTGTAGTGGACGAAGATGATATTAAGTGGGTAGGTACTGACAAGGGGCTTATCAGCACCATAGATGGCAAACAATGGACATTATACGATGTAATGGACGATGTAAATGCGCTGGCAGCCGATGGGAAAGGCAATGTTTGTGTTAGCGTAGTAGAACGCAATAAAAAACAGAAACTCTATTGCAACAATGAAGTATTCAAAATTATGGGTAAGCAACAGCAAGATAACTTTTTTCGCATCCGCAGCCTGTTAATTGACCCTGAGGATAAAATTGTATGGGCTGCCGGCACAGGGCTTGCCCGTTATGTCAATACTGAAAAGATGCTATTTGATTGGGATAACTCTCAATTTAGCAGCAATGCAGCTACCTGTATGGCGCTCGGTGAAGCCGAAAACGGACGTGTATTGTGGATTGGTACTGCCGACCAAGGACTGTTTCAACTAAGTTTTCCACCACCAGTTGTAGCTGTTGCAAAGCCCGAGCCGCAGCCTGCAGCTCCTGAACCTGAATTGAAAAAAGTACAAATAGCCCCTGTTGCATCGGCAAAATTGCGGGAAGTTACTGTGCGGCAACCCGTTAAAGCGCCTGACATGAAAAAAGTGGAAGAAGTGAAACTAATAACAGAGTTACCAAAGGAAGAGCCTGAAGAGGTACATCCAGTCAAAGTAGCAGAACCAACAGCAGAAAAAACCGTTGTACTGCAAAATCAAACCGTTAAGAAGGGCGATTTGGTCAAATTGCAGAACATCAATTTTGCCAAAGGCAGTTTTAAACTAACAGATTACCGCGGGGCAGACCTGATTCTCAACTTCTTGCGTGAGAATCCGAACGTAAACATTGCGCTTATTGGACATTCAGACAAAAACCCCGAGCCCTCTCACCCCGATTATGAAAAAATCAAAAAAGCGCATTATGAGCTCTCGCTAAATCGGGTACAGGTAGTTGCTGACTATCTGATTGGCATGGGAATTGCTCCCGAAAGAATTACCATTGAAGCTTACGGGGGCGAAAAACCACTTGTAAATAAAAGTTCGCCAGACAATATGCGCGTGGAATTGAAAATCCTGACTATAAAATAAATCGGGTAGCCAGAAACTTCGATTTGTGTTCTTTCACAATCGTATTGATGATGGCCTTATTTCCTTCGGTGAGTTTAGTGGCAACAAGCGAGCGAATAGAAAAAGAGCGCAGCGCATCGCTGACAGAAAGTGTACCCTCAGCTGAATCTTTTCTGCCCGTAAAAGGGAAAGTATCAGGACCGCGTTGGCACTGGCTGTTGATATTTACACGGCATACCTGATTGACCAAAGGGTCTATCAATTGGGCAATTTGGTCGGCATCCGTGCCGAAAATACTCACCTGTTGCCCGTGGTCAGACTCTTCCAAATAGCGGATAGGTTCTTCTACATCGTCAAAAGGAACTACCGGAATTACAGGTCCGAATTGTTCTTCGCGGTACAATTTCATGGCGCTGTTCACAGGATAGACTACGGCAGGGTAGAAAAAAGATTTAAAATGCGTTCCGCCATTAGGATTTACAATTTTTGCCCCGTGTGCAACAGCATCGTCTATACACTCCTGCAAGTAGCTAGGTTTATGTGGTTCGGGCAGTGGTGTAATCATTACGCCTTCTACCCAAGGCATGCCTATTTTTAATTTTCCTACTTCTTGGGAAAAGCGTTCCAGAAAACGGTCGGCAACTTTGCGATGTACAAATATGATTTTGATAGCTGTACATCGCTGTCCGTTAAAAGACAGCGAACCTAGTATACACTCTTTAACAGCGGATTCCAAATCGGCATTTTCCAGAACAATACCCGCATTTTTAGCATCCAATCCTAAAATAGCTTTCAAGCGGTTCACTTTAGGGTGAAGCTTTTTAAGGGAATCGGCTACGCGGCTAGAACCAATTAGCGTTAGCACATTAATTTTGCCTGATTGCATTAGCGCAGGTACAACTGCATTGCCTCTACCATAAATTGTATTGACTACTCCTGGTGGAAAGGCTTCCTTAAACGCTTCCAGAAGAGGGAAGTGCAGCAACGTGCCAAATTTAGGTGGCTTGAAAAGCACTGCATTGCCCATAATAATCGCCGGCAGCAAGGTCGTAAATGTTTCGTTCAGCGGGTAGTTGAACGGACCCATACAAAGTACTACCCCCAGCGGCGCCCGGCGTATTTGCCCAACAATACCCTGTTCGATTACAAATCGGGAATTGCCGCGATCAAGGTCTTTTAGCGCATCTATTGTGTTGTAGATATACTCTACAGTTCGGTCAAACTCTTTTACTGAGTCTGCATGAGACTTGCCAATCTCCCACATGAGCAGTTTGACCACTGCCGCCTTTTGAGCAATCATCAGACGAGTAAAATGTTCTACACAATGGATACGCTCTTCTACCGACATGGTAGGCCAATGCCCTCTGCCGTTATTATAGGCTGCACAAGCGGCATCCAAGGCTTCCATCGCTTCTTTTTCGCCAGTGAGCGGATAACTGCCAATCAGTTGTGGTACAAATTCGCCTTCGGCAGAACGCACGTATACAGGAGAGTAAACCTCATGTATCGCACCATTCCACAACTTCATTTGTCCGTTGACAAGGTAAGACCGTTGATGTAAAGGTTCAATGCGAAATTGTTCGGGAATTTCCTCTGCATGAGGGAACAGCATACCCAGCCGCTCCACAAAAGGTTGAGTATTCATACTAGGGATTTTAGAATATGGCAAAAATTAAAGTTTTGTTTTGGACGATATTACAAAAAATTAGTAAGGTTATTGCAAATACTGCAACAAAATACTCTTAAATATCCCAACTGGGTAGCGCCTTAGGAGGGATATGCTTTTGATTGATATCGTTAACTAAACGTATAGGAAAGGTAAATTTTGTTACCATTTCGCTGATATAAGACAAATCTGTACAGGGTTTGCGCATAGAAAACCGAATAGGTGAACAGTTGTGCAAACCAATATAAATTTTTCGCCCGACAAACGACATGTAGATGTCAGCGCCTGTTTCAGCCTGAAAATCCAATAGTTTTTCTCTCAACTCTTGAGTAATGGTTTCTTGCGCATAACGCGTGTTTTCACAGTAAGCCGAAAATTCATTTTCAAAAACTTCATCGAATAGCTTGGCAACAGGGCCTCTGAACATGCTATGGCATCTTATTTTTTTGCCAATGAGA
>Ga0308417_1000551_pt1 | contig 27108 bp, 17 predicted proteins | sample HotsprSampleOS65_FD_203528 | JGI IMG/M metagenome (GOLD analysis project Ga0308417, IMG submission 203528) | Hot spring phototrophic mat microbial communities from Octopus Spring, Yellowstone National Park, Wyoming, United States - 20090730_OS65 ...
AAGAAGTGTAACGTGGGGTCAATGGCCAGCTTGGTCTGTGTCCGCCACTCCTCGCCATGGGACCTTTACTGGGCCATGGCCACCTGACCACCCCCCAGAAAATGTGGGTACACCCCAGCGCCCGACCGAGAAAAGTCCCGTTGACACCGCCTGCCGCCGACCCCACTATATTGAATTTGCCTCTTCTCTGTTCCGGCCCCACCGTTCCAGGACGTAAGTCGTGGGACGGTGGGGTTTCTTTGTGACGGGTCGATACCGGCTGCGACGGTTCGGTCCGGGCGGAAAGCGCCGAGCACCACCGTTCCCTCACACGACCGATGAACTGATCGGAATCTGTGGGCGATGTCTCGGCCCCGACGTACTCTTGCTGCGGACGGGGTGTGTCCGTCCTCGTCTGCCTTTCAGGAGACTGCCCATGATCCGTTCGCTCGTCGCTGGTTTCGTCTGTGCCGGTTTCATCTGTGCTGGTTTCGTCTGTGCTGGTTTCGTCTTTGCCGGGTCCGGCGTCGCCGCAACCGCCCAGGACAAGAAAGAGCCTTCGGAAGACCCGAAGGGCCAGGTGGCCCCTGTCATCTGGGAGCGGGAGGCCGAGGGGATCGATCTGCAATTCGAGTTCACCCCGGAGGTGCTGACGGTGACCGCGATGCTCGGGGAGAACGGCTTCGCGGCCCGGTGCAAGATCACCACCAGCAAAGACGGCCTGATGAAGGTCAAGATCGTATCCGTCAAGGAGATCGGCAGCCCGCCCGCCAAGCCCTCGGTCGGCGACGAGTTCAGCTTCCGCTGGAAGGTCAATGGTGACACCGCCGAGCTGTCCGACCTGAGGGGTGAGAACGTGGAAGACGCCAAGTCGGTCGTCGAAGGCGAGTACAAGAAGAAAAAGAAGAAGAAGTGATGAGCGGTCGGCTGCGGGCAATCTCCGCCTCACGGGGGGAGGGGGGGAAACGGCACCCGCCGTCGCCTGCTGCTACCTGCCGGCCGGGGCGGCTTTCGGAGTCTCGGCCGGCGCTACGGCTGTGCGGTTCGGCTTGAAGAGCAACGGCATCAACAGCAACATCGTCATCAACCCGAAGATGACCGTCAGTGCGAAGGCGTGCCCCCGGGTGAATTGCAGGATCGCCCAGAACGCGGCGAACCAGACCAGGAAGTGGGTCAGGTTGATGAGCAGGGCCAGGACCACCGTGCCGGTGCTGGGGATGAACAGGGTGCCGAGCACCTCGGCCTCGACGTAGCGGCTCCCGCCGTCCTCGACGAACCGGCGCTCGGCGGTATAGATCTTGACCGTCGAGCGCGGGTCGTCCTTGAGCAAGGCGTTGAGCCGGATGACCTCGTCGGCCTTCGGGTCCGGCTTCAGCTTGATGGCGGCCGTCATGTACGACTCGTTGGCCGGCGTGATGCCGTTGAGTTGGAACGGGGCGTCGGTCTTCTCTTCGAGAAACAGGTTTGCCTTGGCCCCGGTCCCCCGCCGGAACTTGACCTCGACCTCGACCGGCTTGCCGTTGGCGTCGGCCTTGAGCCGGGTCCCGTCGGGAGAGAGCCAACGAACCGCGGAGAACTCGTCGAACTCGGCCGTGGTATAGGGTGCGAACTCGAAGAAGGTGTCGTACTTCCGCGGGTACTTCTTGTCGATCAGCACCCACACGGTCAGGAAGCCGGCGACCAGCACGGCGGCCCCGAGGGCACGCGCGGGCAGACGCTCGGCAGGGGACTGGTACAGATACCCCTGGGCGACGAGACTGCCGCCGAGGAACAGGGCGAACAAGACGACAGTCAGGAGGATCAGGACGATCAGCAGGGACACGGCGACGACTCCGGGGGGGGAAGACCGCGGACGAGGGAAACCTACCGGCGACCTCCGGTTCCGGCTAGCATGCCGCGGGCCAATCGCCCAAGGGCTTGCCGAAGCGGCTGCCATGAGGCTCGCGGAAGGGTCGGCTATAGGGGGTCGCGAACCCTCCGCCGGAAACCTCGGCCGGCCCGGCGGGTCCGGTTAAGATGAACCCGTCGCCCGTCTCCGTCCTCCGTCGTGGTGCCGAGACTTCTGTCTGAGGTGTCGGCCGGCAAATGGAACAAGTGTTTCCCGACCCCGAGTGCAGTCATGTCCGCCCCGCTTTCCCCGGAAGACCGGGCGTTCATCCGCTCGATTCTGGATTACCCCGAAGACTTCACCGTGTGGCTCGCCTACGCCGACTGGCTCGACGAGCGGGGCGACCCCCGCGCCGAGTTCCTGCGGCTGATGGTCGATCACCGCCGGGCCCCGGCCGGCAGCGCGGAAGCCGCTCGGACCGGCGAGCGGTTGCTCGAACTCCGCCAGACCCTTGACCCCCGCTGGCTGATGGTCTTCGACACGGTCGATGTCGCCAACTGCCCCGCCTCCAACGGCTGGGCGTTCCGTTGCCCGAAGACCTGGGACTCGCTCGCCCCGACCGACGAGCCGGACATCCGCATCTGTCACGACTGCAAGTCGCCGGTCTTCTATTGCCACACCGTCGAGGAAGCCCGGCAGTTCGCCTCGGCCGGGCAGTGCATCGCCCTGTCGAGCCGCTCGGAGGAGCGGTACGAACCGATGCGGGAGATGGTCAGGCTGGGCAGGATGCACGTCGACGACGAGTATGAGGAGTACGAGCCGCCGGTCCTGCCCCCGACCGAGCCGGAACCGCCCCCCCGCCCGTGGTGGAAGTTCTGGTGATGGCCGGCCATGAATAAAATGTCGCCATGGCCATCCCCACCAACCTGATCACCGGCTTCCTCGGCGTCGGCAAGACGACCGCCGTTATCGACCTGCTGAAGCAGAAGGCCCCCGGCTCGCGGTGGGCCGTACTCGTCAACGAGTATGGCGATGTGTCGATCGACGGGGCCATGATCGAGGGCAGCGGGCCGGACGGCGTGACCGTCCGCGAGGTGGGCGGTGGTTGCGTGTGCTGTGCCACGGCCCCGATGCTTCCGGTCGCCCTCCACTTCTTGTTACTCGAGGCCCGTCCCGAGCGGTTGGTCATCGAAACCTCGGGGCTGGGCCATCCCGCCCGCCTGCTCGACTCCCTGCGGAACAACTACCACGGCCGCCTCGACGTGCGGGCCACGCTGGGACTCGTCGATCCTGCCGACTTCGCCCGCCCAGACATGCGGCAGAACCGCGTCTTCCTCGACCAAATCCACATGGCCGATGTGCTAGTGCTCAACAAGCTCGACACGGCGACGCCGGACCTCGTCGCCGACTTCCAGAGCTGGGCGAACGGACTCTTCCCGCCGAAGTTGCTGATCGCGGGCACGACCCACGGCCGGCTCGACCCCGCCTGGCTCGACCTGACCTCGAGCGACGAGCGGCTCCCACTTTATCCCGACGTGCATGGGCATGCCGCCGACCCCACGACCGCACGGACCGCGGGGCCGTCGCCGGGCGAACGGCTGGCCGCAAGCCCGCCCGGTATCCGCCGTTACCCGTCGCCTCCCGGCGTGCGGCCGTCGTGTTGTGGCTGGGTGTTCGGCCCCGCCGCCGTGTTCGACGAGGATCGGCTCCTGGCCCTCCTCGGTGGGACGCCGTCGGTCACCCGCCTGAAGGGCGTCTTCCACCTGCCCGACGAGTGGGCCGCCGTGAACCGCGTCGGCCGTGCCCTGAGCGTGACCCCGACCGCCTACCGCCGCGACAGCCGACTCGAGGTCTTCGCCGACGAACCCGACTGGGACGACTTCGAGCAGGAACTGCTCGGGTGTCTGCTCGCCCCGCCCGGTTGACCGTACAACGACGGTACCTACTGAACCGCCCCTTCGCACCTGCCCCGGAGACTCTCCATGCCCGGTGGACGTTCCCCCGCCCGAGCCGGACTGCCAGCCGTGATCCCATGCGCGGCACTGGTCGCGTGCGCGGTGTGTTGCATTTCCTGGGCCTTCGGCTCGCGGGTCGCTGCCGCCCAACCCGCCCCCGCCCCGGCCCCCTTCCAACTGAACAAGGGCGACCACGTCTGCATCATCGGCAACACCCTGGCCGAGCGGCTGCAGCACGACGGCTGGTTCGAGACGTTCCTGTACGCCCGCCACCCGCAGCACGACCTGACGATCCGCAACCTCGGCTACTCCGGCGACGAGTTGACGATCCGCCTCCGCTCGCAGGACTTCGGCACCCCGGACCAGTGGTTGGCCGGTAACGCCCCGATCCCCAACCCCGGGGCCATCGCCGACAAGAGCGTGGTCCTGCAGAACCGCTTCGAGAATACCAACACCAAGGCCGACGTGATCTTCGCCTTCTTCGGCTACAACGAGTCGTGGGCCGGCGAAGCGGGACTGCCCAAGTTCAAGAAGGACCTGGAGGGGTTCATCCGGCACACGCTGGCGCAGAAGTACAACGGCAGGAGTGCCCCGCGGCTGGTGCTGTTCTCGCCCATCGCCTTCGAGGACCACAGAAGCCCGAACCTGCCGACCGGCCCGGCCGCCGAGGCGATCAACCGCAACCTGGAGCTGTACACCCGCGCCATCGCCGAGGTGGCGAAAGCGAACGGCGTGGCGTTCGTGGACCTGTTCGGCCCGACGCAGGCCGCCTACGCCGCCGCCAAGTCCCCACTCACCATCAACGGCATCCACCTGAACGAAACCGGCAACCGCTTACTCGCCGAGATCATCGACCGGGCACTCTTCGCCGGCCCGGGGGAGTACGCCCCGCCGCCTGAGCAGCTCCTTGCCGCGCTGCGCCCCAAGGTTCAGGACAAGGCCTTCCACTGGTTCCAGCGCTACCGCGTGACCGACGGCTACAGCACCTACGGCGGTCGGGCCTGGCTCAAGTTCGTCAACGGCCAGACCAACTACGAGGTGATGCAGCGGGAACTGGACATCCTCGACCGCATGACCCGCAACCGCGACAAGGTGATCTGGGCAGCAGCCCGTGGGCAGGAGGTGAAGCCCGACGACTCCGGCCTGCCGCCCTTCGTACCCGTGACGACCAACAAGCCGGGCAAGGGGCCCAAGGGCGAGCACCTCTTCCTCTCCGGCGAGGAGGCGATCAAGAGCATGACCCTCGGCAAGGGGCTGAAGGTCAACCTGTTCGCCGACGAGAAGATGTTCCCGGAACTGGTCAACCCGGTGCAGATGGCCTGGGACACGCAGGGGCGGTTGTGGGTCGCGGTGTGGCCGACCTACCCCCACTGGAAGCCCGGCGAGCCGTACAACGACAAGCTCCTGATCTTCGAGGACACGAACGGCGACGGTAAGGCGGACAAGATGACGGTCTTCGCCGACAACCTGCAGAACCCGACCGGCTTCGAGTTCTACAACGGCGGGGTGATCGTGGCCCAGGCCCCGGACCTGATGTTCCTCAAGGACACCGACGGCGACGGCAAGGCCGACGTCTTCGACCGCATCCTGCACGGCCTGGACACGGCCGACACCCACCACACCGCCAACAGCTTCGTGTTCGACCCCGGCGGGGCGCTGTACTTCCAGGAGGGCACGTTCCACCACTCGCAGGTCGAAGACCCCTACGGCCCGGCCAAGCGGGTCGCCAACGGGGCCGTCTTCCGTTACGAGCCGCGGACCCAGAAGTTCGACGTGTACGTCACGTTCGGCTTCGCCAACCCGCACGGCCACGTCTTCGACCGCTGGGGCCAGGACATCGTCATCGACGGCACCGGGGCCCAGCCGTACCACGCGCCGCTCTTCAGCGGCTACCTGCCGTTCCCGCAGAAGCACGCCCGCCCGCCGCAGGTGTACCAGCAGCGGACCCGGCCGAGCGGCGGCATGGAGATCCTCTCCAGCCGGCACTTCCCGCCGGAGTTCGAGGGCAATTTGCTGGTGACGAACTGCATCGGCTTCCAGGGCATCCTCCGCTACAGGCTCAGCGACCTGGGCGGCAGCTTCAGCGGCCAGGAACTCGAGCCGATCGTCAGCAGTAGCGACCCCCACTTCCGCCCGGTGGATTGCAAGACCGGCCCGGACGGGGCGGTGTACTTCCTCGACTGGCACAACCCGATCATCGGCCACATGCAGCACAACCTCCGGGACCCGAGCCGGGACCGCAACCACGGCCGCATCTACCGGGTCACCTACGAGGGACGGCAACTGTCGCAGCCCCCCCGCATCGCCGGCGAGCCGATCGAGCAGTTGCTCGAGTTGCTCAAGCACCCCGAGGACCGGGTCCGCTACCGCACCCGCATCGAGTTGGCGGCCCGGCCGTCAGCGGATGTGATCGCGGCCGCCAGGAAGTTCTTGGCCGCCCTCCGGCCGCGGGGCGACACCCCCGCCGACCGCCAGGACTACGAGCACGCCCGGTTGGAGATCCTCTGGCTGCACCAGTCGCACAACGTCGTGGACGCCGACCTGCTGCGGGCCGTGTTGTCCGCCCCCGAGTTCCGTGCCCGGGCCGCCGCCGTCCGCGTGCTGTGCGAGTGGCGCGACCGCCTGCCGGACGCCCTACCGCTGCTCCGCGCCGCCGTGAACGACCCGCACCCGCGGGTCCGCCTGGAGGCCGTCCGGGCCCTCAGCTTCTTCCCCGGGGCCGACGCCCTGCCGGTCCTCATCGACGTCCTGGCCCACCCCGAGGACCAGTTCGTCAGTTTCGTCTTCAAGGAGACGCTGCGCTCGATCGAGAGCCAGATCGGTGTCAAGGCCGGCGGGGGCATCGCCGGGGCTTTAGTGAAGTTGCTGGCCTCCGGTCGGGTCCCGGTCGAACGTCAGCCCGGCTACGTCGACGCCATCTGCCGTCAGGGGGGGCCGGCCGAACTCCGGGCCGTCTGGGACTCCGTGGTCCTCGCCGAGGCCCTGCCGCTCGAGCTGCGCCGGCTGGCCGTCGCCGGGCTGACCGACGCCGCCCTGACCCGCAGGGTCAAGCCGGACGGCCCGCCCGAACTCGCGACACTACTGGGCGCGCGTGACCCGGGCCTGCGGGCGGCCGTGGTGCGGCTGGCCGGGGCCTGGCAGGTCAAGGACGTGGCGGCCGAGGTCCGCCGGCTGGCCAAAGACGAGGCCGAGCCGACCGAGGTGCGAGTCGCGGCCGTGCATACCCTCGCCTCCCTCGCCGACGCCGATTCCCGGTCCGTCATCGCCTCGCTCGTCTCGGGGGGGCGCTCCCCGGTCCGCTACGAGGCGATCGCCGCCCTGGCCCGCCTGGACCTCGACGGGGCCAGCCTGCCGGCCGCCACGGCCCTGGCCTCGGCCACACCCGACGACGACATCAGCATCGTCATCGACGCCTTCCTCACCCGCAAAGGCGGGCCAGAAAAACTGGCCGCCGCCCTGGCCAAGGTCGAGCTGAAACCCGACCCCGCCAAGCTCGCCCTCCGCTACCTCTACACCGCCGGACGGTCCGATGCCGCCCTGTCGTCCGTGCTGACGGCCGCGTCCGGGTTGACCGGCGACCACAAGCCCCCGACCCCCGCCCAACTCAAGGAGTTGGTGGCCGAGGTCAACGCCAAAGGCGACCCGGCCCGCGGCGAGGCCATCTTCCGTCGCACCGACCTCGGCTGCTTCAAGTGCCATGCCGTCAACAAGGCCGGCGGCAACGTCGGGCCGGAACTGACCGCCCTGGGCGGCTCCTCTCCGGTCGATTACGTGATCGCCTCCGTCCTCGACCCGAACGCGGCGATCAAGGAGCAGTACGCCACCCGGGTCATCACCACCAACTCCGAACAGATCTTCACCGGCATCGTCGTCAGTCGGGATAACCAACGGGTCGTACTCCGGGACGCGACCGGCAAGACGATCACCATCCCGCTCGTGGACATCGAGTCGGAGCGGGACGGCAAGTCGCTCATGCCCGAGGGACTGACGAAGTTCCTGACCCGGCAGGAGTTGCTCGATCTGTGCCGGTTCCTGGCCGAACTCGGCAAGCCCGGGCCTTATGCGGTGCCGACCGCCAAGACGGTCCAGCGCTGGCGCATCCTCCGCCCGAGCGAGCCGGTCCTGGTCAAGGAGGTGCCCGACGACGCCACGTTCGGCCGTCTGGTGCTCGGGGCCAAGCCTGAGGCGTGGGAACCGGCCTACGGGACCGTCGCCGGCCTGCTCCCCTTAGCCGAGTTGCGTCAACCCGGCAAAGGCCCCGTGGTCTACGCCCGCGGCGAGGTCGAGATAGTTACCCCTGGCGCGATCAAGTTCGACGTCCGTGGCCCCGTCAGTCGAGTCTGGATCGACAGCAAGGCCATGGCTCAGGGCTGGGACGGCACGGCACGGTTGGCCCCGGGCCGGCACTCGATCACCCTCCGTCTCGACACGACCGAGGCCACCGAGGGCGTGCGGGTGGAGGTCGAAGCCCCGACCGGATCGCCCGTGCGGTTCGAGGTCGTCAACGGCCCGTGACCGCCATACGAGCCAGACGATACGACCGGATCGGCTCGGTTCGGCAGACCCGGCCGTCGCCGTGGGCGGTGACGACGGGCCGACGGCTGACAGTGGCACAGTGCAGCCGCTCCGCCTGAAGCACCACGGTGACAGCGGGCTGGCAGCGAACTTCTCGCGACGGCCCGGCGTCCGGGTCCGGTCCCGCTCTGGCTTCGCCATGCTCAGGCTCAGCCATGCTCAGCCTTCGCTATGCTCAGGCTGTGCCATGCTCAGGCTCCGCTCAGCGAGACAGGCCCTTCTCATCGAGTTTGACGGTGTATAGCGGTTGTTTGGCGTCGGCGGCGTTGCGGAACTCGAGTAGCTCACCGGGCGGCATGCCCAGTTCGAGGCACAGGGCGCGGTTCGGGTCGGGGGCCGGCACGACGTACCAGTGTGCTTTTTCCGTCGCCGTGTGCAACCCCTTGCCGCCGGGGGTTTCGCCCAGGGCCAGCATCGTGAACCGTTTGCCCTCGCTGTCGTACTCGGCCCAGATCGCGCCGCGGGTGGTGCCGATGATGGCGTAATCGGGGCCGGCCCAGGAGATGCTGACGGGGTCGCCCACGCCCTCGGGCCAGCGGTAGAACTCCGGCTTGCCCTTGGGCAGGCAGAAGAGGATGGCCTTTTCCTTCTTCCCCTTGGCGTCGGTCTCGAAGGCGAAGGCGGTGCGGCCGCCGGGTGCCACGCCGATCGCCAGCGGCTTGCCGAAGTCCGCCCCGACCGAGTGCCGCCAGATCGTCGCCAGTCCGGTCGTCTCGGCCTGGTACAGGTCCCCGCCGACGGCGAAGATCAGCGACGCGCGGGACTCGTCGGCGGAGACGTTCCTGCCCTGGAAAACTTTCCCCGGCACCGGCGGGCTGTAAGGGCCGGACGAGCCGATGCGTCGCTTCGTGGCGATGTCGTACAGGTGAACGAAGCCGGCCGTCGTCACCACGGCGACGTGTTGCGGGTTGCGGCCGAAGAATACGGCACCGATCCCGGCTTTCTTGTGCGGCTCGTCGCCCGCGTAGGGGTCGAAGCCGTCCAGGGCCTTGACGGCCTTGTCGCCGAGAGACCAGACGGTGATCTTCCCTTCGGCCCCGGCGGCGACGAAGGACCGGCCGTCGGCCGACACGTCACACTTCACCACGCCGCCGTCGCCGTTGTACTCGAAGCGATCGACGCGTGCCCCGGTCGTCCCGCTGTAGCGATCGACGCTGAGCTTCTCGCCGCGGCCGCCCAACCCGGGCGTCGACTGCCAGACGACGATCAGGTCACTGGCGACCCGGTTCTCGGGAGCGAAGATCTTCACGATCTTGTTCAGCGGCACGTCGATCGTCGTCGGCGTCCCGCTCGGCATCTGGACGACCTCGGGCTTGGCCCCGGGCGGTCGGAACGCGAACGTGCGGAGGTTCGCGGGCAGTTCCAGGGCCGGCAGGCTCGGTGGTCCCGGCTCCGGCTCCTTGTCGTCCTTCTTCGGCGTCGGCTCCTTCTTGCCAGGGGGGTCTTTCTTCGGGTTTTTGGTGTCGATCGGCGTCCCCTTCGCGTCGTTCTTGGGCGTCTCGGCCGGCGGGGGGGCTTCCTCGGTCTTCTTCTCCTTCTCGGCCTTGGCCTTGGCGGCTGCCTCCTCCCTCTCCCGCTCCCGCAGCTGCATCATGACGACCGCCGTGACCGCAGCCCCGAGCGCGGCGATCCCGAGAACGGCGGCCAGGATTAAGGTCTTATTGCCCGATTTCTGCTCTCCGGGTCGAACGTACCGGCGGCCTTGCCGTTTTTCGTCGTCGTCGTCGCGTCGTTTCTTTCGGGGTCGTTCGTCGTCGCGGTCCTCGTCGTCGTCGTCGGCCCGGTCGCGTTCTTTGCGTTTCGAGCGGGGTCGTTCGTCGTCGTCGTCGTCGTCACGTCGCTTCTTGCGGGGTCGGTCGTCATCCTCGTCGAAGTCGTCCTCGTCGTCGTTTCGCCTCGCGCGGGGTTTTTCGTCTACCGGTTTGTCGCGCTTCGCTCTCCGCTCGTCTTGGGTCTCGCTCGTGGTGAAGGAGAACGGGTTATCGGCCGTGCCGTCGGGCGGAGCGGACTCGGCAACGGAGGGTGCCTCGGCGAAGGGGTTGAAATCGCTGTCGCGTTCTCGTTCGTGACGCCTTTTGCGGGGTCGGTCGTCGTCGTCCTCGTCGTCGTCACGTCGTTTTTTGCGGGGTCGGTCGTCGTCGTCCTCGTCGTCGTCACGTCGTTTTTTGCGGGGTCGGTCGTCGTCGAGTCGGTCGCGTTCTTTGCGTTTCGAGCGGGGTCGGTCGTCGTCGTCGCGGTCGTCGTCGTCACGTCGTTTTTTGCGGGGTCGGTCGTCGTCGTCAGTTCCGAAAGCGAACGGGTTATCCGCCGTTTCTGGTGGCGGTGGAGGAACAGGTGCGGGGTTCGACACAGCCGGGGCGGACTTGGCGGGGGCCGAGGCGGACTCCTCGACGGGCGTGGCCACGGTGGTGGTTTGGGCGGCCGGCGGCGGTGCTGCCGGCGGGGCAGGGGCTGGCGGGGTGGCCTTGGGGACGGGTGGTGGTGCCGCAGCGGCGGCAGAGGGTGGCGGGGCTGGCGGGGTGGCCTTGGGGACGGGTGGTGGTGCCGCCTTGGTCGCTGTCTGGACCGCCGGAGGGGCCGTAAAGTCGAACGGGTCGGCCGACGGTAACGACCTCACGTCGGTCGGTGCAGGCTCGACCGGAGCGGCCATCTGCATGTCTTCGTTGGGGAGTGCCGGTGTCGGTAGCGCGAGTACGCTGAGCATCTGCGGTTCGCCGACCGAGTCGCCGGGGCTGCTCGGCCCGGGGATACGAAGCCCCGCGCCGCACTTCTTGCACTTACCCCTCTTGCCGGCCATGGTGTCCGGGGCTTTGAGTTTGGCTCCGCAGCTCGGGCACGTCACATCGAGGGGCATGGCTAATCCCGCGAGGCGAATCGTTAGACATGAAACAACGATGAGTTCAGGCTACTCGCCCCGGAACCCGGATGCAACCGCCGACATCGGGCGAAATTGCCGCGGGTTAAGGGGGGGATTAACAACATGTGTCCGTTGGTCACGGGAGGGGGCGGGGCGTGTGCCGGCCGGGTGACGGGGCTGTCAGTCCGGCGGGTCCGGGAGGGCATGGGCACCTCGGTCGGTGGCGGGGCTGCCCGGCTTGACGGCGAAATCGTGACGGCTCGGGTCGCGGAACAAGGGGTCCTGGCCGACGATCCCGTCCCGCTCCGGCACGGGCAGGCTCGGCTTGCTCGCCGCCGGCCGGTCCTCGCAGTACCACAGGTTGCGAGCGAAGCGGAACGACCGCGGGTCGGTCTTCGGGCCGACGTTCACGCCGCCGTCCCGCCAGTGCTGCGAGCGGAAGACGATCAGGTTGTTCTCGATGACCCCGAAGCGACACGGCACGAACCCCGGGCCGTCGTTCTCCTGGAGGATGCGAAAGGCGAAGTGGGTCGGTCGCACGATGGTGTTGAAGCGGACCTCAGCCCCGTCGACGCCGACGAGGGCCACGGCCGCCTCTGACCCCCGGAAGACGCAGCCCTCGACGGTGACGTTCTTCAGCTCGTACCGCCCGTCCTTGGGGAAGGCGCTGAGCGGCGGCCGGAAGGCTTCGGGGTCGGTGTGACCGCCGAGGTTCAGGGCCCGCTCCCCGCAGTCCTCGAAGCGGCAGCGGCGGATCGTTACGTTCAACGAGCCGCCCTTGGCTTGCACGGCGTTGGCTCCGCCGCCGCGGAACTGACAACCGACCAGCAGCACGTCGTGGCAACCGACCAGGTCGATACCCGAGCCGAGGTTTGCCCAGCGTTCGATGACACAGCCGCTCACCCGCACGTCGTCCACCCCCGAGAGCTTGATCGCGTCCACGTTGCCCTGAGGTCCGACGTCGCTGATGCGGAGGTTCCGCAGGGTGATGAAGCGTGACGGCTTGTCGGGGTCGCCGCCGTCGTCGATGTTCAGGGCGTTGCCGCGGGTCCCGGTCAGGACCAGGTCGCCGAGTTCGAGGTGACTGACGGAACTGAACCTGACGCCGGACCGGTCCCCGGAGATCCGGGGCGGGCGGTCGGGGTCGGCGGCGGTGATGACGATCGGGTTCTGGGCCGTCCCGCGTAGGCCGCTGAACGAGAAATAACCGGAGTAGTTGCCCGGGGCGATGCGGATGCGGTCACCGGGTCGGGCCGAACCGACAACCGCGCCCAGTTCGGCGGAGTTACGGACGTGGCGTTCGGCCGCGGCGGTGGCCGGACTGAACACTGCCGTCAGCACGAGGGCGATCCAGGGTCGGGACATCGGCGGGACCTCGGTCGGTTCGGATCGGGATCGGCCCGGGGAGCGGCCGGGGGCTGCGGGAGGAAAGGAGCGGGGTTCGGATTACGGCCCCCATCACGATACCGCCCCGGGTGCCGCAGGTCCACGGCGGAGAGGCCGCTGGGCCTCGACGGCTGCCGGACGTTCCGCTTGTGTCCGTTTTTGTACTGGCGTAAACTCCTGGTACTCGCGAAAAGCCTACTCGCGAAGAGTCGCCCCCGGTCGTTCACACTCTCCCCGACTCGGAGGCATGCCCATGCCCCGGTTACAAGCCCTTCTGGAATGCGTTGGCCAATCGCTGTGTGAGAAAGGTCGCAAGGCCCTGCAGGGGCAGTGGCCCTTCGCCGACGTGTTGTCCGAGGTGGCACGGACGGCCCTGGATTACGCCCACCGCAAGCTGCCCGGCCCGGACCTGCGTCAGGCCCTGATCGATTGCGCTAATGTCGAGCCGCGCGAACTCGAGCGTCGTTTGGGGGAACTGATATCCGAGTTGAGCCAGACCCATGCCGTCCCGAAGGCGGAGTTGACGTGTTACCTGCGGGCCTTCCCGGCCACGGTGCGGCAGGTGTTTCGTCGCCCGTCGGACCCCGAGGGACGGACGGCCCCGGAGCAACTGACGCTGTATAAGCCCGAGGACCTGGCCCTGTTCCTGCCGCCCCGCCTGCCGCGCTTCACCCCCGGTGCCAAGCCGGCCGGGCTGGACGGCTGGACGCTGACCCGGCTGTTGGGCTTCGGCCCGTTCTCCGAGGTCTGGGAGGCCGAGGACCCCGACCAGGGGGAGGACTCGCCGGCGGCCATCAAGTTCGTCATCGACCCCGAGGCCGGGGACAAGGTAAGGCAGTCGGCCGAGTTGTTCAGGCGGGCGTTCGACCTGAACGGTCTGCCCGGAATCCTGCCGCTCCGCTCGGTGTACCTGGAGACCGACCCGCCGGCCCTCGAGTTGCCCTACGTGTACGGCTATTCGCTGACCGGGCTGATGTTCGAGTGGCGGTGGCGGTACGACACGCCGAAGCCGGAAGCGGCCCTGAAGCTCATCCGCCGCCTGGCGGCCATCCTCAGCGAGCCGCACGCCAAGGGCTTCGTCCACTGTGACCTGAAGCCGGCCAACGTGCTGCTGCACCCGACCGAGGGCGGGAAGTTCACCCTGTGGCTGAGCGACTTCGGCTGGGGGCAGTTGTCGGCGGCCCGCTCCCTGGAGCAGTCGCGTCTGCTGCCCCGTCCCGAGCAGCAGCGTCTGGCCGGCCTGGGACTCGACACGTCGAGCTATGCCTCCCCGCAGCAGACCAAGAAGGAGGCGGCCAGCCCGACCGACGACGTCCACGCCCTGGGCGTTCTGTGGTACCAGTTGTTGCTCCGTTCCCCGACCGCCGCCGCCCCCGTGGGCAACGAATGGGTCGAGGAACTCCGCCCGTCCGGCTTCACCGACTCGCAGGCCCGAGTGCTTCAGGCGTGCCTGTCGACCCGGCCCGACCGTCGCCCGCGGAACGCGGCCGCCTTGGCCGAGCAACTCGCCGCGGTCACGGTCGCCCCGCCCGACCCGAACGTCCCGGACGGCTCGAAGCTGATCTCGCTGCGGAACCCGGGGTCGGCCGTCATCAGCCCCGCCCCCGCTCCGCGCACGGCCCGGGGCAAGACGTTCGACGCCGAGGCGGCGGCGGCCTCGGCGGCGGCCCTCCTCTCCTCGGTCGCTGCCGCCCCGATCGCCGGCGGGCCGGCCACGACCTCGAACGTCCCCGCCCGCCTCATCAAGAACTCGATCGGCATGACCTTCGTCCGCATCCCGCCGGGCACCTTCCTGATGGGCTCGCCCGACTCCGAACCGGGGCACCGCGAGTACGAGTCCCCCGTCCACGAGGTGCGGATCACCAAGGCCTTCTACCTGTCGGTCACGCCGGTCACCCAGGCCCAGTACGAGGCGGTGCGACACGGCAAGAACCCCAGCCGCTTCACGCGGGCACACGGCGGCGGCCCGGACCACCCGGTCGATTCCGTGACCTGGGACCAGGCCTGTCGCTTCTGCGAACGGCTCGCCCGGCTGCCGGAAGAGGAGGTGCACCGGCGGACCTACCGCCTGCCCACGGAGGCCGAGTGGGAATACGCCTGCCGGGCCGGGACCACCACGGCGTTCCACTGCGGCCCGCAACTGACCGCGAAGGATGCCCTCTTCGCGGCCAGCGGCGGCAAGTACGCCCTGAAGAGTACCGGTCCGGTCGCCCAGTACCCGCCGAACGACTGGGGCCTGTACGACATGCACGGCAACATACAGGAGTGGGTGCAGGACTGGTTCGAGGAGTACTACTACTTCGAAAGCCCGCGGGACGACCCGCCGGGTCCGTCCCACGGCACCCTGCGCGTGGTACGGGGCGGCTGCTGGGGCATGTTCGCCTCCGACTGCCGCAGTGCCTCCCGCCGCGGGCATGCCCCGGACTCGCCGTCCGATACCATCGGCTTCCGGGTGCTACTGGTCGCCGGGTGAGCGGCTGCGGGCTGGCACGAGGCCGGCAGCGGAGGCCGTGGCCTCACGTCACGGGGTCCAGTCCAGATCGGGGCCGAGTGTCGCGCAGAACTCCGCCAGTAACCGGGCCGCGTTGGTCAGGTCGTCGAGGTGGACGACCTCCACCGGGCTGTGCATGTAGCGGTTGGGTATGCCGATCAGCCCGCAGGCCACCCCGGCCCGGGCGATCTGGATGGCGTTGGCATCGGTACCGGTCGCCCGGGGCACACCGCGCACCTGGACCGGGATGCCGTGCGCCCGTGCCGTCTCCTCGAGCCGGTCGAAGACGCGGGGGTTGATGTTCGGGCCCCGGAACAGGACCGGGCCGGCCCCGCACCGCACCTCGCCTTGGGTCTTGCGGTCGTTGCCCGGCGTGTCGGTGGCGTGCGTCACATCCACGGCGATGCCGACCGTCGGGTTCAGGGCGTAGGCCGCCGTCGTCGCCCCGCGCAGCCCGATCTCCTCGGCGACGGTGGAGACGGCGTATACCGCCGCTCGCAACGCCCGCCCGCGCAACAACCGCAGTGCTTCCATACAGACCCACAAGCCGACCTTGTCGTCCATCGCCGGGCTGGCCGCCAGGCCGTTCCTCAGCGGCCGGTAACCGAGCGCGAACGTGACCGGGTCGCCGCAGCGGACCAGGGCCTCGGCCTCCTCCTTGTTCTTCACGCCGATGTCGACCCAGACGTCGGTGAAGTCCGGTACTTTCGACCGCTCGTCGGGCTTGAGCAGGTGCACCGCCCGCCGGGCCACCACGCCGGTGATCGGGCCGTCCTTGGCCCAGACCGTCAGGTACTGGCCCAGCAGGATCTGCATGTCCCAGCCGCCGATCGGTTGCACGTACAGATAGCCGTCCGCGTCGATGTACTGGACCATCAGACCGATCTGGTCGCAGTGGCCGGCGAGCATGACCCGGGGCACGTCGGCCGGGCGTCCCTCGGGGAAGCGGGCGGCGAAGACGTTGCCGTGCGTGTCGGTCGTGACCTCATCGGCGAACGGCCGGGTGTAGTCCCGGACGACCCGTTGGATCGCCTGTTCGAAGCCGGACGGACTGGGGGTGTTCAGAAGGCTCAACAGGAAGTCGTGGGACGAAGGCTCCATGGCGTGCATGGCGTGAACGTCTCCGGTCGGCTGCGGTCGGGAGCAGGGAGGGTCGGCCTCGCCCTCGTTTCTGTCTCGGTTCTATGTACGGCTCGGGCCGGCGGTCTGCGAGCCGGGTTTCGCCGCTGCTGCGACTGGGCGACACCGGCCCGACGGGTAATAATAGCTTTGCGAGGTTACCGCCCACGGGCCGCTCCCGTCGGAGCCGGTTCCCACCCACCCGCTTCCCGTTACGTCTCCAGGAGACCGATTCGTGACCCAGACGCACCGCCTGACCGCCGGCGGCACGGCCCTCGTCGCCGGTCTGTGGCTCCTCACCGCCGCGACCGCCGCCCCCGCCCTGTCCAAAGATACCTACAAGAAAGTCGTCGCCGCCGACCTCGCCCAGCTCAAGGCCCACCTGGCCACCATCAGCGACGACCCGACCCAGGCCCGCCGATTCTCCCCCACCGTCAAGAGCCTGACGATGATGCTGGCGATGTACGGGGAGGCCAGCGGTGACGAGGCCCTGAGGTCCGGCTCGCTCAAGGCCGCCGCCGCCGCCGAAAAACTCATCAAGGAAGCCGGCAAAAAGGGTAACGAGGCCGGCATCAAGGAGGCCGCCGCCGCCGTGGCCAAGATCGCCGAGTCCCTCACCTTCAAGCCCGGTCCCATGCCCCTGGCACCGTCCGGTCTGGAGAAGTCGGAGAACTTCTCCCTGGAGGAGATCATGTCCCCGTTCCGGGGCAAGACGGTCGGCGGCCTCAACATCGACCGGGACATTCGCGAACTGGCCAAGAAACCGGACATCTCGGCCATCGAGGTCCTCGCCGCCCGGACCGCCGTCCTCGGCGAGTACATGCTCACCAAGCCGAACGAGAAAGCCACCGTCAACAAGGCCAACCGCGACAAGTGGGAAAAGTGGAGCCGGGAGACGATCGAGCTGAGCAAGCAGATCACCGAGGAGGCCAGCAAGAAAGGGGCCGACACCAAGGCCCTCAGCGGCTTGCTCACCAAGCTCAACGCCAAGTGCAGCGACTGCCACAACTCCTTCCGCGACGACTGAGGGGACGGTCGCGTCGGACCGACCGCTGCCGGCCAGCCCCGGCACAGCCCTAGCGCAGGCTCGCATAAGGACGGCAAACCCGACCGATTGCAAACCCGACCGAGCATGCAGCCGTGGCACGACCCGGCGGCCGAAAGTCTTTCGGATGGCTGACCCGCCACCGCCGACAGTCTTTCGACCGAGCGGCCCGAGCGCCGCTCAACTTGCATGCGCTTGTGTCTGGCTAACAGGCCGGCGGCTCATTCTAACCGCCCCCGCCAGACCTCTTCGGACTTGAGTGCAGGACCGGGACTCGGACTTGGACTTGACCGGAGGACGGGGTCACGCTGCCGGAGGTCAGTCACATCGCATCGAGTTGACACGTCGGATCAGGACACGTCAAAGCGGTGAACGAGGCGGCGGCTGTTCACGTCGAGAGCCTTAAGGATTTCGTGGACCGGTTCGGTCGGGATCTGGCTGCGAATCGCCCACAGGATGATGTGCAGGTTTTCCTTGCCGGACTTGAGTTGGTCGAGGATCTTGTCGAGCAACTCTTTCTGGTCCTTGAACTCGCGCTGCAGCAGCCCGAAGTCGCCACGGTCGAGTTCGACCCAGAAGCATTTCCCTTGCAGGTGCTCCACCCACCTCGCCCGCAGGTAGCCCTGCCAGTGTTTCTTGACCCACTGCCGGATACACCCCTCGCCGAGGTCGTAGCCGGCTTTCTCGCTTTCGATCCACTTGTGCCGGTTTTCTTCCTCGATGCACTCGGTGTAAACACTCTTGGTGACTACCGTTGGCGATTCCGGGGAGGCCTCGGCGGAAAGACTCGTGTTCATGGCATCACCGCACCCGCGTTCACTCCAGAATCGTTAAACTTTTACTGAATTTTACATTTCCGTCCGCTGTCCGATCAAGTCGGCTCGGGTCATCAGGCTCGGGTCATCAGGCTCGGGTCAGCGGGCCAGCCAACCACCGTCCACGAAGATCGTCTGCCCGGTCACATAGCTACCCGCCTCGCTGCAGAGCATCAAGAGCGGTCCGACCAACTCGCGCGGCTCCCCCCAACGTCCCAGGGCCGTCCGCTCGGCAAAGGCCTTCTTCTCGGCGTCCGACAGGAGCGACATCGGCATGTCGGTAAGAAAAGGGCCGGGGGCGATGCAGTTGACGGTGATGTTATAGGGGCCGAGGTCCAGGGCACTGGCCCGGGCCAGCCCCATGAGGGCCGCTTTCGACGCCGAGTAGGCGTTCCGCTTCTCCTTGGACGTCTGCCCCATGATCGAGGAGATGTGGACCACCCGTCCCCAGCGTCGCTCCTTCATCTGCGGCACCAGCTCCCGGGTCAGTCTCATAACGGCCGTCAGGTTCACCTCCAGCACCCGGTCCCACGTCTCGTCGGTGATGGCGTCGATGGCCTGGGGGGCGTTCATGCCGGCGTTGTTCACCAGGATATCGACCCGGCCCATCGTTTCGAGGGCGAAGCGGGCCAACTTCTTGACGTCGTCTCGGACCGACAGGTCGGCCACGCAGTAGGTGCCGCGACGGCCCGTGCCGGCCAGGATCTCCGCGAGGGCGGTCTTCAGTTGGTCCTCGTGACGGCTGGCGATCACCACGTCCGCCCCGGCCTCGGCCAGGCCGCGGGCCATGGCCCGGCCAAGCCCCTTGTTCCCGCCTGTGACCAAGGCGACGCGACCGGTCAGGTCGAACAGGTTGCTGGCCATGGCGTTGGGCCCCATGTCCATTTCGTGTGCAGTGCAGAGAAGTATGTCTACTTTCGGTGAAGCCGGCAAGTGAAATCCATCACGAGACGCGGCCGAGTGCCGTGCGTCGTCCCCGCGGGTCGGCAGGGGAACAGCGGTCGCCCACCGGTCGACACCGCCGGGTCGGCTGTGTCTGGCGGGCCGGAGCCGGGCCAGCGGCGCGGACGCTTCGGATTTCGGACTGGCTTTTCCAGGTTCGCCAGACTCACGCCGCTGTGAATCCGATTCAACCCGCCCCGGTCCCGCGGCCGATACCCCCGGCAGACGAACCGAGCAACCATCACGAACTACCGCCGGTGACCGCGAACTACCACCGGTGACCGCGAAGTCCCCCGAAACTTTGGCGAACTCCCGCGTACAACCACCAACTACCGAGAGCAGGTGGGGTCATGAACCAGTTCCTCCGTGGGGTCGCACGGGCGATGATCGAGTCGTTCGAGCTGCCCGGCCCCGTACTCGAAGTCGGCTCGTTCCAGGTCGCCGGCCAGGAAAAACTCATCGACCTGCGGGGTCTGTTTTCCGGGCGGGACTACATCGGCATCGACTTCCGCGCCGGCCCCGGTGTCGATGTGGTGGCGGACGTGGAGAACTTGCCGGTGGCCACGGGGTCGGTCGGCACGGTCCTGGCATTTAGTGTCTTCGAGCATGTGAAGCGGTTCTGGCGGGGCTTCGAGGAGGTGCATCGTGTCCTGCGGCCGGACGGCGTCTTCCTGGTCTGCACCCCGTTCTACTTCCACGTCCACGGCTACCCGAACGACTACTGGCGGTTCACCCCCGAGGCCTTCGAGATGCTCCTCGAGCGATACCCGACGCGGGTCCTGGGATGGCACGGCCCGGAGCGTCGGCCCCTGAACGTCTGGGCGGCGGCGTTCCGCGAGAAGGCCTGTGCCCCCGACGACGAGCAGCTCCTAACCTACCGCCGGAAGTTGCGCCGCTACGCCCGGGAACCACTCGGGTGGGGCCGGCGGTTGCGGTTCGGTCTAGGCCGGCTCTTATGCGGCCGCCGGCCCTTCGCCCCCCACCTCGACCGGGAGCGCTGGGAGACGGACGTCCGCCGCGCCGCCTGACCCTTGACCTCAAGCCCCTCAGATCCAGCCGACGTGGCGGAACCAGGCCACGGCCTCGGCCAAGGAGTCGCGGACCGGTCGGGGCGTCAGGCCGAGTTCCGCCAGGCTCCGGGAGGCGTCGAAGTGCATGCGGCGGCGGGTCAGTTTCACCCCGGTCACGCTGGCGGCGGGGGGCGTTCCGGTGAAGACATCGGCGACGAACTCGCTGAGGTAGGCGGCGGCCAGGGCCACGGGGTAGGGCACGCGCCACCGCGGCCGGGGCCAGCCGGTCAGACCGGCGAGGTACTCGAAGAGCGAGCGGATCGACCAGTTCTCGGCCCCGAGCAGGTAGCGAACGCCGGGCCGCCCCCGGTCCATCGCCGCGACCAGGCCGGCGGCCACGTCCCGCACGTCGATCAGGTTCAACTCGGCGTCGAGGTAGGCCGAACGCTTGCCGCGGCAAAAGTCGAGCATCATCTGCGTGGGGGGCGAACGGCCGTGGTCCCCCGGTCCGACCGGTAGGGTCGGGTTCACGATCACCACCGGTGCCCCGGAGCGGGCGAGGTGAAAGGCGTAGCGCTCGGCCCGGAACTTGGAGCGGCAGTAGGGTCCGATAACGTCGCCGGCCGGCACCTCCTGGTCTTCGGCGATGGGGGTGGCTTGCCGGCTCCGGGTCAGGATGCTCTCGGTGCTGGTGTGCAGGACCTGAACCGCCCCGGCCGCGAGGGCCTCGCTGAGGACGTGCACGCTGCCGAGGTAATTGACGCGGTGGAAGTCGGCCCGGTGGCGGGTCCAGAGTTGGGGGTTGGCGGCGAGGTGGTAGACGGCTCGGCAGCCGCGCAGGGCGGTGCGAACGGCGGCCCGGTCGCGGATGTCGGCCGCCACGAACTCGACCCCCCGCGGCAGGTGCCCGGTCGTCACCCCGGGCCGGTCGATGACCCGGACCGGTTCGCCCCGCCCGACCAGGAGCCGGACCAGGTGGGAGCCGATGAAGCCGGCCCCGCCGGTGACGCCGGTGAGGCCGCCACAGGTGCCGCCGTTGCTGTGAGTGGTGCCGTCGCCGGTGATGCCGGTGAGGCCGCCGGAGCCACGCCCGGAGCCACGCCCGGAGCCTTCGACCGTGGTGCCGCTGGTGCCGTCGGCTTTTGTCATCGGGTCCTTCGTGTCCAGGGGGGTCATGCCGCCTTGTTCGCGTACAGGTCGAGCTTCGGCTGCAGGGTGATTCGGGCGAAGGTCTGGCGGATCTGCCGGAAGCTGTCCCGGAGCAAGAAGCCGGACCCGCCGGCCTTGCTGCCCAGGACGAAGTAGCCCGGTTCGTCCGGCCCCAGTGCCGCCGCCAAGGTCGGGTCGGCCCGGTAGCCCACGTTGCCGATCACCCGTTCGACCTCCCATGAGACCGGCTTGCCGTTGCTCCGTCCGGCGACGCGGAAGCCGTTGTCCGGCCCGTGGCAGGTGACCTCGTCGAGGACCGTCTGCGGGTGGAACTCCAGGTTGCCGTCGCAGCGGGTGGCGAGGGAGTTGGCCCGCACGGCCAAGCGGTCGCGTTCGCGGAGCGGGTCGTTGGCGAGGCGTGGGAGCGGTTGTCCGCGGCCGCCCCGGGTGACCCAGAAGACCCAGGTCGCGGGGTACTCCTCGGCGAGTTCGGCCAGCCGGCAGATGGTCGTGGCGGCCGAGTAGCCGTCACCCACCAGGAGGATGCTGCGGCCGGCGTAGTGCCCTTTGCGTTCCCCCGTCACGTCTTCCAGTCCGAAGGCGATGTGCGGGCGGGCGGCCCGCTCGCCCACCGCCGGGATGTTCCCGTCGCCCAGCCAGTTGGGGGTGCCATATGTGCCGCTACAATCGAGGACCACGTCGGCGGTGTCGATCCGCTCCTGGCCCGTGGCGTCGCGGACGAGGAGGCGGAAGCGGCGGCCCTGGCCCGCGCGGCCGATGTGGGTGACGGTGTGTTCCAGGTGCAGGCTTTCCAGCAGGGCTTCCGACTCGGCTAAAGGCACGAGGTAACACTGGCGGAAGTCGCGGCCGGTCAGGATGTCGTGGGCGGCGGGCAGGGTCAGGTTCGGCTTCTCGCGGCGTAACGTGGACAGGCCGAGCGGCGAGACGTTCCAGCCGAACGGCGTGAACATGCGGGTGTGGCCCCACTGGCGGACCGACTCGGCGATCCCGCCCCGGTCGTAGACCGCCACCGGCAGCCCGCACGCCCGGGCGTACAGGGCCGCCTCCAACCCGACCGGCCCGGCCCCGATCACCGCGACCCACGGCAGTTCCGTCTTCGCCATCCGTGCGACCTCGTTTCCAGGCCGGCCCACCGTCGGGGGCCTTCACCCCCGCCAACCTACACCCCGGCGGCCGCCACATTCAACCCGACCCGCTCCCGCAGCCGGTCGCACACCTGGTCGAGCCAGCCGGCGGGCGGCAGTCCGTAGGGTCGGAACTTCTCCGGCCGGTCGCTCTCCTCCACGAACAGTAGGGCGCGGTTCCGGCCGAGACGGGAGGCGGCCGGCGTGTCCATCAGGGTACTCGAGTCGGCCGCACTCATCTGGAACAGCACCCGCAGGGCGAACTCACGGAGTTGCGGCCGGTCCACGGCCCGGTTCAGGTTCGTCAGGGTGTCGCACCAGACGAGGGCGTGGACGCCGACCGGCGGGCCGTCCCGCAGGATCGTGGCGAACCGCTCCGCCGGTGTCGGCTCGCGGTCGGCGTTGCGGCGGCCGAATCCGAAGTCGTCTTCCGACCTGCGCAGTTCGCGGAACCGCTGCAGCCCGAAGACCAGCAGGAAACGTGGCGAGCGGTCGGGGCTTTCGCCCTTGGTGCGGCGTCCCACCTCGGTGGCCAGTTCGGCCAGGGCCGCCGGCAGACCGGGGCGGGCCGGCGCGTCGGCTCCGGGAATGCGGGCTGCCAGGCGACGCAAGTAGTCCGCCTCCTCGGCGTCATCGGGGGTCCCGTCGAGCAGGGTGAAGACGCGGTCGGCGGCCGGGACCTGGGCGGCCAGAGCTAACAGCGCCGCGCCGAAGAGCGCGCGGGCCGTGGCCTCGGCCTGACCGACGACGAGCAGATTGTTCCCGCCGAGAGGGCGGAAGGCGACCGCGGTCGGTTCCTTGATCGCTACGGGGTCGCCGAGCCAGGCGACGGGGGCGGGGGCCACGGCCGGGGCGTTCAGCAGCCGGGCCAGCGGGCGGTTGGCGGTCAGGTCGGCGGAGGTGTTGCCGGCGAAGACGATCGGGGGCGGCCAGCGTTCGCCGGCTCGCGTCCGCAGCTCCCCGAGTAACTGCTCGCGCTTCTCGTCGGACAGCCAGACCACCTGGAAGGGGTTGTTCCCCTCGACCAGCCCGTTCTGGTCGTTGTAGATGGCCTCGCCGGGTCGGGAGAGCAGCCGGGCCGCCGTGTTGTCCTTGTTGAGGATGAGTTGGGCGTCGGCCTCGGAACACTGCAGGGCGACGCGAACGGCCATCTGGTCGAGGGTACTCCGCGGCAGCGAGTACGAGCCGCCGAGCGTCTGCGAGCCGAGCAGCACGTGCAGTCCGAAGGCCCGGCCCTGGCGGACGAGCCGGTCCAGGAGCAGGGCCGACTCCTGGGCCAGCTTGTCGTCCTCGACGAAGAGTTGCTGGAACTCGTCGATCACCAGGAGGACCCGCGGGGTCTTCTCCTCGGGACGGGCGGCGCGATAGCCGGCCAGGTCGTTGACCCCGGCGGCACGGAACTTTTCCCCGCGTTCCCTCAGGACGGCATCGAGGCGCTGCAGGACACTCAGGCCGAACTCCCGCTCGCTCTGGATGGCGACGACGCGGGCGTGCGGGAGGCGGTAGGTGGCGTACCACTGGAACTCGACGCCCTCCTTGAAGTCGATCAGGTACAGTTCGGCCTCGTCGGGGCTGTAGGTGAGGGCGAGGTTGGTGATCAGGGCGTGGAGCAGGGTCGATTTACCGGAGCCGGTCTTGCCGGCGACGAGGGCGTGTTGGGCGGTGCCGTAGCCGAGGCGGAACACCTGTCGGCGGGTCGCGCCGGCCCGCCCCACGGGCACATCGAAGCCCTTCGAGGCGTCACCGCTCCAGACCTCCTCGGGTTTCGGGGCGATGAACTCGAACGGCACCTCGACGCGGACGGTGTCGCGGCTGGCCCGGCCGATCCGCCGCACGATCTGCCCGATCGCTTCGATGCCGGGGGGGGTGTCGAGGACCAGGGGGAAGTTGGCCAGCACGGGGTCTTTCGGGCGGAACTCACCGTCCTTCCAGACCAGGGTGAAGCTGGCGGCCTCCAGGTCGGCGAGGTTGAAGTCGCGGGGCATGGCCAGGCGGGTGTCGGCGCTGACCAGGGTACAGACGCCGCAGGACGGGCCGCTCGTGGCGATGCTGGTCAGGTGCTTGGCCGCCTCGGGGGTGAAGTTCGTCGGGAAGTTGGCGATCACCAGGACGCGGTACGGCTCGGCCACCTCGCCGGCCGCCCGGTTATAGTCCTCGATCGTCGGGTACTGGTTGCGCAGGTACTTCTGGATCACGCTGGCGATGTGGTCGCGGAGGTCAGCCAGCCGCTGTTCGATGTGGGCCGGCTCCGTCCAGATCTGCGAGGTGACGAGCTTGTCGTCGTAATCGGCCAGGTGCATGAAGGAGGCGAAGTTCTCCCCGAGTCCGATCGGGTCGATGATCGTGAAGCGGACCTTGCCCGGTGGCAGCCCCGTGAGGAAGCGGAGCATCATCGCTTGCAGCGTGGCCACGGCCCGGGCGCGGCCCTCGTCCCGGACCCGCAGCAGGACCGAGCACCGGTCGGGGAAGGGCAGGAAGACTGGTACCGGGCCGGACAACTCTTCTGGCCAGGCGAGCCGAGGGTCGGCGCGGTCCCCGTCGATCGGGGGGTGCCTGTCCACCAGCCACGACCCGAAGCGGACGCCCCGGGGTACTCGCTGGGGCAGGGGACGGTCGGGCCGGGCCAGTGCGTCCCAGTCGGGGAAGAACTCCTCGCCCTCGGTCCGGAGCCGGCTGAAGGTCTGGGCGACGGCGGTCGAGGCGCTGTGCCAGGCGGTGGCCATCGACTCCCAGGCGGCCTCGCGGTCGTGGGTGGCGGCCTGCCGCTTCTCCGAGAAGACCCGCTCGATGTGGGCGAGTTCCTCGTCGAGGCGACGGCTCACGTCCGCCCGGCTCTCTTCGTAGGACCGGTCCTCGGCTTGTTCCTCGCCCGATCGTTGCCGGCTCAGGCGTTCGCTCACGGCCGCGTGTTCGCCCGCGACCCGCTCGAGTTCCGCTTCGTACATCTTCCTTTGCAGCTCGAGCAACCGCCGGTAGTAGTCGTCCGTCTCCTGTCGCTTGCGGGCGTGGCGTTCCGAGAGCCGGGCCCGTTCCTCGGCGTACTCGCGGGCGGCGAAGTCGTTCAGGAGCCGTGCCGCTCGGGACGCCTCGGCCAGGTGTCGGCCGAGTGTCCGTCCGTGCCGCAGGGTGGATCGCCGTGCCAGCCTGCGTGCGGTCAGCCACAGGAGCGGCCCGAGAACGACCCCGGTCCCGAGGGTCACGGCCACGGCCGTGGCCGGGGCGAGGAAGGCCCAGGTGCTCGCCCCCAGTGCGGCTAAGAGGCCCACCAGGACGGCCAGACCGCCGGGACCGCTCCAGGCCGGAAGGCGCAGCGACCCCAGCCGGTCGCGTGCCCCTGTCGCCTCGTGCAGGGCCTTGTCCAGCCGAGAGATCGGGTCGTCGTCGCCCGGCTCACCCGGGTCGGCGGTGGACTCGACGTCGGAACGGCTGACCCCGACGCGGGCCAGGAGGAGTTCGACCTCGGCCCAGGTCGTCGAGACCTGCTCCTCGCCCGCGGCCGCCCGACGCCGGAGCGAGTCGAACCGTTCGCGGGCCGCCTTTTCGCCGGCCTCGAGCAGGGTGTCGATGTGCCAGAGCTTGTCCTGATGTTCCGAGCGGGCGCGGTCGGCGGCGGCGGTGTAGACCCGCGTCAGCGCGTTCTGGCGTTCGTCGCGGTTGCGGTCGGCCAGGTATTGTTCGGAGTCGTACTTGCGGGCGATGCTGGCCCGGTTTTCCGTGTGGGCCTGGTCGATCCGCTCCAGTTCCTTCGCGCGTGCTAGAGCGTTGGCCCGGCGCGCCCGCTCCGCCTCGCGCTCGGCCCGGGTGATCGCCTCCTGGAAGTTGGTGGTGATCTGTGCCTCGGCGGCGGCCCGCTCCCGGACGGCCTCGGTCAGCCGGGAGAGTGCCTCTCGCACGCTCTCGAAGAAGTTCTGGGACATATGGGGGATGCTCCGGGGCCGGGTAAGGCCGGGTGAGGCCGGATGAGGCGGCGGGTTTGGCGGCCGGCCGGGTGAGGCGGTACTTCGGGTGGGCGGCGCGGCCGGCTCATCCGGTCGGTATCGGTGTTCGCTAATCCGGTCGGTATTCGCACTCGTCTCGGACCTGCGCGAAGAGCGTGGTGATCAGGTCGATGGCGCGGAGCGTCTCGGAGACGGCGCGGTCGAGCGGTTCGACGACCTGTTCCTCGTGTCGCTGCCGGACCGGGTCGCTCCAGTCGCTTTCCGTGGCCTGCCACTTGGCGCGGGCGGTCTTCTGGGCGTCGTAGATCTGGCTGCGGGTACTACCAAACCTCATCGGTTGTCTCCGCTGTTCGGCGGCGCTGGGAACGACCGCGGGGGCTGCGAGGGGACCGCGGCCGATGTCGCGGCGGGGGTCGGCGTCGGCGTCGCGGCGGGGGTCGGCGTCGGCGTCGCGGCGGGAACCGGGGTCGAAGAAGAACTGCTTGCCGGGGCGTAGTCGTTGCGGAGTCCGACGTAGAGTTCCAGGGCGGCGATGCGGCGGGCGAGTTCGGCCAGTCCCTGGGGCAGTACGGTCTCCAGGAAATGGGCGAGTCGTCGGCCGGTCCCGGTGTAGGTCTCGTCGATCAGCTTGGGCAGCCGGGCTTGCCACTGCCGGCAGGCGGCGACACGGTCCCGGGCGTGTTCGAGCCGGGCGAACGCCCGTTTCAGGTTACGTTCCTGAACGGTACAGTCGGGCATGCGGCCGTCCCAGTTCGGGAACTTCCTCTGGGCGAGTTCGGCCTTGGCCCGCGTCACCTCGTCCTCGCAGTCCCGCACGGCCCGTTGCCAGAGTGCCAGTTGCTCGTCGATCCAGTCGTGCCCGCGGCGGAGTTCC
>Ga0308417_1000553_pt1 | contig 27074 bp, 14 predicted proteins | sample HotsprSampleOS65_FD_203528 | JGI IMG/M metagenome (GOLD analysis project Ga0308417, IMG submission 203528) | Hot spring phototrophic mat microbial communities from Octopus Spring, Yellowstone National Park, Wyoming, United States - 20090730_OS65 ...
GTCACCCCGCGCGGCGCGCGCCGGAGCAATCGGGTCGCCCCGGCCCCCGCCACCTGGACGACCTGAGCGACAAATTGTCCTGGTATTGTAACTCCAAGTGCCGGTACGGGCAACTGCGCGCCTGGTCAGTACGCTCTTCGCTAGTAAGGCCCGCGAACGCTTGCTCTGCTATCATGTGACCGGGCACCATGTTGCCCGAACGGGCCGCCTCGCCTGGAACTACGCCATGGATCCTGACACCCTCGCGCCACTCTACGCGCAGCTTGACGCCTTGCGCGCCCAGCTTGATCGCCTGGCGCGCGAACCCGCGCTCGCGCCGGCCACCGATCTGGTGCGGCATCTGCGCTCCGCGCCCTTCGTCTGGGAACTGTGGCTCGACGCGTCTGGCCGCTGTCGCTACAGCAGTCCCGCCAGCGAGGCCATCATCGGCTACACGCCCCAGGAACTCTGCGCCGATCCCGATCTGTTGACGCGCTGCGTGCATCCTGCCGATCAGGATCTCTGGACGAGGCACCGACGTGAGGTGTTGCGCCCCGAGCACGGCCAGATCAGCGCCCTGCTGGTGCGCCTGGCGCATCGGGACGGAACGGTGCGGCGGGTGTTGCACCGCTGCCGTCCGTTCATCGATCCAGACGGCGTCTGGCAGGGGCGCCACGCCAGTCTGTGGGTGCTCGACGAGGGTGAGTTTCCCGATCTTGCCCCGTCGGCGCCGCATCCCTGGCTGGGCGACCAGATGGAGTGGTCGCTGTCGTCGGATTATCACTTCATCCGCTCGATCACCGATCTCTTGCCATCCATAGTTTTCATCTTTGATCTGGCGAAACGGCGCGTCGTCTATGCCAATCGTTCTCTGGCCAGCCTGCTCGGCTACAATGCCGACCAGTTCCGCGTCTCCGACATTGACTCCCTGCCGCGCCTGCTGCATCCCGACGATCTGGCCAATCTGGAGAGCGGCTTGGAGGAACTGCGGGCCATGACCGACGAGCAGATCGTCGCGCACACCTTCCGCCTGCGCCACCGCGATGGCTCATGGCGCTGGATGCGCAGTCGTGGCCGGGCTTTCCGCCGCGACGCCGAGGGGCGGGTGCGCCAGGTGTTGGGGCAGATCGAAGACGTGACCGCGCAACGTCTGCACGAAGAGCAACTCCACTACCAGGCGAATCTGCTCGCTAACGTCGCCGACGCGGTGATCGCCACCGATCGCGCCTTCCGCATCCAGAGTTGGAACGCCGCCGCGGAACGCATCTATGGCTGGACGGCCGGCGAGGCGCTGGGCCGCCGGGTTGATGAGGTGCTGGTAACCCGTTATATTCACGACTCGCAGGAGGCAGCGTTGGAAGTCCTGTTCAGCGAGGGACGCTGGAGCGGCGAGGTGGAGCAGCGCCGGCGCGACGGGAGCTATGCGCCCATCCAGTCCTCGGTCACCCTGCTTCGCAATGGCACCGAACAGGTGATAGGCATGGTGGCGATCAATCGCGACATCAGCGAGCGCCGGCATGCCGAACGGCTGCTCCAGGCGGTCAATGCGCGCCTTGAACAGGCGATCATCGAGGCGCGCCGCCATACCGCCGAGGCGATGCAGATCAACCAGATGCACGATCTGCTCCAGGTCTGCCAGAATCGCGCCGAGGCCGCCGAGGTGATCGGGCAGCGCCTGGCTGCCCTGTTTCCCGACCACGGCGGCTACCTGGCGGTGCGCGTTCCCGGCGCCAATGATCTGGAGGTGATCTGCCAGTGGGGCGAGCAACACCCGGCGGCGCCGGTGTTTCCCATCGAGGACTGCTGGGCCCTGCGGCGCGGCCAGATCCACGTGCTCGCCGGCCCCGAGGGGGGGCTGCGCTGTCGCCATCTCGGCGCGGCCCCGGCCGCGTACCGTTATTGCCTGCCCCTGGCCGTGCGGAGTGAAATCTACGGCGTGCTGCACATTGCCGGGGAGGCCCAGTTGCGCAGCGAGTTGCTGATCTCCGTCGGCGACGCGATCAAACTGGCCCTGGCCAATATCGACCTCCGTGAGGCCCTGCGCGAGCAGGCCATTCTTGATCCGCTTACCGGGTTGTTCAACCGGCGCTACCTGGAGGCGACCCTGCCCCGCGAGGTGTACCGCGCGCGGCGCGAGGGCGAGCCGCTCTGTGTGGCTATGCTGGATATTGATTATTTCAAGAGTTTCAACGATCGCTACGGGCACGAGGCCGGTGATACCCTCTTGCGCGAGGTAGGATGGATCTTTCGGGAGCATATGCGCAAGAGCGACATCGCCTGCCGCTACGGGGGCGAAGAGTTTGTGCTGGTCCTGCCCGGCTCGGCGATCGAGGATACGGTGCGACGGCTGGAACAGATCCGTGGCCTGGTGCACGCCCTGCAGATCGACTTTCACGGCCGCCGTCTGGAACCCGTGAGCGTTTCGGTGGGCGTGGCCGCCTACGGCGGCGCCGGCGGCGTCGAGGAGTTGCTGCGCGCCGCCGATGAGGCTCTGTACGCCGCCAAGCGCGCCGGGCGCGATACGATCGTGGTCCACGAGTGATGGTCTTTGAGAAATTAATCCGGTATGCCGGGCTGGCCGTGGGGCTAAAGCCCTCGGCTACGGAATGCGAAACCCGCCTGCGCGGGCTAGAGCGGATTATTTCTTCAAAGACCGTAAGCCCTCGGCTACGGAATGCGAAGCCCGCCTGCGCGGGCTAGAGCGGAGTAATTGTTCAAAGACCATAACCCTGCCCATTTGCCCGCACCTGTGCTATAACATACCTAGAACCACGCCGCGCCTCCGGCTGGCCGGAGTTGCGCTTGAAGGGGCTGGTCTCCACGATCAGCCCTGTTTTGAGTTGCCATGCGTACCCTTGAGGAGCTTTGCGCCGAACTGGCCGCCCATCCTACCGTTGCCTCCATTGCGACCGCCCTGGGTCGGGCCGGCCCTCCACTGCGGCTGGCGCCGCTGCCCGCGGCCGCGCGCGCGCCCCTGGCGGCGGCCCTGGCCCACCACTATCGCGCCCCGCTGCTCTTCGTCCTGTCGAGCGCCGATGTGGCCCTGCGCGCCGCCGATGACCTCCGGCAGTGGCTCGGCCCTGAGCGACCGCTCTACTATCCCGCCAGTGACGCGCTGCCCTATGAGCATATGTCGCCGGGAAGCCAGGTGATCGGCCAGCGCCTGCGCGTCCTGCAGATCCTCGCCGCCTGGCGCGCCGGGGCGCTTCCGCCGGAACCGCCGGTGATTGTCGCGCCGATCAAGGCGCTGATGCAGCCAACCCTGACCCCCGATGAACTGGCTGAGGCGACGCTGCCCCTGGATCTGGGCGCGACCCATCGCCCCGAGGTCCTCACACGCCAGTTGCTCCACCTGGGCTACCAGATGGCCCCGACGGTGGAGGCGCCAGGCGAGGTGAACCGCCGCGGCGATCTGCTCGATGTCTGGCCCCCGGCGGACGATCTGCCCCTGCGCATCGGCTTCTTCGGCGATGAGGTGGAGAGCATTCGCCGTTTCGACCCCGCCACCCAGCGCAGCGAGGTCCGTCTGGAAGCGGCGATGCTTGGCCCGCCCCACGAGATCCCGCTGTGGCGCCGCGAACTGGCCGTAGCCCGCATCGCCGCCCTCGATCGCAGCGGCCTGCGCCGCGAGGCGCGCCTGGAGTGGGAAGCCGCTCTCGAACGCCTGGAACAGGGCGTCCGCTTCGAGGGCCGCGCCTTCTACGCTCCGTTCTATCGCCACGGCATGGGCGCTTCCCTGCTCGACCATCTGCCCGCCGGCGCGGCCATCTTGCTCTCCGAGACGCAGTTCCTGGCCCGCCACGCCGCCGAGATCCACGAACAGGCCGAACATGGGCGCGCGCGCCTGATTGGCGCTGGCGAATTGCCGCCCGCTGTGCCCCGGCCCTACTTCCTCTGGGACGAACTCTTTGCCCCCGGCGCGCCTTCCGCCCGCCTGGCGCTGGCCGACCTCAGCGGCTCCGAGGCGCCCGATGCGGGCGCCTCTGGCGAGCCCTTCCCGCTCCGCGATCTGCGTTTCGAGGCCCCCGAACTGTTCGGCGGCCAGTTCCGCCGCCTGGTCCACGACATCGTCACCCGTCTGGAGCGCGGCGAGCGGGTGCTGGCCGTTACCAGCCAGGCCGCCCGGCTCCAGGAACTGGTCGAGGAGGCCCTCCCGAACGTCGGCGCCGGCGCCGCGGCGGCCCGGACGCGCTTCGCTGTGGCCCATAGCGCCCTGGAGGGCGGCTGGCGCCTCCCCGCCCTCAATCTGACCCTCTACACCGATAGCGAGATCTTCGGCATTCGCCAGCGTCGCCCCCTCAGCGAGCGCCGCAAACGCGGCCCTTCCGCCGAGGAACGGGCCGCCTTCGTGCGCGGTCTCAAGCCGGGCGACTACGTGGTCCACATCGAACACGGCATCGCCCGCTTCGAGGGCCTGATCCGCCGGGTCGTCGGCGAGATCGAGCGCGAGTATCTGGTGCTGCGCTACGCCGGCGACGACAAGATCTATGTGCCGGTGGACCAGGTGGATCGCGTCACCCGCTACATCGGCGCGGGTGATGCCGCGCCCGCGCTTACGCGCCTGGGCACGCAGGACTGGGAACGGGCCAAGCGCAAGGCCCGCGCCGCCGTGCAGGACCTGGCCGAGGAACTGCTGGCCCTCTACGCCCAGCGCCAGATGAAGCAGGGCCACGCCTACGGCCCCGACAACGACTGGCAGCGTGAACTGGAAGACGCCTTCCCCTACCTGGAAACCGAGGATCAGCTCCGCGCCATCGGTGAGGTGAAACGCGATATGGAACAACCCGTGCCGATGGACCGCCTGATCTGCGGCGATGTGGGCTTCGGCAAAACCGAAGTGGCCCTCCGCGCCGCGTTCAAGGCCGTCCAGGACGGCAAACAGGTGGCCGTCCTGGTGCCCACCACCGTGCTGGCCCAGCAACACTACGACACCTTCCGCAAACGCATGGCCGCCTTCCCGGTGCGCGTCGAAATGCTCTCGCGCTTCCGCCAGCCGAAAGAACAGGCGGCCCTCGTCGCCGATCTCGCCCGCGGCCAGGTGGATATCGTCATCGGCACCCACCGCCTCCTCTCCAACGATGTGCGGTTCAAGGACCTGGGGCTGGTCGTGGTTGACGAGGAGCAGCGCTTCGGCGTGCGCCACAAAGAGCGCCTCAAGCGTCTGCGCGCCGAGGTGGACGTGTTGACCCTCACCGCCACCCCCATCCCGCGCACCCTGCACATGGCCATGGCCGGCATTCGCGACCTGAGCGTGATTGACACCCCTCCCGAGGATCGCCTGCCGATCAAGACCTACGTGGCGCCGTACAACGAGGAACTGGTTCGCGAGGCCATCACGCGGGAACTGGAACGCGACGGCCAGGTCTACTTCGTCCACAACCGGGTGCAGAGCATCTACCACGTCGCCAATCGCCTGCGCAACCTGGTTCCCGAGGCGCGCATCGCCGTGGGTCACGGGCAACTCGAAGAACGCGAACTCGAGCGGGTGATGCTCGATTTCTTCGACGGACGCTACGACGTGCTGGTCTGCACCACCATCATCGAGAGCGGGCTGGACGTGCCCAACGCCAACACGATCATCATCGACGATGCGACCGGTTACGGTCTGGCGCAACTCTACCAGTTGCGCGGGCGCGTCGGTCGCAGCGCCAACCGCGCCTATGCCTACCTGCTCTACCGCCAGGAGAAACCGATGACCCGGGAGGCCCAGGCGCGCCTGGAAGCCATCCAGGAGGCCACCGAACTCGGCGCGGGCTTCCGCGTCGCCATGCGCGATCTCGAGATCCGCGGCGCGGGCAATCTCCTGGGCGCCGAACAGAGCGGCCACATCGCCGCCGTGGGCTTCGATCTCTACTCACGGCTGCTGGAACAGGCCGTGCGGCAACTCAAGGCCAGCGTCGACCGCGCCGCGCCGTCCGGGGACGCCGCGCCCCAGGTCAGTCTGAGCGAAGCCGCCAGCAACCTGGTGATCAGCGAAAAGGTCCTGGTCTCGCCGCTCGTCACCCTCGACCTGCCGCTCACAGCCTACCTGCCCGAGGAGTACATCGCCGACCCGGTGCTGCGGGTGGCGATGTACCAGCGCATGACCGAAGCGCAGACGGTGGAGGAGGTGCGCGAGTTGCGGCAGGAGTTGCACGACCGTTTCGGCAAGCCCCCCGAGGCGGCCCTGCACCTGCTCACCTGGCTGCAGATCAAGGCCCTGGCGCTGCAGGCGGGGGTCAGTTCGGTCGTCGCCTCGGGCGACGAGTTTGTCATTCGCCTGCCGGTGCTCGAGAGCGCCCGGCGCGAGCGCCTGCGCCGGCGCTTCTTGCGCGACCAGACGGTCAGGGTCGGCCCGCAGTTCGTGCGCCTCGACCGGCGCGCCCTCAACGGCGCCTGGAGCGAGAAGCTCATGGGAGTGCTTGAGGCCCTGGTGGCCTGAGCCCCCGGCCCGCGATGGTGATGGAGGCGGGGAGGGGGCCGTGCCGCGCGCAGCGCCTAACGTGAACATAAGCTGCTCACCTACGCGCATGCGGCGCTGCCCCCCCTCCTAATACCAAGTGGAATTGGCAATCCCGCATGGTCCTGCTCATCTCCACAGCTCGACAGCTCCACACAGGGCTTTGGAGAGCTGTAGAGCTGTGGAGGTGTGGAGTTGAGCCAATGCGATGCCATCAAGGAGAATCGGTATAACCTCCCCCCGCTGGGGGGAGGAGCCGGACTCCCTCCCCCCAGCGGGGGGAGGGCTGGGGAGGGGGGCCGTCACCTTGCCCGCGGAGACGCGACGAGGTCGGGCCGCCCGCGCTCCCAGGCGATGTTCATCGGGCGTTGTGCGCGAATCGCATGGACGGCTGAGGTGACCATGGGGGAACCTGGTTCCCCCAGCCCCCCACCCGCGGGAGGGTTTGGGAGGACGCAGCCCTCGAGCAGGGGAATGGGGAAACCGGGTTTCCCCATCCCCCCGCCCGCGGGAGGGTTTGGGAGGGCTGCGCCCTCCCAAGAATTACTAGAACTCCTCCCACACCCAGTGATACGAACTCACCGGGAATGGACGTGGCGGCATGGGTTGCCCCGGTCGCGGGAGTTTATCGTTGGCAGGATTGACCGTGCTGCTGCGCGCGTAGATGTAGGCGATCTTGCCGGCGCTCAGTTCGAAGGAGGTCTTGATCCACGCCTGGGCGATGGTCGGCTGGGCCCAGGGAAAGTCGATCCCGAAGAAGCTCGGCAAGCGCATGTTCTCCACCAGGCGCCCGCCGAAGGCCACGTCGGCCATGTTGCTGTTGAAGCCCAGCAGCATGTGCGCCCCCTGGAACGAGCTGAACCACCTGCGGATCGGTTCGCTGCCGCTGGCGTAGCCCTGCACCCGCAACGTCTGACATGAAGCAAACCCGACCCAGCGGGCGCTGTTGAAGCGGGCGTTGTTGGCGCTGACCCAGGTGCTGTCTTTGTTCGAGGCCAGGCTCAGGCCGGCCGGGCCGCCGTGTCCGGCGTAGTACACAAAGTCGGCCCGATCCACGCCCCACGTGCAGTCAATCCCCCCCAGACCGCAATCGCGCCAGTCGCGCTCCCAGGCGGAGCTATTGGTCCAGTAGAAGCGCTGGCTGTAGCCATAGCCGAGCATCCCGCTGCGGAAGCCGGTCGCGTCGGGGATCACCCCCGGCAGATCGCTGCCGCCCGCGCCGGCTGGCGGATAGTCCCAGATGGCTTCGATGCCGAAGCTGTAGCCTGTCTGCTCCGGAACGGCTTCAGCGGTCGCGGGCGCGCTGCTGCGCTCACGGGTGATCAGCGGCAGGTAGAGTGTGGGCGCGACAGCAGGCCGCAGGCTGACCTGGGCCTCCCGCACCGCGCCTTCGTTGTCGGTCACCCGCAGCACCACCGTAACCGGGGTAGGCTCGCCGTCACGGCCCGTAGCCGGCAGGTTGCGGGTGCGCAGTTCAACTGGGCCGGGGTTGTTCAGCGTAGAGGCATTGCTCAGGGCCACCCCGTCGCCGGTGAGCCATTCGACCCGGTAGGGGGCCGCGCCGTTGCTGATCGCGCCGCGCAAGAGCACTTCTGCGCCGGGTTGGAAGTTCGAGCCGTTGGCCGGGTCGGTAATGCTCACGGTGGGGCCGAAACCTCCCGGCCCCGATCGGGCCAGCGGAGCCACGATGTCACGCAGAATCACCGTCTCGCCCCCGACGGTGACCTCGATGCCCTGAAACTCCAGCACCGGCTCCAGCGCCCGCTGCTCGACCGCGGCGTCGAGCACGTAGTAGGACAACTCCGGTTGCGGCACGTTGACCGTGGCCCCGGGGAACGAGGCGCGCACCTGCTGCTCGACCTGGTTGCGGATCGTGTTTGGGTCGGCGATGGGCACGTTGCGCGGCTGGCCGAGCTGCCGGCTGAAGAAGGGCATCGCCACCGCCGCCAGGCCGGGCGCGGCACTGTCGAGCGAGGGACCATTGTCGGGCGTGGTGGTGGTAAAGAGCAGCGAGAGGTGCCCGCCCGGCCCGCCCAGGGGCAAGCCGGACTGCTGGCCGAACTGCACCGGCAGGCGCATCGGCACCTCCACGATCACACCGACCACCTGCGAGGTCGCCTGGGCCGGCTCGGCGTTGAGGGTATTCGCGGAAACCGTGGCCGCGCGGATGAATCTGGTCGGGTAGAGCGGGTTCTGCGGATCGGGGTTGACATCGCAGCCCTGGGGGTTCGGCGTGAGCACCCCCTGGGGGGTCTGCGGGCCGGCTAGCAGATTGCCCCGGACGTCCATAAAGCCGTTATCCAGGAGGAACCGGCAGGCCAGCCGTTGCGCCTGCCCCCGGTCAATGGCCCCGCGCTGGCTCTCGCGGCCAAGTTCGTCCAGATTGGTGGCGTAGTAGCCGCCGCTGGCTCCGTAGCGCACCAGCAGCGAACGGGTGTCGGTGAATGGGACGGTAAAGCGCGGAGAGCCAAGGTACGTATCCGCAGCGATCGGCTGGCGATTGTAGATGCCACTGAAGCGTTGGGCCAGATCCCGCGTCGTGTCGTTGTTGACCTGCGGCGCGCTCAGGGGGAAGACCGGCAGCGTGGCGCCCTGCTGGAGCACGATGTTGTTTGCGGTTACAAAGACAGGCGGAGCGGATCGGGCGGTCCATGCGCCGCTGAGGGTAAGGCTGAGCGCCACTGTGAGCAGCAGCAGGGGCCATGGCAGACGACCTGGACGTGTGGACATCAGTCGTTCTCCTTTCGTTGCTCGCTTGCGGGTCGCGCGGCACGTTCTCGAACCAGAGGCGGGCCGGGCCTTTCTGGCGCTTCTTCTCAGACCCCCATGCGGCTCGCGCCGCACACCGACGGGATGAACATACGATTGTTCCTGGGAGGGCTACGCCCTCCCAGACCCTCCCACCGGGTGGGGGAATGGGGAAACCCGGTTTCCCCATTCCCCTGCGAGGCGGGGCGTGGGGAAACCCGGTTTCCCCACACCCCTCGCCGAGGGCGTATGTTCACGTTAGCCAGGGGTTAGAGGCAACCAGAGCCGGCCAGATATAAAACGCAATCCGCAACCGATTTTACCCCTCTTGACCGAACGGCCATGCTCCGTGCTCCCCTGTGACTCGGGAAGCTACAATCATGCCTGGGAGGTGCGGGAGGGCGCGGCCCTTCCCCGAAAACGCGCTTGATGGTGGGCGGCGCAGCCGCACGAACATACGTAAGGAGCATGCATGGCACGCTCGCTGTACCTCGTTCCCCTGGAACGCCACGCCGGAACCTCGCTACTTTCGCTGGGGATCCTCGATTACGTGCTGCGTAAGACACGGCGCGTGGCGATCTTTCGCCCGGTAATCCGCGATGAGGCCGTCACCCGGCCCGACAAGACCATTGATCTGCTCCTGCGCCACTTTCACCTTGATCAGGTCTATGGTGAAACCTACGCCCTTACCGCTTCGGCCACCGACGCCTTGCTGGCCCATAATCGCTACGACGAGATCCTCAACCGCAGCATCGCCGCCTACCAGCGCCTGGCCAGGCGCTACGATTTTGTCTATTGCATGGGCTCCGACAGCCACCACGATGCTCCTCAGTTTGAGTTCAACCTGAATGTTGAGCTTGCCCGCAGTCTCGACAGCCCGGTCATCCTGCTGACGAGCGGTCAGGGTCGCGGTGTCGAGGAGCTTGCCGGTATGCTGCGGCAGGCCCACGACGCCTTTCGCGCCCGCGGTTGCCCGGTGGTGGCGCTGGTGGTGAACAAGGTCGAACCCGAACGCCTCGATATGCTGCGCCCGTCGCTCGCCCACGATCTGGGCCTTCCCCTCGACCAGGTAGTGGTCTTGCCCGCCGATGTGGTGCTGGGCAGCCCGACGATGCGCGAGGTCGTCGAGCAACTTAACGCCGAGGTGCTCTATGGCCGCGAGCAACTCGACCGGCAGGCGCGCCGGGTGATGATCGTGGCCATGCAGATGGAGCATTACCTGGAGCGCCTCAGCGACCATGTGTTGCTGGTCACGCCGGGCGATCGCGGTGATATTCTCCTGAGCGCGGTGCTGGCCCACCATTCGGCGAACTACCCCTCCCTGGCCGGGATCGTGCTGACGGCCGGGCAGCGGCCCTCGGCGGCCCTGACGCGCCTGCTCGATGGGGTGGGCGAGATGCCCCCGGTGGTGGCGGTGACCAGCGATACCTACGAGACGGCTACCGAACTGTTCCGCGTGAAGTCCTACATCACGACCGATACGCCGATGAAGATCGAAGCGGGGCTGCAACTCTGCGCCCGCTACATTGATGGGGCCGCCCTCGAGCAGCGTTACGGCACCATCGAGCCACGCGGCGTCTCGCCCCGGCTGTTCCTCTACAAGCTGACCGAGCAGGCCCGCGCCAACCGCCGGCGCATCGTCTTGCCCGAGGGCAACGAGGAGCGCATCCTGCGCGCCAGCGCCATCCTGGTGCGCGAACGGATCGCCAACCTGATCCTTCTCGGCGACCCGCAGGACATCCGCGCCACGGTCAGCCGCCTGGGCATTGACCTGGATCTCAATCGGGTCGAGATCATCAATCCGGCCACCTCGCCGCGTCTCGACATCTACGCCGACGAACTCTACCGCCTGCGCCGGCACCGTGGCATGACCCGTGAGCAGGCCCACGACCTGATGCTCGATGTCTCCTACTACGGCACGATGATGGTCCATATGGGCGATGCCGACGGTATGGTTTCCGGCGCGGCGCATACCACGGCCCATACCATCCGCCCCGCGCTGCAGATCATCAAGACGCGCCCGGGCATCTCGATCGTCTCCTCGGTGTTCTTTATGTGTCTGGAGGATCGGGTGCTGGTCTATGGCGACTGCGCCATCAATCCCCGTCCTACCGCCGAACAACTGGCCGATATTGCCATCGCCTCGGCGGAGACGGCAAGACTCTTCGGCATCGAGCCGCGGGTAGCTATGCTCTCGTACTCGACGGGCGAGTCGGGTGAGGGCGAGGAGGTGGAGCGGGTGTGGAAGGCGACCCGACTGGCCCAGGCCCGGCGCCCCGATCTGTTGCTGGAGGGGCCGCTGCAGTACGATGCCGCGGTGGACGAGCGCGTCGCCCGCGCCAAGATGCCCGACTCCAGGGTCGCGGGCCAGGCCACGGTGCTGATCTTTCCCGATCTCAACACCGGCAACAATACCTACAAAGCGGTGCAGCGCGAAACGGGGTCGATCGCGGTGGGGCCGGTGCTCCAGGGGCTGAACAAGCCGGTCAATGACCTGAGCCGGGGGTGCAGCGTGGAGGATATTGTCAATACCGTGGCGATTACCGCCATTCAGGCCCAGGAGATGTTGGAACTTACGGAGGTATAATGGTCTTTGAATACATAATCCGCTCTAGGCCGCGCAGGCGGCCTTCGCATCCCCTGGCCGAGGGCTTCAGCCCCACGGCTAGCCCGGCATAGCGGATTAATTTTTCAAAGACCATAATACATTGGCAGGCCCTACAGCATACCCACAGCGGCCAGCCACAGAATGAGCAGCCCGATCGCGATGCGGTAGATGCCAAAGGCAACAAAGGTGTGGCGCGCGACATAGCGCAACAGCCAGCCAATGGCCAGGTAGCCGACGATCATCGCCACCACCGTGCCCAGCAGCAGGCGGCCCCAGTCGCCGGCCTGCACCTGGTCCAGGCTGCCGATCAGGTCCACAACGGTTGCCGCGCCGAGGACGGGGATCGAGAGGTAGAACGAGAAGGCGGTCGCGGTGCGCCGGTCGAGACCGGCCAGCAACCCGCCGACGATTGACGAACCGGAGCGCGACACCCCCGGAATCAGGGCAAACACCTGGGCGATGCCCACCCCCAGGGCCTGCCAGGGCGTAACGCGCCCGAGGTCGTGGGTGCGCGGGGCGCGAAGCGGAAAGCGCTCGATGATGAGAAAGACGATCCCGCCGACGATCAACGCCCCGGCGATAACCTGGGGCGTCTCGAAGAGCACGGCTTTGATGAAGTCGCGGAAGACGATGCCGATGATCGCCGCGGGCAGGGCCGCGATGAATACCCCGATCCACAGACGTCGCGCCGCCAGCGCTTCGTCGCGCGTGCCGCGCCCCAGCAGGGCGCGCCCCTGGGTCAGGAGATCGCCGGCGTAGAATGCCACCACCGACAGCACCGTGCCGAACTGGATGAAGATCTCGAACGTGCCCCCGATGCTGCCGCTATACCCCAGCAAATCGGAGACGATCAGCAGGTGGCCAGTGGAGGAGATCGGCAGCCATTCGGTGATCCCCTGAACCACCCCCAGGAGGATCACCTTCCACCATTCGGGGTCCCCGGGGACGGCAATAACCAGGCTTCCCAGCAGGGCGACAGCCGCGCCGATCAGGAGGGGCAGCGGCAGCGCCAGCGCGGGCGCGCTTACCTCACGGGTGGGTTGTTTTTGCATTGGTCCTTCGCTTCCAAAAGCCCCGTTCCGTCGTGCCAGTATGCGCGGCCCTGCTTGCGCGTGGCTCAACAGCGGGCACACTGCGGATGACGATCCGCTCATCGTCTGGTTGCGATTCTCCTGGCTCAATAATCTTGCGTTGGCGCGTTTAATTAACAAGGACGTACGCAGCCGGGGTCCCCGCGTGGCGTGAACGCGGGCCGGAGCCTGCGCACCCAGGCCCGTGCCTCTGGCTCGCCCGTGGGAGGGTCCGGCAAGGCGGAGCCCTCAGGCAGGGGTCTGGGGAAACCAGGTTTCCCCAGACCCTCACCCACCGGGAGGGGTTGGGAGGGCGCCGCCCTCAGGCAGGGGTCTGGGGAAACCTGGTTTCCCCAGACCCTCACCCACCGGGAGGGGTTGGGAAGGCGCAGCCCTCCGACGCCCGACAGGGCCAGAGCAAGGGGAACGCCGGGTGCCCGCCTACATCCCATACTCCAGCCGGCGAACCAGCGCGCCCGGCAGGCGCGCCTCGATCATCTGGCGTTGCGTGGCGCGCACGTCGTATTCTACGCGAGCAAAGGTTACCGTTCCGCGATCGGTGTCGAGGATCGCATAGGCCGCGCGGGGGTCCTGGTCCCGCGGTTGGCCCACGCTACCGGGGTTGATGATGAAGCGGGAGTGGTCCTCGATCTCCACCACCCGCTGGCGGTCGGCCAGGAAGCGTTCGCAGCGCTCATAGCCCTCGCGGACGCGAAAGCCGAGCTGGACATGCGAATGGCCGATGAAACATACCTGTTGGTTGAACACCTGGAAGTTGCCGGCGGCCTGCTCGGTCGAGAGCACATACTCCCAGATCGGCTCACGCGGGCTGCCGTGGGCAAGAAAGAAGCGTTCGTCAATCGGCAGCGTAGGGGCGAGTTGCTCGAGCCAGGCGCGATTCTCCGCGCTGAGTTGTTCGCCGTTCCAGATATTGGCCCGGCGCGCATCGGGGTTGAAGTCGCGCAGGTCGATTCTGCCCAGACAGGCGAGGTCGTGATTTCCGGTGAGGGCCTTGCTGGCGTGCTGGCGCATCAAGGCAACGCATTCATTCGGGCGCGGGCCATAGCCGATCGTATCACCCAGGCACCAGAGGTCGTCGAAACTGCCCGCCGCGGCCAGGACTGTCTCCAGGGCAACGAGGTTTGAATGAATGTCAGAGACAATAACGACGCGCATACGGGCACCTGTGCTTCTTTGACAGGACGTACGCGATGGAGGGGTGCGGGGAGGCGCAGCCTCCCCACATCCCCCTGTTCCCGCCCGCGGCGGCCAGGTAGCCTGGCGCAACCCCCACGGCCCTCCCGCCGCGGGCGGGCAACAACCGGTTAGCGGAGGGCCGCAGGCCCTTCACCCCTCCCCGTCAGAACGCGACCGCGTAACTCCTGTTCTTTGACGTCACTTGAACCGGGTTCTATAATGCACACGGCAACGTCGCGGCGAAACCGTTCACCAACCATGCTCGAGCCAACCGGACACTGCCCATACCTTGGGCTCAAGCAGAACCAGGCGATCCGCTTCGCCTCGCCAACGCCTGAGCATCGCTGCTACGCCACCGGCCAGGCGCAGGAGATCCCCTCGACGCCGCCGGACTATCAGCTCAATTTCTGTCTTTCTGCGGATCATGTCAAGTGCCCATTATACACGGGCATGGTCCTCCCATCAACGCCGGTACCGGTCGCCGCCCCGCCGATTGAACCGGCGCTGGCCTCTGCCGGTGGGCTGCGCGGCTGGCTCGCCGGTCTTCCTGCCCGCGACCGCGCCATCTATGGGATGCTACTTACCCTGCTGGGAGCGATTCTGGTGGTCTACGCGGTTGCGGGTGTGGGCCTGATCCGTGAGGGCGCCTTTTCTGGCGGCCCGCCTCCGCCTCTGCCTGCGCCAACCTCGACTGAAGCACCCGGCCCCGGCATCATGGCCTCGCCCCTTGCTGCGACCGCCACGCCCACGCTCACGCCGGGGCTGGCCGCGTCGCCCTCAAGCGCGCCTGCGCCCAGTCCTACGCCAACTGCGTCAGCGTTACCGACGATCGAGGCGATTCCTCCCAGCCCCGAGCCGCCCACCGCGCCGCCGATCTATATTCCGCCCCCCCCGGCGCCAACCAGCATACCGGAGCCATTGACGCCGATTATCACTGAGACGCCCACCGCAACCGAGGTCGTGGAGCCGCCGCCGCCGCCGCCGCCCACGGAGACCCCGACGGAGACCCCTGCTCCGTTCCCCTCGGAAGCGCCCACCCCCGCGCCGGTCGAACTGCCCACGCCGCCGTTCTCCGAGCCGCCCACCCCCGCGCCGCCCGAGCCGCCCACCCCCGTGCCGCCCGAGCCGCCCACGGCAGGGCCCCCGCCTTCGCCCGCGCGAACCCCCGCGCCGTAGGTTTGGGAGGGCGCAGCCCTCACGCAGGGGTCCGGGGAAACCGGGTTTCCCCACATCTCCTGCGGAAGCGGGCCGGAGGCCCGCGCACCCGGGCCCCGGCCCCTGGGAGGGTCTGGGAGGGCCAGGCCCGCACGCAGGGGTCTGGGGAAACCGGGTTTCCCCACATCTCCTGCGGAAGCGGGCCGGAGGCCCGCGCATCCGGGCCCCGGCCCCTGGGAGGGTCTGGGAGGGCGCAGTCCTCACGCAGGGGTCCGGGGAAACCGGGTTTCCCCACATCTCCTGCGGAAGCGGGCCGGAGGCCCGCGCACCCGGGCCCCGGCCCCTGGGGGGAAACCGGGTTTCCCCACATCTCCTGCGGAAGCGGGCCGGAGGCCCGCGCACCCGGGCCCCGGCCCCTGGGAGGGTCTGGGAGGGCGCAGCCCTCACGCAGGGGTCTGGGGAAACCGGGTTTCCCCGGCCTCTCATCCAGGGGGAGGGTCTGGGAGGGTCAGGCCCTCCCAGGCACAACCGTAGGTGCATCCCATGGGGGGTGCGGCGCAGCCGTATGCACAATGCCAGCGATGCTGGAGAGCGACTCTCCGGCGCGCCTGAGGCGCGCCCTCAGAGTCGTTCCAACCAGGGCAGCAGCGCCTCGCAGAAGGCTTCGGGGGTCTCGTCGAAGGGGCAGTGACCGCTGTCGGACAGCACGCTGATCTCGGCCTGGGGCAGGAAGCGGCGCTTGATCGCCTCGGCATCCGACGGGGGGATGGAGCGGTCTTCGGCGCCCCAGATCAGCAGTGCCGGGCCGGTGTACTCGCCGGGGCGCATCTCGATGATCAGGTTGGTCGCATTGCGGGTCGCGGCCAGGTACGACCCCGCGCCGAAGCGGCGCAGCGGGCCGGCAAAGGTCTGCACCAGTTCGGGGGTGACCCGCTCCTTGCGGTGGTACGAGGCCAGCAACCCCTGGCGCACGCCCCACTCATTGGCGAAGATGCCAGCCATGGTCTCGCCGACCAGTGGCGCGCCGATGACATTGAGCAGGAGCCGGTCGGTCGGGGTCAGCGGACGCTCGTAGGGCTGCATACCCGAACTGTTGACCAGCACCAGGGCGCGGGTGAGCGCGCCGTGCCGCCGGGCCACCTCGCTGGCGACGACCCCGCCCATCGAGTGGCCAACGACCACCGCCGGGCCGCCTACCACCTTATCGAGGAAGGTAGCCACCTGGTCAGCCCAGCGTTCCCGGCTCGGCGGGCCGGCGGGCCGGGCCGAGTAGCCAAAACCGTACAGATCGAGCGCGAACAGGCTGTGCCTGCGCGCCACCGGGCGCATGATCGGCCGCCAGTGCTCGATCAGCGCTCCGTAGCCGTGAATGAACACCACGGGCAGCCCGTGGCGCGGCTCGGAGGCCCAGTAGCGCATCGGCCCCTGCGGCCCGTCAACGTAGTGTTCGCTGATGGCATAGCGCCGCTCGGTCGCGGGCGCGGTGGTTGTGGTGGTTGTGGGATTCATTGTGTTTTGGTTACCCTGTGTGCGATCTGAGGATTACGACGCGACTTCGTCTCGGCCGTCCATGCGGCTCCGCCGCACACCGACGGGATGAACATCCTTCCTGGGAGGGCTACGCCCTCCCAAACCCTCCCACCGGGTGGGAGGATGGGGAAACCAGGTTTCCCCACATCCCTCTCCGAGAGGTTATTTTCACGTCAACGGTCGCGCGGCGAGACGATGTTTGACGCATCACTGGTAGCATACCACAATTGCACGCCCTTTGCGCGGGATTTGCAAAGATTCGTTGGCCGCGATACGTCTTATGGCCTTTGAAGCAATATTCCGCCTCCCGCGGGCGAGGTGTGGGGAAACCCGGTTTCCCCACACCCCGCTCTGAGGGATTTATGCGCGCCTCTTCACCTTCCCCCGCTGCGGGCCAGTTCCCGGCGCTCCAGGGCGAAGAGCACAATCGCCACATCGGCGGGGTTGATCCCGGCGAGACGGGCTGCCTGCCCGAGCGTCGCCGGGCGGAAGCGCTTGAAGACCTGGCGCGCCTCGTTCCGCAGGCCGGGCAGTTCGTCGTAGTCGAGCTCCGGCGGAATGCGCCGGCCCTCCATCTTCCGCAGCCGTTCCACTTCGCGCTGCTGGCGCTCGATGTAGCCGCCGTACTTGCACTCCACCTCCACCAGTTCGACCACGTGTTCAGGCGCCTCGGGCAGATCCAGCGCCTCGCGCACCTGGGCGTAGCGCACCGCCGGGCGGGCGAGCAGGTCGGCGGCGCTCACCGGCTGGCTGAGGCGCTCTACCCCAACCGTGGCCAGCGCCTGGTTGAGCGTCGCCGAGGGGTAGAGTTTGCGCCCCTCCAGGGCCGCGCGCAGCGCCAGGGCTTCCTCGCGGCGGCGCTCCACCGCCGCGGCGCGGGCGGCGTCCACCAGCCCCAGTTCGCGCGCCAGCGGGGTGAGACGCAGGTCGGCGTTGTCGCCGCGGAGCAGCAGGCGGTGCTCGGCGCGGGAGGTGAACATGCGGTACGGCTCGCGGATCTCTTTGGTTACCAGGTCGTCAATCAGCACGCCGATGTAGGCCTGGTCACGCCGGAGGATCACCGCGGGCGCGCCGGCGACGTGGCGCGCGGCGTTGATGCCCGCCATCAAGCCCTGGGCCGCGGCCTCTTCATAGCCGGTTGTGCCGTTGATCTGCCCGGCCAGGAACAGCCCCGGCATGCGCCGCGCCTGCAGATCGGCGCCTATCTCGCCGGTCGCCACCGCGTCGTACTCGATGGCGTAGCCGATACGCATCAGTTCGGCCCGCCGCAGCGCCGGAATGGAGCGGAGCATGGCCCACTGCACATCTTCGGGCAGCGAGGTGTTGCAGCCCTGCACGTACACCTCGTAGGTGTGCCAGCCCTCCGGCTCCAGAAACAGCCCGTGGCGCTCCTTGTCGGCGAAGCGCACGATCTTGTCCTCGATGCTGGGGCAGTAGCGCGGCCCTACCCCCTCGATGACGCCCGAAAAGAGCGGCGCCCGGTCGAGGTTGGCGCGGATCAGTTCGTGAAAGGCGGGCGTGGTGTGCACCAGATAGCATGGCAGTTGCGCGCGCCAGCCGGTGAGCGTGGCGTGGGGATAGATCGCCGCGGGGGGGCCGCTGTAGGCGGGCGCCGGCGGATCCTCGATCCCGGGGTAGTAGTGGCCGAAGGAGATCGGCACAGGGCTGCCGTGTTGCACCTCGGCAAGGCCAAAATCAATGCTGCCGGCATGCACCCGCGGCGGCGTGCCCGTCTTCAGGCGCACCAGGGGAAACCCCAGCGCCGCCAGGTCTTCGCCGAGGGCGACCGCCGGAGCCTCGCCGGCGCGCCCGGCGCCCCAGGCCGCCTGCCCGGTGATCGCCCGGCCCCGCAGAAACGTTCCCGTGGTCAACACCAGCGCCCTGGCGCCGTAGATCCAGCCGGTGTGGGTGACCACCGCAAAGGCCGCCTCCAGCGGCAACGCCGCTGCCTCGTGCCGGGGCCGGCCACGGAGCGGAACGATCCGCTCCACCATCGCCTGCCGAAGATCCAGGTTCGGCACCCGCTCCAGGGTCTCCTTCATCACCTGGGCATACAGGCGCTTGTCGCACTGCGCCCGCAGCGATTGCACGGCCGGACCCTTGCTCTCGTTCAGCACCCGCAATTGAATGGCGGTGCGGTCGGTCACGCGCGCAATCAGCCCCCCGAGGGCGTCAATCTCGCGCACCAGATGGCCCTTGGCCGGCCCGCCAATGCTGGGGTTGCAGGACATGTGGGCCAGTTTGTCCAGGTCAATCGTCAACAGCAGGGTGCGCCGGCCCATGCGCGCCGCGGCGTGGGCCGCCTCGCAACCGGCGTGCCCCGCGCCAACCACAATCACATCGTACAGGGTCTGCATATGCCGTGCTATAATAGCGCCCCAAAGCGACCGTTGTCGCCCTGGCGCGCCGCTTCATCAGCGCCCGGGCGGATGTGACGCTTATGTCGCACCCGCGTAGGAGCACCCGTGTGGCTTCTCTTTTGATTATAGACGATGATGTGAGCCTCCTGGCGCGCCTGTCGGCGCAACTCGAGGCCGCGGGCTTCCAGGTGGCCCGTAGTAGCGATGTGGTTCACGGTGAGCGACTGTTTGCCGAACAGCGTCCCGATCTGGTGATCCTGGACGTGCGCGCTGGCGACGGGCGCGGCTGGGAGTTGCTCGAGCGCCTGGCCTCCGAACGCCCGGTCGTGGTGCTCAGCGGGGCCGCGCTCGAAGAAGACGTGGTTCGCGCCTTCGAGGCCGGCGCCGCCGATTTCATCGCCAGGCCCTACCGCTCAGCCGAACTGCTGGCCCGCATTCGCGCCCGTCTCAGCGAAACGACCGCCGCTGCGCTGGCAACTACCCCTGTGGCGTCCGCGGTCGGCGCCAGCCCGCCTGCCGCGCCGGCGGCAACGTCGGCGCCCGCCCCTGGTCCCATCGCTGCGCCAGAAGCCAGATCGCCCCTACCGGCCCCCTCCGCCCGCCCCGTCGCTACGCCGGAACCCCGGTCGAATAGCAAGCGTCGCCATGCGCGCAACGATCACGACGAGACAGTGTTTATGTCCGAGGCCGAAGAGATGGCCCTGCTGCGCGCGCCGTCCCCTGCCAGGGATCAGCCGCCGGCTTCGGCGATCCTCACCCAGGAAGAGGCGGAGCGCTTCGGCCCGCGGCTGCGCGCCGAGCGCACACGCCGTCACCTGACCCTGGTGCAGCTCGAGAACGAACTGCACATCCGCATGTCCTATTTGCAGGCGATCGAAGACGAGAAGTTCACCCTTCTGCCGCGCGGCCCGGCCGCCCTCGACATGATCCGGCGCTATGCCCAGCACCTGGGGGTCGATCCCACTCCCGTGATCGATGCGTTCGGCAGCAAGTTCGCCCTTGAGGCGACCGAACCCCTCCCCTCTCTGGGAGGCCCGCCCGCGCCACGCAGCCTGCCGCGCTGGATCATCGCGCTGATTGCCGCGCTGCTGGCCCTCGCCGTGGGTATGGGCGCCATCGCCGTGTTCGATCCCGAGTTCTTTAGCCGCGCCCTGATGTTCTTCCAGGAACTCTGGAGCTATCTGCTGCGACTGGTAGGCATCGCGCCGTAGGGGTGGCACCCCTGGTTTCAGTACCAGGACTTCTGCGGTGGAGGGGTGCGGGGAGGCGAATCCTCCCCATATACCCCTGTTCCCACCCGCGGTGGCCAGGCGGCCCGGCGCAACCCCCACGGCCCTCCCCCGCGGGCGGGCCACAACCGGTTGGTGGAGGGTCTGCGGCTCTCCACTCCTCCCCGCCGGAGGGCGACTGCGTAACTCCTGTCGGCCGCTAACGTGAACATCGGCTGCTGGAGCAGGGGTGTGGGGAAACCGGGTTTCCCCACGCCCCTGCCCGCGGGAGGGCCAGGCCCTCACGCAGGGGCATGGGGAAACCCGGTTTCCCCATGCCCCCGCCCCTTAATGCGTCAACGGCACCAGCGACATCTTGATCCCCAGCACGGCCCCCCGGTACCACAGGAATACCCCTAGCCAGGCGATCAATGCCAGCACCGCCAGCGCCACCCGGCGCCCGGCGGGGCGCTCCCACAGTCGCCCCAGCACCGCCGCACTGGCCAGGCAACACAACGGGGCGATAAAGTAGACATAACGCACCTGCATGGTGTTGAGGTAATCCACCGCCACGTAGATGAAAGGCGTGATCAGCCAGCCCAGCACCAGTGCGCGCCCCAGCGGACGCCTGGCCCGTTGCAGCAGCAGCGGGATGCCCGGTGCCAGCAACAGGAATGGCAGCATGCCCATGCCTCGCCAGATCGCCACCGGCAGCACGTAGTTCAAATAGGCCCGGTGCTCGGCCATGCGCTCGGGCGAGAGCAGGTTCTGGTCACTCGCCACGGTCTGCGCCGAAGCCAGCATCGGCGGTGCCACAGCGCTCAGGTACACCAGCGCGCACAGGCCCAATGCGCCCAGGCCCGCCAGGGTCACGCCGCGCCAGGCGCTGGCCGAGGGGCGCGGGGGCAGCCAGGCCAGGCTCAGGGTGAGCAACCCGGCAGTGGCGGTAAGGATCAACACCCCCACGTGGGAGAGCAGCACCAGGCAGAAACTCACGCACAGCAAAGCCGCGCCGGCCCGGCTCGGGGCGCGCGTGTAGCGCAGCAGCAGCCAGAGCAGCAGCAGCAGGAGCATCTGGCCGCTGATGTTGCCCAGAAAGCCCCACCAGATCGCCGTCAGGAACACCGGGAGCGGCGCCAGCAATCCCGCCGCGATGAGCGCCGCGCGGCGCCCCAGGCGCAACTCGCGGACCACCAGCGCCAGCAATGGCGGCCCGCAGGCGTCGGCGAGCGCCGCGCCGATGTGCAGCGCGAATGGCAGCGTCGGGCGGAGCAGCAGGAGCGGCAACACCAGCGTGTACGGCCCGCTGGGATAGAAGGTTTGCCCGCCGGCGAACTCGTGCGACCCCACGAACAGAAACACTTCGCCCCGCAGCACATTGCCGAGAAAGATCGATTGGATGTCGAGGTCGTTGAACACGAACCCCGGCGCGCTGACCCCGATCAGCCGCAGCGCCAGGCCGCCCAGGGTGATCCACCAGAGACGCCGCGCGAAGCGTGCCTCGGCGGGCGCGACGCGGGGCAGCAGCCAGCGCGCCGCCAGGCTGGCCGCCACCAGGGTTGCGCCTACCAGCAGCAGCGGCCAGACTCCCAGGCCCATCCAGGCGCTCGCCGCCACGTTCAGGCCGGCCAGCAGCGCCGTCGCGCCCGATCCAGCCGCCGCCATCCCGGCCCTGCGCGCGCCGTTGGCCCAGAACAACACCACTGCCAGACCCACCAGGGCCGCCTCGGCCAGCATCGGCGCCAGCGCGGGGCGGGCCAGCCCCGGCAGCGGGTGCACCCCCACCCGCCCCAGCGCCACCGCCAGCCGCCGATCGTCACCCGGCGGGCTGACCGTCGGGCTGGCGAAGCGCAGCCGGATCACGCCCCGCTCGACGCTCGATGGCGGAACCAATATGTGGTATTCCCGCACCACCGCGGGCACATCGAAGCGCAGCCGTTCGTTGCCCGCGTACATCGCGAAGGCCAGTGGCCGCCCCGAGGGGCGCGGCGCGGCGTTCATATCGGCGGTAACGATCGCCGGAGCGTTCCGGCCTACCGGCAGCAACACCTCGGCATCGCCGCGCGCCCAGCGGTAGGTGCGCGCTGCCGGATCGTTCGGGACGGCGATCTCAGGGTGGTACATCCCGCGCAAGAAGATCCGATCGCCGGAGCCGCCCGCGCCAACATCGAGGCTCAGCGAGCGTGGCGAGGCCAGGGAGAGCCAGAGGGTGGCGCATACAACCAGAACCAGCGCCACCGCGAGCAGCGCCGCGCGCGGGCCTGGAAGCGCCAGCGCGCCGCTGACGACCGGCGCCTCCCGCGCCGGCGCGGGCGAGCGGGTGGAGGCGCTCATGGCCGCAGCAACTCCCGCGCCCGCGCGGCGTCCCGGGCGATCTGCGCCACCAGGGCCGCCGGCCCGTCAAAGCGCTGCTCGCCGCGCAGCCGGTGCAGGAACGTCACCCGAATCGACCGCCCGTAGAGATCGCCGCTCCAGTCCAGCACATGCGCCTCGACCGTCCGGTGCAAGCCGTTGAACGTGGGGCGCAGACCCACGTTGGTCACCGCCGGCAGCGCTTCGCCGTTGACATAGACATGACCGGCGTAGACCCCATCCGCAGGCAGCACGTGCGTCGGGTCAATCCGCAGATTGGCGGTGGGAAAGCCGATCGTCCGGCCCCGCCGGTCGCCCTCCACCACGGTTCCCCGCAGGCCGAAGGGCCGCCCGAGCAGGGCCACCGCTTCGTCCACCGCTCCGCGGCGCAACACCTCGCGCACCCGCGAGGCGCTCACCGGCTCGCCGCCAACCATGACCTTCCGCACCGCGCCCACCGCGAAACCGAGTTGCATCCCGATCGCCATCAATGCAGCAACATCGCCGCTCCGGCCACGCCCCATGGCGAAGTCCTCGCCAACCCACAGTTCACGCACCGGCGTCGCGGCGACGATCTGCCGCATGTACGCCTCGGCGCTGGTGTCTCTGGTTTCAGCGGTGAATGGAGCGACAATCAGCAGATCTGGCCCCAGCCCGGCAATCAACTCGATGCGCTCCTCCAGACTGGTCAGCAGTTGCAGCGGCCGATCGGGCCGGATCACTGCATTCGGGTGCGGCTCCCATGTCAGCACGACGCTCTGCATCCCCAGGCTGCGCGCGCGCTCGACCGCGGTGTTGATCAGTTGCTGGTGCCCCAGGTGCACGCCGTCGTACTTCCCCATCGTCAGGACGGAAGGACAGGCGCTCAGACCCGGCGTGAGGGAGCGAACTACGTCCACAGGTCTTCTCCAGAGTATTGACAGAACCTATTACTCCTGGGAGCGCGGGCAGCTTGCCCTTGTGTACGCGACGAGGGCGGGAGGCCCTCGCTCCCGAACCCGTGGATGACCCCGGGTGTGAACAGGTGCGTGGAGGGGACATGCCCCGCTTCCCGGCAGACCGCAGGCTCTTCCACCCCCCTCCCCGCCGGGAGGCGACCGCGTACCTCCTGGCATTGAAGCGCGATGTAGTGTAACACGAGTGCGAAGCGACGGTCAGGCTGGAACACCCGGCTCTGGAACGCACCCTATTCCGCCTCGCCCGCCAGTTTCTGCAGTTCGTACAGCAGGTTCAGCGCCTGGAGCGGCGTTACCTCGTTGATGTTCAGCCGGCGCAGATACTCCAGCACCGGGCTGGGCGCCACGTCGAAGAGGCTGAGCTGCCCGTCGGCCCGCCGGCGTCCCCCGCGCAGGGGCGCCGCGACCGGTGGGGAGCCTGGCGCGCCGTCGGGCGCCGCCAGCGCCTCCGTGGCCGTCTGGCTCTGCGCCTGGTCAGGCTCGCTCCGCGCCGTCGCCTGGCTCCGGCGTCCCTCCAGTTCGGCCAGCAGGGCGCTGGCGCGTGCCGTCACGGCGCGGGGGATGCCGGCCAGTTCAGCCACGTGGATGCCGTAGGAGCGATCGGCCCCGCCGGGACGCAGTTCGTGCAGGAACACTACCTGCCCGTCCTGCTCAACCGCGGCCATGTGGTAGTTGCGCACCCGCGGCAGCGTCCCTTCCAGCGCCGTCAACTCGTGGTAGTGAGTCGCGAACAGGGTGCGGCAGCCTAAATGCGGCTCGTTGTGCAGATACTCGACCACGGCGCGGGCAATCGCCATGCCGTCGTAGGTTGACGTGCCGCGACCGACCTCGTCGAGGATGATCAGGCTGCGCCGGGTGCTCTGCAGCAGCAGCGCGGCGGTCTCGGTCATCTCGACCATAAAGGTCGACTGGCCGGTGGCGATATCGTCCTGCGCGCCGATCCGGGTGAAGATGCGGTCCACCAGGCCCACTTCGGCGTGCTCGGCGGGCACGAAGGAGCCAATCTGCGCCATGAGGGCGATCAGCGCCACCTGGCGCAGCACGGTGCTCTTGCCGGCCATGTTCGGGCCGGTGATGATCAGCAACTGGGCCTCGTCGGTGTCAAGGGCGATGTCATTGGGCACGAACGGCTCGGCCAGCATCTGCTCGACCACGGGGTGGCGTCCGCGCCTGATCCGCAGGCGCGTGCTTTCGTCCAGGTGCGGGCGGGTGTAGCCGCAGCGCGCGGCGCTCTCGGCGAGCGATTGGGCCGCGTCGAGGCGCGCCAGCGCCCGGGCGACGCGGCGCAGCCGCTCCACATGCGCGCTGATCTGGGCGCAGAGCCGCGCGAAGGCTTCCCGTTCCAGTTCGATGAGTTGCAGCCTGGCCCGGTCAATGATCTGTTCGTATTCCTTCAACTCGGCGGTGATGTAACGCTCGGCCCCGACCAGGGTCTGCTTGCGCTCGTAGTCTTTGGGGATGAGCCGTTCGTCGGTGGTGCGCGAGACTTCGATGTAGTACCCGAAGACGCTGTTGTACCCTACCTTGAGCGACTTGATGCCGGTGCGCTCGCGTTCCCTGGCCTCCAGTCGATCGATGAACTCCTGGGCATGGCGGCTGGCCTGCACCAGGGCATCGATCCGCGGCTCGAAGCCCGGGCGGATCACCCGGCGCGGCCGTTCGCCGCCGTCCTCGCCGCTCCGCAGGTAATTGGAGGCCCCGAGCAGGGCCGGCGGTTCGTCGTCCAGGGCTCGTTCGAGCAGATCGAGCACATCGGCGCAGGGGTCGAGAATGGGCGGCGGAGGCGCGCCTGCTTCGGCCTCGAACAACCCCTCGTCTGCGGCGCTCCCCTCCGGCGAGGCTGCCGCGCCGGCCCCCGGCGTCATCTCATCATCGGGGATGAGGTCGGCCAGGTCGGCGCCGGCGGCGGCCAGCACCGCCGGCAGGGCGCGCAGCGAGGCCCGCAGTTGCGCGAGGTCGCGCGGCGTGGCCACGGCGAGGCCCTGGGCGATCCGGTTGAGGGCCCGTTCCATGTCGCCGACCGCCCCCAGGGCCTCGCGCACCTCGGCGCGAAGCATGGACCGCTCCACCAGCCGGGCCACCGCGGCCTGCCGCGCCTGCAGAGGGGCCAGGCTGACGAGGGGCTGGGCGATCCAGCGACGCAACAGCCGCGCGCCCATCGGCGTGCGGGTGCGGTCGAGCACATTCACCAGCGCCGTGCGGGCCCCCGGCCGCCCCGGCTCCAGCAACTCCAGATTGCGGCGCGTCTGCGGGTCCAGAAACATGAAGCTGGCCATCGAATAGACCCGCAGTGTGTTCAACTGCGCAGCCTGGTGCCGCTGGGTCTCGTGCACGTACTGCACCAGCGCCCCGGCGGCGCGCGCGGCCAGGGGCCGCTCATCAAGCCCAAAGGCCGCCAGCGTGCCAACGCCGAGTTGTCGCCGCAGCACCTCCCGCGCCTCGGACGCATCCCAGCGCCAGGCCGGCCACGCCGTCACATGCCCGCGGGACCAGCGCGCCGCGTTCTCGGCGTCGAGCCGGCGCGCCACGCGCTCGTGGGGCAGCAACGCCTCACGCTCATCGCGCGTCATGGGCGCCAGGTCGCGCGTCAGCCGCGCCTCGGCCGGGGCCAGCCCTGGCGGGCGCAGCCCTTCCGCGTCGGGCACCAGCACCTCGGCCGCCTGCAAACGCGCCAGTTCCCCCAACAATTGCTGGAGGGCGCGCTCGCCACTGAACTCGGTGGCGGCGAACTCGCCCGTGCTGAGGTCGGCATAGGCCAGGCCGGCGCGCTCCCCCTCGACCAGCGCCGCGGCCAGGTAGTTGTTGGCCGTGGCCGTGAGCATCCCCAGATCCACCACCGTGCCGGGGGTAATGATGCGCACGATCTCGCGGTGCACCATCTTGCGCTCGATCTCGCCGGGCGCCGTGTGCTGAATGCCCGCCGCGAAGACCGAGCGGGGGCGCGTATCGGTGCGCGTCGCCTCGGTCTCGGTGAGTTGCTCGGCGATCGCCACGCGATAGCCCCGGCCCACCAGTTCGCTGACGTAGCGCTCGACCGCGTGGTAGGGCATGCCCGCCATCGGGGCGTAGAGCTTCTGGCTGTCGCGGGGTTTGCTCTTGTCTACGGCGTAGTCTTTGCGGGTGAGGGTGACATCGAGCAGTTCGGCCACCAGCTTCGCGTCGTCGTCGAAGGTTTCGTAGAAATCGCCGAAGCGAAAGAGCAAGATGGCGTCGGCGGCCTGCGCCTTGAGCTGGCGATACTGGCGATACCAGGCGTGGATCTCGATCTTGGCCATAACGGCGCGCTCCACGTTGTTTCTCGTCCCAACCGGGGATTATAGCATGACGTTGCAAGCCTGGCCCTTCCAACCCCGCGCCCCAACCGCAGGGTCGTAGAGCCTCTACGCTGTGCGCCGCTGCGCCTTCGCGTCAACGTGCCGTTCACGCTTGTCCCACCGCCACCACGCTCCCACGCTGTGCGCCGTTGCGGCTT
>Ga0308417_1000556_pt1 | contig 27000 bp, 20 predicted proteins | sample HotsprSampleOS65_FD_203528 | JGI IMG/M metagenome (GOLD analysis project Ga0308417, IMG submission 203528) | Hot spring phototrophic mat microbial communities from Octopus Spring, Yellowstone National Park, Wyoming, United States - 20090730_OS65 ...
CACACTATGAAAATGCCAAACTCCAGGGCACGGGCAAGATGCGCAAGATGCCCGTGCTACGGAAAGCCCGCCGGCTGGTAGTAGCGCACGGGCGTCCTCGCCCGTGCCGAACGAGGCTCCGCCACGGCCAACGCAGAAACTGTCACGCGCCAGCGCCAGCGTGCCCAGAGCGGCCGGCTCGGGCACGTAGGTGATCAGGGCGGACGACGGCGTTGTGTGCCCGCCGGCTCTGCCGGTCCTGTGGTCTGCGAAGGATGCGGCCGACTTTTCCATCTGTAGCGGTCGCCCGGGAGGGGCATATAATCGAAGTGAGCCGATTTGACTTGATTTGCCCCCGTCGCCGGGCATACTTGTGGTCTGACGCATGCAAGCTGGCCGGGTGAAACAACTCGTTGCGGTGGCCTTGGTGGCGACCACGCTCGCCGCCGACCGCGCCCTTGCTGCGCCGGCCCTCAGGCCGCAGGTGGCCGAGGCCGCGCGCGGCTTTGCCTCGCGGCTGGTGTGCAGCCTGCAGCGGAGCGTGCCCTCGCAGCGGCTGCTGGTCTGCCGACGGGACAGCGACGACACGCGGATCGCTCCGGCACCCCGCCCGCCTCAGGCCCCCCTGCTGCGCTGGCCGCAATTCACGCCGTTCCAGTTCCGCCTGCCCCCTCCGGTCGTCTGAGCCAGGCACCGCACGCCTCGCGCCCCGCGCCGGCGCGCGTGTGCCCATTGTCCTGCCCTAACCGGCAAGCGGCGAGTGACATCCGGCAACCAGCAACCACTAAATCCCCATGTCCTTCAGCTTTCAGAAACTTCTCACCCGCATCTTCGGCAGCCGCAACGACCGCCTGCTGAAGCGCTACCGCGCAACCGTGGCTCAGATCAATGCTCTTGAGCCGCGAATCTCGCAGATGCCCGACGAGGCCCTGCGGGCCCGCACCCAGGAGCTGCGCGAGGGGCTCAGATCGGGCAGGCTCCGTTCGGCGGATGTGCTCCCCGAGGCCTTCGCCATCATGCGCGAGTCGATGGACCGCCACATCGGCATCCGCTCGATCTTCAATCCCGAGGAGAACTTCAACCCCGACAAGCTGCCGCGGGACCAGTTCGATGACGAGGCGTTCGACCTGTACGACTCGGTCCAGCAGCGCATGATCCAGACGGGCGAGCCGTGGACCACGGTGCCGATCCCGCTGAAGCTCTATGAGGCGATCCGCAAGCTCTATCCGGAGTCGCGGCCGCCGTTTCGCGCCCGCTGCTTCGACGTGCAGCTCATCGGCGGTCTGGTCCTCTACGAGGGCAAGATCGCCGAGATGGCCACCGGTGAAGGCAAGACGTTCGTGGCGCCGCTGGCCTGTTTCATGCGCGTCCTGGAAGGCATGCGCTGCCACGTCGTAACCGTCAACGACTATCTGGTGCGCCGCGACTCGCAGTGGGTTCGTCCGGCGTTCGAGAACCTTGGCGTCAGCGTCGGGTACATCCAGAACGACATGGATCCCGGGGGCGAAGCCCGTCGCCGCGCCTATCAGTGCGATGTCACATACGGGACCAACGCCGAGTTCGGCTTCGACTACCTGCGCGACAACATGAAGGAGCGCGTGGACCTTCAGGTGCAGGGCAAGCTGGAGTTCGCCATCGTGGACGAGGTCGATTCGATCCTCATCGACGAGGCGCGCACGCCGCTGATCATCAGCGGCGCCGCCCACGACGACGCCCAGAAATACCGCGACGCCGACCGCGTCGCCCGCAAGATCATCGAGCTGCACAAGCCTTACGCCGCCATCGAAAAGCAGATCGACGCCTGCAAGCGCGCCATCAAGGCCGCCGAGGGCGATATCGACAAGAACAAGGGCAATCCCCAGGCCATCGAAGAAGCCCGCCGGCGCCAGGCCGAGGCCGAGCGTCAGATGGCCGAGCTGGAGCAGAAGAAGGCGACCGTCACGCAATACTACGAGGTGGAGCTGGATCGCAAGAGCGTGCATCTGACGCATGAGGGGATCGCCGCCGCCCAGGAGGAGGCGGGAGTGGGCAGCTTCTACGTGGGCAACAACATGGAATGGCCGCACCTGATGGAGCAGGCGCTGCGCGCCCACGTCGTGTATGAAAAGGACAAGGACTACGTCGTCGAGCGCGGTCGCAGCGGCGAGCTGGAAGTGGTCATCGTCGACGAGTACACCGGCCGGAAGATGGTCGGCCGGCAGTGGTCCGAGGGGCTGCACCAGGCGATCGAGGCCAAGGAGCGCGTGCCCATCAAGCAGGAGACGCAGACGCTGGCAACGGTGACGCTTCAGAACTTCTTCAAGCTCTACAAGTCACTGGCGGGAATGACCGGCACGGCCCAGACCGAGGCCGAGGAGTTCTCCAAGATTTACAAGCTGGAAGTGGTGACGATCCCGACCAACCGTCCCTGCATCCGCGTGGACCATGACGACCGCGTCTACCGCAAGGCCCGCGAGAAGTGGGACGCGGTGATCGAGGAGATCAAGCGCTATTCCGACGCCGGGCGGCCCGTGCTGGTCGGCACCACCAGCGTCGAGAAGAGCGAGATGCTCTCCAGGATGCTCACGCAGCGTTACGGCATCGAGCACGAGGTGCTCAACGCCAAGCAGCACGAGCGCGAGGCGATGATCGTGGCCAAGGCCGGTCAGCAGCATCGCAACGCCCACGGCGAGATGGTGGGCAACGTGACCATCGCCACCAACATGGCCGGCCGCGGCACCGACATCAAGCTGGCTCCGGAGACGCTTTTCGACATCGAGCCGGATCCGGCAAACCCCGACGGCCGGCACTTCATCGCGGTCCAGCACGTGACCGGCCGACGGATCCCCTTTGTCAACGACGGGGATTCTGTCTTCGAGGTCGTGCCGGGCGTGAATGTGACCGGAGGACTTCACGTGATCGGGACGGAGCGTCACACGGCGCGCCGCATCGACAACCAGCTCCGCGGTCGCAGCGGCCGCCAGGGCGACCCCGGCTCCAGCCGGTTCTACGTCTCGCTGGAGGATGAGCTGATGCAGTTGTTTGCCGGGGAGTGGACGATCAAGGTGCTCGGCTGGCTGGGCATGGAGGAGGGCATGGCCATCGAGGACAAGCGCATCACCAAAGGCATCGTCCGCGCTCAGAAAAAGGTCGAGGAGCGCAACTTCCTGGCGCGCAAAAACCTGCTGGAATACGACGAGGTCATGGACTTCCAGCGCACGCAGTTCTACGGCATGCGCCAGCGCGTGCTCGAGGGCAGGGACATCGACCAGATCATCTGGGGCATGATCAACCAGAGCATCGAGGACGCCGTCCGCAAGTACATCGAGGAGGACTACGTGGCGGCCGTCGTCTGCGAATGGGCGCGCACCAACTTCGGGCTGATCAACCTGGAGCCGGCCGACTACAAGGGCCTGCGCAGCCTGCTCGACCTGGAGAGCTTCATCAAGTCGCAGGCCACCGATCAGATTCAGTCGGCTCTGGAGACGGGCCTGACCGAGTACATGGGCGAAGACCGCGAGGCCCGCGAGTGGGACACGCGGGGGCTGTCCTCCTGGGCGATGAGCCAGTTCCAGGTCAACCTCACGCAGGGCCAGATCCGCAAGATGGACCCCGACGAGCTGGAGGAGACTCTGCGCCAGGCTGCCATTCAGCAGGTGCAGCAGCGGGACTGTTCTCCGCTGGCGCGGTATCTGGAGCCGCTGTATGCGGAGGGCGAGCTGTGCCGGTGGGCGGCGGAGAAGTTCGGCATCACGGTCAGACCGACCGAGCTGCTGGCCGACGAAGGCCGCGGCATCCGCAAGCCGCCGCAGGAAATCTGCGCCATCATTCAGCAGCGAGCCCGCGAGGCCTACGCCCGCCGCGAGCTGGAGTATCCGGTCGAACAGGTGCTGACTTTCGCCTTCGGCGCAGAGGAAGGCACCGTGGAGAACCCCTACGCCGCGGACTACGTGCGTGCCTGGGCCAGGATGAAGTACCAGATCGACATCCCGCTGGATGAGATCGTCGGCCAGAGCGTGCGTCGTGTGCGGGACCGGCTCATCGGGCTTCAGGAACAGTACCTCAACGACGGGCGGCTGGAGACGGAGATCGACGAGCTGCTGGGGCGCCACCCCAATCCGGTCGAGCTGGCCAGGGCCTTCAACCAGAGGTTTGGCGCATCGCTGACGCCGGCCGATCTGGAGGAGGACGAGGCCGCTGTCGTGGCGGGAGATGGTCAGCAGGCTGCGCGTCCGCCGCGGCGCGAGCGATTGCGTGCCGCCGCCAGGCAGTTCTTCCGCCGCGAGCTGACCGACCTGGAGCAGTTCGTGCTCATCATGATCTTCGACCAGAGCTGGAAGGACCACCTGTATGCCATGGACATGCTGCGCACCGGCATCGGCCTTCAGGCCTTCGCCGAGCGCGACCCGCGCATCGCCTACAAGCGCGAGGGCTACCGCTACTTCAAGGAGATGATGGAGGGCATCCGGGCCAAGGTGACCGACCTGATCTTCCGCGCCCGCATCACGGGCGGCACCCAGGTGCGCAGCGCCTACCATGTCACAGGGGCGCACCACGAGGCGGGCGCCGGCTACGGCGTCGGCGAGAACCTCCAGCAGAACGGCGAATCCCTGGACCAGGGCAGGCAGCCGACCGCCGCGCAGGGCGGCGGCGGACAGGAGCCGCTGGCCGTCGTCAAGCCCATCGTCCGCGAGACCCCCAAGGTCGGCCGAAACGATCCCTGCCCCTGCGGCAGCGGCAAGAAATACAAGAAATGCTGCGGCCGCAACGCCGCCTGAGCCGCCGTGCCGCGGCCACCGTTCACAGGCAATCCTTTCTGCCGACCCGTCCGACGGGCCGCGCGGGCGGCCAGGCTACTTGATCGCGAGCGTGGAGGCCTCGAAGACGATCCCCAGCGGCTCGATGACCACGGCCTTGCGCGTGCCCTGCTTTTTCACGACTCCGCCGATCTTGGCGCCATAGCCAAGCCCGCGCGCCAGCTCCACGCAGCGCTGGGCATCGCCTCCCGCCACGTACGCCGCGAATCCCACGCCCATGTTGAACGTCGCGTACATCTCGCGCGGCTCTACCGGGCCGGACTTCATGATGAAGTCGAAGACCGGCTGCGGGCGCGGGACGCTGGTGATGTGATAGACGAACGGCTCGTCCAGCCGCATGAGCTTGCGCCAGCCATGGCCGGTTATGTGGGCCGCATAGTGCAGGCGCAGGCCCGCCCGCTGGCAGGCCGCAACGAAACGCACGTAGATCACCGACGCATCGAGCAGCGCCTGGCCATAGGCACGGCCATCGTCCAGCGGCGTGAGGTACCCTTGGGGCAGGCGCTCGGCCAGCGCGCGGCAGAGCGTCAGTCCGTTGGTGTGGACCCCGCTGGATTCCAGAAACACGATGGCGTCGCCGTCGCCGACGTCGCCGGCGATGCGATGATCCTTGGGCCTGATCCGCCCGATGGCCGAGCCGGCCAGCACGATGGCGCCGGGATCGACGATCCCGCGCAGGGCGGGGGTCTCGCCGCCGCCCCAGACCGCGCCGGCCTGCCGGCAGCCCTCGGCGAAGCCTTCGGCGAGGTCCTGGCGGCGCCGTGCATCCCCGAACCACGCCGCGTCGCCCACGGCCGCGTGCATGGCCACCGACAGCGGCAGTGCCCCGCATGTCACCAGGTCGTTGACGATCGTGGCCACGGTGTCGATGCCGATGTTGCGGTAGAAGCTTCGACCGGTGAGGGCGAGCATAGCATCGGCGACGAGGTTCTTGGTGCCCAGCCCCTCCTCGACGTGGGCCAGGTATTCCTCCGGCGTCTCGATGAGATACGCCGATTCGCCGCGCACGCCGGTGGGCTCGGCCACGCCGTGCTCCGCCAAAGCCGCAGCGGTTGTCGCCGCGGCCTTCTGGCAGGCCCGCTTGAATGCATCCAGCACGTCGTAGTCCACCCCGCTCTGCTCGTAGCTCAAGCCGCCAGGCGCTACCACTGCGCCTCCTCGAAGGGCGTCAGCGGACCCTTCACCTTGGGCTTGGGCAGCATATTGAGCATGGCTTTGACGAATCCCGCATCACCTCCGCTGCCCACGCGCGCGTTCAACAGCGAGCCCTTCAGCAGCTTCAGCCGCGCGGCGTGAGGTTCCCGCCGGCTGGCGGCCATCTCGGCGAAAACGGACCGTGAGAACACCTGCGGCGTCAGGAGCTGCATGAAGCGCGATGCGCTGTGGACGGCCATGGGCCCGCCGCCCTCGTCCACCTCCACCAGCGCGGTCCTCACCGCCGCCGCCAGGGCCACCGCCTCGTGCTTCTGGGCCATTTCCATGAGGGCTTCCAGGTCCGTGTAGGGCACGGCCGGGCGCGCCGCGTCGTGGACGATCACATGGGTCGCATCGGGCGAGATCGTGGCCGCGGCGGTGGCGATCTGGTCCATCCAGCCGGGTCCGCCCTGAAGCATCTTCACGCCCGAGAAGCTCAGGTGGGCCGAGAGCTTACGGCGGGCATCGTCCATCTGCTGGGGCAGGAAGCACGCCTGAATCTGTTTGACGTTGTCGCGGTTGAGGAACAGCTCGACGCTGCGCAGCAGCACCTCGCGGTTGTCGATTTTGGCGAAGATACCCCCCGTCTCGCCCGCCGTGGCCGGCGGCGCCGCGGTCAGCAGGACAACACTGAAAATGGCCATGTCGTGCTCCCTTCGTGAGCAGGAGGCGGTTTGCACCGTCAATCCGTGCCTCTGTCCGGCAGAATCGTCAGTTCGATGTTGCGGAACTCATACTCGCTGCCTTCGGACTGAAGGCAGATCTTGCCGGCCACGATCTCGACGTCGCTGGCGGTGTTCTGCACCACGCCGTTGACTTTAATGGTGAGAGTGCTGCCGTTCATGATGATCTCGTAGTCGTTCCACTCGCCCAGCGGCTTCTCCGGGATTTCGGGGTGCATCCGCCGCGTGTGGCGGTCGTTGGTGCGCTGCGGGTCCACTTTCATCGGAAAACGCCCGATGTTCCAGATGTCCCCCAGCGCGCCCGACTGGCCCTGGGCCTCGATGCTCTTTGGCCAGACCATGTCCGGACCAACCATGCGGATGAGCACGCCGCCGTTGCCGGGCTTCAGGTGCCTCACCTGGAGCTTGAGGATGAAGCTGGTGAAGTCCCGCTCCGTCCGGATGTAGCCGTTGGGCGTGCCGCGGCATCGAAGATTGCCGTCCACCACGCTCCAGACATCCTCGATGCGCGTATTGCGCCCGCCGGCGCCCCACACCCAGCCGCTGAGGTCCTTGCCGTTGAACAGGCTGATCGTCTCGCCCACGGCGGGCGATTTGGCGTCCTGGGCCTCCAGGCGGCCGACCATCAGGACGATGCACAAAGCCGCCGCTATCTGAATCGCGTTACGCATACGAAAGCTCCTTGATTGTCCAAAGCCGCGCCGGAGACTTGCCGGCCGCACCATGCGCCTATACCGCCACATCCCCGGCGCGCTTAAAGCCATTTGGCCCGTGCGAAGCACTTGAGCACGCATCTGCGGGAGAGGGTGGTCTTTGGCGTCACGATGGATGGCTCCTGCGGCTGATCGCGGTCCTGAGCGTAGCGGCGGCGGAAGCGGGGGGCAAGGCCGCTGCCATCGGCTTCTCATGCGGGTGGCGCGCCCCGTCGCAAACCGCCTGTCACCGCCCCGCGCGCTTCGGTATGATTCGACTCATGCAGCTCTCCGCCATCGTCACAGTGCTCGAACGAATTGCCCCCCTGGATCTGGCCGAGCCGTGGGACAACGTCGGCCTGCTCGTGGGCGATCCCGCCCAGGAGATCAAGCGCACGCTGTTGACCGTCGACTACACGGCCGAGGTGGCGCAGGAGGCGCAGGAGCTGCGCTGCGGCCTGGTGATCGCCTATCACCCGGTCATCTTCGACGCCCTGAAGCGCATCACCGCCGGCTCGCCGGTTTTTTGCGCGATCCGCGAAGGCATCGCCATCTACTGCCCGCACACGGCACTGGACGTGGCCGAGGGCGGCACCAACGACATGTTGGCCGACGCCCTGGGCCTCACCCAGCGTCGACCGTTGCGGCCCGTGGCGGCCAGGCCGCGTCAGTACAAGCTGGTGACGTTCGTCCCGCCGGATGCGGTGGAGCGCGTGTCGGCCGCCGTTTTTGAGGCGGGCGCCGGCCGGATCGGCAACTATTCGTCCTGCTCGTTTCGCACGCCGGGGACGGGCACGTTTTTCGGCGAGAGCGGGGCCAATCCCGCGGTGGGGCAGGCCGGACGGCTCGAGCACGCCGATGAAATCCGTCTGGAGATGGTCGTACCCATCGAGACGGTGGATGCGGCGGTGGCCGCGCTGCGGCGCAGTCATCCGTATGAGGAGCCGGCGTTCGACCTGGTGCAGCTTGCGGCGGCGCCCGGCGGGCGGGGAATGGGGCGCATCGGCGAACTGGCGCGGCCGACGGATCGCAGCGAGCTTATCGAGCGCATCCGAGCGGCGCTGGGCGTGCAGCGGCTGCTGGTGGCGGGGCCCACGGACGGCGCCGTGGAGCGGGCCGCCTGCTGCGCCGGATCGTGCGGCGATCTGGTGAACGATGCCCTGGCCCAGGGCGCCGAGCTGTATCTGACCGGCGAGATGCGCCATCACGATGCATTGCGGGCCGCTCAACGTGGAATGACGGTGGTCTGCGCGCTGCACACCAACAGCGAGAGGGCGATGCTCGCACGTCTGGCGGCTCGCCTGGCGCGGGAGCTTCCGGAAACGGCGTTTGCTTTGAGCCGGAAGGATCGGGATCCGTTCACGGTGATATAGCGGGCGGGGATGCGGCTGGCGAGGCGGTGCGGCGATCTCATCAATCCATACTTGCGCCTGCGCCGGGACTCCAAAGTGAGGCAGAGACGGCGCCTGCCCTCGCGTGCCACGAAGTGTCTGGAGTGTTGTATGAATGTGCCAGCGGTCTTCCGTGTCCGTCCGGACTGGCTATGCTGGTGCGGGCGCAGCCGGGGCGCTGAAACAGAGTCCTCATGAACCTGACGATCCGCTGGAAACTCATCCTCGCCATTGGACTGCCGCTGCTGGTGATGTACGCGGCCATGCTGGTGTGGGACTACACGCAGCAGCGCGCCGCCGCTTTGGCACAGATGACCGAGCTGGTGACGGAGCGGGCGACCACGGCCGCCGCCTATATCGACAGCCGCTTGCGCGCGGTGATGCAGATGGCCGACACGACCGCCGGGGCGCTGACGGCGCGGCCGGCGCTGGCGGAGAGCACGCTGCAGCGGCTGCTGGCGGGGAGTCTGCGTCCGGGGGACCTGGCGTACGCGGCGTTCATCGCGCTGGAGCCGGGTGAGGTGTTCACCGAGCCACCGCTGTTGCTGCTGAGGCGCGCCCCCGGCGCACCCCGTGTGATCGGGGCCGCCGAAGCGGGCGACTACGTCTCGAGCTCCTGGTTTTCGCGGGCGCGCGACCGCCGCGAGGGGGCATGGAGCGAGCTCCACAGCGAGCCATTTCTGGGCGATGCGCTGTTGTACACGTATGCGGCCCCTTTCTTCTACGGCGACCGTTTTCGCGGCGTGGTCGCCGTCAGTGTGCGGGCCGATGAAATCCAGGGGATCATGGGTGCTCCGGCGGCGATGCGGCCGCGCGGAGGCCTGCGCAGCGCAGGTTCGCGCGGCGAAAATGCCCCCGCCACCAATTCGGCTACCAGGGCGCGGCGCGGTGGTGTGGATGATCGCTTCACAGATGGGGCGGCGCGCGCCATCGATGGGGCTGCCCCGGCGCCGCCGATGACATGGTCGCTGCTCCAGGGCGTGGGGCCGCAGGGCTTCGTCATCATCGATCAGCGCTGGCGCATCGTGTCGCATCCGGATCGCCGCATGATCGGCCGGCCCTCGCTGTTCCTTATCGGACAGCAGAAGGAACGCCTGGACCTTGTGCGGGCCGGCACCCAGGTTGTCTCCGGCGAGGCCGGCGTCATTCAGGTGCAGCGCATCAACGAACTGGCCAGCGACTACTACACTCCCGACGACCGGCACTGGATCGCCTACGCACCAATCCCGTCGACCAACTGGGTCTTCACGACCACCATCCCCAACTCGCTGGTGGTGGATCCCGTCCGCAGCAGCCTGGTCAGCCACGGCGCCTATCTGCTGGGTGGACTGGGCGGTCTGATCCTCGTTGTCATCGGGCTTTCCGTGCGAATCTCGCGGCCCATCGAGCGCCTTGCCCAGGCCGTCGGCGAGCTGGCACAGGGCAATCTCCAGGCCCACGTCGAAGTCTCAAGCCGCGACGAACTGGGGCAGCTTGCCGGCGGCTTCAACCGCATGGTGGCTCAGTTGCGCGAGTACGTGGCTGCTGTGGCCGAACAGCGGGCGATGCGCGAGCGCGTGGATAGCGAGCTGCGGATTGCCCGGCAGATCCAGACGGATCTTCTGCCCAGGACCTTTCCCCCCTTCCCCGATCGCACGGAATTCGAGTTGCACGCGGTCAACGTGCCGGCCGGCAGCGTCGGCGGGGACTTCTACGATTTCTTTTTCGTGCCCTCGGGGCTGCTGACGCTGGTCGTGGGCGACGTCTCAGGCAAGGGCATCCCGGCGGCGCTGCTGATGGCCGTCACGCGCACCATCGTCCGCAACCTGGCGCTGGCCGGGGCCGCGCCCATGGAGATCGTGCGGCAGGCCAACGACATGCTCTTCGCCGACACGTCGGAGTCGATGTTCGCCACCATTTTCGTGTGCCAGTACGATCCGGCCACCGGGCGGATGCGCTACGCCAACGCGGGCCATCCGCGGCCGTATCGTGTCGACCCGCAGGGCGTCGTGGAGGCGTGCGGCGATGCGACGGCGCCGCTGCTGGGGGCCGAGCCGTCGGATGTGATCGGTCCCTTCGAGCAGCGCGAGGAGGCCCTGGAGGTTGGCCAGACACTGCTGCTGTACACCGACGGCGTTGTCGATGCCCGTTCGCCGGATGGCATCATTCTCGGAGAACAGGGGCTGCGAAAGATGCTCCAGGAGTGCCGTGGCGAGTCGCCCCAGGCCCTGTGCCAGCGTCTCGTTGCTGAGGTGGAGCGATTCCAGCAGGAGCAGCGCTTCGACGATCTGACCCTGCTGGCGCTTCGCCGCATGCGGTAGGAGGGCGCCGGCCGTTCTGCACAGGCGGCCTGCGCCTCCGTACCTTCGTGCCTCCGTGCCTCCGTGCCTCCCTCAAATAAGCCTCTCCCTGCCCGGCAGCGCCACGGGCGGAATCGGCATCGGCCCGAACTCGAGCTTGCCCGGCCGCAGATCCAGCTTCGAGTTCATCGCCTGCGACCAGGTGACCAGCCGCCCGGTGTACGCCGACATCCGGCCCATGATGGCCGTCAGCGCGCTCTGGGCATTTTCCTTGCCCTCGTTCAGCGGCTTGCCGGCGCGGATGCTCTCGATCAGGTGTGTGTGCTCCTGCACGTAGGGGTTGGGTCGCGGGCCCTCATAGCTCCAGGGCTCGGCATCCTTCACCAGGATGCGCCCCGACGGATATGCGCTGCCCTTGGTTCCCTGGAACAGCTCGCTGACCCGCCCGTAGGTGTTGTCGATCTGCCGGCACATGCTCAGAATGTGGGCCCCGTTGGGATACTCATAGTCCACGGCGAAAAAGTCGTAGATGTGGCCGAAGGCCGGGTCCGTCCGCACCTGCCTGGCGCCCATGCCGATGCACAGCCGCGGCGGGCCGCCCATCACCCAGTTGGCCACGTCGTGCTGGTGCATGTGCTGCTCGACGATGATGTCGCCGGCCAGCCAGGTGAAATACCACCAGTTGCGTATCTGCCACTCCACGTCGCTCCACTCGGGCTTGCGCATGCCGACATTGGCGCTGCCCTGCATCCAGTAGACCTGCCCGCCGAGGATTTCTCCGATGGCTCCCTCGTGGATGCGCCGCACAGTCTCGCGATAGCCCAGATCATGCCGGCGCTGCGTGCCCGTGACGATGCTCAGGCCTTTCTTCTCGGCCTCCTCCGCCGCGGCCATGATCTGACGGACTCCCGCGGGGCATACGGCGATCGGCTTCTCGGCGAAGATGTGCTTGCCCGCCTTCACAGCCGCCTCGATCATCATGGGTCTGAAGCCGGGGGGCGTGGCCAGGATTACGATGTCCACGCCCGAATCGATCACTTTCTGATAGGCATCCCAGCCCACAAAGCACCGTTCGGGGCTGATGTCGAACAGCTCCCGGGGCCGCTCGGCGAACGCCTTCACGGTGGCGTCGATCTGGTCCGCAAACAGGTCCCCCAGCGCCACCACCTTCACTCCCGGCGCCGCCTCGGTGCAGTTCACCGCCGCCCCGCGCCCGCGTCCGCCGCATCCGATCAGGCCCACACGCAGCGTGTCGCCGCCGGCCGCATGCGCCAGGCGCACGCCTGAAGCCATCAGCGTCGCCGCCGAGATCGCGGCCGATGCCTTCATGAACCGGCGACGGGAGACGGAGGGGGAGGGTGTGGTCTTCTGAGACGACTGCATGGATGGGTCCTTTCCAACTGAATGAGGCAACTGCGGCGACCGCGCGGTTGCTGCGCGCGCTCGCCTGCATACCTGAACGATGTCTCTGCAACAAGTACATTCGGGATGGCAAGTCGTGGAAGGATCGGCGATGAAAAGATGATGCGCCCTGGGCAAACGGCTCACGCCGGTCCATGGTGCGGGCCTGTGTCGCGGGTGTCATTCGCCGGCGGTGTCGCCTCCGGCGCCATCTGCCCGCCGCGCTGCGCCTGATCCGCGTCGCGGCTCTCGAGGATGAACGTTACCGGCCCGTCGTTTGTGAGGGACACCTGCATGTCGGCGCCGAAGCGCCCCGTGGCCGTGGGCACACCCGCCGAGGCCACGGCGGCGACCAGGGCATCGAACAGTTCCCGGCCGGTCTCCGGAGGAGCGGCCGAATCGAAGCTGGGGCGCCGTCCCTTGCGTGTCTGGGCGGCCACGGTGAAGTTGCTCACCAGCAGCACGCCGCCGCCCGCCTGCCTCACATCCAGCTCGAAGTGCTTCTGATCGGCCCGGAACATGCGCAGCCCCAGCAGTTTGCCCGCCAGCCAGCGCGCATCCTCGGCCGTATCGCCGCGCTGAACCGCGACCAGCGCGACCAGGCCGCGATCGATTCGGCCGACGACCTGGCCGCCAACCTTCACGCTCGCCTCGATCACACGCTGGACCACGGCGATCATACGCAGGGCCTCCCCAGGGTTCGCGTCGGCGTTACGCGCGCGATGCGGACGTCGACGCACTGCCCGGCCGACAGGCTCGTGCCGTCAAAGAGGACGGGGAAGTAGCGGTCGGTTCGGCCGCGGCGAAGCCGTGGCCGGTTGGCGGGGTCGCCGGTGATCGCAGCGCCCGTGCGCTCGACAATCACCGACATGCGCTGGCCCAGGAAGCTGCGGCGGAACGTCAGATCGTGGGCCGCGGCCGCTTCGCGAAGAGCGCGCAGTCGCTGGCTGAGGACCTGCGGCGGCACCGTCTGATCCTTCCACCGCGCCGCGGCCGTAAGCGGGCGTGGCGAGAACGCGAAGGCGTGAATGTGAATGAAGCGGGCGAAGTCCACCACCTCGAGCGTGCGCGCAAACTCCTCGTCGCTCTCGCCGGGGAATCCCACGATGACGTCGGTGGTGATGGCCGGGCGGTCAAACGCCCCGTTCACGCGCTCGATCATGCGCAGGTAGTCGTCGCGGCCATACTGCCGGTTCATGCGGCGCAGGATCAGCGGCGCGCCGCTCTGGAGCGGCAGATGAAAATGGGGGGCCACCTGAGGATGCCGGCGCAGCGTTTGAATCAGACGCTCGTCCAAGTCGCCCGGTTCCAGGCTCGAAAGCCGCAGCCGCCACGTCCCGCGCACCTCCGTGCACAGCGCGTCGATGAGCGTGGCCAGCGGGGATTGGGCCGCCGGATCCTGCCGGCGTCGCAGCGCCGTGGGTTGTCCGTACGCCCCAAGGAAGATGCCGCTGAGGACGATCTCGCGGCAGCCCTGCTCAACAAGCCGGCGGGCTTCGGCGACGATGTCGGCGATCGGCCTGCTCCAGACCCTGGGCCGCAGCCGTGGGATGATGCAGTAGGTGCAGTGGGCGTCGCAGCCATCCTGCACCTTCAGCCAGGCGCGCTGGTGCGCCGGATCGCGCCGATCCAGAGCCGGCAAGCCATCAGCGGCTCCGCCAGCCTGCAAGCTTGCGCACAGCGGCGCATTCGGCGCTGCGCGGCCGTCCTCAAGAGACCACTCCGCTACGAGCCGATCCAGCTCAGCCGCCAGCTCGTCGCGGTTGCCGATCACTGCGCGGACGCCGGGAATGGTGCGGGCGTCGGCGGCGTCACTGGCGGCCCAGCAGCCGGTCACGATGACGCGCTGGGCGGGCGATGCCGTGACCTGCCCCTCTTGAAGCAGGGGCAGGCGAGCCAGTTTCCGCACCGTCTGGCGGCTGTCGGCGGCGGCGCGGCTGGTCACGCTGCACGTGTGGATGAGCCGCAGGTCGGCCGTGCCAGGGTCATCCGCCTGGCGAAGCCCGCGCTGCCGCAGAAATGTGGCTATCTGGGCGCTTTCGTACTGGTTGACCTTGCAGCCCAGGGTTGTGATATGGAACGTTCGCATGGCTGCGCGCCCGGTTCCCCAGCAGTACTACGAATCGCTCTGGCTCAGCCGCTTGACGGCCTCCTGGCCGAGCATCTGATGCGCCTCCCCCAGCCACTGCGTGATGTGCGGGGCCAGCGGCGAGTGGGCGCATGCCTGTGCCAAGGGCAGCTCGCCGGCGCGCTCGGCGTTGCGGCCGGGGAACCAGTGCCCGCCGTTTCCCAGCAGGTTGTAGCGCATCTGCGCGTACTTCTTCATGTCATACGCCCGCACCAGGTTCCGCAGCCACAGGATGACGGGGATGTTCACCTCGCCGGGCGTTTTCTCCCACCGAGGCAGATCCAGCTCATAGGGATCGATCAGCAGCTCGTGATCCAGCGCATCGCGCAGGGCCCTGTCCAGACGCTCGACGATCGGCGGCACCAGCTCGGCCGCCTTGTGGAGCATCTCGACGGCCTGCACATGCAGGTCGAAGTCGCCGGGTCTGGCCGCCCCAATGCTCAGGGTGTGGACCTGCGGTCGCAGCAGGCAGAACAGGTCGTTGAAGACGATCGGATGAAGCGGCCGGCACAGCTCCACAAGCCGCGGCGGCGGATCGAAGAGCATCCCGCCCTTGTCGGAGGGGCTGATGATGAACACGCCCATGTCGCGCCGGGCGGCCTCCTGGATGGCCGGCCAGTTGCGCTGGTAGATGTAGTACCAGTGGAGGTTGACGTAGTCGAAGCCGCCGTCGGCGTCGTGGCGGACGGCCTGGAGGATGACCTCGCGGCTGCCGTGCGTCGAGAAGCCGATGTGCCGCGCCAGCCCGCGTTTCTGGATGGCCCGGGCGGCCGCCAGACACCCCCCGGGCCGGATGGACCATTCGAGCACCTGCTCGTTGTTGATGCCGTGCAGCGCCAGCAGATCGACGTAGTCGAGCCTCAGGCGGCTCAGCGAGTCCTCGAATTCGGCGGTGAACTTTGCAGGATCGGCGTTGGGGGCGATCTTGGTCTGGACGATGATGCGGTGGCGCGGGAACTTCGGCAGAATGAGCCCGAGCTGGCGTTCGGAGGAGCCGTATCCGCGCGCGGTCTCGATGTGGTTGATGCCCAGCTCCACCGAACGGCGGATGGTGTCCTCCAGGTTCTGCTGGTTTTCGGGCGGCACCTGCTCGAGCGGCACATCCTGCCACTTGAACTGATAACGCATGCCCCCGCAGGAAATCACCGGCATCTGGAGGTTGGTCCTTCCGAATCGTCGATAAATCATGAGAATGTTTCGCTCGAATGGTCCAGGAAAATCCGCACAACTCTGCGCGAGTGTACGAGGTATAATCCATCGCCCCCGGTTCCTCAACCGGGGCCTGACGCGAAAGCTGGTTTGCATGAGCCAATGTACAGGTGAAACGTTCCAACCGCGACGGGCGCTGGGCAGGACCGGCTTCGTCGCCACCATGCTGGGCATCGGCGACCTGGCCGACCGCCGCATCCCGCTGGAGACGTGCATCGCCACGGCGCGGCGGGCCATCGACGCGGGGCTGAACGTGATCGACACCGCCCCCGGCTACGAGGACGGCTACAGCGAGCAGATCGTCGGCCAGGCCGTCAAGGGCCACCGCGACCGCATGTTCGTGATCGACAAGATCGACCATCACGACCAGCCGATCGCGCCGCAGATCGAACAGAGCCTTCGGCGGCTCGAGATGGACCACATCGATCTGGTGGTTTTCCACGGCCTCTCCAAGCTGGAGGGCTGGGAGAGGGCCACCGCACCCGGCGGGGCAATGGAGGAGCTGGAGAAGTGCATCAAGGCGGGCAAAGTCCGCTTTCGCGGCATCTCCAGCCATCAGCCCGATGTACTGCGGGCCGCCGTGCCCTCGGGCCTGATCGACGTGGCGATGTTCGCCGTCGGGCCGTACGTCGATCAGCGCTACATCGACGCCATTCTGCCGCTGACGCGCCGGCACAACGTGGGCTCGGTCTGCTTCAAGGCCTTCGGCGCCGGCAAGCTGCTGGCCGACACCATCGGCTACAACCAGCCGCTTCAGGACCGCCCCCGGGGCAAGGTCAGCTCGGGCGGCGGCGCGGGCAATGCCGCGGAGGAGCCGGCGCTGCCGCGTCTGACGGTCGAGGAGTGTCTGCATTACACGCTCACCTGCGACCCGGACGTGGCGCTGTTGGGCTTGAGCTTTCCCAACGAGCAAGATGCGGCTTTCGCGGCCGCCCGCTCTTTCAAACCCCTCTCCGCCGAGCAGATGGGCGACATCCGCCGCCGCGCGGCTGAAGCGATTGCCAACAAGGGCAGTGTCTGGTGGAATCCCGGCGGAGCCTGATCCATGCTCGACGAACAGACGATTCGTTCTCTTCTTTCGGCAGTGGCCTGCGGCCGGCGCAGCGTCGATGATGCCATCGCCGACCTGCGGAAGCTGCCATTTGAGGATACAGGCTTCGCCAAGGTGGACCACCACCGCTCCCTGCGGCAGGGGTTTGCCGAGGTGGTTTTCTGCCAAGGCAAGACATCGTCCCAGGTGGCCGAAATCTTCGCGCGGCTGGCCGCGCGGCATGCGCGCGTGCTGGGGACGCGCGCCAGCCGTGACCAGTATGACGCCGTACGGGCGGTCGTGGACGATGCGCAGTATCACGAGCTGCCGCGGCTCATCACGCTCGACCGCGAGCCGAATCGACCGCGGCGAGCGGGCATCGTCCTCGTGGCCGCCGGAACCAGCGACATGCCTGTGGCCGAGGAGGCCGCCATCACGCTGGATTTGATGGGCCATGAGGTCCAGCGCGTGTATGATGTGGGAGTGGCCGGGTTGCATCGGCTGCTGGGGCACGTGCCGCTGCTGCAGGCGGCGCGCGTGGTGATCGTGGTGGCGGGCATGGAAGGCGCCCTGCCCAGCGTCGTGGCCGGGCTGGTGCGTGTGCCGGTGATCGCCGTGCCGACGTCGGTGGGCTACGGCGCCAGCTTTGGCGGACTGGCGGCGCTGCTGGGCATGCTCAACTCGTGCGCCCCGGGCATGGCCGTGGTGAACATCGACAACGGCTTCGGGGCCGGCTGCCTGGCGGCGCGGATCAACGACGCCGCGTCGGCGCTCGCTGTCGCTCAGCCCACGCAGGAGAAGTGAATGAACCCGTCCGTACAGGAGAAACTCGATACCCTCCGCAGGTCCATCCGCCAGATGGGCTCGGCGCTGGTGGCCTATTCCGGCGGCGTCGACAGCGCCCTGGTCATGGCCGTGGCCCATGAACAGCTCGGCTCGCGAGCGCTGGCGTGTATCGGCGTCTCGCCCAGCTATCCCACGCGTGAGATGCGCCATGCCATTGAGCTGGCCAGACAACTGGGCGTGCCGTATCGCACCGTGAACACGGAGGAGTATCTGGACCCCAGATACGCGGCCAACGATGCCAGCCGCTGTTTCTTCTGCAAAACGGAACTGTTCGATCAACTGTGCCGCATCGCGCGCGAGGAGGGGTGGGGCGCTGTCCTCGACGGCAACAACGCATCCGACCTGGGCGACGATCGACCCGGCATGACCGCCGCCCGACAGCACGGCGTGCGCTCGCCGCTCCTGGAGGCGGGGATCACCAAGGTCGAGGTGCGGCTCATCGCCCGCGAACTGGGCCTCAGCGCCTGGGACAAGCCCGCCATGGCCTGCCTCTCCTCGCGCGTGCCGCGCGGCGTGCACATCACGCCCGAACTCCTGAAACAGATCGAATCGGCCGAGGATGTGCTGGTCGAGTTGGGCTTCCGGCAGTTCCGCGTGCGGCATCACGGTGAGATCGCCCGCATTGAGCTTCCGGCCGACGAGCTGCCGCGCGCCCTCGAGCTGCGGCGGCAGATCGTCGAGGGCGTGCGCAAGGCCGGCTACAGACACGTCGCCCTGGACCTTGCCGGCTTCCGAGATGAGACTGACGTGGCCGAGGCCACGGCGCAGGTCGTTCCGCTTCGCGTCACGGTGAAATCATGATTGGATACCTGGACCTTCCCTCGGGCATCTCCGGCGACATGTTCCTGGGCTGCCTGGTCGATGGCGGATGGCCCATCGAAGAGCTGCGCGCCACGCTGTCGCGGCTGAAATTGCCGGCGGGAGACTGGTCTGTGCAGGCCCGCCCGGTCATGAAGGGCGCGCTGCGGGCGACCCTCGTCGACGTGCGCGTGGCCGAAGGCAGCGCCACCGCGCCGGTCTTTGCGGCGGCCGGGGCCCTCGAGAAGTCCGCCGAGCATTCGCACGAGCACAGCCACAAGCACCATCACGCTCACGACCATCACCACCACGATCATCCCCATTCACACCCCAACGACCATTCGCATGCCCACGGGCACACGCACGACCACTTGCATACGCATCCGCCCGATCATCCACACGACGACGCGCATCCACAGGCGGATGCGCAGCAGCATGAGCACGGCCATTCGCACTCCCACAGCCACCGCAACCTGGACGATGTGAAGGCGATCATTCCGCGGGCGGACCTGCCGGGCGCGGTCAAGGACCGCGCCATCGCCGTCTTCACGCGCCTGGCCCACGCCGAGGCTAAGGTGCACGGCACGAGGGTGGAGTCGATCCACTTCCATGAGGTGGGGGCGCTGGATGCCATCGTGGACATCGTCGGCACAGTCGCGGGGATCCACGCCCTGAACCTCAGCCGCCTGTACGCCTCGCCGCTGCCGCTGGGCCACGGCTTTGCGGAAATGGCGCACGGGCAGATTCCGCTGCCGGCGCCGGCGACGCTGGAGCTGCTGGCGGCGGCATCGGCGCCCACCGTCCCCGCCCCAGGGCCGGGCGAGCTGGTCACGCCCACCGGCGCAGCGCTCGTCGCGGAACTGGCTGAGTTCTCGCAGCCCGCCATGCGCATCCAGCGCATCGCCGTCGGCGCCGGCCAGCGCGAGATGCCCTGGCCCAACATCGCGCGCCTCTGGCTGGGCGTGGCCGATGAGCCGGCGAGCGCCTCCGCCCCGGCGGCCACATTCGTCCAGATCGAGACCAACATCGACGACATGAATCCGCAGCTCTACTCGGCCGTCGCCGAGCGGCTGCTGGCGGCCGGGGCCCGAGACGTGTGGCTCACACCGGTGCAGATGAAGAAGGGCCGCCCGGGCGTGGTGCTGGCAGTACTGGCCGACGCGGGACTGGAGCAGGCCCTTTCCGACCTGATCCTGCGTGAGACGACGACGCTGGGCGTCCGCGTGATACCAATGCACCGCCACGAGGCACGTCGCGAGCTGCGCGCGGTGGACACGCCCTTTGGTCCCATCCAGACCAAGCTCAAGTGGGTGGGCGAGCACCTCGTGGGCGCCATGCCCGAGTATGAGGACTGCCGCCGGGCGGCCGAAGCGCGCAACCTTCCGGTGCGCAGCGTCTACGAGGCGGCGCTGGCGGCGGCGCGCACGGCGTTCGCCCCGGACGCCGAGCCGGTTGTTGCGCCGCCCGCGCGCGGTTAAGATTCACAGCGCAACCAGTGCGCCGGCGGTCAGGCATCGCCTCATGCTCTCGCAATCCGCAGAATACCTTCTCCGCGTCGTGGGGTTTCTCGCCTGCGCAGGTGACAAGCCGGCCACCACCGAGCAGATCGCCGCGGCCACTTTGGTGCCTCCGGGATATCTGGCCAAGCTGCTTCAGGGGCTGGTGCGGGCGGGGATGGTAGATTCGCGGCGCGGGCTGCACGGCGGGTTTGTGCTGCTGCGCAGTCCGCACGAGCTGAGCGTCTACGACGTGATCAGCGTGGCCGGACCGCTTCAGCGCATCCGCTCCTGCCCTCTGGGTCTGGAGTCGCACAAGACGCGCCTCTGCCCACTTCACCGCCGGCTTGACCAGGTCATGGCCCGGGCCGAGGAGGCCTTCCGTAGCTGGACGATTGCCGAACTGATCGAGGGTACGGCCCAGAGCAGGCCGTTTCGTTCTCCGCAGACGGCGGCGCTGCGCAAGGCCCGCTCCCGTCGTCCTCGCCGGCGCGGCGCGAGTTGAGATGCCCTGGGAGCGCTTGAGCTGGCGGATCGCGTTGTGGCCTCAGCCTCGGAGAGGCTCGCGCGACGCGGCGTCGGCCAGCACCAGCGGAAACAGGATGTTGTTCTCCTCATGAACATGCCTGTGCATGTCCTGTTCGAGGCGGGCCAGGCCCTCCAGAAGTCTCCGATGCGAGTCCGATGCGTCCGGCGGAGGTGTGTAGTCGTCGGTGAGGGCGCGGATTTTCTCAAGCATCTCGCCGGCACGACCGTGGTCCTCCATCAGATCGCGGATCGGGTCATAGACAGCGCCGCTCTGAGTGTGTGTCGGCGCCCGCAACGCGCCCTCACCGCGGCAGGCGGGAAAGACGTCGGCCTCCTCCCGCGCCATGTGCCGGTGCAGGTGCTCGGCCAGCGCGTGGATGACCTGCCGCGCCTGCTCCAGCCGCGGCCGCCGCCCGCCGTCGCATGCGACGGCGCTGTCGGCCAGCCAGCGCAGCCGTGGCAGAGTATCGCGCAAATACCGGTGATGCGTGTCGCAGATGTGGCCGGTCAGACGGCACATGGGCGCCCGGCGGGCCTCGGGCGCATCGTCGGTCGGCTCCTCCAGCAGCTCACGGGCGACGGCGTGGGAATCGAGCCCCGCTTCGCGGCAAGCCTGACCGAGCGTTCGGCGGCCGCCGCAGCAGTAGTCGATGCCGAGCCGTTCAAGCACGCGCCAGCGCTCGGGCCGCTCGACAACCAGATGCCCCACTGTGGTGACAATGAGTCCGCCAGTCATCTCTTGCTCCTGAAGACAAGCGAGCCGGCCCCCAGGACCGATCCCGCAAACAACCCGCATCAGTTTATGCATTGAAAACAGGATGGCAAGGTCTTCTTTGTGCGGGGTTCGGCCGCCCCTATCGCCGAAGGCCCCGAAGGCCGCCTTGACGTCGCGGCGGCGGGGGCCGAATATCCGCAGGCGTGAGAATCCTCATCACCGGCTCTTCGGGACAGATCGGGACCAATCTGGCACTGGCGCTGCGGCAACGCGGCGACGAAGTCCTCGGCATCGACAATCGCCCCAACGCCTGGACGAACGCCTTCGCCACCGAGCTTGTGGACCTGGTTGCCCTTGCGCGCGGAATCGCCGCCTGGTCGCCGCCGTTTCGTCCCGATGTCATCGTGCACCTGGCCGCCTGGGCCAAGGTGCATCAGCTCGTCATGGAGCCGGCCAAGTCGCTTCAGAACGTGGAGATGGCCTTCGCCGCGCTGGAGCTGGCCCGCGCTGCCGGCGCCGCGATCGTCTTCGGCTCCAGCCGCGAGGTCTACGGCGACATTCGTCGCCACGTGACGGATGAGAGCATGGCCGACTTCGTCGTGGCCGAAAGCCCGTATTCGGCGAGCAAGATCGCCGGCGAGGCGTTCTTCTACACATACGCGCGCTGCTACGGACTGAAGACGCTGGTGTTCCGCTTCAGCAATGTCTACGGGCGGTACGACAACGACCTGGAGCGCATGGAGCGTGTGATTCCGCTGTTCGTGCGGAAGATCAGCGACGGCCAGCCGATCGTCGTCTTCGGGCGCGACAAGATGCTCGACTTCACCTACATCGACGACTGCGTGGCCGGCATGGTGGCGGGGATAGACGCGCTGGTGGAAGGCCGCGTTGTCAATCAGACCATCAACCTCGCCTACGGGCAGGGCCAGACGCTGTTCGATCTGGTGACGCTGATCGAGCTGGCCACGGGCAGAGAGGCCAAGGCCACATACGAGGCCGCCCGCACGGGCGAGGTGACGCGCTACGTGGCCGACATCAGCAAAGCGCGGCAGTTGCTGGGCTACCGCCCGCAGACGCCGCTGACGGCGGGAATTGTGAAGTACGTGAACTGGCTGAGGGAACAGCGCTGGATCAAATGATCCACCGTAGGGGCGCAGGTCGCGCACGGCGGGACGTCGGCTTCCCCCGCGCGTCCTTCCCCCGGCCGGGACGATGGCGTTGACCAGGCAGGTTACATGGTCTTCGAGATACACGGCGCCGGGAGTCTCCGTCCAGCCGGGCGGCGGGATTACGTTGTGGGCCGGCGCCATTCCCGAACCCCGAGCGCAGCACGTGTCACACCCCTCTCCGGATTCTCGCGGGCCCCTCGTGACACAGCATCCTGCGCTGCGGTGTATAATGGTGCTCTTATCGATTGCTCGACCCTGGCAGTACCGTTGCAGCACTTATCGCCGATGAGCCTGAAAACCATTCGCATCAAGGGCGCCCGCGAGCACAACCTCAAGGGCATCGACGTCGAGATCCCCCGCGATCAGCTCGTCGTCATCACCGGCATCTCCGGCAGCGGCAAGTCCACCCTCGCCTTCGATACCGTGTATGCCGAGGGACAGCGCAAGTACGTCGAGTCGCTCTCGGCCTACGCCCGCCAGTTCCTCGAACAGCTTCAGAAGCCCGACGTCGACGAGATCGAGGGCCTCCCCCCCACGATCGCCATCGAGCAGCGCTCGGCCTCCAGCAATCCGCGCTCGATCGTGGCGACGACGACCGAAATCTACGACTACCTGCGCGTGCTCTTCGCCCGCGCCGGCACGCCCCACTGCTGGGAATGCGGGCGCGTCATCACCAGCCAGAGCGCCACCCAGATCGTCGACGCCGTCATGGCCAGCCCCGCCGGCACACGCCTGATGGTCCTCGCGCCCCTCATTCGCGGGCAGAAGGGCGAGCACAAGGACATCTTCGCGGCTATCCACAAGCAGGGCTTCGTCCGCGCGCGTGTGGACGGCCAGATCATCGAGCTGACCTCGCCCGCGTCGGCGCCGGCGCTTCAGAAGACCAGGGTCCACAGCATCGAGGCCGTCGTGGACCGCATCGTCGTCAAGCCCGAGGTGCGCTCGCGCCTGGCCGATTCGATCGAGACCGCGCTGAAGCTCTCGCAGGGGCTGGTGATTATCACGACGCAGGCGGCCGACGGCTCATGCTCCGACCGCATCTTTTCCGAGAAGTTCGCCTGTCCCGAGCACCCGCACGTCTCGCTGGGCGAGCTGGAGCCGCGCATCTTCAGCTTCAATTCGCCGCACGGCGCGTGCCCCCAGTGCCATGGGCTGGGGACGGTGTTCGAGTTCGATCCCGACCTGATCGTGCCCGATGAGAGCCTGTCGCTGGCGGCCGGGGCCATCGAAGCGTGGCGCCGCAACGGCAAGCGGATGAACATCTGGTACGCCCGGACGCTGCGCCAGTTCTGCATCGACTTCGGCATCTCCTACGACCAGCCGTACAAGGACATCCCGCGAAAGGTGCAGCAGGTGCTGATGTTCGGCACCGACCGCAAGGGAGACCTGGGCACGGGCACCTGGTTCGAAGGCGTGATACCCAACCTCCAGCGGCGATTTGAGCACACCGAGAGCGAATGGGTGAAGACGCGCCTCCATGGCTACATGTCCGAGATGCCCTGCAAACTCTGCCACGGCACGCGCCTCAAGAAGGAGTCGCTGGCCGTGCGCCTGCACGCCGGCGGCAACGGCACCCCCATCAAGAGCCGGGATTCGGCAATCGGAAATCCCCCGCCACTTTCCACCCTGCCTGGTTACTCAATCCACGACGTCACCCGCATGAATGTTCTGGAGGCCTGGAACTTCTTCGAACACCTCCAGCTCAGCCCCGAAGGCCAGGTGGTCGCCGAGCCCATCGCCAGGGAAATCAAGAGCCGCCTGATGTTCCTCATCGATGTCGGTCTGGAATACCTGACGCTCGACCGCAAGACAGGCTCGCTGTCCGGCGGCGAGGCCCAGCGCATCCGCCTGGCCACCCAGGTGGGCAGCGGCCTGGTGGGTGTGTGCTACGTGCTGGATGAGCCGACGATCGGCCTGCACCAGCGCGACAACGACCGGCTGATCCGGACGCTTCGACGGCTGACGGACCTGGGCAACACGGTCATCATCGTCGAGCACGATGAGGACTGCATCCGCCACGCCGACTACATGATCGACATCGGCCCCGGCGCCGGCGCCCACGGCGGGCAGGTGGTCTGCGCCGGCCCGGTGCCGGCCGTCTTCGCCAACCAGCAGAGCCTGACGGTCAAGTATCTGACCGGGCAATGCGCCATCGTGCCGCCGGAGACGCGGCGCAAGCTTGACCCGAAGGACAACTGCATCCTGATCAGCGGCTGCCGCGAGAACAACCTCAAGGACATCGACGTGCGCATACCCCTGGGCGGCCTGGTGTGCGTCACTGGCGTCAGCGGCTCGGGCAAGAGCACACTGGTCAACCAGACCCTCCTGCCGGCGCTGAAGCGCAAGCTCTACTCCAGCCGCGTCAAAGGCGGCGCTTATCGCAAGCTCGAGGGCGCCAACCGCATCGACAAGGTCATCGAGATCGACCAGAGCCCCATCGGCCGAACGCCCCGCAGCAATCCGGCCACGTACACGGGCGTTTTCGACGACATCCGCAAGGTCTTCGCCATGACCCGCGAGGCCAAAATCCGCGGCTACAAGGCCGGGCGCTTCAGTTTCAACGTCAAAGGCGGCCGCTGCGAAGCCTGCCAGGGCCAGGGCACCAAGTGCATCGAGATGCACTTCCTGCCGGACGTGTACGTCGACTGCGAGGTCTGCCACGGCACGCGCTACAACGCCGAGACGCTGGAGATCCATTATCGCGGCAGGAACATCGCCGACGTGCTGAACATGACCGTCGAGGAGGCCCTGGCTTTCTTCGAGAACTTCCCGCGAATCCAGCAGATGCTCAAGTGCCTCAACGACGTGGGCCTCGGCTATATCAGGCTCGGCCAGCCCAGCACCCAGCTCTCCGGCGGCGAGGCACAGCGCGTCAAGCTGGCGACGGAACTCGGCAGGACGGCCACCGGCCATACCCTCTATGTGCTGGATGAGCCAACGACGGGCCTGCACTTTGCCGATATCCACAATCTTCTGAACGTGCTCAATCGCCTGGCCGACATGGGCAACACGATCCTGGTGATCGAGCACAACCTCGACGTGATCAAGTGCGCCGACTGGATCATCGACCTGGGTCCGGAAGGCGGCGACGCCGGCGGCCGTGTCATCGCCGAAGGCCCCCCCGAGCGCATCTGCCAGGTCAAAGAGAGCTATACCGGCCAGCACCTGGCCCCCAAGCTGCGGCGGGCAGGGGCAGCGGGAGAGCTGCTGGAGCAGAAGATCGCCTGAGGGGCAGGGGCGGGCTATCCCCGCGCGGCCGCGAAGCCGTCCTATAGCACGCCCCACTGGCGCATCCGCACTTTCGGCGCGCCGCGATCGCCCTCCGACAACGCCGCCCGGGCGAGCCGGCCGCAACCAACTCATCCGCGGATATGCAGCAGCCGCCGGTATTGTGCCATGACCGGTTCCCAACTGAAACGCTCGCGCACCTGCGCAACGCCACGCGCGGTCAGGCGCTGGCGAAGCGCGCGGTCTTCGATCAGCGACTCGATGGCGGCCGCCAGCCGAGGCGGCGAGCGAACCGGCACCAGCAGGCCGCTTTCGCCGTGCACAACCACGTCACGAATGCCTGGCACGTCGGTGGCGACGATGGGCACGCCGGCGGCCATCGCCTCGATCAGCACCAGGCCGAATCCCTCGGCCTCCGACGGCAGCACGAGCACGGCCACGCGCTCCAGCGCCCTGCGGGGATGGTCGACCGCGCCGTGAAGCGTCACCAGATTTCCCACGCCCAGCGCCGCGATCTGCGCCTCCGCGGCGGCGCGGTCGGCACCGTCGCCGAAGACGTGCAGGTGAACGCGCCCCTTCAGCAGCGCTGTGGCCTGGATCAGATCGCCCAGGCGCTTGACGGGATCGAGGCGGCCCAGAAAGCCGATGGGACATGGCCGCTGATCGGGCGCCGGCGGCGAAATCCCTGAGAACGACGCCGGATCGACGGCATTGGGGACGACGGCGAGCTTGTGGCGCGGAATGCCCGACCAGCGCATCGCCGCAGCGGCCGCCGATTTGGTGGGCACGACCACAGTCTGGGCGGCGTGGTGAATCAGGCGATGCAGACCCCAGTGCCATCGCGGGCGGGGCAGCGCCCCCTGAATCGAAATCAACAGGCGCACCTGCGGGCGGGCCAATGCGGCGGCCGTGGCCACCGCATTGGCGTGGACCAGGAAGCTGAAGATGGTGTCGATGCCTTCGCGGTCGATCAGATTCAGCAGTCGCCGCAGGATGGAAGGAAACTGCCGCCAACTGTGCGCATCGAAGGCGCTCACGGGCAGGTGCGCTTCGGCGATCTGGTGCGCCACGGGGCCGAATCGCCCCAGGCAGGCCGCGTGGACGTGGGCGCTTCCATCGGCCGCCAGCCGCGTGGCCAGCTCGCGGACGACGGTTGGCGTGCCGCCGATCTCCAGGTCAGTCACGAGAAGCAGGATGCGCCGGCTCACGGGCATGCAGTGTAACAGCCGGGCGATGCGCCGACGAACGCACATGTCGGCCATCACTCTGCCATCCGCCTCCGTGCCTTCCCTCCGTCGCTTCGTCGCTCCGTCGCTTTGTCGCTCCCGCGCTTTGCGCAATCCTCACAAATCGCGGCTATGATGACCGCCAGTATGAGCACGCCACTGAAACATGCGGTTATCGCCGCGGCCATGCTGGGCATCGCTGCCGCCGTCAT
>Ga0308417_1000557_pt1 | contig 26934 bp, 22 predicted proteins | sample HotsprSampleOS65_FD_203528 | JGI IMG/M metagenome (GOLD analysis project Ga0308417, IMG submission 203528) | Hot spring phototrophic mat microbial communities from Octopus Spring, Yellowstone National Park, Wyoming, United States - 20090730_OS65 ...
GGACCGCCTGCTGCGGCTCCGGAAGTGCCGTAAGCTGCTGGCCGAGTTGTCGCCCCGAACCGAGCTGCTGGAGCGCTGGACCGACGAGCTGGTCGACCTGGCCAACGAACTGAGCCACCTGGTGAAGTCCCACAGCGAGGCCGTCGCCCCGGCCGAACGGGCCGACCAGCACAAGCTGCTGATCGAGGCGATGACCCGCGTCCTGATGACCCCGGACGAACTCTACGGTCTGGTCAACGTCCTGCGCAAGCGGCGCACCGCCTACCAGAAGGTGCGGCAGGAGCTGGCCGAGGCCAACCTGCGGCTGGTGGTCAGCATCGCCAAGAACTACCGCAACCGCGGCCTGCCGTTCTCCGACCTGATCCAGGAAGGGAACCGCGGCCTGATGCGGGCCGTCGACAAGTACGAGTGGCGGCTGAAGTTCAAGTTCGGCACCTACGCCACCTGGTGGGTCCGCCAGGGCATCACCCGCGCCCTGCACGACCACGCCCGTACCGTCCGCGTGCCGTGCCATCAGATCGCCAACCTGGCCCGGATGGAGCGGATGCGGAACGAGCTTTCGGCCGCCACCGGCCGCGAGCCGACCAGTGCCGAGGTCGCCGACGCCCTGGGCGTCAAGGAAGAGGAGGCCCGCAGCCTGAGGGTGGTCGGCCGGCACCCCGTCAGCCTCAACGACCCGATCGGCGGCGACGGCGAGCGGGCACTCGAGGACTTCCTCAGCGACGCCCAGACCCCCAACCCCGGGGCCCACGTCGACCAACGCCTGCTCAAGGAGCGGATCGGCGAAGTGCTGCGGTCGCTGGCCCCCCGCGAGCGGGAAGTGATCGAACTGCGGTTCGGCCTGAAGGACGGCACGCCGCGGACCCTCGACGAGGTGGCCCGGCAGTACGGCATCACGCGGGAACGCATCCGCCAGATCGAAGCCCGCGGCCTGCTCAAGCTCCGCCAGCCGAACCGCTCCTGCCGCCTCGAAGAGTTCGCCGACACCGACGAGTGACCCGCCCCGCGCGTCCACGAGCGGGGAACGTGAGTGACCCGCCTTCGCGCGTCTACGAGCGGGGAACGTGAGTGACCCGCCCCCGCTCGTCTACCCCCGCTCGCCGGCAATCGACCGGGCGGCCGGCGCTCAATTCTGTTTCACGCCGTTCTTGTAGCGCGACACCTCGGCCGTGCGGGGGGCGGTCGGTATCGTCTTGCGGTCCCCTTCGATCTCGGAGAGCAACTTCTGGGCGGCGGCGTAAGGGTCGGTCGCCGTCACGTCGCTCGGGTCGACGAGGTTCAGGGGCGGGGTCGGTGGGGGGGCCGCCAGGACGATCGGCTCCGGGGAGGTGTTCTTGGCCGGGTCCGACTGGCCGGGGTCGGTCGGCAAGGCGCGGGCGAGCGGCCCGACCGGGCGGAACCCGGTGCAGCCGGCCGCGCCGGCCAGAAGGCAGAAGGCCAGGGTCAGCCGGGTCATTGCGGCACCTCCCGGGTCTGCTGGGCGGTGGTGGTTCCGGGGACGGGAGAGGCCGGGGCCGTCAGCCGGCGGGCCTTGTCGGCGGGCGAGGCCGGCTCGTCGAGCGGACCGAACAGCGGGTTGCGTCCGGCCACGGGGTCCGGGAGCGGGGCCTTGACCCGGGCGACTCCCAGTCCGGCGACACGGGCGTTGTACAGCGCCGCCGCCTGCCGCTCCAGTTCGTCGGCCTGCCGGGCCAGGGAGTCGTCGTTGCGCTCCAGGGCGACCCGCCGCAACTCGGTACAGACCGAAACCCGCCTCAGGTACGCCTCCTGTTCGGCCCGCAGGGCGTCGGCCAGGACCTCGGGCTTGAGCGGCTCGGTGATCGTGGGCGGTCGGAACGGGGCCTTGGCGGCCGACGCTCCGCTCCCCTTCCCGGCCGGCTCGGGCTTCGTCGGCTTGGGGCCGAACAGCTTGCCCATCAGGGTGCCCTTTTCGGGCGGTGGTGACGGCGGTGGCAGTGCCGCGGGCGGGGCGGCGACGGCAGCCGATCCCCCGGCCACGAGCGCGGCCAGCCCTAGTACCGGTAAACGCTTCATCGGTTCCCCCCCGGACCGCGTCCGTGTCACGGCCCCACAGATCGTTCGTATCGCTTCGTTCGTATCGCTCGTAACACGCGCATCGCTGGCAACACGCCCGTCGCCCGGCCCCCTTCTCGCTCGGCCCCCATCGGCCCGGCGGGAACGACCCCGCCAGCCCCTCGGCCCCCTCGGCGGGAACAGGAACAGCCGTGTTCGTGAACGGCGTGGAGTCGTGGTGAGCGGGCGGCCTTATGCCAACATGAAACCGAGGTGTAAAGGGCGAGTTGATCGGGGCCCGGGGTCGCCCGGCGTGCCCCGGGGGTGACGCTCAGAGCTGCACTTCGGGCAGGGGCGCGGGTGGGGGCGTATTGGCGGCCTCGGCCACGGCGGCGGCCAAGGCCCGGTAGGCCCGGGCGACCGGGGAATCGGGGAAGCGCCGCACGATCGGTTCGCCCTGGTCGCCGCACGCCGCCACCCGCGGGTCGATCGGTAGTTCGCCGAGGAACGGCACGTTGCTCTCCAGGGCCAGCTTCAGGCCGCCGCCCACGCCGAAGATCGGCGTCTTGTTCCCGGCGGCGTCCTCGAAGTAGCTCATGTTCTCGACGATGCCCAGGATCGGGACGCGGACCTCGCGGAACATCTTCACCCCCTTGCGGGCGTCGATCAGGCTGACTTCGCCGGGGGTGGTGACGATCACGGCCCCGGTGAGCGGGGCACTCTGGCTGAGGGTCAGCTGGGCGTCGCCGGTGCCGGGCGGCAGGTCGATCACCAGGTAGTCGAGGGTGCCCCAGTTGATCTGGGAGAGGAACGACTGCACGGCCTGGGCGACCTTCGGCCCCCGCCAGATGACGGCCTGGTTGGGATCGACCAGGAAGCCCATGCTCATCAGCTTGATGCCGAATTTTTCGAGCGGCAGGGGGGTCTTCTGCGGGTCGACGGTGCCCAGGCCGAACATGATCGGCACCGAGGGGCCGTAGATGTCGGCGTCCATCAGGCCGACGCTCTTGCCGCTCAGGTGCAGGGCCAGGGCGAGGTTGGCGGCCACGGTCGACTTGCCGACGCCCCCCTTGCCGCTGGCGACGGCGATGACCTGTTTGACGCCGGGCAGGGTGAGCTTCGCGGGCATACCGGGGTTCATGTCGTCTCCTCGCCGAGTTGTCGCAGGCGTTCCAGGGAGTAGATGCCGGTGCTGTGCCCGTCGTTCCAGGTGATCTGGTAGGCGTAGTGGCCGACCGGTTTCATGGCGACCGGTGCGGGGGGTCCGGCGGCGACCTCCGCAGGACTGAGGACGCGGAACGGGTCGGGGGGCTTGGCCCGTTCCTCGACACAGGCGGCACACGGGCACTGCGAGCGGAGCCGCCGCCAGGTGCTGAAGGTCACGACGCCGTCGCTCCACTCGATCCGGAGTCCGTCGCCTTCACGGCGGAGGGAAACGGGGCGGGGTTCGTTCGGCATATAGGAATTATAGTCGGCGACGGCAGGCCGCTACCCGGTGCGCCGGGGGTCGGCAGGCCGCTACCCGGTGCGCCGGGGGTCGGGGTGGTACGGTGCGGCCGGACGGCAAAAAGAAGCCGCCCGGCGCGCCGGGCGGTGGGGTCAGCCGGGAGCCTACCCGTCGGGGGTCCGGGCTGGGGTGGGGTCAGGGGTCGGGGGGTCCGGGTTGGGTGGGGTGTGATCAGGGCTTGTGGGCCTTGTGGCAGCCGCCGCAGTTGAACGAGCCGATGGCCTTGAGGGCCGCCTTGGCGTTCTTTTCCTCGCAGGCCTTGAGGATGTTCTTGGTGTTGGTGGCGAACGCCGCGCACTGCTTCTCCCAGGAGGCGGCATCGCCCTTGGGCGGCATGTTCTTGCCGAGGGCGGCCCCGAGTTCGACCCACTCCTTGGCGAGCTTGGTGGCGTCGTCCCACTTCTCGCCCTTGACGGCAGCCGTCACGCTACCTTTCAGCCCGTCCTTGCCGAAGCTCTTCCTCATCACTTCGCTGATCTCCACATCGGCCCGCGCGTTGGCCGAGTTGGCCGTGCCGTAGGTCGCCAGCATGGCGAGCAGCCCGAACCCAGCGAATACGACGGCGTTAAGCAACTTCCGAATCATCGAGGCACCTTTTCCTTCCACAAAACCGCCCGGGGCCGGCCGGGCGACCGTCACCCGTCCGGACCTCAGGCTGTGTCGGACCCACAGGGGGCATTCGGACGATCCCGCCGCGGGCCGGCGGCGGGGCGATGTTCTCCGTCTGCACGCGGTCTTCGGATTCCGTTCCCGTCAGTCCGGGTAACGCTCCCCGGGTGACGCTCCCCGGGGGACGCTCCGGGTCGTATGCGGCGGCTCGTGCGGGGTCTGTCGTCGCTACCAGCCGGTGCCGATCAGTCCGGTCCGTACTGATCCGTACTGAGCAGTACCGATCGGCAGCGACCGACGGCACCGGTCGGTACCGACCTGTGGTAATCGCCTGCGAAACCGGCCGGTACCGGCCTCCAGTGCCGGCGTGCAGTTGCGGTGCCGGCCTGCGGTGGGGTACTGGCCTACGGCGGGGATCGAACCCGCGGCCGACTGGACCCCCTCGGGACCTGCCCGGTCGGATCGTAGCACTCACCGAGAGCGTGGGGTTCCTCTCACAGAATCACCTCTCGCAACCGGGTAGCCTCGGGGGGGTCGTGAGCGCCGACCTCTCGCCGGTTGAGACGTGGGCCGTTCGGGAGATATTCACCAGAAAACCGCCGGTTTACTCCGGTAGACGGTGGTTCCGGTGGGGCGATCCGGGGGTGCCGGCGGTGGCACCCGGCGAACGGCCTTCAGCCTCGGGGGGGCGGTGGCTGCGGAGGACACGGGACCCGAGAGGGAATCCCGTCCGGGGTGGGGGGCAGACCGAGAACTAGCCGGTCGAACGGTCCGGTCGGCGGGGTCGCGTCGGGGGCCACGGCCGGCTCACCGCTCACGGCGGCGGCGGCGGAGCGGTCGCAGGAGCATTTACCGGTCGCCGACACCGCGACCGGCGACGGCGACGACGGAGCCGGCAGGCGGGCGTCCCGGGATGAGCAACAAGCCGGCAGCGGCGACGACGGCCGACGAAGCTCCCGGGATGAGCAACAAGGCAGCGGTGGCGATGGCGACGGCAACGACGGCGACAACGACGGCGGCGACGGCGGCGACGGCCGACGAACCTCCCGGGATGAGCAACAAGGCAGCGGTGGCGACGGCGGGGACGTTGGCGGCGAACAACAGCACCGGGAGGCCGCCCGCTCGATCGGGGGACAGGCGCACGATTCCGGGTCGCTGCCGGCCCGCGGCCGACTCGTGGGCCGGGCGGCGGCCAGGACCGGCAGGGCCACGGCGGCGGTCAACTGACCGAGCAGGGCCAGGACCGCGACCGCGAAGCGTACTGGCGTCCGGGTGGGCACGTCGGCACCGAGGGGTAAGCGACGTAGGGAAGATAAGGCCGGCGAGCAGCGGCGTCAAGAATCCAGACGAGTGGAGTTGACCCGGTATGGTATGGGGTCGGTCCGAGACCCGACACCGCTCCGTCCGCGACCCGACACCGCTCCGTCAGCGACCCGCCGCGGGCCGCTCGCCGGTGCGTCCGGCGGGTCGTATGCTGCCGGTAGCCCTGCCCCTGGTCCCGCCGTCGCCCTCAACCTTCCTGAGCCGGCCGCGGCGGGGGAAACGTCTGCGATCCCGCGCCGACCCGGCGGCGACCCGGCGGCGACCCGGCGGGATCACCGCCACCACCGAACCGGGTGCTTCCCGCCATGACTGCCTGGCACTCGTATGAGTACGTCCTGAAGGGTCTGTTCCTGGGGCTGTGGGCCTTCTTCGCCCTGCAGATCCCGGCCGAGCGAACGGCCGCCGCCATCGACATCCTGTGGGTGGTGGGCTGGGTGGGGGCGGGCCTGCTGCTGGGCCTGCTGGCCGGCAGCCTGTTGCAGATGTCCCGGGGTCTGCGGCCGTGGCACAACTGGCTCGCCTTCCCGTTGCTGGTGCTGCTGGAAAGCCCGACGTTCGTGTACGGCGGCATCATCGGCGGGCTGTTCGTCGCGGTCCTGTCCGGCACCCCGGGGGCCGAGCCGTGGGCCGGGCCGCTCGCCGAGCTGTTCGGCCTGTCGTTCGACGACATCCGCCACACCACGAGCCGGGGCCTGCCCGACGACGACCCGCGGCGGGGCCGCCTGCCGGGTGACTGGCTCGGGTACTGCGCCGCCGGGGGGGCACTGCTGGGGTTCGCCCTGGACCGCTTCCGCCGCATCCAAGACGCCCGGCAGCGGTTCGTCGCCGGTCTGGCCCTGGCCGCCGTCGCCGTCTACCTGGTCGGCAAGTTCGTCACCTCCGAAACGACGCTGAGCCTGCCCAGCCTTAGCGACCCCACGGCCCGCTTCAACCTGGGGCTGTACCTGCTGCTGGGCCTACCGTTCTTTTACCTGCTGACGTTCTGCGGCGAGGCGGAGGAGTCGGAGGCGGAGGTCCTGGCCCTGTGTGCCACGCTGGGGGCGTCGCTGCAGCTCATGAACCTGAGCAGCACGATCCCCGGGGTCGGGGCGGCCGGGGCGTTCCTGCTGCCGGTCACGCTGTACTTCGCCTACGCCACCTGGGTGATGCCGGGCCTGCGGGTGTTCAAGCACGCCTTGCGGGGCTACGGGTACATGAACCTGGGCCGGCTGCGGCTGGCGATCGACTTCTTCCGGCGCGCCCTGGAACTGGACCCGAACAGCCCGCTGGCCCGACAGGGGCTGACCGCGCTGCACAACAACCTGACCCTGGCGAGGATCGACGGCGACCCGGAACTGGCGGCCCGCCTCGACTTCTCCCTGTGCCTGGACCGGGCGGCGGCGCTGCTGATGCCGGCCGTGCCCCCCCCTCGGCCGGAGGACCGGGCCGCCGCCGAACACTTCCTCAACCTGGTGGAGCGGCGGGCCCCGGCGTACCTGGCCCGGGTCGATTACCTGCGGGCGATCTCGCTCCTCCACGCCAAGGACTACGACGCCGCCGCCGCCACCCTGTCCCGGCTCCTGAACCCCGAGACGCCCGGCTACGACCCGGCGGTCCGCCGCGACATCCTGTTCGACGCCTGGGACCTGGCCCTGCGGCTGCACCCCAGGCTGGTGGAACGGCTGGGCACCGACGAGCTGAACAAGCCGGGGCGGCGGATGGAGGCGATCGCCGCCGTCGAGCGGAAGCTCCGGAGCGAGCCGACCCACCCCGTGGCCAAGGACTACCGCACCGTTCTGTACGCCCAACTCGGCGAGGGCGAATTCATGGCGGCGGCGGCGGCCGGACCTCCCAAGGACTTCTCCTACGACTACGTCGAGCAACTCGGGCTGGCCCTGGTCGACGACCCCGACCCGGAACGGCGGGAGCGCGGCCTGAGCTACCTGCGGATCGCCGCCCGCGGCCTGCCCGACCGCGCGGCGGGCATCTACTTCAAGCTGTCGGAAGTCTACGAGAAGCTCGGCGACAGCGACACCGCCCGCAAGTCGCTGGGGGCGGTCAAGCAAGCGGGACTGGCCGTCGGGCCGCGGAACCTGGCCCGCGACCAGAGGGCGTTCTACCACGAGGCGCTGCGGCGACTGGCCGCCGCCGCCGAGTCCCGCGGCGACGAGCTGACCGCCGCCGCCCGGCAGGCCCGCGACCGCGGCGACGAGGCCGGGGCCGCCGAACGCGAGGCCCAAGCCCGGCAACACTACGAGGCGGCCATCAACGACCTCCGCCAGTACCTCGAGGACGGCGGGACCGCCGCCCTGCAGACCTACCGCCAACTGGCCGAACTCTACGCCAAGACCCACGACGCCCTGAACGCCCTGCTCATGACCGAGACCGGCCTGACCTACAACAGCACCGACCCGGACCTGCAGAAGAAGCGCGACAGCTACTACTACTCGGTCGAACCGGAGCGGCTCGAACGGGTGAAGGACAAGCTCGGCCGGTGGTTCGACGTCGGCTACTGTGTGAAAAAGGCGACCGCCCTGCTCAACTCCAAGACCGACGACCTGGACATCCTCGACTGGGCCGACCACCTGGCCAGGCTGGCCCGCGTCATGAGGCCGGACGACAACACCGTCCGACTCGTCACGGCCCGGGTGCTGTTGCGGCGGGGCGAGCGGGAGGCCGGCGTCAAGATCCTCGAAGACATCCGCGAGGGGGAGAAAGGTTCGGGCGACGAGCAGGAGGCGTGGTACACGGCCACCAAGCTGCTCGGACAGCTCTACCTCGACGAGTACGCCCGGCCCGACCTGGCGCTGAAGTGCTATACCGATTACAAAGACTTCCACAAGAGCGGTGCCGACACGCTCTACCAGATCGGCCGGTGCTACGAGGCCCTCGGGGACACGGCGCGGGCGGCCAGCTTCTACCGACAGGTGACCGGCTACGACGGCCACCCGCTCTACTGGGACGCCAAGGACGCCCTGCGACGACTGGGCAAGGAGTAACACGCCCCGACGAGCGGCGGCCGCACCACACGCCACGACGCCACGCCACGCCGCACCACCCGCCACGACGCCACGCCACGCCCACCGCACCACCCGCCACGCCCCGACGAGCGGCGGCCGCACCACACACACCACACGCCCCGACGAGCGGCGGCCGCACCACACACACCACACGCCCCGACGAGCGGCGGCCGCACCACACACACCACACGCCCCGACGAGCGGCGGCCGTCAGGCCGCCGGTTGTGGCGGCGAGCCTTCGCACACGACCTCGACCAACGCGACCGCCAGGCTCCGCGCCGCCGTCCGGGTGTCGCGGGCCAGCCGCCGGAACTCCCCGAGCAGCGACGGCCTCCGCGCCAGGGCCGCCAGCACCCGCCACGGCGACACGTTCCCCCCGGACAGCAACCTCACCAACTCGGGTGACAGTGCGGTGTCAACGGTGTCCGACACGGCCCGCACGGCCCGGAACGGCACCCCGTGGGCTTCGCACACCTCCGCGACGGCGGCCGACTCCATGTCCACCGCCTCGGCCTGATGCCGCTCGGCCAGCCGCCGCTTCTCGGCGGGGTCGGCCACGAGGTGATCGACCGTGAGGATGCGGGGTGAGCAGACCACGTCGCCGACCCGCAGCGACGGCAGCAGCGCGCCACAGAACCCGGCGGCGACGACCCGGGGGGGGGACGAGTCGCGGAGCAGGCGACGGGTCGCCTCGGCGGCATTCTTGCGGCCCACACCGGAGACGTGAACGGAAACGTGGGGTAGCCCCCGCGCGAGGCGGCGGAACGGGGTCGCCTCGCGTTCCAGGGCGAACAGGACCGCCACGGTCAGGTCAGTTGCCACAGCAGCATCTTGAGGCTGTCGCCGAGCCTGGCGTTCACGCCGAGGGCGGCCGCGACCTCGTAGCCGGAGTGCATCATGCAGTGCTCGCACCGCGGGTCCTTGCCGTAGCCGTAGTTCTCCCACGCGGTGTTGTGCAGCAGGTCGGGGAAGGTGGGGTGGTGCTCGTCGGTGATGAGGTAGCACGGCCCCTTCCAGCCCTTGACGTTGCGGGTCGGGCTGGCCCAGGCGGCGCACGTCAGGTCGCGTTTCCCTTGCAGGAACTCCAGGTACACCGGCGAGGTGGTCATCTTGTACTTCTTGAACAGCCCGGTGGCCTCGTTGAACTTCTTCTTGATCTCGTCGCGGGTGAGGAAGATCTCGGCCGCCCCGTCGGGGTTCGTGCTGCACACGGCGGCGTACCCGTAGGCCGGCGAGAGCATGAAGCCGTCCACGCCCAGTCGCGTGAGGTAGGCGTAGAGGGCGTCGATCTCGGCCATGTCGGTTTCCTTGTACACCGTGGTGTTGGTGCAGACGAGGAAGCCGGCCTGCTTGGCGGCCTTGATGCCTTCGACGGCGGCCCGGAAGACGCCGTCGCGTTCCACCATCCGGTCGTGGGTCTTCTCCAGCCCGTCGAGGTGGACGTTGAAGAAGAACCGCGAGGTAGGCTTGAACAGGTGCAACCGGCGGGTGATGAACATCCCGTTGGTGCACAGGTAGATGTGCTTCCGCTTCTTGAGGATGCCGCGGACGAGTTCGCCGACCTGCGGGTAGATGAGCGGCTCGCCGCCGCAGATGCTCACGACCGGGGCCCCGGCCTGGTCCACCGATTCCAGGCACTCCTCGACGGTGAGCTTCTCCTTGATCGTGTCCTGGTACTCGCGGATGCGGCCGCAGCCGGTGCAGGTGAGGTTGCAGGCGTGGAGCGGTTCGAGCATCAGCACCAGGGGGAACTTCTTCTGGCGGCGGAGCTTCTTGTTGATGATGTACCCGGCCAGGTCGGCGGTGAGGCGGAGCGGGAAGCGCATGCGTCCTCCGGGGTGGGGGGGATCAGGGATCGTCCCGTTAGCCGTCGGCCGGGTCGGTCGGCGGGTGGCAGGAGACCGGTGAGCGGGGTGCGGTCGGGGAGGGCCCGGGGTCGGGACGACGGAACCCACGGCCGGGGTGAGCGGGCTTGCGGCCCCGGGCCTGGGCGTAGCGGCCCAGGGCCATGAGCGGGAAGTAGACGGGGTACAGGTGGTACTTGAGGTAGAAGACGCGCGGGAAGCCGGTGCCGGTGAAGGCGTCCTCGGCCCAGGTGCCGTCGGGCTTCTGGGTGCCGACGAGGAACTCGATGCCGGCGCGGACCTCGGGGGAGTCGGCCTCGCCGGCGGCGAGCAGGCCGAGGACGGCCCAGGCGGTCTGCGAGGCGGTCGATGGGCCGACGCCGGCCGCGGCCGGGTCGTCGTAGCTGCGGCAACTCTCGCCCCAGCCGCCGTCGGCGTTCTGCACCTCCTTGAGCCAGCGGACGGCCCGCCGTACCACCGGGGCGGTCATGTCGAAGCCGACCGCCGCCAGGCCGACCAGCACCTGCCAGGTGCCGTAGAGGTAGTTCACCCCCCAGCGGCCGAACCACGCCCCGGAATCCTCCTGCCGGGCGAGGATGAACCGCACGGCCCGGTCGACGGGGGCCTGCCCGAGGCGGTAGCCGTAGTGGCTGAGGGCTTCCAGCACGCGGGCGGTGATGTCCGGACAGCTCGGGTCGAGCATGGCGTTGTGGTCGGCGAACGGCACCTTGGTGAGGACCTCGTTGTCGATGTTGCGGTCGAAGGCCCCCCAGCCGCCGTCGTCGTTCTGCATGGCCACGAGCCAGTTGAGGGCGCGGTGGACGGCCGGCAGGCAGGCGGCGCGGGTGGAGTGGCCGCTGCGGGCCAGGGCGATGAGGACCATCGCCGTGTCGTCCACGTCCGGGTAGTGGGCGTTGCGGTACTCGAAGAACCAGCCGCCCGGCTCGACGCCACGGACCGTCTTGGCCCAGTCGCCGGCGATCCGCACCTCGCGGTCCAGTAGCCAGTCGACCGCGGCCCGTATGGCCTCGGAATCGGGGGACAGACCGGCGTCGGCCAGGCCGATGAGTGACAGGGCGGTGTCCCAGACGGGGGAGCGACACGGCTGCAACCGGAGCGTGTCGCCCTCCTCGATCATCAGGTCGTCGAGTTGCTTCAAGACGCCGCGGAACTCGGGGTCGTCGTCGGCCACGCCCAGGCAGCGCAGGACGATGGCGTGGTAGACGACGGGCGGGAAGATGGCCCCCAGGCCGTCGCTCTGGGCCGGGTCGCTCCGCTCGCGGACCCAGCGGACGGCCTTGCGGACGGCCCAGCGGCGCAGCGGCGTCAGCCGCCACCGCTCCAGCTTCTTGAAGAGCCAATCCAGGCCCAGGAAGAAGTTCGTCCACGACAACCAGCGGGCGGTCGGCTCGGCCGGCCAGCGGGGCGTCTCGGGCGGCTCCCGGAACAGCTCGCGGATGTGCATCGACTCGGGGAGCCGGGTGACCGGCTTATAGGCGTCCACGACCGAGAGGGGCACGAAGATGGTGCGGCTCCAGGCCGACAGGGCGTAGATGTTGAAGAAGAACCAGCGGGGCAGCAGGACGATCTCGACCGGCACCGAGGCACAGGCGGCGAACGGCAGCTGCCCCAGCAGGGCCAGGTAGAAGCGGGTGAAGGAGTTGCTGGCCTCGGCCCCGCCGAGGCGGCGGACCTCGGCGGCGGCGCGGAGCATGTGCGGGGCGGAGGCCGGGTCGCCGGCGATCTTGAGGGCGAAGTAGGCCTTCACCGAGACGCTGACCTCGGCCGGCCCGCCGGGGTAGTTCGACCAGCCGCCGCTCGGCAGTTGCTTGGACCGCAGGTAGTTGGCCAACGGCCGGACCCGCGGGTCGGCGTGTCGGCCCAGGAAGGCCAGAAGCAGGACGAACTCGGATTCGAGGATGGTGTCGCCCTCGAGTTCGCCGCACCAGTGGCCGTCCCCCCGACGCAGGCCGAGCAGGCCGGACCGGCCGCGTTCGGTGGCCCGGGCGACTTCCTGCATCCAGTCGTCGTCACGGGGGTCAGCGGGGTTAGCGGGGTCGGCCGGGTCGGCCGGGTCGGCGGTGCCCGCGGCGGCAGAGGGCCGGAGGGATCGGGTCACGTGCGGGAGTCCTTTCCGTCGTCGGGAGGTTGGTCCGTGACGTTTACCACTCTATCCGGGCGAAAACGACCGCCGCAAGTGCAACCCGCCGGGGCCGGCCCGGCTCGCCGGCCATCGGCCGGACAGCCGTGTCAACCGGCGACCACGACGTTCACGAGTCGCTTGGGCACGACCTTGACCATCTTGACGGGTTTGCCGGCGAGGGCGGCCTGCACGGCGGCGTCGGCCAAGGCGGCGGCTTGGAGGGTGGCGTCGTCGACTTCGGCCGGCACCCGCAACCTGGCCTTGAGCTTGCCGTTGACCTGCACGGGGACCTCGATCTCGTCGTCCTTGGCCAGGTCGGGGTCGAACTTCGGCCACGGCTCGTAGGCCAGGGTGTCGTTGTGCCCCAGGACCCGCCACAGTTCTTCGGCGATGTGCGGGGCATAAGGGGCCAACAGCAGGACGAACGGCTCGAGCACGCTGCGGGGCCGCACCTCCAGTTGCGTGAGGTGGTTGACGAACTTCATCAGTTCGGCGATGGCGGTGTTGAACGCCAGCGCCTCGGTGTCGTGGGTGACCTTCTGGATGGTCTGGTGCAGCAGGCGGAGGGTCGGGCGGTCGGGTGGGGTGTCGCGGACGGCCGGGTGGGGCCGGAGTTCGTCGCCGTCGTCGACGATCAGCCGCCAGGCCCGCGTCAGGAAGCGGTAGACGCCCTCGACGCTGCGCGTGTTCCAGGGCTTGACGGCGGTGAGCGGTCCCATGAACATCTCGTAGAGCCGCAGGCTGTCGGCCCCGTACTGCCGGACGATGTCGTCGGGGTTGACGACGTTGCCGCGGCTCTTGGACATCTTGTCGGCCCGGCCGGTCAGTTCCAGGTCGGTGCCCTTCAGGTAGGTCTTGCCCTTCTTCTTCTCGGTGCGGTCGTCGCCGAGGTTGCCGCCGGCGTCGCGGAGGACGTAGCTGCTGCCGCCGTCGCGGGGGGAGGCGGTCAGTCCCAGTTCCGCCAGCCTGGCCCGGTTGGCCTCGTAGGCGGCCGGCGAGATGTGGTACTCGTACTCGCCCAGGATCATGCCCTGGTTGACGAGCCGCTGGAACGGTTCCGGGCAGGGCACCAGGCCGCGGTCGTAGAGCACCTTGTGCCAGAAGCGGGCATAGAGCAGGTGCAGCACGGCGTGTTCGGCCCCGCCGACGTAGAGGTCGACCGGCAGCCAGTACTTGAGCTTAACGGGGTCGGCGAAGGCGGTGGCGTTCCTGGGGTCGGTGTAGCGCAGGAAGTACCAGCACGAGCCGGCCCACTGGGGCATGGTGTTGGTCTCGCGGCGGTAGGGCTGCCCGTCGATCTCGACGTTCACCCAGTCGCGGGCCTTGGAGAGCGGCCCCTCGGGGGTGCCGGTGGGTTGGAAGTCGGCCAGGTCGGGCGGCAGGAGCGGCAGTTGGCTCTCGGGAACGGTGCGGACCTCGCCGTGCGGCCCGTGCAGGATGGGGAACGGTTCGCCCCAGTACCGCTGCCGGCTGAAGAGCCAGTCGCGCAGTTTGTAGTTGACGCGGGCGGTGCCGAGCTTCCGCTCCTGCAGCCAGGCGATGATGGCCCGCTTGGCCTGGGCGGTCGGCAGGCCGTCGAGGAACGCCGAGTTCATCGCCACCCCGTCGTCGCAGTAGGCTTCCCGGAGGTCGTCGAGGCGGCTGGCGGTCTTCTCCAGCCAGTCGTCGGGGGGCCGCACCACCGTCACCACCGGCAGGCCGAACTGCCGGGCGAAGGCGAAGTCGCGTTCGTCGTGGGCGGGCACGGCCATGATCGCCCCGGTGCCGTAGCTGGCCAGGACGTAGTCGGCGACCCAGACGGGGATCTTCTGGCCGTTCACGGGGTTGACGGCGAACGCCCCGGTGAAGACGCCGGTCTTGGCCCTGGCGGCCTCGGTCCGCTCGAAGTCGCTCTTGCGGGCGGCGGCGTCCTGGTAGGCCCTGACGGCGGCGGCCCGCTCGGGGGGGGTGATGGCGGCGACCAGAGGGTGCTCGGGGGCCAGCACCAGGTAGGTGGCCCCGAAGAGCGTGTCGGGACGGGTCGTGAAGACGCTGATCGACTGGCCACCGGGTTGGACCTCGAAGCGGACCTCGGCCCCCTCGCTGCGGCCGATCCAGTCCCGCTGCATCTTCTTGATCGAGTCGGGCCAGTCGACGGCGTCGAGGTCGTCGAGGAGGCGGTCGGCATAGGCGGTGATGCGCATCAGCCACTGCCGCAGCGGCCGCCGCTCGACCGGGTGGCCGCCCCGCTCGCTCTTACCGTCGACCACCTCCTCGTTGGCCAGGACCGTGCCCAGGGCCGGGCACCAGTTCACGGGCACCTCCGCCTGGTAGGCCAGCCGGTGCGAGTCCTGGTAGGCCCGCACCGCCGCGTCCCCCTGCCGCCGCACCTCCTCGGGGATCGGCAACTCGGCGATCGGCCGCCCCTTCTTCTGCACCGGGTCGTACCAGGTGTCGTAGATCTGCAAGAAGATCCACTGCGTCCAGCGGTAGTAGTCCGGGTCGGTCGTATCGACCTCCCGGTCCCAGTCGTAGCTGAAGCCGAGCGACTTGATCTGCCGACGGAAGGTGGCGATGTTCTGCCGCGTGGTGATCCGCGGGTGGACGTTCTTCTCGACGGCGTACTGCTCGGCTGGCAGGCCGAAGGCGTCCCAGCCCATCGGGTGCAGCACATGGAAGCCGTTCATCCGCTTGTAACGGGCCAGGATGTCGGTGGCCGTGTAACCCTCGGGGTGGCCGACGTGCAGCCCTGACCCGCTCGGGTAGGGGAACATGTCCAGGACGTAGTACTTCGGCTTGCCTTCGGTGCCCGGCTCGCCGGGGTCGGGCGTGCGGAACGTCTTGTTCGTTTCCCAGAATTCTTGCCACCGCCGCTCGACGGCGGCCGGGTTGTAACTCGGCATGAGACGGAACCCCGGTTTCGGTGCGTGTGACCCGGCTGGCTTCTGCATGACCCGGTTGACTGCTGTCCGATCGGGTTGGCTTATGATGGTCGAGAACCGGCGTCTACACGGACACGAGGTAGCTCAAGGCGGTTCGACACGACGCGGGTCTAGCACCCGGCAAGACCACCGGGCGCGTCACCGGCCGATCCCCCGGCCCGGCCCCCGGCGCGGCGTCCGACATGGCGTCCGGTGCGACGTCCGGTATGGCCCCCGGCGCGGCGTCCGGTATGGCGTCCGACCCGGCCACCGGCCCCCAGCGCGGCCGCCGGAAGCCGACCCGACCGAGGCCGCGACAGGTCCGACCCCTTCACCCGCGGCGGGACAGCCACGGCCGCACGTCCACCCGCCACATCCCCGCCCGGCGGGCCGCCTCCAGGCCGATGTCGGTGTCCTCGAAGACGACGCAGCGTTCGGCCGGGACGCCGAGCCGGCGGGCGGCTTCGAGGAACACGTCGGGTTCCGGCTTGTGGCGGGCGGTATCCTCGGCCGTCACCAGGGCGTCGAACCAGTCCCACAGGCCGAGCCGGTCGAGCGTCCGGGTGACCGTGTCCCGGTAGCCGCCGCTGGCCACCGCGATCGGCAGGCGGCCCCGGAAGGCGGCCGCGATCCGCACCACCGGTTCGATCGGCCTCACCGCGTCGAGGTGGGCCAGGAACCCTTCCTCCTTCTCACGGACCATCGCCTGCACGTCGGTGACGGCCACGCCGGCCTCGGCCGCCAGCACCCGGATGATCTGCTCGGTGGGCATGCCGCCCATGGCGTAGAACCGCGACTCCGGGAACGGGATGCCGAACCGGCCCAGCATGCGGGTCCACGCCCGGTAGTGCGCCGGCATGGTATCGGCGAGGGTGCCGTCACAGTCGAAGATGAGGCCGGCGGTGCCGGGCGGCGGCAGCCACGGGTCGGGTGCGCTCATACCGTTGCTCTACGACCGCCCGACCGCGACAGCAACCGGGACGGTAACCACCCCGGCTACCGGGACGACGGACGTTAACCGGCACGACCACCCGGACGGCAATCGCCCCGCCGGCCCCGTGCCGAGTTCCGGGACTGCCGCCGAGTTCCCGGCCGGCCGCGACCGGTCGCCGACTTCTTCCACACTCCCCCCTGCCCACTACAATGGAGATGATGTGGCCCAACCGTGAACAGACCGATCGCCTGCTCGACGAGGCCCGGACCGGTGGCCCCGATGCCGTCGATCGGCTCCTGGGCGAGTTCCGGGAACCGCTCCGCCGGGTCATCGACCTGCGGCTCGACCCCGCCGTCGCCCGCCGGGTCGACGCCTCCGACATCGTTCAGGACGTTCTCCTGGAAGCGAACCAACGCCTGACCGAGTACCTGAAGAAGCCGGACATGCCCTTCCATCTGTGGCTGCGGCACCTGGCCCAGGACCGGATCATCGACACGCACCGGCGGCACCGCCTGGCCCAACGGCGGAGTGTCGACCGGGAACAGCCGATCGCCCGCCCGGCCTGGGCCGACGAATCGAGCGCCTCCCTCGTCGCCCAGCTCATCGACACCGAGCGGACCCCCACCTCCGAGGCGATCCGTCAGGAACTGCAACGGCGGCTCTCCGCGGCCATCGACCGCCTGTCCCCCGACGACCGCGAGATCGTCCTGATGCGGCACCACGAGATGCTCTCCAACCAGGAAGTCGCCCGGGCGCTGAACCTGACCGAGGCCGCCGCCTCGATGCGCTACCTGCGGGCCTTGCGACGGCTCCGGGCCCTGCTCGTCCCCCACGAGGAGGGCCAGCCCCCGACGGATTGACCGTGGCCCAGCGTCAGCCCCCCGAATGACCGACCGACCGACCGTGGCCCTGCGTCAGCACCCCCGAATGACCGACCGACCGACCGTGGCCCTGCGTCAGCACCCCCGAATGACCGACCGCGGCCCGCCCGCCCCGCAGCAGACGCCCGCCCCACACACCGCGAGGTTCCTCCGTGCTGGTCTACGAATCGGCCGAACAACTCCTGACCGAGTCCGAGGTCCGGCGGTACCTACACGTCGTCGTCCTGAACGCCCTGCGGGACAAGGCCAGCCGTTTGGAATTCCGCTTCACCGAGGGCGGGGCCTTGCTCTACTACCGGGTCGGGGACCGGGACTGGGAGCTGTCGCCGCCGCCCGACGAGCTGTACCCGCTGCTGAAGCCGACCATCCGCGAGTTGGCCCGGTTGGTGACGCCCGAGCGGCCCGAACTGACGGTGCTAGCCGGGGTGCCCGGGGCCCGCTACGAGCCGCTGGAGGCCGGCTGGCTGACGTACCAGGTCGGCGGGACGTGGATCGACTTGCTGGTGCGCATCGACCCCCGCGAGCCGTTCGGTTCGATCCGGCTGGAGATCGAGGACGGGGAAGACTTCGCCGAGGCCGCCGGTGAAGCACTGGCCCGCTATGCCGCCCGACTCTCCGCCGAGCCGCCATGATCACCGACCGCGACGAACGACTGGCCGCCCTGATCGACCAACTGACGGTCCAGGCCCGCTCCGGCCGACCGGTCGACGTGGAAGCGGTGGCCCACGAGCATCCCGACCTGGCCCGGGAACTCCGCGAGCTGTGGGCCGTCGCCCAGTTCGCCGGCATCGCCTCGCACCCGGGGTTCGACAAGCAACGGCCCACGCCGGGGATCACTCCCACGACACCGGGGTACCGCGGGGACGGCAGCGATCCGGCGGCCGCCACCGAGTTGCCCCGCGAGTTCGGCGACTTCGAGCTGATCGAGGAACTGGGCCGTGGCGGCATGGGGGTGGTGTACAAGGCACGGCAGAAGAGCCTGAACCGACTCGTCGCCCTGAAGATGGTCCGTGAGGCGCACCTGGCCACCGACGCGGAGCGGGCCCGCTTCCGCACCGAGGCCGAATCGGCGGCCCGGCTGAAGCACCCGAACATCGTCACGGTCCACGAGGTCGGTACGGTCGGCGGTCAGGCGTACCTGTGCATGGAGTACGTCGCCGGGCCGACGCTGGCGGAGAAGGTCCGCCACGAAGGCCCGCTGCCGCCGCGTGAGGCCGCCCGCCTCGTCGCCGCCGTCGCCCGGGCCGTCCACCACGCCCACTGCGAGGGCATCCTGCACCGCGACCTGAAGCCGGCCAACATCCTCCTCAGCCAGGACGACGGCGGACGAGGGGGCGAGGACCACAGGCCCGCGCCGCCCCCCGGGTCGGACCCGACCGTCGTACTGGGCCGGTGCCCCATCCGGCCGAAGGTCTCCGACTTCGGCCTGGCCAAGCGGATCGACTCGCCGGGCGGCCTGACCCGGACCGGGGCCGTCGTCGGTACGCCGTCGTACATGGCACCGGAGCAGGCCGCCGGCCGCAAAGACCTCACCCCCGCCGCCGACGTCTACTCGCTGGGGGCGATCCTCTACGAACTGCTCACCGGCCGACCCCCGCTGCAGGCCTCCCACCCGGTCGATACCCTGTTGCTGGTCCTGGAGCAGGAGCCGGTCCCGCCCCGCGACCTGAACCCGACCGTGGACCGGGAACTGGAGCTGATCTGCCTGAAGTGCCTGCAGAAGCCGGTCGAGCTACGCTACCCGACGGCCGCCGCCCTGGCCGCCGACCTGGAAGCCTACGCCGCCGGCGAGGCGGTCGCCGCCGCCCCCAGCGGCCTGAGGTTCTTCCTGTCCCGCCTGTTCCGCGAGACCCACCACGCCGACGTCCTGGAGAACTGGGGCCAGCTCTGGATGTGGCACAGCCTGATGATCTTCTTGCTCTGCCTGATCACGCAGGTCATGGCCTGGGCCGACGTCACCGACCACGTGTGGTACCTCGGCTTCTGGTCGGTCGGGCTGGTGACCTGGGGCGCGGTGCTGTGGCAGATCCGCAAGGCGGCCGGACCGGTCCTGTTCGTGGAACGGCAGATCGCCCACGCCTGGGCGGCCGGGGTCTGCGCCAGCATCAGCATGTTCGCCATCGAGTGGCTCATCCCGCTGCCGGCCCTGACGCTCTCGCCGGCCGTGGCCGTCGCCGCCGGCATGGTCATGGTCTTCAAGGCGGGGCTGCTGTCCGGCCGCTTCTACGGCTGGGCGGCGCTGAACTTCGCCGCCGCCGTGGTCATGCCCCTGCTCCCCTCCGTCAGCATCCTGCTGTTCGGCCTCGTCTCCGCCCTGTCGTTCTTCATCCCGGGGCTGAAGTACTACCGACAGCGGAACCGCCGCTACCGGACCGCGACGGCCTGAGCCGGAACTATCCGAGCCGGAGCCAACCGAGCCAGAACTAACCGAGCCAGAACTAACCGAGCCGGAGCCAACCGAGCCAGAACTATCCGAGCCGAAGCTCAGGCAGGGGGACCGGCCGCCGCCCACCGCCGGCTTCCCCTCTGCCCGCGTCCGAACGGCCCACGTCAGTCGCCGCAACCGAGGTCGAGCCAGTAACTGGCCAGGTCGGCCGGGGTCGTGTCGTCGGCCGCATCGGTTACCCGAGGCCAGTCAGCCGGACGGGCGAGTGTGTCGCGATCGGTCGAGACGGTCGGCATCACGGTTCAGCCCTCACGGGTTTGGGACGGGTTTGGGGAACAGAATCGCAACGACGGGTCACGGTGCCGGCCTCAGACAGCCCCCGATGCCGGCAGCGGTTACCTGAAGCAACCCCCGTGCCAAATCGGTCGTCGCGGTCGGGCGGCCCCCGGCTCACCTCACGGACGCCCCCGGCGGCCCCAGGTCGGTGCGACGACCCGTCCTCCTCGGCCGTCCTCCTCGGCCCTGAAGCCGCGGCCCGTGAGCCAGAACCACACTTGTGGGGCCGAATCCGAAGTGGCGGCCCGCGAACTACCTGGCGCGGCTGATGCCAGGGTCGGTCCGGTCGTCGGCGGAGGGGGGCGAACCGGGTGTGGCCGGGTCACGACCCGGCGAAGGTGCCCCGGCCCCGGCCGCCCGGCCGTTGTCATTCTTGCATTCTTGCTCAGGGGGGAGGGTAAGAACTTCCGTCGCGCCGGCGGCCGTGTGGGAAGAGTTACAGTCAGAAATTACCCGGTAGCGTGACCGGGCCGACGTCCAGCCACCAGTCCCCGTCCTCGGGGTTGGTGTCGTAAGCGGCGTCGAGGAAGTAACGGGGGCGGTCGTCGCCCCGGTCGCCCCGGTCGGCAAGGGTATCGCGGTCGTTGGCGGTGGAGGTGGGGATCATCGTTCGGCCCTCGTGACTCGATCGAGGGGGCGGCCCGGAGAGGGCGAGCGGCCCCCGCGACGGGACGAGGTGCAGGGGGCATGCCACGGGCTGGCACGAGACGGTGCCGCGGCGGGGAAGTGGTGGGCTGAGCCGCCGCATAACCCGGCGACTCCTCGGGCGTGCCGCCGCTTTCCCCGCCCCCCCACATTACACCGGGGTCAGCTCGGCCCCCGTCAGCGCAACCCCGTCAGCTCGCCCCCGTCAACTCAGCCACCGTCACCTCGGCCCCGTCAGCTCGCCCCCGTCACCGCAGCAGGTAGCGAGTCACCGCAGCAGGTAGCGACGGATCCGCTCGCCCGGCTGACGCGGGACGGTCGGGTAGATTCCCCCGCCGCTGGCTTGCAGAACCCAGTCTTCCCGGACCGGGTAGCCGACCAGGGCACCCCGCCGCAGGTAGATGGCGGCGAGCCGGCTCGTACCCGGTTCCCCGACGCGGATGACCGGCTGGATCCGGTTACCGAGGTACGGCGAGGCGTGCGTCACCGCGTGGACGCAGTTGACCACCAGGCGGTTGGTGTTGAACGAATCGACGACGCGGTAGCGGGCCGCGCCGGACTGCAGGAAGTTGTACTGCCGGAGGGCCAGGCGGAACTGCTCGGCGGTGACCTCGTAGGGGCCCCAGCGTGAGACGCGGGAGTTGTGCTCGGCCATGATCCTCAGCGTCTCTTCGAGCGACAGATTTCTGCCGGGGACCGGCCAGGGCCAGAGCGGCCGGACGACGCCCGAGGCGGGCAGCCAACTGATGGTGATCGGCTCGACGAGCAGCCCGGTGGGGGTCGGGGTCACCTTGGTCCACGTCGCCCAGGTGTGGGCGGTCCGCGGCCGGAACGGCACCGACTGTCCGGCAAAGAGGGTGAAGAAGTAGCGGGCCGGTTGGGACGGCGAGGGCCAGACGACCGATCCCGCTGCCGCATCCGGCTGCATGCCGCCAACGACCGCTAACAGGATCAACGGTGACATCGGTCCTCCTCGTCTCTCGTGGTGCACACAATCTAGCCGCGCGACGGGGGCCGTGGGCCAGGAAGGCGGGTCAGACTCCTTCACCCCGTGAACCGGTAGCGGCGGAACCGTTACGGCCGGTGTGCCGGAACCGACAGAAGCCCCCGACCCGCCCTGAACCGGCAGAAATTTCCGACCCGCCCGGACTGACAGAAGTTCCCGACCCACCCTGAACCGGCAGAAGCCCCCGACCCGCCCGGACTGACAGAAGCGGCTATTTCCGGGTACCCAGTCGCAGGACTTCTTTCCACAGCGGCCCATAAACTTGCTTGTCGAACGGGGGGCAGCCGGTCGGGTACTGGCCGAGCGGGTGGTCCTTGGCCCGCATCAGGGCGGTGCAGTAGCTGAACGTCCGGCACACCCGTTGGCGGTCGAGTCGGCCGTGGTCGAGCAACTGGCGGACCCAGTCCGGCTGGGCGAGGCTGGCGCGACCGACCCCCACCACCGACACGCGGCCGTCCCGCACGTTGGCGGCCGCGGCCTGCGGCATGAAATCTTGCAGGAAGCTGTAACCGCTCCCGACCACGGCCAGGTCGGGGTGGGCCGTCTGGATCGCCGCGGTCAGGCGGAAGTGCCGGTCGACGCCGACCAGCGGGTGTTCGGGCGGGTCGTAACCGTCCGGGGGCGGGTACCCGAAGGGGCGGCCGAAGTGCGGCTGGGCATAAGGGTTCCCCAGGGTCACGTTCACCAGTGTCACGCCCAAGGCCCGCAGGTCGGCGACCCAGCGGAGCGGCTCGGTGAGGTCCGGCGTGAGCGGGTCGGTTTCGCACAGGCCCCAGCCGTTGGTCAGGGGAACGGTGTGCGGGACGGGGCGGCCGGAGGAATCGAACGGGATGCCGTCGAAGACGTTGAGGCGGGTGGCCAGGATCACACGGGCCGGCACCGCGGCGCGGACGGCGGCGAAGATCTCGCGGGCCAGCCGGGTGCGGTTCTCGTAGCTACCGCCGTAGCGGCCGGGCCGGTTGCGGGCACCGAGCAGTTCGTTCAACAGGTAGCGGTGGCACTGCTTGACGTCGAGGAAGTCGAAGCCGGCCGCCACCGCCCGCCTCGCCGCCGCGACGTAGTCGTCCACGAGCCGGGCCAACTCGTCGTCGCTCAGCAGGGGGGTGTCGGCGGTCACCCCGTGCCGGCCGACGAGCAGCGGGTCGTGGGTGGCGATCCGCGGCCGGCGATAGCAATACCGGCCGGAGTGTGTCAGTTGCAGGCCGACGAGCAGGTCGGAATCCCCGCCGTGAGCGGCCCGGTGTGCCGCCCGGCAGGCCTCGACCAGGCGGGCGAAATCCCCCTGGTTGTCTTCGCTCAGCCAGAGCTGCCGCGGGTTGGCCCGGCCCTCGTCGCAGACGGCGCAGGCCTCGCCCCAGATCAGCTTGGCCCCGCCGGACCCGAAGCGGACGTAGCGGCGGACGGTCAGTTCCCCGGGTCGGCCGTCCGGTTCCCCGTCGCAACCTTCCATCGGCTGGACGCACCAGCGGTTCCCGACCGTGCGACCGGCCACGACGAGCGGACGAAACAGCGGGGTCAGGTCCTCGGAGAACCGCAGGTCCACCCCCAGGCGGGCGTTCTCGGCTTCGAGGTCGGCGACCGACTTGTACCTGAAGAACGTGGCCATCGAGGTGTCGGCAGGGGGAATCGAGCCGAACCGTTCTTGAGAATCGACAGGGAATGTTGTACCCCACCGACGGGCCGCCTTCCACACCTGCCGGACCCCGACGGCCCGCTGCCCGGTCATGGTCGCTGCGTCGTCGCCGCCGCGGTCGGCTCCGTCGTCGCGGCCCCCGGTCGCCGGGGGGGCGGCTCGCGGAACAGCACGACGAAGGCGACGAACACCCCCAGGTAGACGACCAACGGAACGGACCAGACCGACGACCAGTCGGTGACCCCGTCGACGCGGTGGGCCTGAACGACGCGACTGGCCAGGTAGTTGCCGAGGATCACGGCCGGCCCGCTCGACAGGAAGGTGACCAGGGCCTGGGTGCCGGCCCGCAGGTGGTCCGGGGCCCGCCGGTCCACGAACAAGGCCCCCAGCATGCCGATGAAGGCGTAACTCCAGCCGTGCATCGGCAGCCCGACGGCCACCAGGAGCGGTACATCGGCCAGGTAGAGAAGCCCATTGCGCAGCACCCAGCCGGCCACGCCCAGGCCCATGAGCCACTTCAGCCCCAGCCGCCGCAGCAGGAGCGGCGTGGCGGCCATGCAGCCGATCTCGCACCACTGGGCCAAGGTCATCACCACCTCCGGCCCCCAACTGCCCAGCCGGCCCAGGTCGATCCGCACCCCGAGGTCACTCAGGTACGGGGCGGCGAACAGGGTATAGAACTGGTTCATCATGTTGCCGACGAACAGCACGGCGGCGAAGACCAGCACCGAGCGGTCCGTGAGCATGCGCACCGCCGGCAGCCCCAGGACCTCGCGGACCGGTCGGCCGTAGCCCTTGGGCGGCGTGTGCGGCAGACAGCGGGCGAACCCGCCCAGCACCACCGAGGCCGTACTCGCCAGGTACAGCGGCTCCGGCGAGACCGGGTTCATGACCCAGCCGACCGTTACCCCGCCCACGACCCAACCGAAGGTGCCGACCAGCCGCACATAGCCGAACGTCCCGGCCGAGTCGTGCAGGTTGCGGAAGCTGATGACGTTGGTGAGTGTGAGCGTGATCTGGCAGCCGACCGAGTAGAACACCATCAAGGCCAGGAGCGGCGGGAACGCCGCCTCGGGGTCGGCATCGGGGCCGTCGTGGGTCTGGCACCAGCGGCCGGCCAGGGCGAGCAGCACGGCCATGACCAGGTGTGACCCGGCGATCACCTTCTCCGAGGCGAACCAGCGGTCGGCCAGCAAGCCGATGAACAACGGGGCGACGATCCCGCCGAGCGCCAGGGTCATGTACACGAACCCGACCTGGGTCGGAGCGAACCCCAGGCCGCCGCCCTCCGCCGGGGCCGGCAAGTACCGAGTCAGCGGCACGACCCACGCCCCGAGTCCGAAGTACTGCAGGAACATCATGACCGCGAGCCGACCCGGCACCGAGCGCAGCATCCGCACCCCCGACCCGATCCGACAACCCCCGTGAGTGTTCTAGCGACCGGTCGCCCCGGCGGATGGGCGACGGCCGCGACCGCTCCTATCATGCCGCCGGGCTTCACGCGAGCCGGGGCCGCACACCGAGGAGTCCCCCGATGGGACCGTTGCTCGCCTTGCTGCTCGGACTGGCCAGCCTGTTCGTCCTGCTCTTCCTGGGAGCCGCCCTGCTGCGGGCCGCCGTCTCGCTCGCCAACCGCGTCATCGGCCCGGTCCGAACCGAACGGTTCATCGGCTGGGACTGGGACGACGACACCGACGAGCTAACCGACCCCGACGCCCAGGAACCCGACGACCGACCCGACCGGACGCCGGCGATCCCCGAACCCCGCACCGGCCTGGGGATGTTCACCATCCTGATGCTGCTGTCCCTTCACATCGCCCAGATCATAGTGATGGGCATCCTGGTCGAGACCAACGCCTCCTTCCGCCGCGAGGACGAACTGACCGTGCTCGTCCTGAACCTCGTCCTGGGTTCGGTCCTCGGCACCGTGGTCCTGTCGGGACTACTGACGGCACGGCTCGGCACGAAGTGGCGCTGGGCCGTGCTCGCCGCCTTCTTCTTCTACCTCATCATCGTGCTGCTGCTGGCCGGCCTGATCGGACTCATGACGGCGGTGTTCGGCTAGGGGGGCCGCACGGACCGCCCGTCGTCCGCTCGTCACCGGCCCGGCGACCCCACCCCCCCGCGGGACCGGGCCACACCGACCACACGACGCGGGCCACACGCACCACGCCGGCCACACGCACCACACGACACCCACCACACGCACCACACGACGCGGGCCACACCTCACCAACCGCGCAACAGGACGAACTCGCGGGGCTAGAATGAGCGAAACCTTCATAAGCCTCATACGGCTGAGTTGACCAGCCGGTGGGGTTCGCGATGCGGAGTCGTACCATGCGGGTCGATCTGTTCGGGCTGACGATGGAGGCACCGGCGGTCACCTTCTACCTGTGGTCGCCGTGGCGGTGTTCGGTCCTGGAACACAAGCTGTTCGACGCGCTCCGCACCGTGCCGAACACGACCCTCGAACAAGCCGGCGACGAATTCCGCGTACACGTCACCGACCCCAAGGGCTGGAAGGCGGCCGTGCAGAACCTCTCGCGGGTGCTCAAAGGCTGGCAGGAGGAGGCGAGCGACGGCGGCAAGGAGGAGCGTCGCGGCTGGCGCTGGCTGCTGGAAGCCGACGTCGACGGGGCCGGCTACGACATGCAGGGCGAACGGGCCAGCTTCTGGGCCTACCTGCGGCTGTCGCTGGACCGGGGCGGCCCGGGCGAGGCCGACAAGGGCGAGGACATCGACCTGAACGGCTTCGGCATCCAGATCTGGGGCAACCGCGAGTAGCGCGCCGGCCGCACCGCCCGCGCCGCCCGCCCGGTCTGCCGCCGGTTCAGTCACGGCACAGCGTCGCGGCCAGTTCCACGGCCCGCACGAAGCTCGACACGTCGGCCACGCCCCGCCAGGCGATGTCGAAGGCCGTCCCGTGGTCGACCGACGTGCGGACCAGCGGCAAGCCTAGGGTCACGTTGACGGCCTGCTCGAAGGCCAGCGCCTTCAGCGGGATCAGCCCCTGGTCGTGGTACATGCACACGTAGGCGTCGGTGGCGGCCCGGTACTTCGGCAGGAAGGCGGTGTCCGGCGGGAGCGGCCCGGTCACGTCGATGCCGGCGGCGCGGGCGTCGGCCACCGCCGGGGCGATCAGCCGCTCCTCCTCGCCGCGACCGAACAGGCCGTGCTCCCCGGCGTGCGGGTTCAGGCCACACACCACAAGCCGCGGTTCCCGGCCCCGCAGCCGACGCATCGCCTCCGCCGTCAGCTCGATCGTCTCGCGGACGAGTTCGCGGCTGAGCAGGTCGGCCACCTCGCGCAGCCCGACGTGGGCCGTCACCAGCGAACAGGTGATCGCCTCCGAGGTGAGCATCATGCAGGCCCGTGAGGCTCCGGTGCGGTGGGCCAGGATCTCGGTGTGACCGGGGAAGGGCACGCCGGCCAGGTGCAGGGCCTCCTTGTTCAGCGGGCCGGTGGCCAGGGCGTCGAACGTGCCGGTCAGGACCTCGTCGATGGCGAAGACGACGGCGTCGTAGGCCGCCCGCCCGCACGCCGCCGAGACGCGGCCCGGCTCGACCGCCGCCGCCTCGAGCGACTTCAGATCGACCACACAGGGGCCTTCCGCCGCTGCCGCCTCGTCGGGACCGATCACCGGTCGCGGCTCATGCCAGCCCAGGTGCCGGGCCACCCGCCGCAGTACCCCCGCGTCGCCCACCACCACCGGCACACACACCGCCCGCACCCGCGGCGAGTCGAGCAGCCGCAGGCACAGTTCCGGCCCGAC
>Ga0308417_1000558_pt1 | contig 26927 bp, 18 predicted proteins | sample HotsprSampleOS65_FD_203528 | JGI IMG/M metagenome (GOLD analysis project Ga0308417, IMG submission 203528) | Hot spring phototrophic mat microbial communities from Octopus Spring, Yellowstone National Park, Wyoming, United States - 20090730_OS65 ...
CCAGCGCCTGCCCGCCGACAGGGCGGCCGCGCGCGAGGCCACAACGCTCCTGCCCGAACTCCGCCGCGCCAAGCTCCTGCCCGAAGCGCTCGACCTGGCCACCGCGGCCGCCAATGCGGCGGCCGATCCGGCGCTTGCCGCGGAACTCAACGACCAGCGGTCGCAAATCCTCGTGGAACTCGGCCGCGTCGACGAGGCCCTGGCCGCCATGCGCGCGATCCTCGCGGCCGACCCGTTCAGCAACTGGCGGGCGACCCGCTGGGCCAGCGCCCTGCGCAGCGCCAAGCGCCCCGCCGAGGCCGACGCCATCGCCTTCGACGCCATCGCGGCCGCCCCGTCGGTCACCATCAACGTCTATCGCCTGCAGCGCCTGCGCGTCCAGGCGCTGCTCGACATGAACAAGCCCCATGAGGCGGCCGCCGCCGCCAAGGGCCTGTTCAACGTGGCCCCGATGGAGCTGAGCCGCGAGGCGATGCTGCTGGTTGCCCAGTGCCTCAAGGCCGCCGAGCCGCAGGGCTATGTCGAGCAGCGTTTTCTGATGCAGCAGATGCTGGGAGCGGCCGAGGATGGCTCGGGCGCGTCGGCCCAGACGCTGATGCACGGCATCAAGGTGGATCCGGCCCCGTTCGAGGTTCCGCTGGCCAACGCCTCGCTGAGGAGCGGGGTGCAGGGACTGGTGGGTCAGGGGAATCTGGAATTGCTGGCCGACCGTCCCGCCGCCGCGCGCAAACTCTTCGAGCAGGCCTATCCGATGATTGCGGACGCCGCCGAGGCGGCCGAGCACATCGCGCGCTGCATCAAGGCGGAGGATGGCTGTCTGGGAAGGGCGATGGCGTTTGCGAAGTCGATTCGGCCGCCGTTGCCGTGACGTGGTGGGGTGCGCTGGGTTGATTCACGATAAAAATGGACAACACCGCGGCCGCTTGTAAGCCGAATTCTGTTTTCCCTCGTGGCGAGGGAAGGCGGCCATTTCTCTGGGACGCGCGTCGCCGCGCGCCTCAAGCGGCCTACCCGCGGAGCCGCCGGCGAGGCCGGCTCGCCCTGGGCGCGGGCATGCTCCGCTTATTTGGCCTTTCTGCCGGTGGGGTTTGCCGTGCCGCCGGTGTCACCACCGGCGCGGTGCGCTCTTACCGCACCTTTTCACCCTTACCGGAGGAGTTGCCAGTTCGTAGTTGCCAGGTGCCAGTAACCGTCTGCGCTGGCCGCTGGCAACTAACAACTATCAACTGGCTACTCCCCAGGCGGTATGTTTTCTGTGGCACTTTCCGTCGGATCGCTCCGCCTTGCCGTTAGCAAGCACCGTGCCCAGGATGGCGGCGGACCGGCAAGCCGGCCGCTGATGCCATCCCGCAGTTCGGACTTTCCTCATCCCGGCCGAAACCGGGACGCGGCCGCCACCGCGACCGCGGCGTTGTCCATGTAGATTGTACCACAGATGGGCCGCGGGAGTTCATCGCGCCCGCGCATCGCCGGATCGACGCGTCAGGCACGGCAGCTCGCTGCGCAGATAGGCGTGGTGGGTGCCTCCGCAGCAATGGTCGATGCCGAGGCGCTCGAAGACGCGGGCGTGCACAGGTAAGCTATGAGGCATGGCCCTGAACAATGACCTGGCCCGACTCTTCGAGCTGATGGCCGACGTGATCGAGATCAAGGGCGAGAACACCTTCAAGGCCCTGGCGTTCCGCAAGGTTGCACGAGTGCTCAAGGACCTGAGCGTCGACGTTGCCGCGCTCGTGGAGGATGGCACGCTCGGGCAGATCGCGGGCATCGGCAAGTCGAGCCAGCGCATCATTGAACAGTTCGTGCGCGAGGGCCGCAGTGCCGAAGCCGACGATCTGCTGGGCGGCGTGCCAGCGGGATTGATTCCACTGCTGCAGGTGGAGGGCATGGGGCCCAAGACCATCGCTCTGCTTTGGCGACAGAAGAACATCACCAGCGCCGAGCAGCTGCAGAGGGCGCTGGACGACGGATCGCTGGCCGGCATCAGGGGAATTGGCCAGAAAAAGCTGGCGTCCATGAAACAGGGTCTGGCGCGCCTGCGCGAGGCCGGACAGCGGCGCAGCATAGGCGAGGCACTGCCGGTGGCGATGGCGCTGATCGAGGCGGTGCGGGGCATCGAAGGCGTGGCGCGGGCGGAGGTGGCCGGCAGCCTGCGCCGCTGCCGCGAGACCATCGGCGACGTCGATCTGCTGTGTTGCGTAAAGGAGGCGTCGGCCGCCGAGACCGTAACGGCGGCGTTTGTGAAGCTCCCCGGCGTGCAGCGCGTGCTGGCCCAGGGGCCGGTGAAGGCCAGCGTCATCGTCGATGGCATGCAGGTCGACCTGCGCGTGCTGCCGGAGGAGCACTTCGGGGCCGCGCTGATGTACTTCACCGGCTCCAAGGAGCACAACGTGAAGGTGCGCGGGCTGGCGCAGAAGAAGGGCATGACGCTCAACGAGTGGGGCCTGTACAACCTCGATGAATACGACAAGGCCGCCAGGAAAACCGGCGAAGCGCCGGCTGCCCGTCCCCTCGCCAGCCGGACCGAACAGGAAATCTATGCGAAGCTGGAGATCACGTACATCGAACCCGAGCTCCGTGAGGACCGCGGCGAGGTGGAGGCGGCGCTGGAGAGGCGGCTGCCGAAGCTCATTCGCCTGGAGGACATTCGCGGCGACCTTCACACTCATACCACCGCCTCCGACGGCCACGCCAGCATCGAGCAGATGGCCGAGGCCGCCAAAGCGCTCGGCTATGCGTTCCTGGCGATCACGGACCATTCCAAGAGTCAGGTGATCGCTAACGGGCTCAGTCCCCAGCGTCTGCTGGAGCACGTGCAGCGCATCCGCAAGGCGGCCGACAGGATCAAGGGCATTACGCTGCTGGCGGGCAGCGAGGTGGACATCCTCAGCGACGGCTCGCTGGACTATGAGGATGCGGTGCTGGCGGAGCTGGACATCGTGATCGCCAGCCCGCACGTGGCGCTGAAGCAGGACACGAAGAAAGCGACGGAGCGGATCGTGCGCGCCATCAACAACCGCTATGTGAACGTGATCGGCCACCCGACCGGCCGGCTCATCGGCGGGCGCGACGGTCTGCCGCTGGATTTCGCCCCCATCTTCAAGGCGGCCGCCGCCACCGGCACGGCTTTGGAGATCAACGCCAGCTATCCGCGGCTGGACTTGAACGATGTGCATGCGCGGGCGGCGCGGGAAGCGGGGGTCAAGCTCTCGATCAACACCGACGCCCACAGCGTGGGGGACCTGGCCCAGATGCGATTTGGCATCGGCGTGGCCCGCCGGGCGTGGGTGGGAGCGGAGGACGTGATCAACTGTCTGACAATCGCGGGACTGAGGAAGTTTCTCTGTGCCAGGAGATAGCGGGATAGCGGTCGTGCCAGCGGTGCACCCAGGGGGGTGATGGCACCTATGGAACCCACTTTCGCGCTGCGGCGATCTGCTCAGCCGAAAGAATCGACCGCACCTGCTCCACGCGCTGCCGGATGATCTGCTGCGCCGAATCGGCGGCGGTGCGGCCTATCTCATCGACGGCGGCCAGAAGCTCCTCGGCCGCCGCGTTCTTCTGCCGGGCCGGGGCGCGCTCCCAGCGGGCCGCCAGATTGATCAGACGTCGGCGCTGGTCCTCGCTCAAAGGCGGCGCGGCCGGCAGCGCGAGAATCCTTTGGCGCTGCTCATCGCTGAGACCCACATGGGCGGCCAGATTGGGCGTGCTGGCGATGCGGATCGCCAGCAGGTCCAGGTCGTGTGCGTCAGCGCCAAGCCATTGGGCACGGGCCGAAGTGACGTACTCGATGGCGACCTCCCGCCTGCCGTTGTAGATCACGGCATATGACTGACCGCGACGGGCATAGATGGTGCCGCCCAGTCCTCGCGTGACTCCCTCGGCGATCTGGTCGTTGACCCCTTCGGCAGCGGGGCGGGCAGCGCGAGCCGGCGCCGCGGCACCCGGCGGACGCAGATGCGCCGGCCAGTCCGGACCGCTGCCGTCCAAGCGGGCCAGAGTCCACTCGATGAGGCGGCGGTCGATATCCGCACCGTCGGCGCTCAGCAGTGCCGCCACCGTCGACCGCGCCGGCGCGGCCGCTTCGCCCATCGCCCCCAGCGCCAGGGTGATCCTCTCGCGGCAGGCGCGGTCGGCGTCCGCCAGCGCGGCCGACAGAATCGGCACTACGTCGCCGGCGCACTGCCCCAGCAGCGCATAGCCCCAGGGAGGCACATTTCCGGCCGTGCCCTCGATGATCTTGCGGGCCAGCAGCATCGCGGCCGGCTGGAGCCTCGGCCCCAGCTCGCTGACGTAGGCCTGGAAGATGTAGCGCACGACGCCCAGGTCGGTATAGCGCCCGAAGTAGGCCGGGTCGAGCCAGGGAAGTCCGGCGGCGGGGTCGATCGCCCAGATGGTCGCGGGCTTGAGCGCCGGATGCCGCACGCGCGAGGAGCGGACCGCCGGCAGGGCATCGCGGGCCACCGGTCCCAGCAGGCCCAGGTAGATCATCATGTTGTAGGCTTCCTGGTCGGTGGCGCGCGGGAGCTGGCGGATGATGAAGTCGACCGCCGGGCGGGCCTGTTCGGTTCCGATCTGGGCCATCGCCCGCACGGCGGCCCAGCGCAGCGTCGGAGCATCCGCCTCGAGCATCCGCGCCAGCCGCGGCAGTGCCGGCTGCGCTGCCGGACCGATGCGGCCCAGGGCGTCAGCCGCATCCAGCGCCAGCGTCGGCTTGTCCAGCGCGGCAATGAGAGCGGGGACGGCGCCGGCCGCGGCCGGTCCCATCGAACCAAGCGATCTGACGGCTTTCAACCGCGTCAGCTCGTCGCCGTCGCCGAGCAGCGCCGCCAGAGGCTCAACCAGCGAGATGCCCGATGTGCCGGTCAACGCGGCGGCGCCGGCGGCCGCCCGGCGAACGGTGGCATCGGCATGGCCCAGCCCCGCTCTCAGAGCCTCCAGCGCCCGCCCATCGTCGGGAGCGATGCACAAGACCGTGGCCGCAGCCGTCATCCGCACGCGCGCGTCGGCATCGTCCAGCAATCGCCAGAGCGGCTCAACAGCGGGCGCCGCGGCGTTGCCCAGCCATCGCAGCTCCTCGGCGGCTTCCTGGCGAATGGCCCGATCATTGGACGCCAGAGCGTTGAGCAGAGCCGGCAAGTCGTCGGCGCCCACGGGACCACGGCCAACAAACCGGTCGGCCCGCGCCGCCAGCCCCATCGCCACCGCCGGCATATTCAGATCGGCACGGATGCGCTGCACGCGCGAAAAACCGGCGATGCCGGCGCGGTTGAGCGCCAGGTCGAAGCTGGCGGCCTCATTGTCCTCGCCATGCGGCACCACGCTGATGATCGCCTGTTTCCCGGCCAGCATCAGCTCAACCGCCTCAATCAACCGCCGGACGCTGCCGTAGTAGGCCAGCGGCAGCTCAGGACGCGGCGGCGCGATGGTCCACAGCCCGTCGACCGGCGCGGACACCTGGTACCAGCCGCGGCCGAAACAGACCAATGTGAGGCGGGGCGAGACGAAGACGACGCCACGTCCACCGTTCTGCGCCCATTCGAGCAGGTCGCCCGGGGCAGGCTGGCGTTCGGTGACCAGACGATGCCGGAAGGTGTCCTCGACGACGGCACCCTTCAGCTCGCGGACCTTCCTGAGGATGGCGATGCCGCGCTGGGCGTTGAACGCCGATGACTCGACCAGGACGATGGACTGGGCCTCGCGGACGATCCGGCCGAGTGTGGGCGCCAGATCGACATAGGCCCCCGCGACCGCCGGCACGCCCAGGAGCACCAGTGCCAGAATCGCAGTTGCGCGGGCAAACCCCAGGCCCCGTGCTGGGCGTGCGGAATCCGGAGAAACGGACTGCCAGGCGCGCATCGGGGCCTCCTCGGTTAGAACAGGGAACGGACCATCCGCGATTTCCGCGAATCGTGGTGCTGTTAAGACATTATATACCCTTTCACGAGCCATCCATGGAGGCCGTGCTCGACAACCAGCCCGTTCACCGGCACCCCGCGCGCACGCGGCGATCTCCATGCCAAAGCGCCGCTGGGCCTCGTGGCCGACGGGGCGCATACCACAAGCCCGGCGTCGGAGTGTTCTCTTCCCGGAACGGCCAAGGCTACGGCGTGGTTTGTCGGTTCTATATCTTGCCCTGTCGCTTCAGCATGACGTAGACGACAACGAGGGCAATGAACAGAACCAGTGCGATGTACCACCAAGTGGGCATGGGCGCATTCTAACAGGAAGCGGTCAGCCGGGCAAAGGGGGAGGCGGCAGGGCGGGAGGACCAAAGCACGGGAGGGCGAGAGGGAGGGAGTCGGGCGCTCGCCGCCGTTCACAGTGTCATCACATCGCGACGGAAAAGTGCCGCGAACGCGATCGCGCCGAGCACTCCCGCCGCACAGGCGCTGATGAACACCGCAGCAGGCCCGGCCGCCAGCCACACAATGGCCCCCGCAATGGGCGCCGGCATCACCGCGAAGGTCCTCACCGCCCAGTACAGGCCCGTCGCCGCGGTTCTGGCATCTCCGGGGAGCAATTCCGTAATCATGGCCTTGCGGGCCGGCTCGCCGATCTCGCGCAGACCGGCGATGACGTACGCCAGCAGCAGCCCCCACAGGCCGAATTGTCCGCCCAGCCACCAGAACGCCAGTGGAAACGCCGCGAAGAACACGAACGTCAGCGTGATGAAGGGTTTCTTCTGGCCGCCCGGCCGCGAGGCGATGTAGCCCACGGGGATGTACGTCAGCAGTGCCACGAATGCCTGAACGGCCAGCAACTGACCGAATGTGGCCGCTGTGATGCCGAACGTGCCAAAGCCGACCGCCGATGTGCCCGACGCGACGGCGTAGAGGATGAACAGTTCCCGCGGCATTCCTTCGGCCACGCGGGCCAGGATGTCGGCCGCCAGGAGTTTCCTGAGTTCCGGATGAAATCGCCCAAGCAGATGAAGGCTGTAGCCTGCGGTGCGCGGGGCGTTGTCCTTGCTGTCGCTTCTGAGCATGATTGCCTGGATGAGGACGGCCAGAAGCACCAGCGCCGCGCTGGCGAGCACGCCGGCCCTGACGCCGCCGACGGACCCCAGTGCGGTTACCAATGCGCCGCCGCTGATATAGGCGATGATTCGCGGGATGCGCCGCTGGATCGACTGGAGCGAGAAAGCCATCGTGCGGTGCTGGGCTTTGAGCGTGTCGCCGATGACCGTGAGAGTGGCCGGCTGTGAGATCGAGTCGTAGGCGGCGATGAACGGCAGCGCCGCGAAGGCGACGATGGGGGAGACCCAGGCCAGAATCATGCCATAGCCGACCAGGGGAAGCATGGCGAAGGCGATCAGTGCCCGGCGCGTGCCCAGGCTGCCGCCGATGCGTCCGCCCAGGTAGTAGTAAACGCCTTCCTGAAAGTCCTTCCAGGTACCGAACAGGCCGACGGCCAGCAGCACCACTGTCGACTGCGACCATCCCCAGCCGGCCAGGAGGTTCTGGATTCGGGGCTTGAGTGCGATGCTGTCCTTGATGTACAGCCCCATGAAGGGCGCCCAGATCTCCTGGCCCATGCCGATGAGCAGGATGGCCAGGAGCAGGGCCGACGTGGAGCGCGTGATTCCCCAGCGGGCCAGGCGCGAGGGCTCGGGATGCGGCGGGGAAGGGTCGAGGATGGGCACGGACATGGACCCTGATGCTACCTGAAGCGGCGGCCCGGATGAAGCGTCGCCACCGACGTGCCGGCGTGCCTCAGCGGGCACTTGACAGTTTCTGCGGCCGGCGGTCCGGGATCGCGCCGGCACACGACGTAGCACGGGCGGCCGCGCCCCAGCCCTGCGGTCGATTCACGGCACCTCACGAATCCGCAGCTTGCGGAAGATGATCGGAGAGCCTTCGCTCTCCAGGCAGATGTAGCCGCTGGCCGGGTCGCACCCGGTGCCGCCGGAGACTTCCTCGCCGTTGACCCACAGGCGCACTTCGCCGTTGATGGCGCGGATGTAGTAGTGGTTCCACTCGCCGTGGCCTTTGGCCAGATGCTTGCGCGGGAAGCTGCGGCTGCCGTCGGGCGAGAGCGGCGGGAACGGCTTCATCTTCACGCCCACCGCGAACACGTCGCCGTTGGTGCCGAACCAGTCGGTACGCTGGCCGCGCTGCTTCATCAGCTCGGTGTAGCCGTGGTCGAGGATCTGCACCTCGATGCCCTGTGGCAGGCCAGGCCGATCGCCGGTCAACTTCTCGATGGAATCGGGCGTCGTCCAGATGAATACGCCGGAGTTGCCGGCCGGCTTCAGATGGCACCACTCCACAACCATTTCGAAGTTCGTGTAGATCTTCGCCGTCCGGATCACGCTGATGGGCTGCCCGGTGCAGTGCAGGCCGTCGGCCTTCCACGTCCAGGTGTCCTCGGCGCTGTTGACGCGGGCGAAGTCCTGCGGCCCAAGGCTGCGCCAGCCTGGCGCTTCATCGTCGATGAAGGCGCGAACGGCCGGGGCCGACGTGGGCGGCTGTTGTGTGAGCACAGGCGCGCACAGCAGGCACAGCAACACTAGGACGGATGTGATGATGGGGGTCTTCATGGCGCAACAGGATAGCATGATCTTTCGGACGTGCGACAGAGGACTTCGCGAACTTCGCGCGAGGGGCGCCCCGGCGACAGTGCGAGGATGGTCCTGCTACGGCGGGCGGAGGGTGCCGGCGGGCGCGCTGGGCCGCCGGGGCCGCCGGGGCGGCTTGACGGGGCGGCAGGGGCGGATAAGGTTGAGGCGTCGCAGGAGTGGCGGAACTGGCAGACGCGCAGGACTTAGGATCCTGTACCGAAAGGTGTAGGGGTTCGACTCCCCTCTCCTGCAAATAGACGCGGCCGATGCCGCGGAGCAGCAACGATGCACAGTACAGCTTACGCGGCGGAGGCCCCGACGGGCGAAGCGCGAGCCGGCACCCCGCGGGCCAGGCGCCTGTCGCTGTGCGCGCTGCTGCTGGCACTGCTGGCAGGGGGCCAGGTCCCTGTTCTTGCCGACACCGTGGTCGTCCGCGGCGTCACCTACTCCAACGTCAAGATCACCGGCATTCGCGGCGGCAACATCCATTTCACCGCGGGCGCCGGCGACATCGTCCGTCCGCTGGCCGACGTGAGCCGCATCGTCATCGACGGCGAAACCGCCTTCAACGCGGCCGAAGAGGCCTTCGCCGCAAAGAACTGGGACCGCGCCACCGAGGGCTATGAGCGCACCGTGCGCACCACCACGCGGCCATGGTTGCGGGACTGGTGCGCCATCCGGCTGGTGGAGTCGGCCAATGAGGCCGGGCGGCTCGACGCCGCCGTGGCCGGCTTCGTCGTCCTGGCCGAAAGGGCGCCGACGCTGGCCGAGCCGCTGAAGCTGCGCATGCCGGCGGCCAGTTCGGCGTATCTGCCCGAGGCCATCGCGACGGTGAATGCGGCCATCGCCCGCATTCAGAACAACCAGTCGCGGCTGGTGCTGCTGAAGCTGCTGGCCGAGTTGCACACGGCGCGGGGCGACGTCAAGGCGGCGGCCGAGGCCAACTCGCGGCTGATCGAGCTGCGCGCCCTGGTCGATCCCAACAGCCCCGAGGCGCTGCGGGCAGCCGTGCTCAGCAAACTGCGCGAGCTGAGGGCGGCGCTGGCCGCCGGCCAATACGATCGCGTGATCCGCACCGTGCAGGAGGATTCGGCCAACATCGCCGATGCGATGGACCAGGCCGAGGCGCTGTTCCTGTTCGCCGAGGCGCGGGCGGGTCAGGCCGCCGGTGCAACGGATGCGGCGACCTGGAAAGAGGTGGCCGTGGCGTACATGCGGGTGGTGGCGTACGGGCCGGCCACCTCGCCGCACGTGCCGGAAGCGCTGCTGCGGACGGCAGCCATCCATCGCGACCATCTTGGCGAAAAGGAGACCGCCCGGCGCATCTACAATCAGATCCTCAATGAGTACAAGGGCTCGGAGGCGGCCAGAGCGGCCGAGGCCGAGCTGAAGAAGCTTCAATAGGCCGCCGGCGCTCCAATCCGCGGCCCCCCGAGTGACGCATGCTGGAAACCATTCGTAGAAACAACAAGAAGATCCTGGCCGTGGTGGGCGTGTTTCTGATGATCGCGTTCATCATTCCGACGGTGGCCAAAAGGCCTCACAACCAGATGTTCGGCGATCTTGGGAAGATCGACGGCAAGACGGTGCCAGAGGCGGAGTACGGCAGCAGGCAGGTGGAGTGGCGTATCCTGCGGGAACAACTCAGGACGCAGGAGCAGATTCCGGTGGCGACGGTGCTGCTGTCCCAGTACTTTCAGCCGCCGGCCGGGCTGGACTACTACTCGGCGCGCATATGGGCGCTGGAACAGGCGCATGCCCTGATGGAGCGGCTGGACGCCATGGATTACCTGCTGCTGGTCAGAGAGGCGCAACAGATGAAGGTGCGTGTGCCTTCGGAGATCGTGGAGGAACACCTGCGCGGCCTGCGGCTCAGAGCCGACGAGGTGCACTCGGCGCGCATCGCCCTGCACAACTGGCTGCTGATTCTGAGCGCCTTCGACCGTGCCGCATCGGCGGCAATGGTGAGCCCGGCGCTGGTGACGCACCGCCTGGCCCAGAGCCAGGAGCGCATCGCCCTGGAGCTGGTGGAGTTTGAGGCGGCGCGCTTCCGCGATCAGGTGCCGGCGCCAACGGAGGAGCAACTGGAGGCGTTCTTCAACAAGTATCGGGACGTCGACGCCGCCACCAGCCAGAGCGGCTTCGGCTACAGGTATCCCGACCGCGTGCGCATACAGTACCTCAGGGTGGCCGCCGCTGACCTGAAGGCCAGGGTGACGATGGCGGACATCTACGAGTTCTACAAGCGCAATCCCCGGCTCTTCCCGAACCCTCCGGCAAGCCAGCCGGCTCCGCCCGCCACCGCGCGGGCCGACGACGCCGAGGCGCGGACGACTGCCCCCGCGACTGTGGCGGCCGCCGCGACCGCGCCCACGACGCGTCCCTGGGAGGATCTGACGAGCGAGGACTACGAGCAGATTCGCACCAGGATCGCTGACGAGCGTGGCGTGGCGATGATGAAGGCGATCGGGCTGATGTTCCAGAACGACTGGCCGGCGTTTCGGCAGTTGTTGCGCGAATCGCCGGCACAGGCGATGAAGGATCCGTACGTCGATCGCAAGTATCTGATTCAGATTGCCAGCCGGATCAAGGATCAGGCGGTGGCCCACGGGGTGGAGCCCACCACTGTCGAGGAGGGCCAGCTCATGTCGCAGCGCGAGCTGGCGGAGTTGACCGGCCCCACGGGTGGGATTGGCGGCGCCCGCACACTGGACGGACGGCTGGCCTTTCCCGTCTATGCCATCGGATATGCCGAGCCACTGATGTTGGCGGCGCAACTGCGGCAACTGGCAAATCGCCAGGGCACGCTGGCGCTGTTCCAGCCCTCGGCTCCATTGCGCGACCAGCAGGGCAATTACTACCTCTTCCGTCTGGTGGAGGCCGTGCCCGCCCATTCGCCCCAGTCGATGGCGGAGGTAGCCGACCGCGTCCGCCGCGACTACATCACCGCCGAGGCATACAACCTGGCGAAGCAGGCGGCGGCTCAATTCCTCAAGGCGGCCGAGGCGCAGGGACTGGCCCAGGCCTCCAAAGCGGCCGGCGACATGGCGATGATGACGACGGAGCTGTTCGGGCGCGATCTGGCCGGGATGGGCGCCGAGTATCAGGTGCCGGCGGAGGGGCGGCAGGCGTTCGCTGCGGGCGCTTTTGCGCTGCTCCAGGAGCGCCTGCGCACGCAGCGGGAACATCCCCTGGGTCTGATCGAGATGCCGCGGGTGGCGCGCGTGGCGGTGGCGCGCCTGGCCAGGGCCGAGCCGGCACTGGAGGACCCGTTGATGCTGCGGCAGGTGTGGCTCGGTCGGCAGATGCTCGACCGTGACCGGCAGGCGATCATGCTCGTAAAGTGGCTGGATCCGGAAGCGATCCACCAGCGCATGAAGTACGTGCCGCATGCGCCGGTAGAAGCGCCCCCCGCTCCGCGGCCGGCGGCCCCGCCGCGTCCTTTGATCTGACATGCGCACGCCCGAGCGTGGCGCTCGCACAGGCCGGTCCGGCGCGCCGCTACAGCGCCCACCCCTTGCGATATTCCGGGCGCGCGGCGGCGTCGGCCTGCGGATTGTTGACGATCCGGCCGGCGATGGGGTCGTACTCCAGCGTTTCGCCGGGGAAGAGCGTGGCCAGATTGCCCAGCAGATACCACTCGGCGAAGGGAACGCCGAACTCGACGAAGTTGCACATGGGGGCCGGGCCGCCGCGAATGGCGTCGAAGAACCCGCCTTCGCCTCCCCGTCCCAAAGGCCGTGGCAGCAACGGCGGCGGATCGCCCAGTTGAGCCGGCCTGTTATCCAGGAAGAACTGGGCGCGCCCGTCGCCGTGGCCGGAACTCTCGTACTTGCCCCTGGACCCGATCCACAGGTTGCCGTTCCAGTCATCCCAACTGTTGTCCGGCGGCACATCGCCCCAGCGTATGCGTGGGCCCAGGTGCTGCTCGATCATGGCGCGGCGTCCTTCGTGCGGGGCCTTGGAGCCGTTGAGCCAGGTCATCGTCACGGGCGGCATGTCGCCGCGGGCGGGCACCACCCAACGCACCATCTCCCAGAGCGGGTAGCTGTCTTTGGAAAGATGTGGCACGTCGGCCGTCACGCGGATGAGCGGGCGCGGGCCGGCGGGCGCGGGCTTGCCGATCTGCCAGAGGGTATCGAGCTTCATGGCCTTGAAGGTCGTGGCCAGGGTGTGCGAGCCCCACATGCCCAGCAGGCCGGACCCGAAGTCGCGCCAGCCGCTCCAGCCGCGCATCCAGTCGGGATGGTAGGGCCGCTGGGGCGAGGGCCCCAGCCACAGGTCCCACTCCAGGCCGGCCGGCACCGCCGGCGTATCGGTGGGGATTGGCCGCGGCCCGGGACCGCCCTGGTCGTTCCAACTGAAGGTCTGGCGCACCTCGCCGATCGCTCCACCCCACAGGTGCTGCACGCTGCGCGTGTTGTAGCCGCCCTGATTGCCCATCTGGGTGATGACCTTGTACTGAAGGGTCAGTTCGGCCAGGGCGCGGGCCTCGTGGATGGTGCGCGTCAGGCCCTTCTCGCAATAGACGGGCTTGCCGGCGCGGATGGCCGCCGCCGAGGCCACGGCGTGGCTGTGGTCGGGCGTGGCGACGAAGACGGCGTCGATCTCGCCGGCCCGCTCGTCGAGCATCTTGCGGAAGTCGGTGTAGCGGGGCAGGTCGGGGAAGCGTTTATAGGCCGCCGCCGCCCGCTGCTCGTTGACATCGCAAAGGAAAGCCGTGGTGGGACCGAGGAAGGCTCCGCCGCGGCCGCCGACGCCGATGTGGGCGGTGCGCAGGCGTTCGTTGGCGGCGAAGGTGTGGGCGGAGCGGGCGTTGGCGAGGATCACCAATCCCGCGCCGGCGCGAATGGTGTTGCCAAGGAAATCGCGTCGAGTAGGCTTTGACATGGCGTAGGCTGCCTTTCTGGTGGATATGTGGTGCTACGCGCGGGTCGGGGAGGTGTTGAGGGATGGGCGGGCGTTCAGGGTTCGGGGTTCATGGTTCAGTGGGGAATGACGAAGTCCGAAACCCGAAGCTCGAATCAATGACGAAGGACGAAGCCCGAATGGGCGTGTGTCCCGTGTGCCACGTGTGGCAAGGCCGTGCCGACGCGCCGGTGGCCCCGTCCCTGGTCCGCGGGCTCGTCCGCGGCGTCCAAGGGACGGGATGACGCGGGATGAAGCGAGAACCCCACGCCATCGGCCCCGTGCTCACAACCCCAGCATGCGAAATAGGGTCCGCCGCCACCGTACGCTTCGCGCCAACCGGCGATGCGCTCAGCACTCGGGACTCCGGGAGACTGCACGAAGACACGCAGCCACGATGTGCCGGCGGGACGCCCCCAACGGACCAACGGACCACGGACCCAACAACTGACAACTGACGACGGACCACCGACTCAACAACCTCCGATTCCGCGCATATCATCATCGGCCCAATACAGGAGAAATCTCATGCGGAATCATTCACAGATCTCCCGGCTCGCTCTTGTGATCTTCGCGGCGGCGGCGTTCGCGCTGGCGCCGTTGGCCGCGGCGCAGGACACGGCCACGCGGCGGGTGCTGTTTCTGACCAAGTCCTCAGTCTATCAACACTCGGTAATCACGCGCAGCAAAGAGGAACCCGACAAGCCGGCCCACGCCGAGCAAATCCTGATCGATCTTGGCGCGCGAAATGGGTTTCAGGTCACCGTCACCAAGGACGCCAGCCTCTTTGACAAGCCCGAGACCTACGCCACCTACGACGTCTTCGCCTTCTACACCAGCGGCGACCTCACCCGCTTCAGCCAGGCCGACGGCGCACCGGGCATGAGCCGCGAGGGCAAGGCCGCCTTCCTCAAGGCCATCGCCGACGGCAAGGGGTTCATCGGCTTCCACTCGGCCAGCGACACTTTCCACAGCCCCGGCCGCGAGCGCGAACTGCTGCGGCCGGTCGACGAGTCGCCCACGGTCGACCCCTACATCGCCATGCTGGGCGGCGAATTCACCGGCCACGGCAATCAGCAGCAGGCCACGATGCGCTTCGTCAGCAACAGTTTCCCCGGACTGGAAAACTTCAAGGACTTCACGATGTTCGAGGAGTGGTATGGCCTGAAGAACCTCGCCCCCGACATGCACGTGATCCTGGTCCAGGACACCTGGACCATGCGCAACGAGCGCGGCCAGGCGGAGCGCGACTACGCGCGGCCGCCCTATCCGGCCACCTGGGCGCGCATGCACGGCAAGGGGCGCGTCTTCTACACGTCCATGGGCCACCGCGAGGACGTGTGGACCAACCCCAACTTCCAGCAGATCATCACGGCCGGGCTCAACTGGGTCGGCGGCAAGACCCAGTTCACCCCGACGCCAAACATGGAGCGCTACACGCCCCAGCCGCGGCAGTGAAGAGGCGGGAGGGTGCTGGCGATGTTGAGGGACTGCTTGCTGCGCGCCGCTTGACATCAGGCAAGCTGCAAACCACACAACCACGAGAGCCACGCTCCTTGTTGGTTCTGTGAACCTGATTTACAACACCCTTCGCAACAGTGCGAAACGTTTCTCAGGCGTTTTGAGGAGATGCCAGTAAGATGACACGACTGCATTCGTGGTACCGATCAGCGGGCATGCTCTGGGTGTTGGCAACACTGACTGGCGGGTTTGCCTTGGGTGCTGACTGGCCTCAGGTCCAGCACAATGCTCAGCGCACCGGATGGACCGAGGAGGAGGTGGGCCCACCGTATCGCCTCCGCTGGGTCTGGTTTGGCGATGTCTCCGCTACCCGGCGCGAGGATTTTCCCTCCCGAAGCACCGATGGACTGGCCGCAAACGTCCAGCCCATTATCGTCAATGACGTTGTGTACGTGGGGTCAGTGCTCGGTCGCGTGTATGCAATCGACGCACGAACGGGCAACAACCTGTGGGTGCAGGAGCTGGGTCGTCCTGTGATGCACACGCTGGCGGTGGCAGACGGCGTGGTCATCGTGCCCGGCATGGATCGCTCCGTGCATGGTCTGGATGCCAAAACCGGGCGGAAGATATGGCGACTTTCCGCCGACGCCGGGTTCTCGTCGGGCATTCTCGTGGCCGGAAATCAGGCCGTCGCCGGCTCGCGCAGCGGGGTGCTCTATGCATTTGATCCTGCGTCGGGCGCTGTCAGGTGGCAGCGCGATCTGGGTGCGCCGATCAACAACACTCCGGCCTCGGCTGCGGGGGTGGTGTATCTGGCCGCGGAGGACATGAACGCATACGCCATCCGGCTTGCCGACGGGAGCGTCTTGTGGTCGACCGTTTTGGAGGGACAGTCCAACCGCGACTACTGGCCGGTGGTGGTCAACGACCTGGTGATTTTCCGGCCGATGTACGCCTTCAACTGTGGCAAGAACTTTGACGAGTGCGAAAGAATTCTCGATCGGCATGGAGGTGGCTGGGCCGATGAGCGGGAGGGTCTGCTAAAGTACCTGAACGAAGATCCGTCACGACAGACGATGTTTGTTCTGGATACAGCCACTGGCAAACGCCGCTTCATTCCGCCGATGGGTCTTGTGACAACGGGCAACGGTCCGGCCTATCCGCCGGCGGTTTCGCCCTCAGGGAAGTTGTATACCGTCTGGCGCGCCCGCGCCGGCCTGTGGCACGGCGGAACCTTCTGGACAAAATACCAGCCCCAGATCGATCCAATGGACCTGACGACCGGCGACCGCATCGTAAACGGGCTGCGGCCGCGCGGTTCGCAGTCGATCGAAATAGATAACGACTTCATGTTCTCCGGCGCCGGGCGGTTCATGTTTGGCAAGAACTCCTTCCGCGGCACGTTCTTCATCAACGTTGAGACCGGCGACATCGGCGGCGTCCTGCGCGATTACTCGGACGGCTTCCCTCTGGCGGCCAACGCCCTGGTTCTCTACGGCAAGCCAGGCAGTGGCGTTCCCGGGCCACGGGGAGGCACTGGCGAAGCGGCCGTGGCGGCATCCAACGGGCGGCTGTTTCTGAATACAGGTGTGCTGATTTGCCTTCAAAGTGAACAGAGGGAGTCCCAATAATGCTGAACCTGAAGACGATCGTATTGCAGGCTGCGGCAATGTCCGTGGCCTGTCTGCTGGCAGCCTCGTCGCCAACGCACGGCGCCGGGGAGTCGTTTTCTGCCGGCCTGTCTCACCGCAGTGCGGGGGCGTTTGCACGTGGCCAGGGGACAGTCTCCGAGCAGAACGAAGGAGGCCTGTGCCTGGCGGTGCGGACCGCCGCGCCTTTCCCTGAACTGTTTCTGATGCCTCCCGATGTGGATGACGTCTGGGGCTCGACTCGCTGGTCCTTCGGGCAGGTGACGGTGACCGCGCCTCAGCCTCCGCGAGAGAACATGTCGGTGGAGTCGCTCAGCCTCTGCACGGCCCGCTACAGCCAGAAATCGCTCTCTTCCCAGACGTTCAGTGTCGAAATCAGCCGACTCTCGCCTGCCGTGCTGGTTGAGAGCAGCGCTGCGGCCATCAATCTCTTTGCCGGGCTCAAGCAGCCCATCGTTTCCTACGTTGCCTTTGAAACCAGCGCCGGGCCCGTGGTCCGCCCCCTGGCGGCCAACGGCGAAGCGGTTGATCTCTCCGGCATGACGCGGCCCTGGCTGCTGGTGTGGTTCGGCGAACGGTCGATCTATACGCCGAACATGCACTGGTACGGCAACCCGCCGCGATACCTCGACCTGGACATCTGGATGCCGATCCGGGAGAAGGCGGACCGCCCGTTTCTGCTGGTTCTTCAGCGGCGGCCGGCAAGCTGCGCGATTGTCGACCGGGCACTTCAACTGAGATATCCGACATCCGCCAGTCAACTGTGGATCCTGCCCTTCACTGGCGTTCGCTGGCTGTCCCTGTCCCAGACCGCGCCGTGGTCTGAGGGTCTTCCGGCCGAAGTGGCGCAGCGTGCGCGCAGGATGACACAGATGGTCCTCGGTGCCCCCGTGGCGGTCGACGAGCAGGTCGCCGTCGACCCGCGGACGGAGCGGTTTACGCTTCGCAGCCGTTTTCTCTACCGGCAGGCGGACAATGAATGGAACGAACAGCCGCTGCGCCTGGCACCGATTCCACCGCTTCTGGCGACCCTCCCTGCCGGCAATTCGCCAGTTCGCCTGGTGCCCCCCGACGGCGCTACGGTCAGCGACCTGGAACTGCCGACTTTCATCGGGCCTTACAAGGCCGTGGTGGGTTCCGATTCATATGACATGGTGGTCGACAGCCTGCTGAGGTACCTGCGCGTCGAACCGCAGCCCGCTTCCGCCGGACCCGATGCCGCCATCGCCCGCGCTCGTCTCATCGAGGAGATTCGCCGAATGTGCGCGGCTGGTCACCTGCGGCCGCTGCGCATCGCCGCGGGAAAGACCTGGATACGCTATTACTGGGCGAACCCGGGCTTGACCATTCACAGTCTGGCCCTGGCACTGCCGCATCTTCCCGACGATGTGCGCCGCGATGCGCTGCGCTACATCGAGTCTGAGCTGAAGCTCTTTCCGCCCGAGCGCGTTGGCAGCGTCGATCCGGCTGTGGGTTCTCCGCGCGAGCACTATCCGCTGCCTGCAACAGTTGAGAGGCCCCAGGTCCCCTCCGCCGCGCCGCCACTTGGGAACGTCTACGGCTTGTGGCTTCTGGCACACCACACCGGCGACTTCCAGCGCCTGGTCGCATCCTACGAGGACCTTCGATCCCTCTTCGTTCGGGTGGAGAGATTGAACGACTGGGCGACATTTGGTCCGCTGACTGGTTCGCATCCGGATCCCCAATCCGACGAGATCAATTCCCGAATCAACGGCGTTATCGCCTTCGTCCGGATAGCCCGGGAGGCGCGCCAGGATGAGGATGTCCTCCGTGGCCAGGAGCTGCTCGTCAGACTCCTGGTGCAACGACTGGCGATGGACAGCTTCATCAACTACGTCTACGACTCGGGAATGGTTACGGCCCCCGCCAGAGAATGGGCAACTCTGCGACCCTCGCCTTCGTCGCCCAACCCCGCCGCCGACCTGCGGCGGATTTCGCGCCTCAACGAGTTCGGCGCCATGATCCACACCTTCAGCCAGGAAGGCAGCCGCGGTTACGTGCCGTCGATGTTTCCGTTCCTGAACATGACTGGCGAACTGGCCGCGTTTATGCGCGATCATCTCCTGGAGTCGACGCGCCAGTACATGGCGGCGGCCGATTTCTGGTGGTTCGCCTGGGACGTCGCGCTGGCCCCGCAGAGTTTCGGCGGCGAGAACGCCTACAACCCACCAGGTATTGCCGAGCCTGGTTTCCAGGCACTGGCCCGCATCCTCAGGCTACCGCCCAATCAGCTCATCGATCGTCTGGACATTCCTCAATGCCGCGTCGGTGATCTGGAGTACATCCGCAAACTCGTTGCCCTGATTGAGAGCGCCAATTAGGCCGCACGCGGCGGTGGAATACGTGCAGATCGAGAGCCTGCCAGTGTGTGCACAGGTGCTGGTGGATACGGCACGGGAGTTCTGCGGGGAACGGGAGACAGAAGGGCCAGCGGTTCGGGGAGAACGGAGCGAACAAGCAGCGGAGCAGCGGAGCGGAGAATGAGCGCTCGCTCGCCGTCCCGGCATGGGGCACAACGCAGAGGGGATTGTGGTGTTTGTTCAATAGGATGGAACGCCACACGAGCAATCACCACTGGCGCGCTGTGCACGTCTTCCTGACGGTCCTGGTCCTGGGCGTCGGCTCGCGCGGCAACTTCGCCGCCGAACCGATCGTGACACAGGCCGCCGTGAGTCGAACCGCGACGCAGGCGGCCACGCCCATGCGAAAACTCATCATCTCGCCGGATACGCCGGGAATCGCGTTTCCCGAGGGGGTCGTCAACATCAACGGGCCATCGCTGATCCGCGTCCCCGACTGGGCCCCGCGCCCGCTGGGCAGGTACTATCTGTACTTCGCCCATCACACCGGCAAGACTATCCGCCTGGCATATGCCGACCATCTGGAAGGCCCCTGGCGCGTGCACGATGCGCCGGCGCTGGACATCAAGAACACGCCGTTCCCCGGCCACATCGCTTCGCCCGATGTCATCGTGGATGAAGAGGCGCGGCAATTTCGCATGTACTACCACGGCCAGGGGAGCAAAGACCCCGCTCTGCCCGGCCAGCCGACATGCCTGGCGCTCTCCTCAGATGGCCGGGAGTTTGCTGGTGGCCGGGAGAAGATCGCCGCCGGCTACCTGCGCGTGTTCCGTTACGAGGGCTGGTGGTATGGCCTGACGATGACGGGGCATTTCTGGCGCAGCCGCGACGGGCTGGGTCCGATGGAGCGGCGCGAGCGGCGGTTTGTCATGGAACTGTGCGCGCCGAATGAATACGTGGAGGAGGCTTATCAGCCGCGGCACCTGGCCGTGGCGGTGCGCGACGGGCATCTGGAAGTGTATTTCACGCGCATCGGCGATGCGCCCGAGCACATTCTGCGAACGAGCCTGAGGCTCACCGACAACTGGGAGGACTGGCGTTTTGAGGTGCCGATTACCGTTCGCAAACCGGAATTGTCGTGGGAAGGCGCCGATGCGCCGCACATCCCCAGCCGGATGGGGCCCGTGAATGAGCCCGCCTGGCAACTGCGGGATCCCTGTGTCTTTGAGGAAGCCGGCCGCAGATACCTGCTGTACGCGGTGGCCGGCGAACAGGGCATTGCGATCACCGACCAGACCGAGTGAGGAGAACCATCATGTTCCGCACCGCATCACGCATGCTCGTCGCGTTCGCCCTGAGCGCGTTCCTGGGTGGTGTATCTGCTTCGGCGGCGCCGTGGGTGGCGCCGGACTGGGCGGGAAAGGAGCCGACGTACAAGCCCGGCTCGCTGTACTGGCGCACGGGCGAGTATCCGACCTGTCCCATCCTCTACCGGACGGTAATTCGGGTGGAGCAGCGGCCGGTCATGGGCGCTGTGCTTCAGGCCAGGTTCAACGACTTCGGCTACGTGTTTCTCAACGGCAAACAGATCGCTTCGATCGACGCGCGGGATGCCCAGGGTCCACTGATGCTGGAGGTGGAGTTGACCGGGCTGAAGCCCGGACCCAACGTGCTGGTGATCAGCACGCAGGCGGCCGGTTTCTCGCTGGATGGCGGGGTGAGCTACGCGCGGGGGAGCTGGGTGCGCTTCGCATCGGGCACGAGCAACTGGAAGGTACAGAAGCTGGCGCCGTTGACCATGCTCGAATACGACCCGAGCATGCAGGCGGGGTTTGACGATGCCGCGTGGTTCAGCGTGAGACAGGCTGCCGGTGAGGCGACCGCCCTCAGCGACGAGGCCCTGACGGAATTGCACAGCCGGCTGGCGGCGCGGCGGCTGGGCATGCTCGACGAAGATGGTCGCTGGAGGCTGACCATGCTGGCGAGCAAGGGCATCGCCATCGTCGACTGGGAGGCCCACGGCTGGAGCGGCGCGGGAAGGCTGCCGGCGTGGGTAACGGCGATGGCACGTGCCGGCGACGATGGCGCACCGGCGGGGGCGGTGCATACGAAGGCCGAGGCGCTTTGCCGCTATGTCGTACTCAGCGACGATGCGCAGAACCTGGAGAATCACGCCGTGGGAATGGCGGCCCTGGGGGCGCCGGCCGGCGAGGTTGCTGCCTTTCGCGATGCCGCGGCGGCGATGCGTCCGCTGCTGAGCGAGATGGAGCAGCACCTGCGCGCCTGGCGGTTCGAGCAATCCATCGCCACGGCGCAGCGCGCCGAGGCGATCGCCGCGGGCATCCGCAAGGGCCGGCTCATCAACAACCTCAACCGCTGTCTGGACAACAAGTTCGGCTGGTTCGACTCGCCGGCCGTGCTCGACAGCGACCCGACCGCCTGGGGCCTGACCGTCGGCCCGTCGGCCAGCCTCTTCACCAGTGCGCTCTCTCCGGCGGCGCTGATCAGCGTGCCGGGGTGAACAGCTTCCGGCCGCAGCACAACAACAACACGCAGCGTGCGCGGGACATCGTCAACTGGTGCTGGGAACAGGGCATCCAGCAGGTGTTCAACGCGGATGAGAAGTGGGTGCCCGACGTGGTGGAGCATTTCCGCAGCCTGGCGAAACAGTACAAGGAGTATCCGGCGGACGCGGTGGCGTATGACCTGCTCAACGAGCCGGAGACGCGCGACCCGCGCGCCTACCGCACGCTGATCCAGGCAGAGCGTCTTCACCAACCGCTGCGCCGAGACCATGATGCTCGACTACCTGGCCATCTTTGACCAGTTCGGCTGGCACTGGCACTATTACGCCAACCGCGGCGTGTGCCGCGTCCGCCGCGACGGCAGCTTCGGCGAGAGCTACGTCCAGGATGCCATGCGGCGGTACTTCGCACGAGGGACGTTTAACGGTAACTACAACGCCATCTTCGGGCAGCAGGCCCGTTGAGAGGAAGCACACGGGCGGGACGCGCGGGACGCCCGTGCCACGAAAAGACGGAGCCAGACCCGCTGAGAGGACGGAGGTCAGGTCACATGAAGATCGGATTCACCACGCTTGCGTGCCCAGGCTGGGACCTGGGGCAGATCATCCGCTGCGCGCTTGACAACGGCTACGACGGCGTCGATTTCCGCGGCTACCGCGGGCAACTGGTGCTCTACGAGCTGCCCGAGTTCACAACCGGCCTGGACAGGACCATCGCGGCGTTCCGCCAGGCGAAGATCGAGGTGCCCTGCCTCTCCACCAGCGCGCGCATGTTCTGCCGCACCGAGGCCCAGGCCCAGGCGTCGCTCAAGGAGGTCAGCGCCTACGCCGAGCTGGCCCGGCGCATGGGGGCGGGACTCCTGCGCGTCTTCGGCGGCGGGCTTGAAAAGACCCCGTTGGAGGAAGCCATACCCAAGGCCGTGGCCCACCTGCCCGTGCTGGCCGACGCGGCCGCCCGGTGTGGCGTGGGGCTGGTCATCGAGACGCACGACGACTGGATCGCCACGTCGAGCCTGGCCAGGGTCATGGCCCAGGTCGATCGCGCCAACGTCGGCGTCCTCTGGGACATCAACCATCCGTTCCAGTTGGCCGGCGAGTCGCTGGAGGAAAGCTACCGCAACCTCGGCCGCTACACGCGCTACACGCACGTGAAGGATTCGCGGAAGCTGGCGGATGGAAAGCTTCAGTATACGCTGCCGGGCGAGGGGCAGGTGGATATCCGCCGGGCCGTCGCCTTGCTCAAGAGCGGCGGATACGACGGCTATCTCACCGTGGAATGGGAAAAACAATGGCATCCCGATCTGCCCGAGCCCGAAGTGGCCCTGCCGGCCTACGCCAGGGCGCTGCGCGAGGCGATAGCGGGTGCGTGACCGTCGCGGGCGAGCGGTCCTATACTGATTGGACCAACCAAAGGAGCCTGGCATGTGGATGGTTGTTTGTCTTCTGGCGGCGATTCTCACGATGGGGGTATCGGCCATGGGTGCAGAGCCGAGAACGCTCGAGATCGGCGCGCGGGCACCGGACTTTGATCTGCCCGGCGTGGATGGCAGGAACTACCGCCTTCAGGACTTCGCCGACGCAAAGGTGCTTGTCGTCATCTTCACCTGCAACCATTGTCCCACGGCGCAGGCCTACGAGCAGCGGATCATCCAGATGCACGAGGATTACCGCGACAAAGGGGTGGCTCTGGTCGCCATCACGCCCAACGACCCGTTGGCGGTGCGGCTGGATGAGCTGGGGTACAGCGACCTCGGCGACTCTTTTGAGGAGACCAGGATCCGCGCCCAACACCGCGGCTTCAAGTTCCCCTATCTCTACGACGGCGACACGCAGATCACCAGCCGGGCTTTCGGCGCTCAGGCCACGCCGCATGTGTTCATCTTCGACGCCCAGCGCATTCTGCGTTATGTGGGGCGGATCGACGACTCGGAGGTCAAGCAGGTCAAGTCGCACGATGCGCGCAACGCCATCGACTCGCTGCTGGCCGGCCGGCCCGTGCCCGTGGAACGGACGCGCGTCTTCGGCTGCTCGATTAAGTGGTCGGAGAAGCGCGAGGACGTGCAGCGCGCCCTGGCCAAATGGGATGCCGAGCCGGTCGCCCTGCGCGACATCGACGCCGGCGCCGTGGCCGCCCTGGCCAGGAACGACTCGAAGAACCTGCGTCTGGTCAACGTCTGGGCGAGCTGGTGCGCGCCGTGCGTCGCCGAGCTGCCCGAGCTTGTGACCATGAACCGCATGTACCGCGGCCGCAACTTCGAGCTGATCACGATCAGCATGGACTCGGCCGACCGCCGCGATCAGGCCCTGGAGACGCTCAAGCGATTTCATGTCTCCAGCGTCAACTACATCTACAGCAACGAGGACAAGGACAAACTGGCCGATGCGCTGGATGCCCAGTGGGAGGGACCCGTGCCGCACACGCTGCTGATCGCGCCCGGCGGGAAGGTGATCTACCGCAAGACCGGGCAGTTCGATCCGCTGGAGGTACGGCGCGCGATTGTCGACTTCCTGGGCCGCACCTACTGAGAAGAGCGCAGACCGTGGCAGACAAGAATAGGATCCGTCGCCGGAGGCTTCTGCAAGCGGGACTGATGGCGGCGACCGCGGCGACGCCGATGCTGACGGCCGAGGCCACAGGGTGGCGCACGCACTGACCACTATCCTCCGCCATGCCCGCACGCGATTTCGACGACCTGACCGAAGCCTACGACGCCATGATCGACTGGGACAGGCGGCTGGCCAACGAGGCACCCCTGTATCGCTGGCTCTTCCAGCGCGTCGGCGCCCGCCGTGTCCTCGACGTGGCCTGCGGGTCGGGGCGGCATGCGGCCATGTTTCACGCCTGGGGCATGGATGTCGTCGGTAGCGATGCCAGTGAAGCCATGATCCTGCGCTGCCGTAAACTGCACGGCGAATCGCAGCGACTGCGCTGGGACGTTCGATCGTTCGACAGTCCACCCGAAGAGCCCGGCGCCTTCGACGTGGCCATCTGCGTCGGCAATTCCCTGGCGCTGGCGGCCGATCCGCTCGCGGTGGAGGCGGCCGTCGGCGCCATGCTCCAGTCCGTCCGCCCCGGCGGCGCGGTCCTGCTGCACGTCCTGAACCTCTGGCGGCTGCCCGACGGGCCGGTGCAATGGCAGAAGTGCGTGCGCCTCCCGCTGGGCGGGGCCGATAGCCTCATAATCAAGGGCATTCACCGCGCCGGCGGGCGCGGATTCGTCAACATGCTGGTGACACGGCTCGGCGAAGCGCGGCCGGCGCTGCGCAGCGAATGCGTACACTTCCTGGGCCTGGAGGCGGATGAACTGGGCCGCGTGGCGATGGCCGGCGGCGCGGCCTCCGTCGAGGTCTTCGGCGACTACCAGCGCAGCGCATACGATCGCCATTCAAGTCAGGACCTCCTGCTCGTTGCCATCAAGGCGCCCTGATGCCCATGCCGCTTCAGAGGATGCTCGCGGCGGCCGCGCGGATGCGCTGAATGATGGCGGAGACTTCCGCGGCGCCGTGGCGCGGATGGGTGGCGATGGCGACGGTGCGGGCGAGGATGTCCAGCGACCCAGCGCACATGTCCTTGCGGTAGGCCATGCGGCAGCCGCGGTTCTCCTTCAACTTATAGGGATTGAGCGCGGGATGGTGGGCGCCGTTGTGGGCCAAAACCGCGTCCCACTGCGTGTAAACGTGGCGGCCGGTCTTGAGGGTCACGAAGCCGCCGACGCGTCTGGCAAACTCATCGGCGGCGGCGGGCGTGGGGAGCGTGTACATCACGTGGCTGCCGCACTCGTCGTCGAGGCTGTTGGCGCGAATCGGAACGAGGCCCGTGCCGCGGGTCGCTCGCAGAATGCGCCGCTTCTCCGATCGCATCCGGCGGAGCATGCCGGGCAGGCGCGTGAGCTGGACGTTGAGCATCGCGCCCTGAAGTTCCGAAGCGCGGCTGCCGTTGCAGGTGAACGGGCGCTGGTCGCGCCGGCGGCCGCGCCAGTAGAAACCGCAGCAGTCGATCACGCAGCGGGCGCGTTCCATGATGCGCGAGTCGCTGGTGACCACCGCTCCGCCTTCTCCGGCCGTGATGTTCTTGTAGTAGTTGAAGCTGAAGGCGCCGGCGTGGCCGATCGAGCCCAGCGCCCGGCCGCGAAACGCCCCGCCGACCGCCTGACAGGCGTCCTCGATGACCAGCAGATCGTGCTTGCGCGCCAGGCGCATGATGGCGGCCATGTCGCAGGGCAGGCCCCACATGTGGACGGGGATGACCGCGCGCGTGCGGGGACCGATGGCGGCGGCGAGGGCCTTGGGGCTGAGGGTGATGCTGTCGTCGATGTCGACGATGACGGGAATGGCGCCGGCCGCCAGAACGGCCACGGGCGTGGCCATGTAGGTGCAGGCGGGGACGACCACTTCATCGCCGGGTCCGATGCCGGCGCCGATGAGCGCGGCGGTAAGGGCGTTGGTTCCACTGGCGCAGAGGCAGGCGTGCTCGATGCCCAGATACGTCGCCCAGCGTTTCTCAAACCGCTCGCATTCTCCGCCGACGCCGTAGCGGAAGAGTTTTCCACTCAGGAGGACCTTTCGGATGGCGTCAGCTTCGCGGTGGTCGACGATGTACATGAGAGCGTTTGTACACGCGGATTGGGCGGCGGGAAAGGCGGCGAGCGTGCGGGTGCATCCGCAAGAGGGTGGCAGCGGCTTCGGTCGGCCAGGTCGGTGGTCGGTTGTCCGTGGTCGGTTGTCCGTGGTCAGTTGACGGGTCAGTGGTCCGGTGGTCAGTTGGTCTGGGTCGGTGCTTCGGTGCGAAGTCCGCGGGCCGTGTGTCACGTGTTCCACCCGCGCCAGGATGGCCATGGCACACACCGCTGAGGCAATGTCTGAAATCCGAAACCCGAAGTCCGAATCTGAAATCTCAAATCTCAAATCTTGAATCTGAAATCTCAAATCCCCGCCCCCGCTCTCCATGCCACTCACCCGCCGCGCTGGCATGGAAGCGGCGCGCGCGGCTCGGTGGAGAACGGCGATTCGCCGCGCAGGCGGCGGGCGATGTCGGCGATGATGCGATGATCGCGCCACGCGCCGCCGTGGCCCCCCTCCAGAGGCGGCGGCGCAAGCCAGATCGGCGTGTGCCCCGCCGGGGACGCCAGTTCCTCGCCCACCAGGTGGTCGCGCAGCCGCGCGTACGGATACAGCTCATACCCCGCGGCTGCATCGCATCCCCCCAGATAGAGCATGAACGGCGAGCCGCTGACCATGTCGCGGTGCCACTCGTTGAGGGCCGCGAAATTGGCCAGGGCCGCCCCCTGGTGCGGGCTGCTGATGGTGAAGAGCCGCGCGATGCGAAGCCGCCGCGGATGATCGGCGTCGCGCGACTCGGCGGCCGCGTACCGCGCCACCAGCCCGCCCAGCGATACGCCGATCACGTCGACCTCGCTGGTCCACAGCGGGTCATCGCCGGGAAAGGCGCGGTCCACCGCGTCGATGACGGCGCGGCGGCACTCGTCGAAGCTGTCGTGGAA
>Ga0308417_1000560_pt1 | contig 26916 bp, 23 predicted proteins | sample HotsprSampleOS65_FD_203528 | JGI IMG/M metagenome (GOLD analysis project Ga0308417, IMG submission 203528) | Hot spring phototrophic mat microbial communities from Octopus Spring, Yellowstone National Park, Wyoming, United States - 20090730_OS65 ...
CAGGGGCCGTCGAACATCGGCTGCGGTCGAGTAGCCCAGTTCCTTCGGCTTGAACGAGATCCCGTGGTCCTCGTAGATCGGCTCGCCGTCGAGCACGGGCTTGGTGGGTTTCAGGTCGTAGTCGGCCCGGGTCTTGTCGTAGCGGCCGGTGAACTCGGCGACGTGGCCGTTCTGCCGCATGTTGAAGTCGAGCCACTCCTCGCCGTGGAAGTACTGGCCCGAGCCTTCCCCGCCGCGGGGGTGGAAGGTGATGAGGTGGCTGCCGCCATCCCCGCGACGTAGTCCCCGGGCCATCGCCCGAATGATCTCGCGGTGCTGCTCGGTCTTGACGCTGCGATCCCCGCCCAGGATCCAGATCAGGTTCGGCTGATTTCTGTAGCGCTTGCCGAGCCACTCGCCGTAGGCGGCGGCGTTCTCCGGCGTAAAAATCACGGGACCGTTGCCGCCCTGCTCGGACATCCACTTGTCGCCCCAGGTCGGCAGCATGCCGATGTACAGCCCCAACTCGGCCGCCTTGTTCACGACCCAGTCGACGTGCTCGAAGTACTTCTCGTTGGGCTGGGTCGGGTCGTTGTCTTTGAGTGGCGTGTGGCCATACGGGTTGGGGTCTTTCAGGCCGTCCAGCTCCGCCAGCACCACCGCCTGGATCACCGTGAAGCCCTTGGCGGCGCGATCCTTGAGGTACTTCTCGGCCTGCTCGCGGTTGAGCCGGTGGAACAACTCCCAGGCGGTATCAGCGAGGTAGAAAAACGGTTTACCGTCGGCGGTCATGAGGAACCGCCGGTTCTCGCTGACCTTAAGGCCGACGGGTTTGGCAGGCGTCTGGGCGACAACAAGGTTCGCGGTGCAGAGAACGGCTCCGAGAGCCAGTACCTGAGGAATCGCGCGACAGGACATCGGTGAACCCCGGCCGGTTTTGTGGATCACTTCGCAATATCTGTCACTGACCCAGAGTATCTACCGGAGAGTATCCACCGGATCGCCCCGACCCGCCATACGGTTTCTGGGGGAATCGGCCGTTTCGCGATACGCCGGGAAGTGCCGCCCCGCCTCGACTGCCAAGTCTGCCCCGGCGTCTGCCGTGTGACCGGTGTACGACCGGGACCGTGTTGACTCGTGTGGGCGTCCCCGGCGTCTTCGACGCACGGCGACTGTTTGCCTGTCGCCAGGGATGAAGTGCGTCCCGAGCAGACTAACGCGGCCGGGAGACGCAGTTTGCCTGCCAGGGGCTTAAGCGTCACACCGGCGGGTCGGTCGTGTTGGCCGACGACTGCGGCAACGACCCGACGCGGCCGACGAGTTCCGCCAGACCGGCATCGTCCGGGTGCGGAACAACACCGGCTTCGCGCTGCCCTGCTTAGCCGTCCTGGCGTTGTCCGAGCCGATCGTCGGGCCGGCGGCCAACCTGCAGGAGTTCAAGAACAAGGTCAACTTCGAGGGCGGCACGCCGTATGTATGACCCGATCACGGCCGGGCGGTTCGCGGTGCTGCCCGAACCGCTCGACGTCAACGCCATCGGCCGGGGGATCGTCGCCGGCGTGACGCCGGTGAAGGTGACCGTCGATCCTGACCACCTGTACGACTTCGCGGAGATGGAGCCGGGCAACACGCTGTCGCTCCGCTACGCACCGGCAGGGTCGGCCCGCGTGCTGTGGCTGGAGGAGAGCGGCTCGTCTACGAGGCGGGAGGTTGCTGCGCGGGGCTGGGAAGCTCGGGGCAGTACACCCGGGCAGTACACCCAGAAGGACTCGAACCTTCAACCTTCGGTTCCGAAGACCGATGCTCTATCCAGTTGAGCTATGGGTGCGGCGTGTGTTCAGTGTAAGGGCCGGGCGGGCCGGGCACAAGGCCGCAGGGCCGGTACTGCTCTTTCCCTCACTTTCCCCTGCTCCGTGAGCGGGTCGGCCGACCGACCTCAAGCCTGACAGTCCGCCGACCGCTCACAGCGGACAGGATGAGCTTCATCCCGACTTCGGCTCAGCGGACCGTGAAGGCCCGCTCGACGGTCCGAACCTCGATCCTGGGCGTGATCGGACCGAGTACGTCGACCTCGAACGGCTCCCCGACGCGATTGCCACAGACGTCTTCGAGTCGGGTATCGACCACGAGCCGGTACTCACCCCGGAGCCACGCCTCGTGCGGGGCGAAGGTGAGGACGCGCTCGCCCCCGCCGACGGTGAGTTGCCCTGGTACCGGTTTGCCGGCGGCGTCCGTGACCGACACGAGGCGACCGAGCAGGGCGTGGTCGAGCGGCCGGGGCAGGCGAACGACGAGCGGGGCGTCGGTGCCGGCCCGCGGGGGAACCAGCGACCAGTCGGCCGGGTCTACCGGGTGGTCGTCGGGCGGCTCGACGGTGAAGGTCTTGTGGAACCCGGAGAGTAGCGGGCGGCCCTCGGTGTCCTGCCAGTTCCCTGAGATCGAGAGGGTGTACGTCCGGCCTTCCTCTAAAATCGGGCCTTCCTCCGCGCGGGGGACCAGTCCCCGCTTGACCCGGCCGGGGTGGAAGAAGACCGTCAGGCGGTTGCCGTCCGGCGACCACAGTTCCTCGGGCAGTTGTAGGAACGGAGAGTCGACGACGACGCCGTCGTCGCGGACGAGCCGGAGGTGCCGGTACACATCGCCGCGGGCCACCGGGCCGGAGAAGTGCAGGTAGAAGCGGAGGGTGTTCTCGGGAAGCCGGTTGGCGGACGGGTAGACGGCGGTGACGGCGACGCGCGGGCCGGGCGGCGGCGACGGCAGCGAGAAGGTGGTGAGGAGCGGCTCGGCGTGCGGCACGGCCCGCACGATGGCGACGTACTCGCGGCCGGGAACGAAGGGGAACTGCGGTTCGAAGCGGACGCCGGCTTGCGTCAGGGTATAGGTGCCGGCGACGGGCGGTCGGGCCAGGACCTCCTGGGGCGTCCCCCCGGCCACGACGACGCGGAAGACCGGGTGCCAGTCGCTCGCCCGGGGCCGGGCGGCCTTCATGCGGGCGTACAGTTCCGGGGGCAGCTCTCGGACCTCGACGACAGCCGGGCCCTCTTTCGGGGTCACCAGGGCGGGCCGGGGTTGATCGTCAGCCGCGACCAGAACGACCGGTGCGGCGAGCAGGACAGAGGCGAGGAGCGGGGTCATGTCTGGGCCGGGGGTTGAGGGGAAGGCGGCGGGAGAAGGAACAGTTCCGTCAGCGGAAGGCGGAACTCGGGCAGCACGACGCCGCCGTCGAGGGTGTCGTCCCGCGTGAGGCGGCGGATCCGGGCGGGCGTGTCGTAGACATACAAGCGGGCCTGTCGCGGGTAGACGACCCAGACGAGCCTGACCCCGGCCTCGAAGTATTCGCAGATCTTGGCCTCGATCTCGTCGGCATGGTCGTTCGGGCTGACGACCTCGACGCAGAGGTCCGGTAACACGTCCCAGGCGTTCGTGCGGGGCAGTGGCCGTTCCTTGGCCCAGCGCGTGAAAGGTACGAATGCCACGTCCGGCCGGCGGTTGCGGTCGACCGGTAAGGGCAAGTGGAACAGCATCTCCGGGTAGGCTTTACCCAGGTTGTGTACCAGCCCGTGAGTCGTGAGGAAGGTGCAAAGGTCTGCCGCGAGACCTGTGGACTCGGCACTCGTGGGCGGTAACTCCACGCGGACGCCGTCGATGATCTCGTAGCGGTCGGCGTTCTCCAGGTCGTCGCGGACCGGTCGGGGCGGTGGCGTCAGGACTTCGGCGGTACCCACGGCTGCCTCCTGAATTAGCTCTGAATTAGCTCTCCTAGCTCTCACTTGCTCCCGGAAATCATACCCTCGGTCGGGCTGCTGGCGCTGGCGTAAAGCTTCTTGGGGATCCGGCCGGCCAGGTAGGCGAGCCGCCCGGCCTCACAGGCGTAGCGCATCGCCCAGGCCATGCGGAGCGGGTCGCGGGCACCGGCGATACCGGTGTTGAGCAGCACCCCGTCACAGCCCAGTTCCATGGCCAAGCTCACGTCGCTGGCGGTGCCGACGCCGGCGTCGACGATCACCGGGTAGTCCGGGTCGCCGTCCTTCAGGTACTCCAGGCAGATGCGGATGTTGTTGGGGTTGAGGATGCCCTGCCCGCTGCCGATCGGACTGCCGGCGGGCATGACGCTGGCCGCCCCGGCGTCCTTGAGCCGCTTCGCCAGCACCGGGTCGTCGCTGGTATAGACCAGCACGGTGAAGCCCTCCTTGACCAACTGTTCGGTGGCCCGCAGCGTGTCCACCGGGTCGGGCAACAGGGTCCGCTTGTCGGCCAGGCACTCCAGCTTGACCCAGTTCGCGCCGGGGTTGTCCAGGTTCGTGAGCAGTTCGCGGGCGAGCCGGGCGTGGCGGACGGCGTCCTCGGCGGAGAAGCAGCCGGCCGTGTTCGGCAGGATCGTGAGCCGCTTCAGGTCCAAGAAGTCCAGCAGGTTCTGGCCGTCCCGGTCGATCAGCCGCTCCCGGCGGACCGCGACGGTCGTCACCTCGCAGCCGCTGGCCTCCAGGCACCGTCGCATCAGGTCATAGCTGGCGTACTTGCCGGTGCCGGTGAACAGGCGGCTCTTGAAGGTGAACCCGCCGACCCTCAGGGGCTTGTCGACCGGCGGGTCGAGGGCGACTGACCCGCCGCCGACGAGCGTGACGATCTCCACGGCGTCGCCTTCGTTCAGCCGGCAGGTACTGTGTTCGGACCGCGGCACGACGTTGCGGTTCACCTCGACGGCGAGTTGCCGGGGGTCCTTGCCGAGCCGGGCGATCAGGTCGGCCACGGTGAGCGGGTCGGGAAAGGTCCGGGTTTCGGCGTTAACAGTGATGGTCGGCATGGCAGGCTCCGAGGGCGTCTCCGCTCAGGATACCGCAAGTCCCCCCCGTGGGAACGGAGCGAGCGTCTCCCGACCACCCCCCTGCGTCCGCCTGCCGCCCGCCGCCCTCCGCCGGTCGTCTCCCGACCGCCCCCCGCTCCCGCCCGCCGCCCGCCGCCTCTCACCTGCCGACCGCTTCCTTCCGTCGCCGGGATCGGTACAACATCAATATCCTGGGCCGAGTTGCTGTCGGTTACCCACGGGGACAGCCACTGATGAGCAGTGCCGCCGACCCGACGGCCGCCTTCTTTGCCAACCTCCGCGGCAGCGGGTTGCTGACGACCGCGCAGCTCGAGGAGTTGTGGGGGTGGATCACGGTGACCCGGCCGGACGTGCCGGGCCTGGCCAAGGAACTGAACCGCCGGGGCTGGCTGACGGCCTACCAGATCAAGGAGGTCTTCAAGGGCCGCGGACGCGACCTGACCCTAGACCGCTACGTCCTGCAAGACCTGCTCGGGGAGGGCGGCATGGGCCGCGTCTACAAGGCCCACGACACCCGCATGGACCGCACCTTGGCCATCAAGGTAATCCGCAAGGACAAGCTCAAGCACCCGGCGGCCGCCGCCCGCTTCGAGCAGGAGATCCAGGCCCTCTCGAAGATGTCGCACCCGAACGTGGTGACGGTGTTCGACGCCGGCCGCTCGGGCGACACCCACTTCTATGTGATGGAGTTCATCGACGGCACCGACCTGACGAAGATCGTCAGCGAACACGGGCCGCTCCCGGTGCCCGAGGCCTGTGAGGCGATCCGCCAGGCCGCCCTCGGCCTGCAACACGCCTACGAACAAGGCCTGGTCCACCGGGACATCAAGCCGTCCAACATCATCGTGTCGCGCAACGGCCGTGCCGTGAAGCTCGTGGACCTGGGCCTGGCCCGGCTGATGGAGGGCGAACGGAACGAGGAGGCCCACCGCATCACACAGGAAGGCTTCGTGATCGGCACGCCCGACTTCCTCGCCCCCGAGCAGGCCCGCAACCCCATGGCCGTCGATATCCGGGCCGACATCTACGCCCTGGGCGGCACCCTCTACTACCTCCTGACCGGTAAGGTGCCCTACGACGGGGCCAACCCGACGGAGAAGCTGCTGAAGCACTGCACCGAACCGCCCCCCGCTCTCCTGGCCCGCCGCCCGGACGCCCCGCCGCAACTCGAGCAGATCATCCACTGGTGCATGGAGAAGAAGCCCGAGGCCCGGCCCCAGACGCCGCTCCAGTTGGCCCTGGCCTTGCAACCGTTCTGCCCCGCCAACCCGCCGACGTTCGCCGGCCCACCCTCCGGGCGTCTCCCGATCGCCGGCCCGCCCTCCGGGCGTCACCCGATCGCCGGTCCGCCCTCGGGCCTGCTCGCGACCCCCGCCGCCCCTCCTGCGGGCTTCGCGCCGGCCCCCGCCGCCGCCCCGTTCCCGGCCAACCTTCCCCCCGGTTTTCCGGGCACGCCCCCGCTCGACCCCAATCGCAGTAGCCAGGTCTTCAAGCTCCCCCCGCCCGACCCGAACGAGGACCCGATCCGCCGTCGCGCCGGGGGCGGCTTCCCCTGGTCGGCACTCCTGATCGGCCTGGGCATACTCTTCGTCTGCGTTCTGCTCGGCTGGGCGGTCTACTTGCAGTTCTCCGAGCCTACCGAGGAGCGGCCGATCGAGGGATTCACCAACTCCCAGGGCATTCGTCTGGTGAAACTCAACGGCGGCAAGTTCCTCATGGGTTCACCCGAGGACGAGTACGGCCGACGGGCCGACGAGGGGCCGCAGCACGAGGTCACCATCTCCGGCCCGTTGCTGATCTCCGCCACCGAGGTCACGCACAGTCAGTTCCTCCGGCTGATGGGGTCCAGCCCGGCCAAGTCCGGCCCGATCGCCAACCGGGCGCAGTTCCTACCCGTCGAGTACGTCACCTGGGACGAGGCCCAGGACTACTGCCGGAAGCTCACCGAGGCGGAGAAGAACCAACCCTGGGCCCGCAAGGGATGGGCGTACCGGCTCCCGACCGAGGCGGAGTGGGAGTACGCCGCCCGGGCCGGCAGCACCACGGTGTTCGGCTTCGGCAACCAGTTGGTCTACGGCCGCCACGCCCTCTTCCGCCCGACCGAGGACGACCAACTCGGTATCGCCGACGAGCGGGCCAAGCCGGCCGTACTCCCCCAGGCGGTCGGCAAGACCGAACCGAACCCCTTCGGCCTGTACGACCTGCACGGCAACGTGGCCGAGTGGTGTCTGGACTGGTACAAGCCCGGCTATCCCGGCGACGGCCCCCGGGTCGATCCGACCGGCCCGCCGGACGGCGACCGCCGGGTCATCCGCGGCGGCTCGTTCCGAAGCCCCTCGACCGAGGTTCGCTCCGCCTGGCGGGGCAGCCTGCGGCCGGGCGACCGCCGCGACGACGTGGGTTTCCGCATCGTCTACGCGCCGGTGAAGAAATGACGCCGACCCCGCCCGGGCCGACCGACCCCGGGCCAGCCCCAGAGAGCTGAAGCAGCAGAGAGCCAAAGCAGCGCGCCTGACCCCCGAGCAGCCCGCGGTATCCCGCAGTACCCCGCCGACCCCCGAGCAGCCCATGAACGTGTCCTGGAAGGGCGTCTTCCCCGCCGTCTGTACGCAGTTCCACCCGGATCAATCGCTCGACATCGCCGGCACCCTGGCCCACATCGACGCGCTGCTGACCGCCGGGGTTGACGGCCTGGTGATGATGGGGACCGTGGGCGAGAACACGTCGCTGGAGCCGGGCGAGAAGCGGGAACTGCTGAGGGCGACCGTCGAGCACGTCGGGCGGCGGGTACCGGTCCTCACGGGCGTGGCCGAGTACACCACCGCCGGGGCGTGCCGCTGGGCCAGCGAGGCCACCCGGCTCGGGGCCGACGGACTCATGGTGTTACCGCCCATGGTTTACAGGAGCGACGGCCGCGAAACGATCGCCCACCTCCGCGCCGTAGCCCGCACGACCGACCTGCCGATCATGGTCTACAACAACCCGCCGGCCTACGGGGTGGACATCACCCCCGAGATGTTCGCCGAACTGGCCGACGAGCCGCACTTCGTCTGCATCAAGGAATCGAGCGACGACCCGCGCCGGATCACCGACATCCTCAACCGGACGGGCGACCGCTACCTCCTCTTCGCCGGGGTCGATGACCTGTTCCTCGAGTGTCTGCTGCTCGGGGCGGTCGGCTGGGTCTCCGGCCTGGTGAACGCCTTCCCGCACGAGAGCCGCCTGCTCTGGGACCTGGCGACCGCCGGGAAGTGGGACGAGGCCCGGCAGGTCTACCGCTGGTTCACGCCGCTGCTCCACCTCGACACGCACGTCAAGCTCGTGCAGTACATCAAGCTCGCGGCCGCCGAGTGTGGCTACGGCCGCGAAGTGTGCCGCGAGCCGCGCCTGCCCCTGGTCGGGACCGAGCGGCAAGACCTCCTCCGGCTGGTCCGCACGGCCGTGGCCACCCGACCGAAGCGATGACCGCCCCGACCACCCGGACCGAGCCGAGCCGGACCGAGCCGAGCCACGATCCGGCTCGAAAGACGGCAAGCACGGATCGGGGCGACCGGTCTGCCACGAACCGCGCCTTGCCCCCTTGCTCACGCCGGGTCGGCCGACCAGATTGAGAGTATTCGGTTCTTCCCCGCGCCTCCGAGCCGGCCCCCGGGCCGTTCGACCGATGCCCCCTGCGACCTTCACCCCGAAGACGGCCCTGCCCGTCGTCGCCGCCGACCCGAGCGTTCCGACCCCGCCGACCTCACCAACGGCCCCCTCTGACCCGACCCACCCGACGGCCCGGACCGCCGACGGGTGTCCCCCGGCCGGGCCGAACATCGACTACGAACTCATCCTCGACTGCGTCCACTGCGGGCTGTGTACCGCCAGTTGCCCGACCTACGTCGAGACGGCCAACGAAGCCGACTCGCCCCGCGGCCGCATCTACCTCATGCGGCAAGTGATCGACGGCACACTGCCCCTGGACGAGGACGTGAAGCACCATCTCGACCTGTGCCTGAACTGCCGGGCCTGTGAGACGGCCTGCCCCTCGGGTGTGCAGTACGGCAAGTTGATCGAACCGTTCCGCGTGTTCCTGGCCGAGCGGGAACCCGGCCGACAGGTGCGGACCCTGAACGCCTTGCAGCGGTTCCTGCTGTTCCACGTCTTCCCCTACCGCTGGCGGAACCGTCTCGCCTTGGCCCCGGCCCGGCTCCTGCAGTGGACCGGCCTGGACTGGCTGGCCGAGAAGACCGGGCTGACCGCCCTGCTGCCGCGGTCCCTGCGGGACATGAAGAACATGCTGCCGGACCTCAAGCCGCACTACGGCCGACTCCCCGAAATCCTCGAACCCGAGGGGAAACCACGCGCCCGCGTGGCCCTGTTCCTGGGTTGCGTGGCCGACTCGCTCTACCCCGAGACGAACTACGCCACCGCCCGGGTCTTGCAGGCCAACGGCTGTGAGGTGTGGATCCCCCGGTCGCAGGGCTGCTGCGGGGCCTTGCACTACCACGCCGCCGAGGAGGAACCCGCCCGGGCGTTCGCGGCCCAGAACTGCGAGGCGTTCGGGGCCACCGACCCGGCCCGGTTCGAGCGGCTCGACGCGATCATCGCCAACGCCGCCGGTTGCGGCTACCAACTGAAGGACTACGCCCACCTGCTGCACGACAGCCCGCTGGCCCCGGCCGCCGCCCGCTTCCAGAGCAAGGTCCGCGACGTCAGCGAATTCCTCGTCGAACTCGGGCCGGTCAAGCCGAGGCACGAACTCCGCCTGCGGGCCACCTACCACGACGCCTGCCACCTCCGCCACGCCCAGCAGGTCCACAAACAGCCGCGGCAACTGCTGGAACTGATCCCCGGCCTGGAACTGGTCCCCTTGCCCGAGAGCGAACTCTGCTGCGGGGCCGCCGGCAGCTACAACCTGACCCAGCCCGAGATGGCCGCCCGCCTCGGCGTCCGCAAGGCGCAGAACATCGCCGCCACCGCCGCCCGGGCCGTCTTCACTGGCAACGTCGGCTGCCTGATGCAGATCACGCGGCACCTGCGGGCGGCCGGCCACAAGCTGTGGGTCGCCCACCCGGTCGATGCCCTGTGGGCCAGTTACTCCGGCGAACTGCCCCCCGAACTCGCCGACTGACCCCCCTGGTTCACCTGGTCCCTCCTGGTCCCCACTGGTCCCCTGGTCCACCTAACCCCCTGGTCCACCTGACCCCCCGGTCCCCCTTGGTCCCCCCTTGCGGAGCCGCAGCCCCATGAGCGAGACGACGACCGAGACCGCCCTGCTCGGGGGCGGTTGCTTCTGGTGCCTGGAAGCCGTCTTCGAACAACTCCACGGCGTTCAGGCCGTCGAATCCGGCTACGCCGGCGGCTCGACCCCCAACCCCACCTATAAGGCTGTCTGTTCCGGCCTCACCGGCCACGCCGAGGTCGTTCGCATCACCTACGACCCGGCCGTCATCTCCTTCCGCCAACTGCTCGAAGTCTTCTTCGCCGTCCACGACCCGACGACCCTGAACCGTCAGGGCCACGACGTCGGCACCCAGTACCGGTCGGTCATCTTCTGTCTGACGCCGGAGCAACGCTCCACCGCCGAGGCGCTGATCCGGGAACTCACCGCCGCCGGGGTCTACAGCGACCCGATCGTGACCGAGCTGGCCCCGCCCGCCGAGTTCTTCAAGGCCGAACCGTACCACCAGGGGTACTACCGGGCCAACCCGGACCAGGGCTACTGCCGACTCGTCATCAGCCCGAAGGTGGCGAAGTTGCGGCAGGCGTTCGCCGGCCTGCTCAGGAGGTGAGTGATGTCCGAACCGATCGACGCCGTCCTGGCCGCGGCCGCCTTCGCCGCCCACGCCCACCGCCAGCAACTCCGCAAGGACGGGCGAACGCCCTACGTCAGCCACGTCTTCCGCGTCTGCCTCGTGGTCCGGCACGTCTTCGGCTTCAGCGACCCCCGCATGCTCACGGCCGCCCTGCTGCACGACACCATCGAGGACACCCCGACCGACTGCGACGACATCCGGGAACAGTTCGGCCCGGACGTAGCCCGCTGGGTCGCCACGCTGACCAAGGACAAGCGGCTGCCGCACGACGAGCGGGAGGCCGCCTACACCCGCTGCCTGGCGGCGGCCGAATGGCCCGTCAAGGTCCTGAAGCTGGCCGACCTGTACGACAACCTCGAGGACTGCCGCCTGCTCCCGACCGAGGCCCGACGCCGCACGACCGACAAGGCCCGCTCCTACCTGGAGGCGGTCCGCCACGGCCTGCCCCCCGAGGCCGACACGGCGGTCCGGCTCGTGGAAGGCAAGTTAGCCGAAATCGAATCCGGTCTAACGACGTAAGATGTTCTGCGGGGTACGAGTTATGGCTTGCCGCCGGTCTCCGCGGGCGGGAATAATGTCCGTGTCCTCCGCCGCCAACCGAGGCTTTTGACCATGACCCGCCGCTGGCTCACCCCGGCCCTGCTCGTCGTCGCAACGGCCCTGACCCCCGCCCCGGCCGACGCCTGCCCCTTCTGCTCCCCCACCGGCACCACCCTCTCGGCCGAGGTCGCCCAGGCCGACTTCATCCTCTTCGGTACCCTCGGCAACGCCCGCCGCGACCCCGACGACCCGACCGCCTTCAACAAGGGCACCACCGAGATGACGATCGAACTCGTCATCAAGTCCCATGACCTGGTCAAGGGCAAGAAGACCCTCACCATCCCCCGCTACGTCCCGCCCGACGGCAAGAACTACAAGTACCTGATCTTTTTCAACCTGATCAACGGCCAACTCGACCCGTACCGCGGCGAGGCCGTCCCGGCCGACAGCAAGCTGCCCGAGTACCTGAAGGGGGCACTCGAGGTGCGGGAGAAGGACGTGCCCACCCGCCTGAAGTACTTCTTCAACTTCCTCGAGGACCCGGACGTGGTCGTCAGCTCCGACGCCTACTCGGAGTTCGGCTACGCCGAGTACAAGGACGTCAAGGAGGTCGCCCCCCACCTGCCCGCCGAGACCCTGCTGAAGTGGCTCAAGGACCCCAATACCCGCGCCAGCCGGCTGGGGCTTTACGGCCTGCTGCTCGGGCACTGCGGCAAGCCGGACGACGCCAAGCTCATCCGCGCCCTGCTCGACGACAAGGAGCGGTCGTACACCAGCGGCCTGGACGGCGTCGTGGCCGGCTACATCATGCTCGACCCCAAGGCCGGCTGGGACTACCTCCTCGGCCTGATCACCGACAAGACCAAGGACTTCCCCGTCAAGTACGCCGCCCTCAAGACCGTGCGCTACTTCTGGGAGTACCGACCCGACATCATCCCGCCGGCCCGGGTGCTGGAGGCGATGAAGGTCCTCATCGACGACCCGGACATCGCCGACATGCCGATCGAGGACCTGCGCAAGTGGCGGGTCTGGGAACTGACCCCGTTGGTACTTAGTTACGCCAGCAAGGAGTCCCACAACACCACGCCGATCATCATGCGGGCGATCCTGAAGTACGCCATCGTCGCCTCATGGGCCGACCCGCAGAACACCGCCGCCGCCGCCTACGTGCAGGCCGCCCGCCAGAAGAACCCCAAGCAGGTACAATTCGCCGAGGAAATCCTCAAGGACGAGCAGAAGACCGACCCGCCCAAACAGCCGAAGTAGCCCCCCTGGTTCCGACGCCGGACCCGGACGGGCCACCGAGCGGCCCGTGCCTCCCGAGTCGCCCTCGACCCCCGGCCGTGGATCGGGTATCAGGTGACCCGAAGTCGGAAGCCGGAGCCGGGAGACCCGGACCAATACCGGCACCAGGACCGGGACCGGGACCGCAACAGGAACCAGGACCGGGACCGGGACCGCAACAGGAACCAGGACCGGGACCGGACCACACCCGGCGTTCGGGAGGAGTTCGCCGTGTCGCGTCTCGTCGCCGTCCTTACCGTCGTCACCCTCCTCCTCGCTTACGAGACGGCCCCCGCCTGCACCTTCTGCGGGGGGGAACTCCGCTCCCGGCAGACGCTCCGCATGCACTACGCGGCCGCCCAGGCCGTGCTCCACGGGCAACTCAAGAACCCCCGCTTCGACCCGAAGACCGACGAGGGCTTCACCGACCTGCACGTCATTGCGGCCCTGAAGGACCACCCCGCCCGGGGCGGTTCGGGCGTCATCACCCTTCGCAGCTACCTGCCGGTGATCGGGAACACGCCCCCGGACTACCTGGTCTTCTGTGCCGTGGCCAACGACAAGCTCGATCCGACGTTCGGCGTGCCCGCGACGGCCGCGGTGCTGCACTACCTCCGGGCCGCCGCCAGGCTCGACGACAGCGACCCGGCCGCGAAGCTCGGCTTCTTTTACAAGCACCTGGACGCGGCGGATGCGACCGTGGCCGCCGACGCCTTCCTGGAATTCGCCCGCGCCGCCGATGCCGAGATCGTCAAGGCCGCCAAGCACTTCGACCCGGTGCGGTTGCGGAAGCTTCTGGCCGACCCGGCTACGCCGCCGGAGCGGCTCGGGGTGTTCGCCTTCCTGCTCGGGGTGTGCGGCGGAGCGGACGACGCCGCCTTCCTGGCCCGCCTGCTCCACGAGGACCCGCCCCGGGAGCACACGGCCACGGCCTACGGCGGCCTGCTCGCCGGCTACGTCCTGCTCGACCCGAAAGACGGCTGGCCGCTGGCCGCCCGCCTGCTCGCTGACGAGACACGGCCGTACTCGCTCCGCCTTGCCACCCTGGAGACCGTCCGCTTCTTCCAGGCCAACCGGGGCCGGCACTGCCGGGCCGAGGTGCTCAAGTGTTACGCCGCCCTTCTGCCCCATGCCGACCTCGCCGATCAGGCGATCGAAGACCTGCGGCGGTGGGGCTACTGGGACCTGACGGCCGCGGTGCTGGCCCAGTTCGCCAAGCCGAGCCATTCGGCCCCGGTCGTCCGGCGAACCATCGTCCGCTATGCCCTCTGTTGCCCGGAGGAGGCCGCCCGGACGTTCGTCGCCGCCCTGAGACGGACCGACCCGGGGTTGGTGCGGCTCGCCGAAGAGCAGCTCGAAGCCTTGGCCCCGAAGAAGTGAGTGACGGCCGGCCGCCGCCCCGGTCACGCCTCCCGTCGCCGCCCCGGTCACGCCTCCCGTCGCCGCCCCGGTCACGCCTCCGGCCGCAGTCCCGGTCGCTCCCTCCAAGCCTGCCGTGATCCTGGGACCCAGCGCCACCCGTGTTCATCCCGCCGAAAGCCCCGCGTCCGCGGCCGCCGGTGGCTCGTCATCGGGGTCTGGTTCGACAGTCCCCTCTCCGGAGTTGCCGACATCCTCGCTCGACCGGGCGAGCGGCGGCCAGTAGCACACCTCGGTTGACGTTCGCGCGGCGATCCCGACAGTAACACGGGGAAGAGCACCACGAGGCCGAGCACCACAGCGGCCGAGTACCACAGCGGCCGAGTACCACGACGCCGAGTACCACGGGGAGCGGCCGGGGACCGAACACCAAGGGAACACCACAGGAGGCATGAGCGATGAGGGTGCGATCAGCGGTCGTCCTCGGGTTGGGGCTGGCGGTCGCCGCTATCCCGGCCCGTGCCGACGAGGAAATTGAGCGGGCCTTGGCGGCGATCAGGTCCGTGACCCGCGAGGGTCAGGGCAACGAGAGTGCCGGCCCGGCCTGGAAGACGCTGGTGAGCAAGGGGTCGGCGGCCCTGCTCCCGACGCTCGCGGCTATGAGCGACGACAACCCGACGGTGGCGAACTGGCTGCGTACCGCCGTCCAGAGCATCGCCGCGGCCGAGAGGGACGCCGGGCGCAAGCTCCCGGCCGGGGAGCTGGAAGCGTTCGCCAAGGACACGAAGTTCGCGGGGGTGGCCCGCCGCCTGGCTTACGAATTGCTCGTCTCGCAAGACCCCGGGGCCGCCGCCCGCCTGCTGCCCGGCTTCCTGAACGACAAGAACCTGGACCTGCGCCGCGACGCCATCGCCTACGAGCTGGACGTTCTGGAGAAGGCGGCCCGGCCGAGCCTCAAGGCCGACCTGGAGCGGCTCTTCGCCGCCAGCCGCGATAGGGACCAGGTCGAACTGCTGGCCCGCAAGCTGACGGAGAACGGCGGCACGGCCAACGTCAGCGAGCACTTCGGCTTCGTCACCTTCGTGAGCCTCGTCGGCCCGTTCGACGGCCCGGACCGCTCCCGCTTCGAGACGCCCTACCCGCCGGAAACGGCCCTCGATACGTCGGGTACGTTCGTCGGTAAGGACGGGGCCCGGCTCCGGTGGCAAGCGGCCGGCACCACCGACCGCATGGGTAACTTCGACCTGAACAAGCTGCTCGGCCCGTACAAGGACGCGGTGGCCTACGCCCTGAGCGTGATCGTGGCCGACGAGGAAACGCCCTGCGAGGTCCGCGTCTCCAGTGCCACCTCCGTCAAGATCTTCCTGAACCAGAAGGAATTGTTCGGTCGCGACGAGTACCACCACGGGGTGACGTTCGACGGCAACGTCGGCCGCGGCACCCTGAAGAAGGGCGAGAACGTGGTCGTCCTGAAGGTGTGCCAGAACAACCAGCGCGAGGAGTGGGCGCAGCGCTGGCAGTTCCAGATGCGGCTGTGCGACGCGACCGGGGCGGCCCTGCCCGTTCGCCAGAAGGTGCTGCTGGCCGGTCGGCCACAGTTGGTGAAGCTCGGCTTCATCCCCGAATCGGCCCCGAACCCGCAGGAGAAGAAGTGATGCGAGCACTGGCAACGATCTGCCTGGTCCTGGTGCTGGCCGGGGTGGCCCCCGCCGCCGACTGGCCGCAGTTCCGAGGACCGAACGCCAGCGGCGTCTCCCCCGAGTCGGGACTGCCCACGGTCTGGGGCAAGGACGCGGGCATCCGCTGGAGGGCCGAGTTGCCCGGCCGCGGGCCGGGGTCGCCGGTCGTGGTCGGGACTCGCGTCTACGTCACCTGCAGTTCCGGCCCGCGCGACGACCGCCTGCACGTCCTGTGCTTCGACTCCGCCACCGGCAGGCAACTGTGGCACCGGCAGTTGCAGGCGACCGGCAGCACCGCCGCCCACCCCAAGTCGAGCATGGCCGCCAACACCCCCGTGGCCGACGACACCGGCGTCTACGCCCTCTTCGGCACCGGCGACCTGGCCGCCTTCGACCCCGACGGCACCCTCCGCTGGTACCGCTCGCTGGTGGGCGACTACCCGACGATCACCAACCAGGTCGGCATGGCCGCCTCCCCGGTGCTGGCCGCCGGGCGGCTGATCGTGCCGATGGACAACGCCGGCGAATCGTTCCTCGCCGCCCTCGACCCGAAGTACGGCAAGAACCTGTGGAAGGCGGACCGGCCGCGGGAGATCAACTGGACCACGCCCCTGGTCCGCACGCGCGGCGACAGGACCGAAGTCCTCTTCGCCGCCCCCTCGGGGCTGACGGCCTTCGACGCCCTGACCGGCCAGAAGGTCTGGACGTTCAAGGGGGGGGCGGCCTCGATCCCGACCGGCACCGTGGACGGCGAGGCGCTGTACCTGCCGGTCGGCGGGGTCAGCAAGTTCCGCCTCGAGGCGAACGGCGTGGCCGAGAAGCCGGAGTGGCAGGCCAAGGACTTGCAGACCGGCTACCCGTCGCCGCTGGTGTACGCCGGGAAGGTGTTCGCCGTCAGCTCCCAGGGGTTCGTGGCCTGTGCCGAGGCCAAGACCGGCAAGCTGCTGTACAAGGAGCGGCTCAAGGGAGCCTACTCGGGGTCCCCGGTGGCCGCCGACGGCAAGGTGTACTGCATGAACGAGCAGGGGCTGTGCACGGTCCTCGACGCCACGGCCGACACCTTCGAGCCGCTGGCCGAAAACGCCCTGGGTGAGCCGACACTGGCCACCCCCGCCATCGCCAACCGGATGATCTTCGTCCGCACCGACAAGTCGCTGGTCGCGATCGGCAAATGAGACCGACGAGCGCCGTCGCCGGACCCCGGACGACGGCCTCCGCTCGCCCAACCCCCACCAGCCCCCCTCGCGACACTTCTTCCCGGTCACCTTGCGGAGTTCGGCCAGGACCGGCCGGGCCGCCCGCCGCGCCGTTGACCGACTCGAAGGCGAACGACTTCGCCACCCGCCCACGCGTCTGGGGGGCGACCGCCACGGTCACGGCGGGTCCTCTGCTTCGGGTTCGGGGGTCACGGATAGCGGGTACTCGGGCACCGTAAGCCCCAGCCGCGGGATCGCCCGGAGCCGTTGCCAGCCGCGCGTCACGCGGCGTTCTTCTTGCCGGACGAACTCGGGGTCCAGTCCGGTCTTGGCGAACGGCCCGGGGCAGACGACCAGGCGGAAGGCGGGATCGACGATGTACTGGGCCAGGGCCGGGTTGCAGCGGATGTGCCGCTCGGGGAGCCGGTGCAGCAGTTCGAGCGGGACTTCGCCGAGGACGTACCGCAGGTACAGGTCCGAGTCGGTAATGTCCGACACGTCCTGGCCGCAGACCTGACACCGGTAGCCTTCGTCGCAGTCGGCCATCGGGCCTCCGCAAAGCGGATAGTATGGTAAACAATACGGGACGGGCGGGCAATGAAGTGCCATCCGGGAAGGCGGAGTAATGAGCATCCTGAACCGATTCCTGCTGAACGGGCGAACCGCCCTGATCACTGGCGGGAGCCGGGGACTAGGCCGGGCGATGGCCCAGGCCCTGGCCGAGGCGGGGGCTGATCTGGTACTCGTCGGCCGCGACGAGGCGTCCCTGGAGGCAGCGGCCCGGGAACTCGCCCGGCTCGGCCGCTGGGTCGCCATCTGCCGCGGCGACGTTGCTCGTCCCGAGGAGGCGGCGGTGGTGTGCGACGAGGTCCTGGCCCTGGGTCGGCCGATCGACATTCTGGTGAACAACGTCGGCGGCCGCCGCGTCGACCTGCCGATCGAGGACATGCCCTTGGCCGAGTGGCAGCGGCTCATCGACCTGAACCTGACCAGCGCCCTGGTGTGCTGCCAGAAGGTCGGCAGGCCGATGTTGGAACGCGGCCGGGGGTCGATCATCAACGTCACGAGCATCGCCGCCGAGGTGGTGATCCGGGGGATCCGGGGCCGGCATTACGAGACGGCCAAGGCGGCGCTGGCCTCGCTGACCCGCTGCCTGGCGGCCGACTGGGCCCCCCGCGGCGTCCGCGTCAACGCCATCGCCCCGGGCGGGTTCCTGACCGAGCCGAACCGCAAGTGGTTCGCCGAGAAGCCCGACCTGCGGACGACGTTCGAGTCGCAGGTCCCCATGGGCCGCCTCGGCCAGCCCGACGAACTCGGGGCGACGGCGATCTACCTGGCGAGCGACGCCAGCAGTTATGTCACCGGGGCGACACTCGTCGTAGACGGAGGCTACCTGCTGTGGTGACGTCGGGCACCGGCTCGAAGCCCGACACCGGCTCGAAGCCCGACACCGGGACGAAGCCCCAAACCGGGGCGAAGTCGGGCCCTGGCCCCGGTCCGCATCCGGAGACGGTCTCATGGCACTCCCGATCGTGGCGATCGTCGGCCGGCCCAACGTCGGCAAGTCGTCCTTGTTCAACTGGCTGGCCGGCCGGCGGATCAGCATCGTCGACCCCATGGCGGGGGTCACCCGCGACCGCGTCACGACCGTCGTGGCGGCCGGCGACAGGTACTTCGAGCTGACCGACACCGGCGGGATCGGCATCGTCGACGTCGATGACCTGACGGCTGACGTGGAACGACAGATCCAGACGGCGATCGATACCGCCGCCGTCGTCGTCTTCGTCGTGGACGCCCGGGACGGACTGGTGCCCCTAGACATCGAGGTGGCCGACCGCCTCCGCTCCCTGAACAAGCCGGTCATCCTGGTGGCCAACAAGGCTGACACCGAGAAGATCGGACAGCAGACCGGCGAGTTCTTCAAGCTGGGCTACGGCGAACCGCTCCGGGTCAGTGCCGAACAGAAGCTCGGCAAGGCCGAGTTGCTCGAGGCGATCGTCAGGCGGCTGCCCAGCCCCGGCGGCGAGCAACCGCCCGGCGAGGTGGCCCTGAAGATCGCCGTCGTCGGCCGACGTAACGCCGGCAAGAGTACGTTCATCAACAGCCTGGCCGAGGCCGACCGCGTCATCGTCTCCGAGGTCCCCGGCACGACCCGCGATAGCATCGACGTGCGGTTCGAGCGGGACGGCAAGACCTTCCTGGCGATCGACACGGCCGGCGTCCGCAAGGCCACGAGCCTGGCCTCGAGCGTCGAGTACTACAGCCTGCACCGGGCCCAGCGGTCGATCCGCCGGGCCGATGTGGTCATGCACTTCATGGACGCCCGGCACCGGATCGGCCGCGTCGACAAGCAACTGGCCGAGTACATCCTGGCCGAGTACAAGCCGGCCGTCTTCGTCGTCAACAAGTGGGACCTGGTCAAGCACGCCACCACGACCGACCGCATGGCCGAGTACGTCCGCAAGGTCTTCCCCATGCTCGACCACGTGCCGATCGCCTTCATCACCGCCAAGAGCGGCAAGAACGTACTGCGGCTGCTGCAACTGGCCGTGCAGCTCCACAAGCAGGACGGCATCCGGGTGAGTACCGGCGACCTGAACCGGGTGATCCGCGCGGCGGTGGAAGCTAACTCCCCGCCGCTGTCCGGCAACCGCCAGCCGAAGATCTACTACGCCACGCAGGTCGGCGTCCACCCGCCGACCATCGTCTTGTTCACCAACGGGCCGGAACTCTTCGAGGAGACCTACCTGCGCTACCTCACGAGGTGCCTGAGGGACGCCTTCCCGTTCTCCGAGGTGGCCATCAAGCTGCTCTTGCGGGCCAGGAGCGACGCCGGAGCGGGTCGGGAGGAGGCCGCGACCGGTGACAGCTCCCTGTCCGACGACAGCCGGACCGACCCGCCCGAGATCCTGCGACAACATCAGGCGGCCCGGTCACAGCAGCAACCGCCACAGCAGTACCCGCCACAGCAGCAGCCGGCACAGCAGCAACCGGCCCGGTTGCCCGAAGAGGACCGCGCCCCGGCCAGGCCCCGCAGACGCCAGCCCGATGCTGATACCTGGGACTTCTGACCGCCGCAGCGACCGGCGACCGGGCGGCAGGTGCCCGGCAGCCCGACAGCCCGACCGCCCGACCGCCCCAACAGCCCGGCAGCCCGGCAGCACGGCAGCCCGGTCGGCTTAACAGCCCCCCCGGTTTAGACCAACCAGCACCCCGTCAGACCAGCGGGCACTCCAACACGGGGAAGCGGCCCTGCTCGCGGAAGTACCGCTGGTAAAAACCGACCAGGTGCGGGGCGTCGGACGGGCACTGGGCGGCCAGGACCGTCACCGTCCCTTCGGTCATCTCCTGGCTCGCCTCCAGCAGCAGGGTGATCCCGGCCGTCGGGACCAGGGCGGCATCGGCCACCAGGAAACTGAACAGGCCGTTGACCCGCTTGGTGTTCAGCCCCTCGGTCCCGAACGCTCCCAGGCGGAAGCACGGGGCCAACGGGTCGGTCTTGCCCGCGTCGGCGTAGGTGCCGTTCTCCAGACCGAGGCCGACGGCCAACGGCGTCAGGTCGTTCGGTTCGCGAAGGACCCGGTACGCCTCGGCGGGAATATACGGGTTGGCGAAGAAGTACGACTCGAGCCGGTCGGCCGGCAAGCGGATCACCCCCTGGCCCATCACGGCCACGGCCGGCACGTCCTCCGGCCGGAGGCGATCGACCCGCAGCCGCGACCGGTTCACTCGGGTCGGAAGGTCGACCGGGTCGGCCCAGTAGTTGATCATCTCCCGGGCCAGGCTGAAGCCCCGGGCCGTGAAGAACCCCAGCACCGGTTCCCAGTCCCGCCGGTAGGCCGTGAACAGTGTCCGGATCCCCCGGTCGCGGGCCGAGCGGACCACCGCCTCGAAAAGCGGTGCCGCCGCCGATTCATAGCCCGGCTTGCACCAGGGGTAACTGACCCGCCCCTGTTCGGGTTCGAGGTTGCAGTACCCGACCACCTGGCCGTCCACCTCGGCGTAGAACCGGGAGGTGGGGTCGAACTTGCGGCTGCGGGTCCGCCGCTTCACGTCGTCCGCGGTCGACGGCTTAAAGCCTGGCAACCGGAACGCGGCCATGTTGTACAGACCGGCCTGGGCGACCTCGTCACCGGGTTGGAACGTGCGGATGTTCACGCTGCACCGGAGAGTTAGCGTCTCACACGATGCTACCGGCCGTCCCCAGAACACACAACAGGGCGGCTGACGCTGGACCACCGCCCCGCTCCCGCCCAGGCCGAAGCCGCGACCGGGTTGACGCCGCCGCCGGGTCCGGCCCCCTTGTCCAAGTCCGAGCGTTCCGCTATAGTTCAGTCACGTCAAGTCGTGCCCGTAGCTCAACTGGATAGAGCGTCGGCCTCCGGAGCCGAAGGTTACAGGTTCAACTCCTGTCGGGCATACTTTTCCTCCTGGCTCACCGGCCCAACCCCATCGCATCGGGCACCCGGCCCCCTCCGTGTCACAGCCCGCTACTCTGCGTTACTGGACTTGAACCAGTACGGTACCCGCACGGCTGATGGATTGGTCGGCCGTGGGATCGGCTTGCCGGCCATGGGCCCCCCGCCTCAGCCCGCCGCGGGCCGACCAACTTCACGGGTCTCACTTCCCCGCCCGCGCCCCACGGCAGTGACCGGTCCCTGGCGACTCCCAGACCAACCGAGCGGAACGTTCGAGCTATAAATCTTGCCCAGATTACCCGACAGGCTCAGCGGATTCTGACAATCTGAGTCAACCGGCCAAACCGGGTCAGTCGATTAACTCGCCAGGCACGGAAGCCGCCACCCCCAGGGACGGGTGTGGGTACGCAAGCGGAACGGAGTCAGCCATGGTGCGGTGGTACTGGAAGCGGTGGGTCTGGTCCGTCGTGGCCGGTTCCACGGCGATGATCGGTATGTCCGCGGCACAGCCGGGGGGCACGGACGCCCCGCCCGCGGTGCCCAGGGTCGGTGACGTGATCACCCTGAAGTTCCGGGACGGCCCGGACCGTCAGGTGAAGGTCCTGAAGACCGAAAAGCAGCCGGACGGCTCCTACCACTCGGAGGTGAAGGACACGAAGACCGGCGAGACGTTTACGCTGGTGGACCGGCCCGGGGACGCCCTCCCGCCCCCCGCCGGGGCCACGGGCAAGACGTCCCCTGCGGCGGCCGGCAAGCCGACGGACCCAGCCAAGGCCAAGACCGGCCCGAACGACCCGCTGATTCCGCCGCTCGGCAAGATCTTCAGGGACAAGGACACGAGCAAGGACGGCAGGACGACGGCGGCCAAGCCCACCGTCGCGACCCCGGAGCCGGAGCCGGAGAAGCCCGGCCTGCTGAAGCGGCTCTTCGGGAGGAAGCAGCCGACGCCGCCCCCGGCCGTGACGGTACCGGCCTCGACGGCAGGCAAGTCGAAGGGGAACACAGGCCCGTCCGGCACGTCGTCGCCGCCGCCGGTTCGACCGACACCCGCCACGACCGCGGAACCGCCGCTCGTCCAGCCGAGCCGCCCGATCGCCCCGCCGACGCCCGCGGTTCCCGCGCCAGTCGCCATCCCGCCGGCCCCGGCCTCATCGGCCCCGGCCCCGGCCCCGCTGCCCCTGCCGACGATCCCGCCGGCGACGCCGACCCCCCCCGGCGGACTGCCGACGATCCCGCTGCCGCCGGGCGGCGTCTCGACGGCCCGACCGCCGGGCGATGTCGTGCCGACCCGGGCAACGGTCTCGCCGACCCCGGCCGCCTTGGCCGCCCCGGCCGCCTTGGCCGCCCCCGCCCCGTCAGCCCCTGACCCCGCCCCGATGCGACCGCCGCTGCTCGATCCGACCGGCAGCCCCGCGGCCTCCGCCCTCGTCCGCGAGATCCAACCACACGTCACGGCGCTGCAGACCGGAACCAGCCCGACCCAGCGGATCATCGCGGCCCGGGCCTTGGCCGGCGGGCGACACGGTTCCAGCGACACCGTCAAAGCGGTCCTGCTGATCGCCGCCACGAACGACCCCAACCCCGCCGTCCGGGTCTGTTGCATCGAGGAACTGGTCTCCCTCGGCTACTATGACCCGCAGTTCATGAGCCTGCTGCACCAGGCATCGACCGACCCCTCCAGGGAAGTGCGTGAGGCGGCCGCCGCGGCCCTGAAGAAGATGACTCCCCGGAAGTGAACCCGGGGCCGGACCGGCGGTGACGGCCCGCGCGGAGGATGATTGCGTGCCGTTGCCGCCGACATCCGCGGTGGCGGCCCCGGCGGGCGATCGCCCGGAAGGCAGCAGGCGGAGCGTGGACCCGGCCTACGCGGACCGGCAGCGCCGCTGTAAAGTGACCGCATGGTGCAGGACGAGATTCCGGTTCCCCCCCCGCCGGTCCACTACCGCGAGCCGATCGCCGTCGGGCCGCTCCGCCTCGCCTCGCGGTTCAACCTTGCCCCTCTGGCCGGTTACACGAACCTGCCGTTCCGCCTGTCGGTCCGGGAGATCGGCGGCGTCGGGCTGTGTACCTCCGACCTGATCAACGCCCGGGCGATCCTCGAGGGCATCAAGAAGACGAGGGAGTTGCTGGCGACCGAGCCGGCCGAGCGGCCCCTGTTCGTGCAGATCTTCGGGGCCAAGGCCGACGAACTCGCCGCCGCCGCGCGGTGGCTCATCGAGCACGACCTGGCCGACGGCATCGACATCAACATGGGCTGCCCGGTGCGCAAGGTGGTCAAGACGGGCGGCGGTTCGTCGCTGCTGTGTGACACGTCCGGCGGCACCGTCGAGTTGGTGCGCAGGGTCGTCGAGGCCGTGCCCGTGCCGGTGACGGTCAAGATGCGGCTGGGCTGGGACGAGGACCACCTGACCGCCCCGTACTTCGCGCGGGAGTTCGAGAAGGTCGGCGTGGCGGCGGTGACGATCCACGGGCGGACGCGGGAGCAGGGCTTCTCCGGGCGGGTGAACCTCGCGGGCATCCGTCGTGTGGTCGAGGCCGTCGAGAAGATCCCGGTCTACGGCAACGGGGACGTGCGGACGCTGGCCGACGCCGCCCGCATGATCGAGCAGACCGGCTGCCACGGCATCGCCATCGGCCGGGGGGCCTTGGCCGACCCGTGGATCTTCCGCCAACTCGACGAGTGGGTCAGGACCGGCCGGCCCGCGCCGCGGGCGAGCTATGCCGAGCGGATCGCCTTCATGCGACTGCACCTGCGGCGGCTCATCGCCTGGCGGGGCGGCGAGGACCGCGGCTGCGTCCACTTCCGCAAGGTGGCGACCTGGTACTCCAAGGCCCTCCGGCTGCCCAAGAAGACCCAGCAGCGGCTGGTGATGCTCAGGAACCTGGCCGAGTTCGAGGAGATCATCGCCCCGTTCGCGGAGGCCGGCCCGCCGCCCGGTTGGGGGGAAGCGGACACCCAGCAGGCCCCCGTCGCCGTGCCCGCCGGCCCCATCGCCCACTGGTAGCGGCCGAATCGCCTACTGGTAGCAGCCGACGCCCGACCGTCACCTGTCACCCGACGCCCGACCGTCACCCGAGGCCCGACCGACCTTCGACGCTCGACGCCCGACGCGGTCACCCATATCCTGCGGGTAAACCGACCTAACTGCCCCCTCCGACCGCCGTCCGGGAACGCCGACATGAGCATTCTGGTCGACTCGAACACCACGGTAATCTGCCAGGGCATCACGGGCAGCTCGGGCACGTTCCATACCGACCAGTGTCTGCTCTACGGGACGAAGTTCGTCGGCGGCGTGACGCCCAAGAAGGGCGGCACCACCTGGGAAGGTCCGCAGTCGAAGGTGAAGTTGCCCGTGTTCAACACCGTGGCCGAGGCCGTGCGCGCCACCGGGGCGACAGCCAGCATGATCTTCGTGCCGCCGGCGGGGGCGGCCGACGCCATCATGGAAGCGGCCGACGCCGGCATCACCCTCATCGTCGCCATCACCGAGGGCATCCCGGTCCTGGACATGGCCCGGGCCAAGCGGTTCCTGCAGACCCACCCCCGCGCCCGCCTGATCGGGCCGAACTGCCCCGGCATCATCACCCCCGGCCAGTGCAAGATCGGCATCATGCCCGGCTACATCCACAAGCCGTGCGGCCCCGGTCAGAAGGGCATCGGCGTCATCAGCCGCAGCGGCACCCTTACCTACGAGGCCGTCTTCCAACTGACCACCCTCGGCTACCCGCAGTCCACCTGCGTGGGCATCGGCGGCGACCCGGTCATCGGCACCGTGCAAACCGAACTGCTGGAGATGTTCGAGAAGGACGACGGGACCGAGGCGATCCTGTTGATCGGCGAGATCGGCGGCAACGCCGAGGAACTGGCCGCCGACTACGTGGCCCGGCACGTCAAGAAGCCCGTGGCCGCCTTCATCGCCGGTCAGACGGCCCCGCCCGGCCGGCGCATGGGCCACGCCGGGGCGATCATCTCCGGCGGCAGCGGCTCGGCCGCCGACAAGATCGCCGCCCTCAAGAAGGCCGGTATCGAGGTCGCCCCCACCCCGGCCGAACTGGGCACCACCGTTCGCAAGGCCATCGCCGCCGCCCAGCGGAAATGACCCCGTCCCGCGGACATGACGCCGCCCGGCGTAACCTACCCCCCCACGGAGTGTCTTACGGAGCCCCGACGATGTCGCGCCTGGTACTGACCGCCCTGTTACTGATCGCGGCCTCCGACGGTCGTGCCGCCGACCCGAGCGTCATCAAGTTGTGGCCCGGCCGGGCACCGGGCGAGACCCAGCCGATCGGCCCCGAGCGATACCTGGAAGCCAAGAAGGGACAACCCGATGTCAAGCGGCTCACCGACGTGAGCGAGCCGACGATCACCGTCTATGCCCCGCCCCGGGACCGGGCGACCGGCACGGCCGTGATCGTCGCCCCCGGCGGGGGGTACAGCATCCTCGCCATCGAACACGAGGGCACGCAGACCTGCGAATGGCTCCGGTCGTTGGGCGTCACGGCGGTGCTGCTCAAGTACCGCGTACCGAAGCGGCCCGGCCAGACCCCCGACAACCTGGCCGCCCGGCAAGACGCCCAGCGGGCCGTCACCCTGCTCCGCCACTCGGCCGCGGAACTCGGCATCGACCCCAAGCGGGTCGGCATGCTCGGCTTCTCCGCCGGCGGTAACCTCGCCGCCGCCACCTGCCTGTCCGGCGAGAAACTCTGCTACGAGCCGGTCGATGACGCCTGCAAGCAGAGCCCGGTTCCGAACTTCGCCCTGCTGGTCTACCCGGCTTATCTGGCGGACAAGGGCGGCGGGCTGAAGCCCGAGTACGTCGTCACCAAGGACTCGCCGCCGATGTTCCTGGTCCACTCCAGCGACGACCCGGTGTCGAGCGAGAACAGCGTCGCCCTGTACCTGGCCCTGACGAGGAACGGGGTGCCGGCCGAACTACACCTCTATGCGAGCGGCGGCCACGGCTACGGCATGCGGAAGATCCCGCACCCGGCGGGCACCTGGCCCGACCGCGCGGCCGACTGGCTGAAGTCACGCGGCCTGCTCACGGCGAAGTGAGGACGCGGCCGCGACCGGACCGACCGGACCGACCCGGCAGTGGAAGCTTTCGCATATGCGCTTCGACGCACTGGCCACCGATTACGACGGGACGCTGGCCCACGACGGCCGGATCGACGCACCCACCGTCGCCGCCCTCGAGCGGTTCCGGTCGGCCGGCCGCAAGCTCCTGCTGGTTACCGGCCGCGTCCTGCCCGAACTCCTGCAGGTCTGCCACCGGCTCGACCTCTTCGATCTGGCCGTGATCGAGAACGGGGCCGTCCTGTACTGGCCGGACGGCCACCGCACGCGGGTCCTGGCCCCGCCCCCGCCCCCGAGCTTTGCCGAGGAACTCCGCCGGCGGGGGGTCGAGCCGCTCGGCACCGGCGAGGTGATCGTCGCCACCTTCCGGCCGCACCTGGAGACGGTCACCGCCGCCGTCCGCGAAACCGGGCTGGCCCTCGAGGTCATCCTCAACAAGGACGCCGTGATGGTGCTGCCACGCGGGGTGGACAAGGCGTTCGGACTGGCCGCTGCCCTGGCGGAGTTGGGCCTGACGGCCGACCGGGTCGTCGCCGTGGGGGACGCCGAGAACGACTTCCCCTTCCTGAAGATGTGCGGCTTTTCGGTGGCGGTCGCCAACGCCCTGCCCGAACTGCAAAGTGCCGTCGACCACGTCACGCGGGGGCACCGCGGGCAGGGGGTCGCGGAACTGATCGACCTGATCCTGTCCGAGACACGGCCGGCCTGAGCCGGGCCGGTCGCATGCGGGCTTCACTTCCCGGTGACCCGACTTCCCT
>Ga0308417_1000562_pt1 | contig 26770 bp, 22 predicted proteins | sample HotsprSampleOS65_FD_203528 | JGI IMG/M metagenome (GOLD analysis project Ga0308417, IMG submission 203528) | Hot spring phototrophic mat microbial communities from Octopus Spring, Yellowstone National Park, Wyoming, United States - 20090730_OS65 ...
CTGCAAAGAAAGCCAAAGCAAAGAAAGTTGAGACGGAGTTACATTTTTCTGATGAGATGAAGAAAGGCATGGCGGAAAGTCTGACAACGGTTGAGAAAGGAAAAGCCACTGCAAAGAAAGCCAAAGCAAAGAAAGTTGAGACGGAGTTACATTTTTCTGATGAGATGAAGAAAGGCATGGCGGAAAGTCTGACAACGGTTGAGAAAGGAAAAGCCACTGCAAAGAAAGCCAAAGCGAAGGAAACCGTAGTAGAGGCATCTTCAAAAACGGTAGTAAAATCAAAGACTGAAAAGCCAACGATAACAAGGCTTTCTAACAAGAGCGGCACGAAGATAACTTCCTCAAAAACAGCGCAAACGAAAACGACAAGCGCAAAAACCACCACCAAAAAAACACAAACAAAACAAGTCGCTAAGAAAGGTGAAACAATAAAACGCATCACCACAGCAAAAGCCACAACATCAAAAACGCCTACAAAGAAAAAGTAAGTGGCTTGTGATTTCGGCATAAAGGGCGTTCTTCATGAACGCTCTTTTTGTTCAGGCTAAACACATCAACAATGGCAAAAACAAAGACGCGCTACATTTGTTCGAATTGTGGCGCAACATACATCAAGTATCAAGGCAAGTGCAACGAGTGTCAAAGTTGGGGAACGCTTGTCGAAGAAATCATCAAAGAAGAGAAAGAGCCGAAAAATCGCAGTAGTGCCACTGTTAGTCGCTTGAACACGGTTGCTGTTCCAAGACGTTTGCGCGAAGTGGATACGCTCAAAGAAGAACGGATTTCAACAGGCATCAAAGAATTTGACCATGTGCTTGGCGGCGGCTTAATGGCATCAAGCGTGGTGCTGATTGGCGGCGAACCAGGCATTGGCAAATCAACCTTGATGCTTCAAATTGTTCCGAATCTTTCCGATAAAAAAATCCTCTATGTTTCAGCCGAAGAATCTATCCATCAAATTCGCAACCGTGCGGAACGAATGGGTATCGATTCCGAAAACTTCTTTCTGCTTTCCGAAACTGAACTGGAAACGATTTTAGACACACTTGCCGTGCAAAAGCCTGACATTCTTATCATCGATTCAATTCAAACGATTTTTTCCAGTCAGTTGGAAAGTTCGTCAGGAAGTGTCTCGCAAGTGCGCGAATGCACAGCAAGACTGATGCAATTTTCTAAGCGCGAAGGCATTACCACATTTATCATTGGACACATCACCAAAGAAGGTGCGATTGCAGGACCGAAGGTATTGGAGCATATTGTTGATACGGTCTTGCAATTTGAAGGCGATTCACATTATCGTTATCGTGTGTTGCGTGCGTTGAAAAATCGGTTTGGCTCAACGAATGAACTTGGCGTGTTTGAAATGAGCGATAAAGGGCTGATAGAAATTTCAAATCCGTCAGAGATTTTTTTATCGGAGCGAAGTTATGGTGTGTCGGGCGCGTGCGTTGCCGCTACGATTGAAGGCTCGCGTGCATTGCTTGTGGAAATTCAAGCATTAGTGTCTAAAACGAATTACTCTGCGCCACAGCGCGTTTCAAGCGGTTTCGACCAACGTCGGCTCGCGCTTTTGCTTGCAGTCTTGGAGAAACGACTCGGCTTGCCGATGTGGTCGCACGACGTCTTTCTCAACATTGCAGGCGGATTGCGATTAGATGAACCCGCTATTGATTTAGCCGTTGCAGTTGCGATTGTATCCAGTTTGCGCGATATTCCCGCCGATTCAAGCACATGTGCTATCGGCGAAATTGGGTTGTCAGGCGAACTGCGTTCAGTCGCACACTTGGAACGCAGAATTGTAGAAGCCAAAAAATTGGGCTTCGAAAAAGTCGTTGTCCCAAAGCAAAGCAAAGATGCCGTTCAATCCATCACTAAAAAACACGAAATAGAACTTCGATTCTGCTCAAAGTTGCACGATGCACTGAACGCTTTTTTAGCCTAATCAATAACTCCAAACTGAATAATGTTATGAACAAAACTGCTATTGTTATCCGAAAAGAATACTTGGAGCGTGTCAAAAGCAAAGGCTTCATCATTTCAACTATTCTCATTCCTGTTTTGATGTCAAGCTTCATCGTGATTCCGATTTTAATCACATTTCTTTCGCGCGATTCCAAAACTGTTATTGCTATTCACGATGCAACAGGCAAGTATCAATCAGCGATTGAATCGGCACTTGAAAAACAAGAGACATTTTCAATACTTTGGGTAGATTGGCAGAAAGAATCGGAACGCGAAGCCACACTCAAAGGCATTGAGACAGGCAAAATCACAGGATACCTCTTGCTCAAGGAAGTTGATGGAAAATTAGAAGCCGTTTATACCGCAAAGAACATTGTCGATTTCGGCATCAATCGGAAAATTGAAAACACCATTCAAAAAGCCGTAAGCCGTCTTTTCTTGAAAAATAAAGGCTTCACGGACGATGACATCGCCACGCTTGAAAAACCGATTGAGTTGAAGACACAAAAAATTTCAGGCAGTTCGCAAGGCGATAAGGGCGCGCTCTCGGAATTTCTCCTTGCCTACGTAATGGTGATGCTGATTTATGGCACACTGCTTTCTTACGGCATTGCAGTAATGAGTTCGGTTATGGAAGAAAAATCCAGCAAGGTCATGGAAGTTTTGATTGCGTCGGTGAAGCCGTTTGAACTGATGGTGGGCAAGTTGGTAGGCATTGGGCTTGTGGCGTTCACGCAGTATCTCATTTGGGCAGTGGTTGCGTTTGCGCTTTCTGCGGTGTCGCTTCAATACAATCCAAAGTTTCAAATTGACCTTTCGCCAATCCTACTGATGTATTTCGTGCTGTATTTTATGTTGGGCTATTTGATTTATGCGACGCTATATGCGGCGGTTGGTTCAGCGTTTGAAAATCCGGAAGATGCACAATCGCTTACTGCGCCAATAACCTTTCTCGTTATTGTTCCAATTGTTGCAATGAGCTACGTGATTTCAAAGCCAGATTCCGTTGCATCGGTCATCTTATCGCTAATTCCATTTTTCTCGCCGATATTGATGATGGGGCGATTGGCGGTAACTGATGTGCCGTTTTGGCAAGTGTTGCTCTCGATTGCGTTGATGATTGGCACTTTTTACGGAGTGATGTTTGTATCGGCGAAAATTTATCGAATTGGTGTGTTGATGTATGGCAAGAAGCCAACGCTTGCCGAAATTCTCAAATGGGTCAGATATGCGTAAAGCGTTTGGCAACGAGGGCAAGCGGTGGTGCCGCATTGAAGCAGTGAGTTACAGTGATGGATTGACTTGTGTGGCAAGGTTTTTCAATCGGTCTTCTTCGCGGCGGTCTTCCTGTCGGCGTTCAGTGTGTCGGCGTTCTTCGGCGGGCATTTTTTCGCGTGCGCGTTTTTCGTAGGCATCAATAATATCGCGCACCAAACGATGGCGCACGACATCAGATTTATCAAGATAAACAAAAGAGATTCCCGGAATATCTGCTAAAAGTTTTGGGGCTTCGGCTAAACCTGAGTCAGATTTTCTTGGCAAATCAATTTGGGTGGTATCGCCGGTGATGATGGCTTTGGAATGTGTGCCAAGTCGCGTCAGGCACATTTTCATTTGCATGCTTGTTGCATTTTGTGCTTCATCAAGGATGATGAACGCATTGTTGAGTGTGCGACCGCGCATATAAGCAAGTGGCACAACTTCAATGACTTTTTTCTCCATATACTCTTTGAGTTTATCGGGCGTGAGCATGTCGCAAAGTGCGTCGTAGAGCGGGCGCAAGTAGGGGTCAATTTTCTGCTGTAAATCGCCGGGCAAGAAGCCTAAACTTTCGCCAGCTTCAACAGCGGGGCGAGCAAGCACCAAGCGTTGAACTTGTTTGGCTTTGAGTGCGGCAACTGCAATCGCAACCGCCGTGTAAGTCTTACCAGTGCCAGCGGGACCAATCGCAAATACCACATCATTGCGTCTCGATTCATACACCATGCGTTTTTGACCGGGCGTTTTGGCGCGCACCGCATCAGTTTTAGTTACAACAATTACATCGTCTTCGCCTTCAATCAACTCTTTACCTTCCTTTGCCTGCGTTGAGCGTGCCTCGCCAATCGTTGATAGACGAATGACTGCTTCAACATCACGCACATGTAACTCACCATTGCGATTAAGAAGTGCAAGCAGTTCAATAAAGATTTTCTCAACACGCTTGACATCATCTTCTTCGCCGCGCAAAGTCACATCATTGCCACGAGCAATAATGCTGACCTCGCTGAACTCCGATTCAATGCGTTTGAGATAAACATCTTGCGCCCCGAAAATCAGCATCGGTTCGGCACCTTTGAGCGAAAACTTTCTTTCGTGTTCCAAGTTGCTTGTAAGTTAAGTTGTTGGTGACAAAAGAATTTCAGACGAATGAACTTCGCCGCGAAGTGCAACCGCTTCAAGCCCTGAAAGATTGCAAACAAATGCGCGACGCGCGCCACGCATTAAACTTTCTTGCGCAAATTTCTCTCGGATTTCTTTCTCAAGATGTGAGTTTTCATCAATAAAGAAAACCATATCGGCGCACATCTCGGAGGCAAGTCGCGACACAATCGCGTCGGCAGGAATGAAACTCAATAACCCCTCTTTTGTTCTCGTTACAGGCGCAAGAATCGGAACAGCACTTTGAGCCAACTGCTTTTCTAAAACTTCTTTTTTAACAGCAACAATTCGCCCTATTGATTCATTCGGAAACTGTTCGGTTTGAATCAAGCCCAAATGGTGGGCGTTCATTTGCAAGGCAGGAATAAGGTCTTCAGAAAGTTTCGAAGTGAAAATTTTTCCAAGTCGAACAAGAAAATCAGCGTAGCGTTCAAGGTCGGCTTGTGAAGGCATTGCGGGAAAGGGCTGTTTCATCTCTCGTTCATACTGAAAGCGTGCATCATGAATGACGACAAGGCGAAAACGCATTGCCAACTTTTTAATGTCGGCTTTCAAACGATTGAAAGAAAGTGCATCATCTAAATCTTTTCCAACAACCGATAAGACAAGCGTTTGCATCAAAAGAAAGTTAAGTCGTTACAGCACGAAGTTCTTCTACAATCTGCAATTCTTGTGGCTCTTTGAGCAAATGCGATTGAACATAATCAAACACGCTTTCTTCAAGCGAGCGAAAGTGAATCGGACAGCCTACGGAAGCCAGTTTTGTCATATCGGCTTCTGTGAAGTATTGATACTTCCCGCGAAGATGTTCAGGCATTGGAATATACTCAATGTTTACAGGCTTCTGCATCGCATTGAAAGTGGCGGTAACTAAATCTTTGAAGGTTCGTGCTTTGCCGGTGCCGAGATTAAAAATACCATTGATATGATTGTTTTGCAGTAACCAATACATCACCTCCACGCAGTCTTTGACATATACAAAGTCGCGCAGTTGTTCGCCATCATTGAATCCTACTTTGTGCGATTTGAACAGCCTGACCTTGCCATCGGCTAAAATTTGATTGAAGGCTTTGTAGACAACACTTGCCATATCGCCTTTGTGGTATTCATTTGGACCGAAAACATTAAAAAATTTCAGCCCAACAATTTTATCGAGCAAGCGATGTTGATACGCCCAAAGGTCAAAGACGTGTTTGGAGTAGCCGTAGGCGTTGAGCGGGCGGAGTTGGTAGAGCGTTTCGTGGTCATCTTTGTAGCCGTGTGAACCGTCGCCGTAGGTGGCGGCACTGGAAGCATAAATGAATCGAATACTGCGCCGCACGGCATATGTCGCAAGGTCTTTTGTGTAGGCATAGTTGTTATCCATTAACCCTTCGACATCGCGTTCTGTCGTTGAACTGTTTGCGCCAAGATGAATGATAGCCTCAAAGCGTGGAAAGGCGTCGCTCAATAATTTTTCAAGGAAGAGGGTTTTGTGAATATAGTCGGCATAGCGAAGCCCAACGAGATTTTTCCATTTTTCCGTTGTGCCGAGTTCATCGACAATCAAGACATTCGTGATACCTGCTTGATTGAGTTTCCAGAGCATTGCGCTTCCGATGAAACCTGCGCCGCCGGTGATAGCAATCATTTCACAGTGATGAAGGTTTAATGATGAAAATGAGGAGCGGAAAGTGCGAATCCGCTCCTTGCATCGGCATTAGTATTTGCGTTCTTTTGGAATGAATTTGTCGCGGTGTTCCCAATCGCGTTCAGCCAGTGCCATGTTGACAGGCTTGTATTTGATTTCGGTGTGTCCGCCTTCATCAACAAGGCAAAGTGTGTGCTTCATGAAATTGACGTCATCGCGTTTTGGATAATCTTCGTGTGCGTGTGCGCCGCGCGATTCCTTGCGATGATACGCACCTTCAATAATCGTTTGCGAATAATCAATCATAAATTCGAGTTCAATCGCATCGAGCAAATCGGTGTTGAACTCTTTGCCTTTGTCTTGGACAACTGCATTCTTGGCACGCTCGCGAAGCACTTTAATCTCTCGGCATGCACTTGAAAGCAGTTCTTCGGTGCGAAACACGGAGACTTTATCCATCATCATTTGTTGCAAATCTTCACGAATTTTTCCGACGGGTTCGCCTTTGGTGCGAGAAAGAATGGCGTTAATTTTTTCGCGCACTTTTTTATCAGCATCTTTTTGAACGGGCATTTTGCCTTTGGTATCGCGGACAAACTGAACGATGTCTTTGCCTGCACGGCGTCCGAAAACAATCAAGTCGAGCAGAGAGTTTGTGCCGAGACGATTGGCACCGTGAACCGACACGCATGCACATTCGCCTGCTGCCCAGAATCCAACTTTGACCGTGTTTTTTTCATCAACAACGACGCGCCCATCAACATTCGTTGGAATACCGCCCATTGCGTAGTGGCAAGTCGGCTGAACAGGAATCGGATTTTTTGATGGGTCAACGCCAAGATAAATTTTCGCAAAGGTTGAGATTTCAGGCAGTTTTGTTTCGATTTGTTTGAGCGAGAGGTGCGTGAGGTCAAGGTTGATGTAGTCTTTATTTTTGCCGACGCCTCGACCTTCGCGTATTTCTTGATACATACAGCGAGAAATCATGTCGCGTGGGGCAAGGTCTTTAACGGTGGGTGCGTAGCGTTCCATGAAACGTTCGCCTGCGGCATTGCGTAACACGCCACCTTCGCCGCGTGCGCCTTCGGTTACAAGAATTCCCAAACGATATAAGCCTGTGGGGTGAAACTGCACGAACTCCATGTCTTCAAGCGGAATGCCGTGTCGCATCGCAATCGCAAGTCCATCGCCCGTGTTGGCGTGTGCGTTGGAAGTAGTTTTGTAGGCGCGTCCGAATCCGCCAGTAGCAAACATGACGGCTTTAGAATTGAAAACGTTAATCTCGCCTGTTCGAATGTTGTAGGTGACTACGCCGCAAATGACTCCATCGGTTTCACAAAGGTCTAAGACTTGATACTCGTTGTAGAATCGGACTTTGCGCTTGATGCATTGTTCATAGAGCGTGTGAAGGCATACGTGTCCGGTTCGGTCGGCGGCGTAGCATGCGCGGCGAACAGGGGCTTCGCCAAAGTTGCGGGTGTGTCCGCCAAACGGGCGTTGTGCGATTTTGCCGTCTTTTGTGCGTGAGAACGGCACGCCGAAATGCTCCATTTCAATAATGGCGCGGGGCGCATCATTGCACATAATCTCAATCGCATCTTGGTCGCCCAAGTAATCTGCGCCTTTCACGGTATCAAAAGCGTGCCAGATAGGATAATCTTCTTCTTCATTTCCCAACGCCGCACAAATTCCGCCCTGTGCCGCGCCACTATGCGAGCGAAGCGGGTGCAACTTAGAAATCACCGCCACATCACAATACTCGGCGGCTTCAACAGCGGCGCGTAACCCTGCTAACCCTGCGCCGACAATAACAACATCATGATTGATTACAGACATACTACTTACTACAACAATTTAAGGTTTGAAATCTTTTTGAAAATCAGTGTGCGTTCATTCAACAATGCTCAGTCGTTGCAAAATATCAGCAACACAACTTCGGTTAAGGCAAAAGTTCAGTCAAACTGAAATTCGGCGGATTGTAAGGTCCAGCCGTCAAAACCGTTTGTGTGCCTATCACGAAAAGCGTAATTGCTAATACCCAACAAACTGCTACTAAGGTCAGTTTAACCCCTTTGTTTTTGGCATAGTCATCAATGATGTTCAGCATACCGTTGAAGCCGTGATACAATCCGAAAATCAGAAACAGCATATCAAACACTTTCCAGAGCGGATTGGAAAGGCGTTTCGTTACTTTTTCGTAAGTGATGATGTGTTCGCCGAACTTCGGGTCAGAAATCAGTCCTTGCTCAACAGCTTTTTTGTATTCAGGATTTTTTGCGGCGTAGGCTTCGCGAATTTCCAAATACTCGGTCTCGTTGGCAAGGTAATCGGTTGGCATGTGTTGAACCCAAAAGTGACCAATGAGCGTTGCAAGCAACACAATTCCTGAAATGCGTTGCATAAACCATCCAAACGCTCCACTTTTCTTTGCACTTCTATCTGACATGTTGAACTCCTCTGGATTGAATTACTTAATAAACGGGGTGATGAAATACGGCGCGAGAATTGGATAGCCACCAAGCAAGATAATCAACGCCGAGAGCGCAAGCGTCGCATAAAACATCTTCTTTTGCTTCGGCGACCAGCCCAAGAAATCGACCATCACAATTCTAAACCCATTGATAGAGTGATAAGTAACAATCGCAAGCAAGGCGAACTCGCCAATTTTGAAAAGCGGACTGCGGTAGGTTGACATCAAGGCATCGAATTGCACAGGGTCGTAAAGTGCGCGAAGCCCAAACACATGAATCGTCAGGTAAATCACCATACCGATACCGCTGGCACGATGCAGAATCCACGCCCACATGCCAGTGCGCCAGTTGTAAGAAAGAATCCGTTGAATGGCATTTTGAAAATTAGCGGTATACGGGAGTTTAGGAGCGGCTTTGGGATTTTCAATCGAAGGCATACTACTTACTTCCTTTCTTGAATCAGTTAAAGTTGAAGTGAAGATAACATTTGAGTGAAATACGTGAAAAAACTTGTGCAACTCGTGCTTTCTCGTTAATCTTGGACTTCATTTTTCTATGGTTCAATGAAAAAAACACTGGCTCTACTTTTTGGCGGGCGGAGCGGCGAACATGAAATCTCAATCATTTCTGCGCGTTCCGTCGCTGATGCTGTCAATCGCAACCAATTCAACCTGCTTCCTATCTACATCACCCGCGAAGGCAAATGGCTCAATAAATCGGCTTCGGCGTCGGTATTGAGTCAAAACTATGAAGCCTTGATTAAAAATTCAGAAGCACTCAAAAAAGAAAAATTGCGCGTCTCAAAACTCAAAGGCGAATTTAAGTTTGATTTTTCAAAAATCGATGTTGTTTTTCCTGTCTTGCACGGCACATTCGGAGAAGATGGCACAGTGCAAGGCTTGCTTGAAATGATGAACGTGCCTTACGTCGGAAATGGTGTCTTGGCTTCCGCACTCACCATGGATAAAGCAATGGCAAAAGCAACATTCAAAGAGGCAGGGTTAAGTGTTGTGAGTTATGTTGTTGGATTTCGTCATGAGTTGGAATCAAACATGGCGTCAGTTGTCAAACGATGCGAAAAAGCCTTGTCGTATCCGATGTTTGTCAAACCTGCCAACTTGGGCTCATCGGTCGGAATTTCAAAAGCCAAAAATCGCAAGCAACTTGAAGAAGCACTTACACTCGCCGCACTTTACGATGGAAAAATTTTAATTGAACAAGGATTGAATGTGAGGGAGTTGGAAGTTGCTGTCTTGGGCAATCATGATTTGCAAGTTTCAGTTGTTGGTGAGATTGTGCCGTGCAATGAGTTTTACGACTATGAAGCCAAATACATCAAAAGCGATTCAAAACTGTTCATACCTGCGCCGTTGCCAAAACGATTGGCAGAACAAGTGCGAAAGCAAGCAGAAAGAGCCTTCAAAGCGGCAGGGTGTGAAGGCATGGCACGTGTCGATTTCTTCTTGGAAAAAGAGACAAATCAAATTTTCATCAACGAAATCAATACGATTCCTGGCTTTACTTCAATCAGCATGTATCCGAAAATGTTTTTAGCGGCGGGCGTGTCGTATCCTGAACTCGTTTCGCGACTTATCGAACTTGCCTTTGAACGCTTCAAAGAGAGAAGTCGAAATCGAGTGGTGTGATTCTTAAACAATGTGGGCAGGTGTCAACCCTGCCCAATGCACTTATGCTAATGCAAATTGATTAGAGCCGAAGCGTTCATGCGCCGCTTTCAAAAGCATTTCACGGTGATTTGGGTGAGCGATAGAGGCTAAGAGTTCGGCGCGTTGTCGCAAACTTTTTCCGTAGAGATTCACGACGCCATATTCGGTAACGATGTAATGCACGTGAGCGCGCGTAGTTACGACGCCTGCACCAGGCTTTAAGAGTGGCACAATGCGCGATTCGCCTCTTGATGTTACAGACGGCAACGCAAAGATGGCTTTTCCGCCTTCTGACAGTGAAGCCCCGCGCACAAAATCCATTTGTCCGCCCACACCTGAATACATTTTCGTTCCGATAGAGTCGGCGCAGATTTGTCCTGTCATATCGATTTCAACAGCACTATTGATGGCTGTGACTTTCGGATTGCGGCGAATGACCGCAGTATCATTAACATATTGAACATCAATCATAGCGATTTCGGGATTGTCATCGATGAAATCGTAGAGTTTGCGGGTGCCCATTGCGAAAGTTGCTACGATTTTATGCGGGTGAACGCGCTTTTCTTCGCCTGTAATGACACCGCTCTCGACCAAAGGAATCACGCCGTCGGAGAACATTTCCGTGTGAATGCCTAATCGCTTGTGCTGACCGAGCGAGGCAAGCACGGCGTTTGGAATTGTGCCAATCCCTATTTGAAGCGTTGCGCCGTCGTCAATGATGCCGGCCACATGTTTTCCAATCGCAATCGCAATCTCGTCTAACGGTTCGGGGGCGACTTCAAAAATTGGCATATTGACTTCAACGCCGTAGTGGATTTGGCGATGATGAATCAAACTTCCGCCGTGCGAGCGCGGCATTTGCGGGTTGATTTGAGCAATGACCAATTTTGCTGTCTCAACAGCGGCAAGCGAGCAATCGACCGAAACGCCAAGCGTGCAATAACCATGCTTATCAGGCGGCGAGACTTGCACGAGCGCAACATCGAGCGGCAAAATTCCGCGTCGGAACAAGAGCGGCGTTTCCGATAAAAAAATCGGAATGTAATCGGCTCGCCCTTCTTGCACGGCTTTGCGAACGTTTGCGCCAATGAAGAGAGAACTATCTCGGAACTTCCCATAAAATTCAGGGGCAACTTGCGGCGCGCGTCCTTCGGTGTGCAAATGAATAAACTCAATATCATCAAGTTCATCGGCGCGTTGAGCAAGGGCTTCGAGCAAGACGGTCGGCGTGGCGGCGGCAGTATGAACAAAAATGCGACTGTGAGATTGAATTGCCTTTACAGCAACTTCGGCAGAAACGACTTTCATAGAGTACTCCTTTCAAAAATGTTATGAACAACAAATGTTATGAACAAATAGGATTGCGAAACAAGATACAACAATTCAGAATGTTTCTGGGAAGAGGTGTGATAGGTTAAATCTCGCCTGCATTTTGCTGTTCAATCCAGCCTTTTGTGCCATCAGGCAATTTCACTTCCAACCAATCGCGCTCCTTGCGAGAAATTTCAACTTTCAACCCTTCGTGAATGACGGAAATCGTTGTGCTTTGTTCGCGCGGTTCGCTTTTAAGATTAACAACCGAATTTAAGACAACCGCATGGCGAGAGGTTGCGTGGCGCGACGATTTCAGCACAAAGAGTGTCAGCGAAAGCGCAAACAAGACAAGAAAAGTGTATTTGAAAATTTGTCCAACAAGAGAACTAAACGAAAACAAATCACGCAGTTGCAAAATCATCACTGCCGCAGTGCCGTAAAGAAAAAGCAGAACGAGAAAGCCCAGCGCGCCAAGCGAGAAAAAATCCAACACATTTTCTAACAAGGCTTCTAAAAAAAACTTTGGCAGTTCAGGAATTTTGTCTTTGGTGCGTGCTTGCGCCAGTTCAAGATTAACCTTCAAATCCTCATCATCTTCCATGAATCGTTTGGCTTTTTCATAGTAAAGAATTGCCTTTCCGATTTGACCCAGTTTGAAGTAAGTGTTGCCAAGATTGAAATACAGTTCGCCGCTTTGATAGCCCATCGAGTCTAACGAAGCATAAAGCGCAAGGGCTTCGCGATACTTGCCTGATGTGTAAAGCGTATTGGCTTGATTGAACGAGCCGACCGCATCAAAGCCTTGCGCAAAGAGGGAAACTTGACTCACCGGCGTTGCAAGAAGTGAAAAAAGAGCAAAGAGCAAGGCGCGATTGAGCATGTGCGATTAACGTGTTTTTGAAAGTTCAGAGATGATTTGCGAGGCATCATCGTAAAGTGAAGTCAAGTCGTCTTGTGTTTCTTTGGCAGGCGCATAGCGATAAAATTCGGACTTCTCCAAAATGTGCATGAGTTTATCAATCAGTTCGGGTTTGACTTGCTTTGAAAGGAGCAAGGCTTTGAGTTCATCTTTGCGAAGCGCATGGTCATCAGTGTTGTAGCGATTGCCGATGAACTTGATGAGTGCGTTCTCGAGTTCGGAAAAAAAGGCTTGTTGGTCGTTTTGTGCGAGCAGTTCTTTGGCGCGTTTAAGCCGTTTCTTCGCTTCGGGTGAGGCTTTCACGCTACGCGCAAAGGCGACATCGGCTTTCATTTGTGCTTCACGCTTTTGCAAGACCAAGAAAAACGCAACTGCACCAACAGGCAAGAGCATCAAGAGATAAAACCACCACGCACGGTAGAGTGGCGAACTGCTTCCCAAACGAAGCGAACTTGTGCTGGTTTTGATGTAACGAAAATCGGCGGCGAATTTTTTGATGTCGCGCTTTTCCGATGAACTGCTCACACTTGCGATTGCCGCTTTCGGGTCAGGCTGAACATTAAGTTCAAAGCGTGGCGACGCAAGCGTGATATACTGTTTCTTTTGAGGATTGTAATAGGAAAATTCGACCGTGCCTAAATCGAACTTGCCCGATGCACGCGGAATGATGGTAATCTCCGATGTTTTGTATCCTGTAACCGTGCCTGTTTTATTGACCTTGACATCAACTTTCGGCTCATATTTTTCAAACTCTGATGGCAAATCGGGGTTAATCGTGGGAAGCAAATTGATATTGCCTTCGCCTTCGACCGTGAATTTGAGCGTAATGGCTTCGCCGACTTTCACATCGGATTTATCAATGCTTGCAGTGAATTTGTAATCGCCGACTGCGCCACTGAAACTGCTGGGTTTTGGTTCAGGCAGTTCTGAAACGTCAAACCTGACAGTGGGTGCAGTTACGCTAAGTTTTTGCATTCGTCCGGGCGAAGCGAAGAAATCATCAAATAAAAATCCGCGCTGCCGTCTCACATCGGAAAGGAGTGCTTCGCAAGTGCCTTTGTAGCCTGCGATTTCCAACTTGCCTGCGCGTGTCGGAAACACTTGGATTTTGTTAATCACCGCCACGTGATACATTGAGCCGTTGTATCGCTCCGTTACTTGTGGAAGTTTAGAAACATCGAATCGTTCAACCCAAAAGCCTTCGGGCTTGATGTCTTCTTCGCTGGTGTATTGGCGGACGTTGAGTTTGTAATAAAGTTTGTAAGTGATAGTTGCGCCTTCGCCAACAACGAGTTTGGTTTTATCGACAACAGGGCGAATGAAAATTTCACTGCCGCCTGAAATCGTGCCACCGTTGGGAGATTGACCTTGTGCCAAGCCGCTTTTGCTAACGCTGATGCTCACACTGTTTGTGGTCAGCACTTGACCGCCGATTTTGACCGTTGCAGGCGGAATGGTGATGTTCCCTTCTTTCTTTGGAATTGCAATAAACGTCAGCGATTTCGTTTGCGACATTTGCCCATTGACAATGCTCATGCTCTGCGATGTGGAAATGCTATTGCGCTGAATCTCAATCGCGTCGCTTGTAGGCGGAATCACATCGCCTCCCATGCCACCTTGAATTTCAACCGTGTAATAAATCGGACTGCCAAGCACAGCGTTGGTTTCATTAACGAAGGCACGAACCGTAACGCCTTGTGCAATAAGCACTCGAGCAGAAATGAAGGCAAAGAGAAATGTGACAATCAATTTCAGCATAGTGCGAAATGTGTTAGGTTTTGACTAATTGCGAAGCGCGTTCAGCGGCTTTAACAACGGCTTTAATGAGCGTGACTCGAAGCCGCCCATCTTCCAACTCCAACAAGCCATCAATCGTGCAACCAGCTGGTGTAGTTACGCTATCTTTCAAGAGCGCAGGGTGCTGTTTCGTTTCTAACACCAACTTCGCCGAACCCAGCATGGTTTGCGCCGCAAGAAGCGTCGAAATATCGCGCGGAATCCCAAGTTTAACCCCAGCTTCAGCAAGCGATTCAATCACTACATAAATGTATGCAGGACCCGATGCTGAAAGTGCCGTAACACCATCAAAGAGCGATTCATCGAGATTGACAACAAGTCCAACCGAAGCAAAAATTTCTTCTGCCAACGCCAAATGCTCTTTCGTGGCGAAGCGTCCGCCGCAAATCGCCGTCATGCCTGCGTTGATGAGCGAAGGCGTGTTCGGCATTGCACGAATCACAGGAATTTCCACTTCGAGACAATCTTCAATGTATGATGTGGAAATAGAGGCGGCAACACTGATAACGACTTGTGTCGGCTTCAACACGGTACGAATTTCTTTGCACACTTTGGCAATATTCTGCGGCTTGACCGCAAGAACAACGACATCGGATTTCATCACCACATCTTTATTTGAGGCAAAGGCTTCAATGCCGACTTTCGTGCGGATTCGCTCAAGCGAACTTTCGCGCTTTGCACTACCGAAAATATCTGCCGCCGTGAGCGTGCCGTTTTTCATCAAGCCCAACGCAATCGCTTCGCCGAGTTTCCCAACACCAATTATGCCAAGTTTTTTTCCTGATAACATTCAAAAGAAGTTAAATGGGTTTGTTAAATGATAACGGTTTTTTGTTGGGCTACCAATCTTTCTCGTATTTGGTTTGGTTTGCTTTCTTCATCAAATACTTTTTGAGCATTTGTTTTTCATCTTGCTTTAAGGCATCGAGCAATTTTTCTGCATCGGCTTTGCTGATTTGAGCATCGCCTTGTTTGCCTTGCTCTTCGTTTTGCTTTTGGTCTTTGGGTTTATTTTGATTGTCTTGATTGTTTTGGTTTTGTTGATTCTGCTTCTGCTCATTGTCTTGTTTGTTCTGGTTGTTCTTTTGGTCTTGATTGCTTTTCTCGTCTTGCTTATTGCGATTGTTTTGGTTTTTGTTGTTGTCTTTGTCTTGTTGGTTGTTTTGGTTGTTGCCTTGCTTTTGTTCTTCTTCTTGTTTCAAGAGGGCTTTTGCGAATTCGAGATTTTGTTTGGCTTGCAAATCGTTGGGATTGAGTTTAAGACTTTCTTTGTAATGCTTAATAGCATCTTTGAGCAAGGATTCTTTTTGTTCGCCTTGTGCGTCTTTGGCGCGAGTGAAGTAGCCGTTACCGATGTTGTAATAGGCGTCGGCACGGAGTATGGGGGTTAAGGTTGCGTTCTCGGCGATTTTGCGGTAATCGCTTTCGGCATCGTCAAACTTTTTCATGCGGTAGAGTGCGTTGCCGCTGTTGAAGATAGCTTCTTTTTTGTTTTCAAATCTTTCTTCTTCGGCGATGATTTTATCGTATCGGCGTTTGGCTTCGTCGTAGTCGCCTGCAAGGTATTTGTTGTTGCCTTCGCGCAACTCGAAATACTGGGCGCGTAAGAGCAGAGGTTGAACGATGAAAAGAGAAATCGCAATAATGATTTTCATAATGATGTTGTGTTAAGCGTTGACCTTACGTCGGTCGCTGATAAGGAGTTCCATCATAAGGAGCGCAAGCGCAATGCCAACGAAAATTTGAAACTTGTGGTCGAAGTCGACAAATTCCAACGAAGAGAGTTCTTCTTTGTCAAGTTTTTGAAGTTCGAGATACAATCGGTCTAAATCTGCGCCGCTGGCATCGATACGAAAGAATTTTCCGCCGGTTTTTTCGGCGATAAGTTGAAGCATGGTGTCATCGAAGGTGGTAGTGATAACGGCGTTATTTTTATCGCGTTTGAAATCCACACGCCGCCCCGTTTCGTCATAGATAGGAATAGGAGTAGACTGCGATGAGCCAACGCCGACTGTGTAGATACGAATTTTGTTTTCAAGTGCGCGTTTGAGGGCGTCATCGAAGTTTTTTTCATGGTCTTCGCCATCGCTAATCAGCACAATGACTTGGTTGCGCGACTGAACTTTTTCAGGCGATTCAGCGACACGTTCACTGGCACGAAAGGCTCTCATGGCTTCGTCGATTGCCGCACCGAAGTTTGTGCCTTGCGCTTCAATCGAGTGTGTGGAGACAACATCAAGAAAGAGTTTGAGCGCGGCTTTATCAAGCGTCATCGGACACTGTAAGAACGAATCGCCTGCAAATACGACCAATCCCACGCGGTCATCGCCCAATCGCTCTACAAACCGAGAGATTTCATACTTCGCCTTGCTCAACCGACTGGGCTTGACATCTTCGGCAAGCATACTGTTGGAAACATCAAGCGCAAAGACAATCTCAATTCCTTTTCGCTTGACTTCTCGCAATCGTGTGCCAATTTGTGGCGCAGTGAGCGCAATGAATAAGCACGACATCGCCACAAACCAAATCACCATTTTCCACACAACTTTCGGGCGCGAAAGCGTCTCTGACAGTTTACGCACCAATTCTATCGAGCCGAACTCTCTCAACGCCTTGAATCGCGCAACAACAAAGTAAATTGCCGTGCCTAACATAGGCACAAGCAATAGCAAATACAGGGCATATTGAGGATTTCCAAGTTTCATCGAATTCTATTTGATTGATGAGGAGGCGAAATATAAAACATCGATGAAAATTGCCCTACGAAGTTGAGAAGCGAGCCTTAAACGGCATTTGAATCAACGCACAAGGCGAGTTTCGGCATAAGCAGTTTGCGTTTAATTAAACAAGCATACACAAGAAGTAAATGTTGAAAGCCATCACTCGAACAGTTTGGGTTTTATCCGTCGTCAGTTTGCTCACCGACGTAGCCAGCGAAATGCTGTATCCGATTATGCCCATTTACTTGAAGAAAATTGGGTTTTCAGTTGTGCTTATCGGAATCCTTGAAGGAATTGCCGAAGCAACCGCAGGATTGAGCAAAGGCTACTTCGGCAAACTTTCAGACACATCGGGCAGACGAGTGCCATTTGTGCAAATCGGCTATGCGTTGAGCGCAATCTCAAAACCCATGATGGCAATCTTCACACTTCCATTGTGGATATTTTTGGCACGAACCATAGACCGTTTTGGAAAGGGCATTCGAACAGGCGCAAGAGACGCACTCCTTTCCGATGAAGCCACACCCGAAACAAAAGGAAAAGTCTTCGGATTTCATCGTTCAATGGACACCTTAGGCGCAGTGATTGGACCGCTATTCGCCTTGCTTTACTTGTCTTTTTATCCACAAGACTATGAGACGCTGTTCTTCATTGCATTTATTCCCGGATTACTTGCGGTTATAACTTCACTCACTCTCAAAGAGAAACAACAAAACGAGCATAAAGCCACAAGCCCAATGCCGTTTTTTGCATTTCTGAATTATTGGAAAGTGAGTCCGCCTGAATACAGAAGGGTAGTCGCAGGGCTTTTAGTTTTCACGCTGTTCAATAGTTCAGATGCGTTTCTTTTGCTCAAAGCAAAGCAAGCCGGGCTTGATGATACAATCGTTATCGGAATCTACATTTTTTACAATCTGATTTACGCGGGCTTTGCATTTCCTATGGGGATTCTTGCGGATAACTTTGGACTGAAAACAATTTTTATCATTGGTCTTGCACTCTTTGCGACGGTGTATGTGGGCATGGCGATAAACACAAATCTATCGCTCTTCTTCGGACTGTTTTTCCTCTATGGAATTTATGCGGCGGCGACCGAAGGAATTTCAAAAGCATGGATTTCAAACCTGACCGACAAAAAAGATACCGCAACCGCAATCGGCACGTTTGCAGGATTGCAGAGCATCTGCACGATGCTTGCAAGCACACTGACAGGACTGATTTGGTTTCAGTTTGGGGCATCAATCGCCTTTTTGACAACAGCAATCGTAACGCTACTCGTGATTGTTTACTTCATAGCTCTTCCGCGACCGATAATGCTTTCAGAGAATCTCACACGGAAGTGATTTTATGTTTTTCGCTTAACTGAAATCGCACACAGAAGACACAGATTGAACGGATTTGGTGCGGATTCCCTTTGCGAACTTCGTGAATTTCTTTGTGTTCTTTGTGGTTTCTCGTTTAACCACAAAGCGCGCAAAGAAGATACCTCACCCTGTTTTGGTGTTGCCAAAACGTCCCTCTTCTATTTGTAGGAGAGGGACATCGCACAGCGACAGGGTGAGGTCAAAAACAAAACGTTTTCCTGCACGCATATCGTTGTTATCTTCTCAACTTTTATTCACTAACGAAGTTCACGATGCGACCAACTCTCGACAAAACCTTTCAATTAGTTTCCGATTACAAGCCAACAGGCGACCAGCCCAAAGCCATCGCCGAACTCACCGAAGGCGTGTTGCGCGGCGATAAGTATCAAACCTTGCTTGGCGTTACAGGTTCAGGCAAAACCTTTACGATTTCCAATGTGATTGCGAATGTCGGAAAGCCAACACTCGTTATTTCACACAACAAAACCCTCGCGGCACAACTTTACGGCGAGTTCAAACAGTTTTTTCCGCACAATGCGGTTGAATACTTCATCAGTTATTATGACTTCTATCAGCCCGAAGCCTACATTCCATCAAGCGATAAATACATCGCCAAAGATTTTCGCATCAACGATGAAATCGACCGATTGCGACTGCGTGCCACATCAGCATTGCTTTCAGGGCGAAGAGATGTCATTATTGTCAGTTCTGTCTCGTGCATTTATGGATTAGGCTCACCCGAAGAGTGGCAGTCGCAAGTGATTCAATTGCAAGTGGGCGAGCGAAAGACACGGCAAAAACTCTTGCACGAACTTGTCCAAATTCATTACACGCGCAACGATGTGGAATTTACGCGCGGCAAATTTCGCGTGCGCGGCGATGTGGTCGATATTCACCCCGCTTACGAAGAATACGGTATTCGCGTCGAGTTCTTCGACAACGAAATCGATAAACTTTCTATCTTCGATGCAAAAACAGGAACAATCATTGAACTCGTTGATTACATCACGCTTTTTCCTGCCAAGCAGTTTGTAACAATGGAAGACAATCTTCATCGAGCGATGCGCGACATTCAAAAAGAATTAGTTTGGCGACTCAATGTGCTTCGCGATGAAGGCAAATTCGTGGAAGCGCAACGCTTGGAAGAACGCACCAAATACGACCTTGAAATGATGCGCGAACTGGGCTACTGCTCCGGCATTGAAAACTACTCGCGCCACCTGTCAGGACGTAAAGAAGGTGAAAGACCTTTCTGCTTGCTCGATTACTTCCCGAAAGATTTTCTTTTAGTCGTTGATGAATCGCACGTCACGATTCCGCAAATTCGCGCGATGTATTCAGGCGACCGTCAGCGCAAAATGGTGCTGGTCGAGCACGGTTTCCGATTGCCATCGGCGTTAGACAATCGCCCGTTGAAGTATGAAGAATTTGAAGCGTTAGTTCCGCAAACAATTTATGTAAGTGCAACGCCATCAGATTTTGAGTTGCGCCAATCGGGCGGCGTGGTTGTTGAACAAATCATTCGCCCAACAGGATTGTTAGACCCTGAAATCTCTGTGCGCCCTGTCAAAAATCAAATTGATGATTTGCTCGAAGAAATTCGAAAACGCGCCAGTGTCGGAGAAAAAGTCTTGGTGCTGACGCTCACCAAGCGAATGTCGGAAGACTTGCAAGATTACTTTGATAAAATCGGTGTTCGCGCACAATACCTACATTCAGAAATCAAACCACTCGAGCGCGTTCAAATTTTGCGCGATTTGCGCATGAACGAATTTGATGTCCTTGTCGGTGTCAACTTACTGCGCGAAGGCATTGACCTGCCCGAAGTCTCGCTCGTTGCCATTCTCGATGCGGATAAAGAAGGCTTCTTGCGCGATAAAAAATCACTTTTCCAAATTTCAGGCAGAGCCGCTCGCAACGAAAACGGACTGGTGATTCTTTATGCCGATAAAATCACCGATTCCATGAAAGCCGTTATTGATGAAACCAACCGCCGTCGCAAACTGCAACGCGAATACAACCAAGCGCATGGCATTACGCCAAAAACTATCAAGAAATCGATTGAGCAAATCAAAACTTCAACCAGCGTTGCCGATTCTGCTCAACGCGCCCAACAACGCCGAATGAACATTCAAAGTGTCAATCCGCAAAACATTCTTAACGAAGTGATGTCAAAAATGACAAGAGAAGAAAAAATCGATATGATTGCACAACTCTATGCCGAAATGAGCGACGCCGCCGAAAAAATGGAATACGAAAAAGCCGCTTACCTGCGCGATGAAATCAAACGCATGGAAGAATCACTTGGAATTACATCATAGCATGAAAACGAAATTACCGAAGTTGCACGTCTTGACGCTGGGGTGTTCGAAGAACACAGTCGACTCCGAACTCTTGCTTGCCCAAGCCAAAGCAAACGATTTTCTCATCGTTGATGATGCAAAGAAAGCCGATATGCTCATCATTAATACGTGTGGATTTATTGAAGAAGCCAAGCAAGAATCTATCAATGCGATTTTAAGCGGCACGAAACTGCGCAAGAAAGGCAAACTCGAAAAACTCCTCGTGATGGGGTGTCTTTCCGAACGATATAAATCAGAACTCGAAAAGGAACTTCCCGAAGTCGATGCCTACTTCGGCACGATTGGACTTGATGCAAGCGTGCTAACAAATATTCTGCGCGAACTTGGTGGCGACTACAAAACTGACCTTCTTGGCGAGCGCGCCCTCTCTACACCGAAACATTTTGCTTACTTGAAAATCTCCGAAGGGTGCGACAATCCTTGCTCCTTCTGTGCCATTCCGCTTATGCGCGGCAGACACAAAAGTAAGCCGATTGAAGACTTGCTTCGCGAAGCCCAATCCTTGCGCCAACGCGGTGTTAAAGAACTTGTGCTGATAGCCCAAGACCTCACCTACTACGGCTTAGACCTTTACGGAAAACGCATGCTTGCCGACCTGCTCAAACGCCTTTCCGATATTGGCTTCGAGTGGATTCGCTTGCTTTATGCCTATCCTGCCAAATTCCCGACCGATATTTTGCATGTGATTCGTGAGCGTGAAAACATCTGCAAGTATCTTGATTTGCCCATTCAGCACTCGAATACAGAAGTGCTAAAATCGATGCGACGCGGCATTACACGAAAAGCCTTGCTCGAACTTATCAATCGCATTCGCAGTGAAGTGCCAAACATTCGGCTTCGCACGACGCTCATTCTTGGCTATCCGAATGAAACCGAAGAAGCGTTCAATGATGTCTTAGAGTTTATTCAAGAAGTGAAGTTCGACCGATTAGGCTGTTTTTCGTATTCGCATGAAGAAAACACTGCCGCCTTCGAACTTGAAGACACAGTGCCACCGATTGAAAAAAAACGCCGCATTGCCGAAGTGATGAAAGTGCAAGAAAAAATTTCGCTCGAAAAAAACCTTGCGTTAATTGGAAAAGAACTGCGTGTGTTGATTGATAGAATTGAAAACGGCGTAGCGATTGGACGCACGGAATTCGATGCGCCCGAAGTCGATAATGAATTCGTGATTCAATCGGCGGAAAAAGGATTTGAAGTGCGCTCACTCAAAGTCGGCGAGTTCTACACGGCGGAAGTTATTGATGCCGAAGCCTACGATGTGTTTGGGATTTTGAAGAAATGAGTCAAGGCTTGCGAGGAATAGGTTGAAATGCTACGTTTGCAAAAAAGTGCGGGTGTAACTCAGCTGGTAGAGTGCAACTTTCCCAAAGTTGATGTCGCGGGTTCGAATCCCGTCGCCCGCTCAACCTTCAAACCAAGCGATTCCTTGTGAATCGCTTTTTTAGTCGAGGCGCGGAAAATAAAACGAGAAGCGCGTGCCTTCGCCGACCTTGCTTTTCACATCAACCCTGCCGTTGTGAGATTTGACTTGCACAGATTAAAACTATTTCATCAAGAGCAGTTTTTGAGTTTCAGAAAATTCACGAGTCCGAACCCGATAAAAATACACTCCCGAAGAAAGTGAAAATTGCAAGGCGTTGAGCGTGTAGGTGTGTGTGCCTGATGCTTGGCGTGTATTAACAAGCGTTGCAATTTTTCTGCCCAACACATCAAAGAGTTCGAGTTGCACATCGCTGGGCGTGGCTAATTGATACGTAATAATTGTTGTTGGATTAAATGGATTCGGATAATTGCCCAAGAGTTTTGAGCGTGTAGGCTTTGTGCCTTGTGGTTTGGGCGCATTGGATTTGATGCCGAAAAAGTAAATCAAGGCTTCATCGAGTAAGCCACGCCACTGTCCCCACGAATGACCTTGTGGCACTTCGCGGTAATAAAGTTGATAGGCTTTGGAACGAAGAATATCGCGCATTTGTCGAGCCTCGTTTTGTCCATCGAAAAATGTTCCGACAGTCATGGAAATGCGTATTGGCTTGCGAGCCGAATCTTGATACATCGTAAGGATTTGCGGGCGATACCAAAACGCAGGCGATTGAATCGCAATCAACCCAAAAGTTTCAGGCGCGGCAATGCCGAAATAGGCGGAATTGATGCCACCAAGCGACGTGCCTAAAATCGCACGCGCACTCGGAAGCGGATTCGTGCGATACAGCGAATCAATGCGTGGCACCAGTTCCTCTTTGACAAACCGTAAATAGTTCGGATTGATAGGCAATTCTTGCATACGGCGATTTTGACTCAAATTGCTTGGATTGCGTGGGTCAAGAAAGACCGCCATCACAGGCGGAATCACGCCATCATAAATCAAATTATCCAACACAATCAGCATACTGCCCATTTGGTCGTTGGCGTATTCGTGTCCGTCGGTTACATACACAACGGGCAAGTTTGAAAGCGAATCGTATCCCGCAGGCGTATAGATGCGATACTGCACCGTGTAGCCAAGATGCACGCTGTTGATGAGTTGATTCGGCGAGAACGCGCCTTGTGGCACATTCGGTCGGCGAATGACTTCGGGCGGAAAAATGTAATTCGGCATACGCAATTCGGAATTTGGTCCGAAGCCGCTCATTTGTTGGAAGGCGTTGCGCGGGTCTAAAATCCAAGTGTTGCCGTTAAGCACGATTTTGTAATCGAGCCGAGCATCGCTTGGAAAGGTTTGCTCTAAAATCCACAGGTCGCTGTTGCCGAGCCGAGAACCATTGGTTTGAATGTTGCCTACACTGCCCCAACTGTTAAAGTCGCCGTTCCAACGCACGCTATTGGCATTGCCACGATAAAGAAAGGCGACACTATCGCCAATCGCAAACGGAATTTTGTTCGCCGATTGCAGTCCGTTGAGAAAGTCGGTCAGCACAAGGTTGCGCGTGTTTGCGTCAGGAATAGCGATAATGCGATTGAGCGAATCGCGAAAGGCAAAGTAAGATGAAAACGATTGCGCCATCGCGCACGGAACAAACAAGAAGAAAATGAGCAGATTGAAAATAATCTTCATCATCGCACGGTGTTTAGACGTGTTGGTTTATTTTTAAGTTTTAACACTGTGATTTACAGTTTTTTATGCGCCTCTCAAAATGGATTGCGCTTTGCGCGTTATGGCTTTCGTTGAGTTCTGGTGTGCGAGCCGCCTCAACTCAAGATTCACTCCGCGTAAGCGCGTTGCTTAAATCAGCGCAATCAGAATTGCAAAAAGGACGACAAGCCCGTGCCGTTGAATTAGCACAAGAAGCGCACCGACTTTCTCCCAATCGATTCGATACGAATTTTCTCTTGGGCGTTTCCTTTTCAGAATCCTTCCAATACAGCGAGGCAGAACCTTTTCTTTTGCGTGCGATTGAACTTGAACCAACCCACGTAGAAGCACACATGAAACTCGCCTCCGTTTCGCTCAAACTCGGCAAACAGCAACAGGCACGCAATGCCCTTGAAACTGCGCTCTCACTGCTCAACCGCATTTTGAAAACGAATCCCGATTCAGCCGAAGTGATTGAAAGCGTTGGATTAGCGTATTTGATATTCGGTGAGTGGGAGGAAGTCGAAGCGGCACTTCAAAAACTTTACGACTTGCGGAGCCCATTAGCGTTTGATTTATCCAAGCGCATTGAAGCCTTGCAAACACAAGCAAAAGCGGAAATTCGGTATCTCAAAGCCGTTCAGCGCGTCCGAAAAAAAGATGCGCAGATTTGTTTCAACATCGCGAATGCCTATCTCTACTTGAAAGATTTTCCAAATGCGATTGAGTGGTTTAGGAAAACGATTGAACTGAAACCCGATTACGCCGCCGCACATCGCAACCTTGCCATGATTTACACGCGAGAAAAAAAATACGATGACGCAATCCCTGCGTTCAAAGAAGCCATCAAGTATACTTCAAGCGATTCGCCTGAAATTGTTGGATTGTTTGCAGGACTTGGCAACGTGTTTCTCAATCTCTCGATGCTTGAAAAAGCCATTGAAGCCTTTGAGACCGCAATTCGCTACGGCGACAATTTGACCACGAAGCCACAGTTGGAAATGGCGTATTCGCACTATGGATTGGGCGTTGCGCTCTTGCAGTTTGAACGCTCGATTGAAACTCGACTTCTCGCCAAGCCGCTCTATCAACGCCTTGATGCAATGGAATCGTACTCGCTGTTTGAAAAGCCGCCAAAACTTCGCCGATACGATGCGATTCTCACGGCATTCAAAAATGCAGTTGCCTTTAAGCCTGATTTTGCTGATGCGTATATGACAATGGGCATTGCTTATTTGGGCATTGGAGACGCACGAAACGCAAGTTATGCATATCGCGAAGTGGTGCGCTTAAAGCCTGATTACGCCGAAGCCTATAACGCACTCGCTATTGCTTACGCCGAACAAGGCTACTTCGACTCTGCCGCACAAACGCTTGAAAGCGCAATTAAACTAAAACCCGATTTCGTTGAAGCGCATACTTCGCTTGGCAGAGTCTATGAGCGGCTCGAGCGTTGGCGCGACGCGCTCCTGTGCTACAAAGCCGTTCTGCAACTTGACGAAAACAATAGCGACGCGCACTTTCATGCAGGAATGATTTATGTGAGGCTGAAAGAAAACTTCCTTGCATCGCAACACTACGTTGCGCTCAAACGTCTGAACCCTACGCTCGCGTCTCGGCTTTACCTTGCGCTTCAAGAGTCGTTGCGGTAGGTGTGTCGGCAATGTTCTGCGAAAGCACAATCACAAAATCGGTGGCTGAAACATCTAACAGCGTTTTTAAGTCGCCCAAGAAAAATCGATTCAAGGCATCAACAACAGCATCAGGGAGATAACGCTTGACAAAGCGATTTTGATACGATTCATATGTGGCGAAAAATGCAGGCTGATAGCCGTTTGAAAACGCCAATGACATAAACGCATATAACTGAATCTCTTTGGCAAAGACGGTCGGAAAAGGACCTTGGTCGGTTTTACTTGCACGGAACGGCGTGCCTGATGCAATCCGATAAAAGAGTTGATGCACGAAGTAGGGAGAGTATTTTGTGACCACGCCTTTCCAAATTTGTGGATTCGGATAGCCAAGAATCATTTTCCCCGATGGCTTCAACCACTTAAAAAATTTCTCAACAACAACTTTTGGATTTTGTAGGTGTTCAAGCACGTTCCAACAAATAATCACATCAAACGATTCTTGCCTGCAGGATTATCGTATTGATGCAGGTCGGCGCAAATGCGTTCAGAAAGACGCTGATTCCGTTCTAATTGATAAGGCGAAATGTCTATGCCTGTAACGAAACAGTCGTTCATAGGAATGTGAGAGGCAGAGCCGCACCCTGCTTCCAAGACTTTCAAGTGGGTTAGTTCCCCTAAAAATTGCCGTAGAGCGACGAGCGCAGTTTGATAGTCGTCGTGATGCTGATAGATGCTTTTAAGTTTTGATGTAATAAGTTCTTTTTGTTCTGCCATGAGCGCGCGATTAAGTGTATAAATTTGGGTTGCAAAGTATTGAAAAATTAAGTTTGGGCGAAATCCCTCATCAAGAGTTCTGCCGCGAATTTGCCTGAAAGCGTAACCATCGGCGTTCCGCCGCCAGGGTGCGCACTGCCGCTTGCTAAGTAAAGCCCTTTCACTTTGCCACGATTGCGTGGACGCAAAAACGCGCTCATTCGATTGTTAGAAGAAATGCCGTAAATCGAACCACGAAACGAATTGAACTTCATCTTCAACTCCACAGGCGTAATGATATGCTCAAATTCAATCTGCCTGTCAAGGCTTGAAAAACCAAGCGAGTTCAGGCGGCGCAGAATCAAATCGCGATATGCGAGTTTATTTTTCTCCCAATCGTAGGCGGGAGAGAGAAACGGTGCGTTAATTAAGACAAACCAATTTTCTTTTCCTTCGGGGGCTTGTCCTGAATCGCTTTTAGAAGAAATCGAGATGTAAATCGTTGGCTCATGAGGCATGACTTTCTGCCTGAAAATTTCGTCAAACTCCTTTTTGTAATCGGAAGTGAAAAAGATGTTGTGATGGGCTAATTGCTCATGCGTTGCGCCGATACCCCAACACAGCACAAACCCTGAACACGAGGCTTCATACTGTTGCTCCACTTTTTTCTCGCCAAGCAAGT
>Ga0308417_1000563_pt1 | contig 26686 bp, 16 predicted proteins | sample HotsprSampleOS65_FD_203528 | JGI IMG/M metagenome (GOLD analysis project Ga0308417, IMG submission 203528) | Hot spring phototrophic mat microbial communities from Octopus Spring, Yellowstone National Park, Wyoming, United States - 20090730_OS65 ...
GTCGGCCAGCCTGGTGATCGTGGCGTTGGGCCGGAACACGACACCCGGACGCACGTTCGCCGACCACGCTTCCAGGTCAGCGGCACAGGCCGCGATTATCCGCTCGTCGATGACACGGGAGCGCTCGTGGAGTTCCCGCACGGCCGAGAGCAGGGTCGCCTGCCGGATGTCGTGCCCGCCGACGACGAAGCTAGCCGGCTCGTCCAGGTCCAGGGCGGCGAGCCGGGGCAGTGCCGTGACCAGACCGACCGAGGACGTCCCGCCGCGGGCCAGTGCCGACAGGCCGAGGGCGGTCGTGCTGGCAACCCCGCCGCACGCACCGATGAACCACAAGCCGATTCGCCTCTGGGCCATGTCGAGAACGTCCACTCCGGGTGAGGGGCCGAGCGGGGCGGGAACTTACGGGAATTGTCCGCCGCAACTCGGCCGGGTCAAGTTCCGTCGCCCCGTCTGTCAGGGGTTCGTGGCCCGGCCGGGTCGTCAGGGACCATCCGGCTACCGTTCGGAGCGTTCGTCACGTCTCTGTTTCGCTCCTCCGCCGGGTCGTTGGCCGTGGGCGCGGCGAGTGCCGACTGGTTCACCGGGTTCGTAACGTTCTGGTTCGCCGGGTTCGTAACGTAGGCTAGGTCGTCGGCTGTTTGTGAAGCGGCCGCCGGTTCGTAGGCTGTTTGCGAAGCAGCAGCCGGGTCGTCGGCCGTGTTCGTGGTCGGTGCTGGGCCGTTCACGCTCCGTGTCAGTTCCTGGGTGATGCGCCAACCCACAACCCCGAGGGCCGGGATGCTCACCTGGATCGTGAAGGGCAGTTCCAGATCGATCTGCACCTTGGCGACCACGGTGCTGACGGCCAGGGCGACCCACGCCAGGGCGAACCAGCAGAGCCAGACGTCGCGTCGAGCGGGGAAGCGTTCCCAGATGACGACCGCCGCGGCGAGGGCGATGGCCCATTCATAGATCAGGGCGTGCGGGGACGCCCACAGGGACAGGAACACGGCGACCGGGTACAGAACGGGTAACGCCCCCGCCGTGCGTCGTTCGAGTCGGTAGGCGACCGCGATACTGACCGCGACCAGGGCGAGTGTCAGGGGCCAGTATACATGCGGCCGCCCGGGAAGGAGCATCTCGAAGAACGCCTTGGGGGTGTGCTTGTTCCACATCCGTTCGCCGCCGAAGCCGACGTTGTCCCGCAGGGTTTCGACGAAGGCCCAGGAGGCGTCCGGGAGTACCAGCCACGACACGGCCGCGAGTGACAGACCGGTGACACAGACGCCGAGCCAACAATCCAGGTGCCGCCGGGGCGAGAACGCCCACCACACGAACAGGCCGATCAGCAGGGGTGGCTTGAACCATAGCAGTCCGGCGAGCAGTCCGGCGGCGAACGGTCGGCCCCGGTCGAGGAGCCGGTACACCGCCGCGAACACGGTCAGGCTCAGGAACGAATTCTGGCCGAAGCTGACCACCGCGAAGACGGGGTAGAACGCGACCGCCCAGCCGAGAACTCGACCGGGTCGTTCCGGGCCGAGCAGGAAGACCGAGGCGACGAGTAAAGCCAGGCCGATGGCCGTCCACACCAGGTAGCTGTGGTAGTAGGACAGTCCGGCGGTCGGCAGGTACAGCAGGGCGTAAAAGGGCGGGTTGCGATAGACCTCCAGTCCCCACCAATCCCAGCCGATGAGTGACTGCTGATAGGCGTGCAGGGTGGTGAGGTCGTACATGGCGGCCGGCCGGCCGTCGTAGATGGCGCGGGCGGCGGAGTAGAAGGCCAGGTGGTCGGCCCCGAGGAGGATCCCTTCGTAGTCCCGGTACCAGCCGCCGAGGGCGAGGTTGCCGAGCCAGACGACCCAGGCCACGCCGCCGATGACGTAACCGAACCACAACCGGCCGCGGAGCCAGTCGGCCGTTGCCGCGTAGGTCATCGCCCCTCCAGCACGTCGCGGACGAGGGCCTCGGGTACGGCCCCGGTCGCTTCGACCTGACCGAGCCGGCGCGGCAGGATGAAGCGGAGTTGGCCCGCCGTCGCCTTCTTGTCCCGCCGCATGACCTCGAGAAGTTCCTCGGTTCTACAGCCGGGCGGCGGAGCGGTCGGCAGCCTGAAGCTGGCCAGCAGACGGTTCTGACGGTCTGTGAATTCCGGCCCGATCATGCCGAGTTTTTCGGCCAGCCGGGCGGCACAGGCCATCCCGGCCGCGACCGCCTCGCCGTGTAGCCAGGCCCCGTAGCCCCCGACCGTCTCGAAGGCGTGGGCGAAGGTGTGCCCGTAGTTGAGGATCGCGCGTAACCCGGTCTCCTCGCGTTCGTCCTGCTCGACCACGTCCGCCTTGAGCCGGCACGACCGGGCGATCACCCGGGCGAGAGGCTCCGGTTGCCGGCTGATCAGGCCGGCCGCGTTCGCCTCCAGAAAAGCGAACAGGTCCGGGTCGAGGATGACGCCGTACTTGACGACCTCCGCCAGGCCACTGCGGTATTCGCGGTCGGGCAAGCTGTCGAGGTTGTCGGTATCGATCCAGACGCCGCTCGGCTGGTGGAACGCCCCGATCAGGTTCTTGCCGCGGGGGTGGTTGATGCCGGTCTTCCCGCCGACCGAGGAGTCGACCATCGCCAGCAGGGAGGTCGGCACCATGAGCAGGGGCAACCCGCGGTTGTAGGTCGCCGCCGCGAAGCCCGCCAGGTCGCCGACCACGCCGCCGCCGACCGCGACCACCGCCGCCCGCCGGTCCGCCGTCAGTTCGTAGAGGGCGTCGTAGAGTCGCGATAACTCGGCTAGCGACTTCGACGCCTCGCCGGGGGGGACGGTCACAATCCCGGTCCGGAACCCGGCGGCCCGCAGGGACTCGGCGGCCAACTCCCCGAGCCGGATGGTGTTCTCGTCGGTCACGACCAGGGCCTGCCGGGAGTGGGGCAAGACGGCGCGGGCGAAGGCACCCAGGCCGGGCCGATCCCCAGCGGTCACCCGGACGTCATAAGACCGCGGGCCGAGATTCACGCGAACGATGTGCATGAGGTGAAATCTATCCGCTGGCACGGTGGCCGTCGCGGGGCTAATCTGGTGAGACAAGCGTCTGCATGTCCCTGTCCCGGCACCGGCATGTCGGAAGTCGGCCCCCAACCCGTCTGGCGGGAGTTCGCCCGTGCCCCGCTCGTGCCGGTCGCCGCGGCCGCGAGCCTGGGCCTGGTGCTGGATCGCTACCTCGGCGTGCCGCTGTCGGCCGGGTTGTTTGTCGCGGCTGGGGGGCTGCTCGCCTTCGTCCTCACCCGGCGACGGAAGACGGCCCCGCTGTGGCTGGCTCTCGCCGGCGTCGGCTTGGCCGCCGTTCACCACCACACCTATCGCCACTCCTTCGCCGCCGACGACATCGGCTTCGTCGCCCCCGAAAACCCGACCCCGGTGCGACTGCGCGGTATTCTGCTCGACGAACCGGCCGTATACCGCCCGACGCCCGACCCGCTCAGCAGCGAACACCGCCCCACGACCACGCTGACCACCCTGGGGGTCACGGCCGTCGAGTCCCCCGACGGTTGGGTGACGGCTTCCGGTCGTGTCCGGCTGACGGTGGAGGGGTTGCTCGACGAATTCCATACCGGTGACGCCGTGCAGTTGACCGGCCGACTGGCCAAGCCGTCCCCCGCCGCCAACCCGGGGGAACGCGACCTCCGCGAGTCGCTGCTGGACCGGCGGATCACCGCGACCGTTCACGTCGCCCGGTCGGCGGCCGCGGTCACCCGCCTCACCGACGGTTGGCGGTCGTCCCTGATGGGCTGGCTGGGGGTGTTGCGAGCACGCTGCTTCGCCACCTTGCGGGCGGCCCTCCCGTCCGAGGACCTTGGCACGGCGGCGGCCCTGCTACTCGGCGACGGCGCGGCCCTCGACCGCACCGAGTGGGACGCCTACATCCGGGCCGGGGTCGTTCACGTCCTGGTCATCTCGGGCTTGCACTTCGGTGTCCTCGCGACGTTCGTCTGGTTCGTCCTCAAGCTGTGCGGGCTTCGCCGTCGGCGGGCCGCGGGGATCGTCGCCGTCCTGATGATCGCCTACGCGCTTCTGACCGGGGCGCGGCCCTCGGCGGTGCGGGCGACCGTCATGGTGTGCGTGGTGTGTGCCGCCGTCGTCGCCCGTCGCCCGGCCATGCCGGCCAACACTTTCGCCCTGGCCTGGCTCGTGGTCGTGGCCGTGAACCCCACCGACCCCTTCACCCCCGGGTGCCAACTCTCGTTCCTCAGTGTCTTCGTACTCGTCTGGGGTGCGGGACGCTGGTTGGCGCCACGACCGCCGACGCCGGCGGAACAACTGATCGAGGAGAGTCGCACGCCGTCCGCTCGGCTCTTCCGGCGGGCAGTCCGGGCCGTCGGTGCGGCTTACGCGGTCAGCCTGATCCTCGGCGTGGCGAACGCGCCCCTTGTACTCGCCTGGCAGAACCTCGTATCGCCGGTCGGGGTTTTACTCACACCGCCGCTCGTGCTACTCACGTCAGTCGTCTTGGTGACCGGGTTCCTCCTGATCCTGGTCACGCCGCTGCTGGGCTTCCTCGCGGCTCCCCTGGGTTGGCTCACGGCGGCGGCACTGGCCGGTTGCCGGTCTCTCGTCCACGCGGCCGAACTTCTCCCCGGCGGCTGGGTGTACACCCCCGTGCCGGCGACCGGCTGGTTCGTCGGCTTTTACCTGCTCGCGGCGGCGACGGTCTTGCTCGCGGCGGTGTGGGCTCAACGGGCGGCACTCTTGCTGGCCGTGTGGGTCTTCTGCGGGGTCGCCCTGTCGCAGGCCCCGCTTGCCCCCGGCGAGACGCGGATCACCTTCCTGTCGGTGGGTCACGGTTGTAGCGTGGTGATCGAGACGTCCGACGGCCGCGTCCTGCTCTACGACGCCGGGACCTCCACAGGCCCTGACGTGGTCCGCCGCAGTATCGCCCCGTTCCTGTGGCAACGGGGTGTCACTCGCATCGACGAGGTGTTCCTTTCGCACGGCGACCTGGACCACTTCAACGGGGTGCCCGAATTATTGAAGCGGTTCCCGGTCGGGCGGGTGACCCTGACGCCGACGTTCGCGCACAAGACGACCCCCGGCGTGGAGGCCGTGCTGGCGGCGCTCGAGCGACACGACGTCCCGCGACGGGTCGCAGTGGCCGGGGAACGACTCGATGCCGGCGGCGTGACCCTGGACGTGCTCCACCCGCCGGCCGAGGGACCGGGACCGGCCGAGAACGAGAACGTGCGGAGCCTCGTGCTTCTGCTCCGCTGCGGCCCATACACCGTGCTTCTCACCGGCGACCTGGAAGGAGAAGGGCAGGCGGTGTTACGAGAGCGGGCCGTTCCGGCGGTCGACGTGATGCTCGCGCCGCACCACGGGGCCAAGGCCGCGAATCTCGCCGGCACACAGTCGCTGGCGGAGTGGGCCCGGCCGCGGTTCGTGGTTTCGAGCCAACGGGCGGGACCGACCGATCACCTGAGGGCGGCTTACGGCCGGGTCGGCGCGACCGTCTGGGACACAGCGACGGCCGGGGCTGTGACGGTGCGGTGTCACGCAGGCGGGGTCACGGCCGAGGCCTACCGCACGGGACAGGTACAGGTCGTCGTCGGGCCGAGACACACGTCACCGTCCGGATGACCCCCGATCGTCGCCGGGCGGGCACCGCCTCACCGGGCGACCCGGATCACTTCCTCGGCGAAACGTTCCATCTCCTCGAGTTGTGGGCTGCACTGGAGCAGCAGCAGGTTCACGCCGGCCGCCTCGAACGCCTTGACACGGTCGATCACCTGGGCCGGGGTACCGATCAGCCCCGAGCGGAGTCCCCGGTTCGACACGGAGTAATCCTCCAGGGACACCCGCTGCTCCAGTTGCGTGCCGGCAAGCCATTGCTGGTAGTTGCGGTAGCCGGCCGCACTCTGCTTGACGTCGGTGATGCGGGCGAGTTCGGCCCTCGCCTCGGCCTCGCGGTTCCGCACGATGCAGTAGGCGGCCAGTCCGTAGGTCATCGGCCCGAGTCCGAAGGCTTCCCGGCGTCGGTTCATGTCGGCGATCTTTTCCGCGATCCGTTCCGGCGGGTCGCCGTGCATGACGTAGGCGTCGCAGGTGCGGGCGATGAGGTTCTTGGCGGCCTCGCTCTCGCCCCCGGCATAGATGGTCGGTCGCGGCCGGGTGAGCGGCTTGGGCTGCAGCACGTTGTCGGTCACCTGGTAGTACCGGCCGGCGAAGCTGAAGTGGTCCTGCTTCCAGACGCCATCGACTATGGCCAGCCACTCGGCGGTACGGGCGTAGCGGTCGTCGTGCTGCTCGAAGTGGACGCCGTACTTGGTCGCCTCGTCCTTCCACCAACTGGAGACGACGTTCAGGGACAGCCGCCCCCCGCCGCCGATGTGGTCGATGTTGGCGGCCTGTTTGGCGAGCAGGGCGGGGTTGTGGAAGGTCGGCCGCACCGCGACCATCAGTTCCAGCCGGGAGGTGACGGCGGTGAGCGCCGCGGCGGTACTCCAGGCGTCGAGCGACGGGGCCGTTTCGCCTTTGATGTCGTTGAGGTTCAACTCGGCGATGAGGGACAACTCGTAGCCGATCTGTTCGCTCCGCTGGGCCAGGCGCTTGGTGTACTCCCAGGTGGCGGTCATGTTCTCGTCGTCCACGTTGCGGAGCCAGCCGCCGAAGACCGGCATCCAGTAACCGTAACGCATGGTTTCCTCGGTGGTGGGAGGCCGACCGCCGGCGGTCGTTGTCTCTGGGCGATCCGGCGAGCGGGCTGGGCTAGCCGGCGGCCCGGGCTTGCAGGTAATCGACTAAGCGGGCGAACGGGTCGAAGCCGACGACGTTCACGGCGTCGGCCACGAAGTTGGAGAGGGCGTTGATGTCGTAGTACCGGACCGTCCCGTCGCGGTCGTCGGTCAGGTACTCGATGCCGCCGACGTCGATACCGGCGGCGCGCACGATCGCCTCGCAGGCCGCGACCACCTGCGGCGGCGGGGTGTAGCCCTCGACCTTCAGGCCGGTTTTCGGGGTGTCGACGGGCAAGCCGTTCGCACCAGTTCGACGCCATCGGCCCGTTGACAGATGTCGGCCGGGCAGAGGTTGAACGATTCTCCGGTCGTGTAGACCTTGATCGCGTAGAGGTATTTGCCGCCGAGTGTCTCGACGCGGGTGATGTGGCCGCCGCGGGCGGGGACGAACTCCTGAACCAGGGCGGTGTGATCGACCCCGAGGTCGAACCGGCCGGAGGCCGCCGCCTCGGCCAGGGCGGCGCGGTTCTCGAACTTGACGATGCCGGCCCCGCTGCCGCCGATGTTCGCCTTGACGACGACGGGGAACCGCAGGCCCTCGGCGGCCTCCACGGCCCGCGAGGGGTGGTTGATGACACGGGCCTTGGGGTAAGCCAAGCCGAGCGAGGCCAGGAGGGTGAGTTGTCGGGCCTTGGACAGTTCGACGGCAAAGGCCCGCGAGCCGTTCACCACCGGAACCCCGAGCCGTTCCAGGTGGGCGAGGTAAGCGAGGGTGAAGAACAAGCCTTGCACGCCGCCCCGCAGATAGGCCGAGGGACTCATGCGGTTGAAGACGAGGGCGTAAGGCGATGTCGCCTCACCGGGGTCGAACAGGTTGGCCCGCGGGTCGAGCCGCACGAACGGGATGCCGCGGCGTTCGAGTTCGGCGAACAGCGGCCGGAACCAATCGGGGTGTTCGTGGTAGATCGCGAGCGGCTTCGGCATGGCGGGCTTCCGTGGTGGGTGAGGACGATTGTACCCGCCGGGGGTCATGCCGTCCGGTGGTCGCCGGCCGCCTCGATCGCCTCGGCGATCCGCTCGAGCGAGTCGTCGGAGGTACACAGTGGCGGCAGGGCGTAGACGACCGACCCGAGCGGGCGGAGTAGCACGCCACGGCGGACGGAGTCGGTCCGGATGCGGGGGCCGATCCCGGCGAGGTACCCGCCGGGTATGTCCAGTTCCACGGCCGCGATCGTGCCGCAGACCCGCACGTCTTTCACGCCGGGGCGGCCCCGCAGCGGCTCCAGCCGGGTACGCCAGAAGCGTTCGATCCGGGCCACCTGGTGCTGCCAATCGGTGCGCTCGAGCAGCCGGGCGTTCGCGACCGCCACGGCACAGGCCAGCGGGTGGGCGGTGAAGCTGTGGCCGTGGAAGAACGTCTTCGTCCGGTCGGGGGTGTGGAAGGCGGCGACGATTTCCGGTCCGGCGAGGGTGACGGCCAGGGGGAGAAGCCCGCCGGTGATCGTCTTCGCCCAGCAGATCAGGTCCGGTGTGATCCCGGCGTGGGTGTGTGCCCAGAGGCGACCCGTGCGGCAGCCGGTCATCACCTCGTCGGCGATGAACAGCACGCCGTGCCGCTGCGTGACCTCGAAGAGTTGCCGCAACACGTCGGGGGAGTGCATCCGCATTCCGCCGGCACCCTGGACCAGCGGCTCGAGGATGACGGCGGCGACCCGGCCGGCGTTCGCCTTCAAGGCGGCGTCGAGACGTTCAGCACTCACGGGAACCTGAATGACGCGGAATAGCAACGGCTCGAAGGTGCCGAAGAAGAGCGGGTCGCGGCCCACGGCCATGGCCCCGAACGTGTCGCCGTGGTAGCCGTCCTGGAAGCCGACGAAGAGGGTGCGACCCGGTTCCCCGTGATGGCACCAGAACTGGTAGGCCATCTTCAGGGCGACCTCGACGGCGGTGCTACCGTTGTCCGAGTAGAAGACGCGGCCGCCGGGCCGGTCGAAGGGGGCGTGCCGCAGCAGGAACTCGGCCAGTTCCACGGCAGGCGGGTGCGTGGCCCCGGCGAAGAGGACGTGGTCGAGCGTGTCGGCGGCGGTCTTCAAGGCGGCGACGAGCGGCGGGTGCCGGTGCCCGTGCAGGATCGTCCACCACGACGAGACGGCGTCGATGAGGGTGCGGCCGTCGGCCAGGTGCAGGAACTCCCGCTCCGCCGCGACGACCGGGAGTGGCTCGGCCGGGTCGGCGAGCGGGGTGTACGGGTGCCAGAGTGTGGCCCGGTCGCGTCGCACGAGGTCTGTGGCTTGCGAACGCCCAGTCTCGTTCGCTGAGCTTACCAGGGGCAGAGAAACGCCCGCCAGTTGCGCCGCGGCTTGCCGGAGAGATTCGGTCGTCCATTCGCCCGTCGGCACGCGCAGGGAGAGCACCCGCAGGCCCGTGTGCTTCATGATCTCGGTGGCCGCGTACTCGTCCGGCTCACCCAGTAGTACCACGGCCGAGACGCTAACGCCCGGCATCGCCCGCACGGTCGCCAGCGACCGCCCGACCGCCCCGACCGCCGAGGACGTGACCACGACGACGGGAAGCCCGTAGGCCCGGAGCAGTTCGACCTGCAGGGCGTCGTCGGTGAGCGGGGAGAGTGGGCCGCCGAACGTCTCGATCAGCAGAGGTCGTATGGAGCGGGGCCGGGCGGCGAGGATCTCGGCCAGGCCGGGCATCGGCCGGCCTTCCCGCCGTGCAGCCAGGGCCGGGGCGACCGGTTCACGAAACCGGGCCAGCGGCTCGTGTACGGTACAACCCGGCACGAGGCGGCGGACGCGGAGCGAGTCCGGGTCGCCGGTCTCGACCGGCTTCCAGTAGTCGTATTGGTCCCCGAAGGCGGACAGGAACAGCAGCGCGAAGGCGGTCTTCCCGGCGTCCGTATCGCTGCCGACGACGACGAACGAATTCATGCCCGCACCGCCTCCGCAACGTCTACGGCGAGTCGGTCGAGTAACTCGGCGGGGTGGTCGGCGTGGATCGAGATGCGCAGGCGGGCCGTGCCCGGCGGTACGGACGGCGGCCGGACGGCCCGGATGTCGTAGCCCCGCTCCTGGAGCCGTGATGCCACGCGGACGGCCCTCGTGTTATCTCCCAGCACGACCGGCACGATGTAGCTGCTGCCCCTGCTGGCTACGCCGTGTTCTCGCAGGGCGGTGTGGAAGCGGGCGGCGTTGGCCTGCAGGGTGCGGCGGCCGTCGTCGTCGGCTTGTACGATCGGCAGCCGGTCGAGCCACCACATGCCCACGGCCGGGGGCAGGGCGGTCGTGAAGATCAGGTGCCGGCACTTGTTCACGAGGTAGTCGCGGAGCAGGGAAGAGCCGCAGACGTAAGCCCCGGTCAGGCCGAGTGCCTTGCCCCCGGTGTGAACGGTGGCCAGGACCCGGGACCGCAAGCCGAGTTCGTCCACGATGCCGGAGCCGCGCGGGCCGAAGCAGCCGGTGCTGTGCGCTTCGTCGATGATCACGTGGGCACCGTACCGCTCCGCGAGTTCGACGATCCGTGGCAGTGGGGCGCGGTCGCCGTCCATGCTGAAGAGGGACTCGGTGACCACGAACATTTCGCGACCCGCCGGCCGGCAGGCGGCTTCCTTGCGCAGCCCGTCCTCCAGGTGGTCCGTGTCGTTGTGGCGAAAGACGAACTTGCGGGGCCGGCACACCCGTAGCCCCTCGACGATGCAGGCGTGGTTCAACTCGTCGGTGGCGACCCAGTCGCCGGGTTCCACCACCGTCGAGATCAACCCTTCGTTGGCCGTGAAGCCGCTGTTCATGACCAGGACGGCCTCGGCCCGGTGCCAGTCGGCGAGGGCGGCTTCGACCTCGTCCCACACCGGGTGGTGGCCGCGGAGCAGCCGTGAGGCCATGCCCGTCGTCGTCGGACAGCCGGGGCGGGCGGGGGCGGGGAGCCGGCCGTTGCCGTAACCCAAGTAGTCGTTCGAGGTGAAGTCGTGGCCCTGGGGCGGCCTCAGGGAACGGAAGCGGCCCTCGGCCCGAAGGCCGGCGAGGGCTTCGGTCCATCGCACGAACAGGGACATCAACAACCGGCGGCGGTGGGAAGGGGCAGGCCCAGGGCGCGGAACAGTTCGGCGTCGGCCGACTCGTCCGGGTTCGGGGCGGTCAGCAGCTTCTCGCCGAAGAAGACGGAGTCGGCCCCGGCCAGGAAGCAGAGGACCTGCAACTCGCGGCTCATGCGGTCCCGGCCGGCACTGAGGCGGACGCGGGCCTTCGGGAAGGCGATGCGGGCGACGGCGATCAGCCTCACCAGCTGGATCGGATCGACCGGCGGGGCCGCCTGCAACGGCGTACCGCTGACCGGCATCAGGCAGTTGATCGGCACGCTCTCCGGCGGCGTTTCCAGGTTGGCGATCTCCACCAGCATCATCAGCCGGTCGTCTTCCGTCTCGCCCATGCCGATGATGCCGCCACAGCACACGGAGATGCCGGCCCGAGCGACGGCCCTCAAGGTGTTCAGGCGGTCGTCGTAGGTGCGGGTGGAGACGACCTCGGGGTAGAAGCGGCGGCTGGTGTCGAGGTTGTGGTTATAGGCCGTCAGCCCGGCCTCCTTCAGGCGGCGGGCCTGCTCGTCTGTCAGCATACCGAGCGTGACGCAGGCTTCCATTCCCAGACCGCGGACGACCCGGACCATCTCCAACACGCGGTCGAACTCCGGGCCGTCCCTCGGGGAACGCCATGCCGCCCCCATGCAGAAGCGGGTGGCCCCGGCGGCCTTGGCCCGTTCGGCCCGGCCGCGGACTTCCTCGACCGTCAACAGCGGTTCGCGGCGGACCGGCGTCTCGTAATGGGCCGACTGCGAGCAATAGCGGCAGTCCTCCGGACAGCCCCCGGTCTTGATGCTCAAGAGGGCACACCGCTGCACGTCGGCGTAGTTGCGGTGCGTGCGGTGGACCTCGGCGGCACGTAGGATGAGTTCCGGCAGGGGCAGGTCGTAAACGGCGCGGAATTCGGCGAGCGTCTTCATCCCTGGCAGTGTACCATGCTCGCGATCCTCGCCAAGAACTCACGGCGTGAACCCCGATCGGTCGCTGAGGTGTCTTCAGGCTGGCAGCTCACCTAAAAAAATACCGGCCCACCCACACCCCGATAGTTGGAACGACACACCATGTTGAACTTCGAGAAGGCCGGCGGGCTGGTCGCGGCGATCGCCCAGGATGCCGACACCGGCGAGGTACTGATGCTGGCCTGGATGAACCGCGAGGCGTTCGAGGAGACCGTCCGCACCGGCCGGGCCGTCTATTTCAGCCGCAGCCGCAACAAGCTCTGGCGCAAGGGTGAGGAGAGCGGCCACGTGCAGGAAGTGGTGGGGGTCTACATCGACTGCGACGCCGACACGGTCCTGCTCAAGGTCCGCCAGGTCGGCGGCGCGGCCTGCCACACGGGCCATCGCAGTTGCTTCTTCCGCCAACTCCAGGGGAATGAACTGGTCGTCGTCGGCGAGCGGGTCTTCGACCCCCGGGTCGTTTACGGCACGTGAGTGACCGGACCGCGGCGCTGCTTGAAGTCGTCCCGACCGCTCCGTAGCATCTCACCGCCGCTTCCGGGCGACCGACTCCCGGTTGCCCCGGCACACCTCGGAGGAATCGGTATGAAGACGCTCCATGCGGTGGCCCTGGCCTTGTGCCTGCTGGGGTTCGCCGGAACCACCCGGGCCGACGAAGAGACGAGTAAGAAGCTGATCGGGACGTGGGTCCTCGACAAGAGCACCGGTGACTTGCCCGCGGGCAGCACCGTCGAGTTCACCAAGGACGGCAAGCTGAACGTCGTGGTCAAGGACGCCAGCGGCGACCTGAAGCTTAACGGCACCTACAAGGTGGAGAAAGACAAGATCACCGTGAAGCTCAAGGTCAACGACCAGGACATCGAGGAAACGGTGACCATCAAGAAGCTGACCGACGACGTTCTCGAGGTCGAGGACAACGAGAACAAGGTAGGCACGTTTAAGAAGAAGAAGTGACCGCCTGTCGGGATCGGTAGCCGACCCGGGCGTGGGGATCGGCCCCTCGGTGTCGGGTCGCCGTTCACCCGGGTCGCGTATCGGTCTGCTCGGCTGTCGTTTGCTGGTCGATGCCGGGCCGCCGTTCGCCCGGAAGTGTCTGTCACCCGATAGTCATGTTCGCGCGTTTCTTCATCGACCGACCGATCTTCGCGTCGGTCCTGTCGGTCATCGTGACGCTCGCCGGGGCGGTGGCCCTCATGTCCCTGCCGGTCGCCCAGTACCCGGAGATCGCCCCGCCGACGATCGAGGTGGTAGCCGTCTACCCCGGCGCGAACGCCCGGACCGTGACCGATACCGTCGCCGCGCCGATCGAGCAGCAGGTCAACGGCGTCGAGGACATGATGTACATGTCCAGCACCTGCTCGAACGACGGCAGTTATGTGCTGACGGTCACCTTCAAGCCCGGCATCGACCTGAACATCGCCCAGGTGCTGGTACAGAATCGCGTGAACCTGGCCGAGCCGGTCTTACCCGAGTTGGTGAAGCGGCGGGGGGTGACGGTCAAGAAGAAGTCGCCGAGCCAGCTCATGATCGTCAACCTGTACGCCCGCGGTCCGGGGGCCGACGACCCCGAGCGGCGTTCAGAAATCCTCCTGGAACTGAGCAACTACGCCACGATCCAGCTCCGGGACGAGTTGGCCCGGCTTCCCGGGGTGGGCGACATCACCTACCTGGGGCAACGGGACTACTCGATGCGGGTCTGGCTCGACCCGGAGCGGATGGCCCGGCTGCAACTGACGGCGGCGGACGTGACGCGCGCCATCGAACAGCAGAACGCCCAGGTCGCCGCCGGCCAGGTCGGTCAGCCGCCGGCCCCCACCGGGCAGCCGTTCCAGTTCACGATCAACACCCAGGGCCGCCTCAGCTCCCCGGAGCAGTTCCGCGAGATCATCCTGAAATCGGACGCGACCGGCGAGCGGGTGGTCAGGCTCAAGGACGTGGCCACGGTCCAACTCGGGGCACAGAGCTACGATCAGACCTGCACGCTCGACGGTAAGCCTTCCGTCGCCCTCTCGGTCTACCAGTTGCCGGGGTCCAACGCCATCGAGACGGCCGACCGCGTGAGGGCCAAGATGGAAGAGCTACGGGCGCGGTTCCCCGACTGGCTCGGCTACGAGATCGTCTACGACACGACCCCGTTCATCCGCGAGTCGATCCGGGAGGTGTTCGTCACGCTCCGGGACGCCGTCCTGCTCGTTGCCGTCGTGATGCTCGTCTTTCTGCAGAGTTGGCGGGCGGCGCTGATTCCGCTGGCGGCGGTGCCGGTGGCCATCGTCGGCACGTTCGCGGCCATGTCGGCCCTCGGCTACTCGGTGAACAACCTGACGCTCTTCGGCCTTATCCTGGCCGTGGGGATCGTCGTGGACGATGCCATCGTCGTCGTCGAGGCCGTGCAACACGACATCGAGGAGGGGTTCGGGCCGCGGGAGGCGGCAGCCCGCGCCTTGGACGCGGTAGCCGGACCGGTCGTGGCGGTCGGCCTGGTCCTCACGGCCGTCTTCGTCCCCTGCGTGTTCATTTCCGGGATCGTGGGCGAGTTCTACCGCCAGTTCGCCGTCACCATCGCCGTCAGCACGCTACTCTCGGCCTTCAACTCGCTGACGCTCAGTCCGGCACTGTCGGCTCTGCTCCTGAAGCCGAGGGCGACAGGCCCGGAACGGGAGCCGCTCCCCTGCGTCACCTTCCCGCTCGTCGGGGCCGGGCTGGCCTACACCTTCGCCGCGCCGCAGCTGCCGGATGTACCCGGGCTCGCGGCCGTGCCGGGGTGGGGACTCCCGATCGTCGCCGCCGCGGCCGGCGGGTGGCTCGGCTGGCTGCTGCGGGTACCGCTCAACCGCACACTGGGTGCCCTCTTTGCCGGGTTCAATGCCGCCTTCGACCGGGCCGCGAAGGGCTACCGGGTCATCCTCGCCGCTGCCCTGCGGGTCTCCCCCGTCGTCCTGCTCGGCTACGGCGGACTCCTGTACTTGACCTACTGGGCGATCACGACCACCCCGGCCGGGTTCATCCCGCCGCAGGACAAGGGCTACCTGCTGGTGAACGTCGTCCTCGACGACGCGGCCTCACTCGGTCGCACCGAGGAACAGATCCGCCGGCTCGAGGAGATGACGCTGCGCACCCCCGGGGTGAAGCACACCGTCAGTGTCGCCGGCCGGTCGGTCCTGCTCGGGGTCAACGCCTCGAACCTCGGCACCCTGTTCGTGATGTTGGACGAATTCCCGAAGAGACGAAGCCCCGACCGCAGTGCCGACGCCATCGCCGCCCGCCTCCAGGCGGAGCTGGCCCCCGAGTTACCGGGGGCCTCGATCACGGTGTTCGGTGCCCCGCCGATCGACGGGTTGGGGGATGCCGGCGGCCTCAAGTTGATCGTCGAAGATCCGGTCGGGTCGGGTGCGGCGGCGCTCGAGGAGGCGGCGCGGGGGGTGGTCGCGGCGGCGGCGGCGCGGCCGGAATTGCGGGACGTGTTCACCGGCTTCCGGGCTGACATCCCTTGGCTTTATCTCGACATCGACCGCGACGCGGCCCGGACTATGGGCGTGTCGGTCGCCGAGATCGTCAACACCCTACAGGTCTTCTTCGGTTCGCTCTATGTGAACGACTTCAACCTCCACGGCCGGACCTGGCAGGTGAACATTCAGGCCGATGAACGCTTGCGCGGCCGGGTGGCGGACCTGAAGCGGCTGCGGGTCAGGAGCGAGCGGATCGAGCAGGAGAATGCAGCACTGGCGGCGCGGGCACGGGCCGCGGGGGAGCAACCGCCCCCGCCACGCGAGACGATGGTGCCCGTCGCCGGGTTTCTCACCGTGCGGGACACGACCGGCCCGGTGATGCTGCAGCGTTACAACCTTTACCCGGCCGCGGCGGTGAACGCCAGCGCCGCACCGGGGGTGAGTACCGGTCAGGCGATCGCGGCGCTGGAGCGGGCCGCGGCCGGCTTGCCGCCCACGATGCGGCCGGTCTGGACCGAACTCGCCCTGTTGCAGCAGCAGACCGGCGACACGGCGGTGTGGGCGTTCCTGCTCAGCGTGGTCCTGGTCTTTCTGGTCCTGGCCGCCCAGTACGAGAGTTGGGGCCTGCCGCTGGCGGTCATCCTGGTGGTGCCGATGTGTCTGCTCTCGGCCGTCGCCGGGGTGCGCTGGGCCGGGCTGGACGTCAACATCTTCACCCAGGTCGGCTTCGTCGTGCTGGTGGGGCTGGCGTGCAAGAACGCCATCCTGATCGTCGAGTTCGCCAAGCGACGGGCCGACGCCGGGACCGACCGTCATGCCGCCGCCTTGGAAGCGAGCCGGCTTCGCCTGCGTCCGATCGTCATGACCAGCTTCGCGTTCGTGGTCGGTGTCGTGCCGTTGGTCCTGGCCGAGGGTGCCGGTTCGGAGATGCGGCGGACGCTCGGCACCGCCGTCTTCGCCGGGATGCTCGGGGTCACGCTCGTCGGCCTGTTCCTGACGCCGGTCTTCTTCGTAACCGTCCGTCGGGTCACGGAGTGGTGGGGCCGTCTCCCCACAGGTTAGGCCGGGTCCGGCCCCGTCGGCGGCGCGGGGCGGCCTTCAGCCCGAGACGATCTGCTTGCGTCGCTTGATGTAGTCCCAGATGACGTAGCGGTCGAGGTCGCGGCCGGCCGTGAAGACCACACGCCCGCGGGTCGCCTCGGCCATGCGGTAGGCGAACCGCACGTCTTCCTGGGACTGGTTCCAGTTCGACAGCAAAAAGATGTTGATGGTGATGTTCTCGCGGGCACAGAGCATCGCCTCGCGCAGGGTGGCTTCCTCGGTGCGGCGGTCAGGGGGGTAGAGGAGGTAGACGGTGCTGCCCTCGAAGTGGGCGGTCGGCAGGCCGTCGGTGATCAGCACCACCTGTCGGTTCGGCGTGTCCTGGGTGGCGAGCAGGCGGCGAGCGGTCTGCAGGGCGTGCTGGATGTTGGTGAAGTGCGGCGGGATGACCAGTTCGCTGACGTCCGGGTTGCTCATGTCGGCCTTGAGGCGGACGACCGGGTTGAAGATCGTGACCGGCTTGGGCAGGAGCCGGGCCACCTCGGAGACGTGGACGGGCCGGGCGAAGGTGTACATCTCGACGAAGCGGAGGAAGTCGCCGGGGTACTCGGAGCGGATCAGGCCGTCGAGGGCCAGTCCCATGCGCTTCACGTTCACGTACTGGCCGTCGTAGCGCATCGAGCCGGACATGTCGAGCAGGACACAGGTGGCGGCCTTCGGGGTCACCCGGGTGCGGTGGATGACGATGTCCTCGGGCTTCATCCGTACCGGCAGGCGTGGTCCGTCCCGCAGCAGGGCGTTGGTCATGCTCGCGGGGATGTCCATCTGCGTGATCGAGTCGCCGAACTCGTAAGGCTTGGTCTGGGGGCTTTCGACCGCCCCGTCGCCGATGACGGCCTCGGGGTGCCGACCGGTCCGGGAGGCCTTGAGGTCGGCGAAGATGCGGCTGAGCACCTTGGACTGGAAGAGCCTGAGGGCCTTCGGGGTGAGCCGGTAGCGGCCGCGGCCGTCACCCTCCAGCCCCTGCCGCTCGGCCTGCTCGCGCATGTAGTCCTCGATCTGTTGGCGCAGGGCCTCGAGCCGTTCCAGGTCGCCCGGCTCGGCGTACCTCTGCAACTCCTCCAGGTCGATGATGGCGAGTCGGGCGGTCTTTTTGGCCTCCTCCAGTTGCTTGAGGAGCTTGTCGATCTCCTCGAGTTCCTGCTTGATCTGCAGGGCCTTGGGCACGTCCAGGGTCTGGCGGCCGGTGAACTCGTATTTGGCGGCCAGTTCGTCGACCTGGTACTTGTCGCCGAGTCGGTCCACGACGGCGATGAGGCCGCGGGCGAAGGGGTCGGTATCACGGCCGACCCGGAAGTAGAGCGACTCGAGTTCGGCGAGTTGCTCCTGCCTAACGGCCTTTTGGTAGTCGTTAGCGAGCCGGGCCGGGGGCTTGAGGTCCGCGGCGGCCTGGCGGAAGGCCGTGGCGGCCAGCTTACGGACGTGCTTCGTCTCGTAGGTCTCGAGGATCTTCCGCTTGCGTTCGAGCAAGGCCCGCTTGATCGAATCGAGGCTCGGTCCCAGGCCGGCGATCTGGGAGGCGTCGAGACGGATGGCGTCGCGGAGTTGCTCCTCGGTGAATCCGTCGGCGTCCCCGAACTCGAGCAGGTGCTCCATCATGGGGGAGACCATGTCCGGGGGCGGGGCCGTCGGACTGGGGAAGTTCACGGGGTCGTACTTCTGGTAGGTGTGAACGATCCCGCCGGGGGTCAGTCTCTCGTTCGGGTCCATCGCGGGCCTCGGTTTCGGTGTCGGTTTCGGTGTCGGTGCCGCTGTCTGCTTGGGTTGGGTGTGGGGCCTCGGTTTCGGTGTCGGTGTCGGGGGTAACAGGTCCGGCCGGGCCGGGTGACTGACGACGGGTGCCTTACGTCTCGTAGGTGATGCGGCCGTGGCGGGTGCTGCGGCTGATGCGGTCGGTGGCGTAAAGACCGGCCAGCACGAACTCGACGCAACTGGCCCGCATGGCGTCGGACTCGCCGGCGTTGACCTCGAACGCCTTCTCCCACGCCTTGGGGACTCGCTTGATCCGCTTGACGTACTCGGAACTCGGCAGCATGTCGCCCACCTCGATCTTGACCCCCTTGCCGAAGACGTCGGTGATCTCGTCCAGCCCGTGCTGATCGACGTACTCCTCGAAGACGACCCGGATGGCGTCGGCGATGATCGACTCCAGCACCTGCCGTTCGTTCATCTGGTGGGCACCCATGAGGTCGAGTTCGAGCTTGCCCAGCGAGGAGGTCGGCAGGTGGCCGAGGTCCGAGATGCGGGGCACGGCCGGCTTCTCGCCGAGGCGGACCCCGCGGTGTCGCGCCGACGAGACCATCGTCCGGTAGTTGGCGATGCTGAACCGGGCACTCACGCCACTGGCATGATCGACGTACTTCGACTTGCGGGCCGAGATACTGATCTGCTCGATGATCTCCTTCATGAAGTACGGCACGACCACGGGGTACTCGCCTCCCAGGTCGAGCCCCGCTTCCTGCTCGGTGATCTCGATCCCCATCGACCGCTCCAGGGGGTAGTGCGTCTGGATTAGGGAACCGATGCGGTCTTTGAGCTGCGGGATCACCTTGCCGGAACGGTTGTAGGTGCTGGGGTTGGCGGAGAACAGCACGAGTACGTCGAGGTCGAACTGGATCGGGTAGCCGCGGATCTGGACGTCCCGCTCCTCGAGGATGTTGAACAGCCCCACCTGGATGAGTTCGTCCAGTTCCGGGACCTCGTTCATGGCGAAGATGCCGCGGTGCATGCGGGGGATCAGCCCGAAGTGCAGGGCGTCCTCGGCGGACATGCTGGTGCCCGTGGCCAACTTGGCCGGGTCGATTTCGCCGATCACGTCGGCGAACTTGGTGCCCGGGGCGAGTCGCTCGGCGTAGCGTTCGCTACGGTGCCACCAGGCGATCGGGACCCGCTCGGGCGGGGTCGTGCGGAGCAGCTCCTTGCCGGCGCGGGTGATCGGGGCTGCCGGGTCTTCGTGGACCGGGCAGCCGGGGATGTCCAGGTAGGGGATGTATTCGTCCAGGAAGCGGACGAGCGAGCGCATGAGGCGGCTTTTGGCCTGTCCCTTCTCCCCGAGGAAGAGCATGTCGTGCCCGGCCAGGATGGCGATGCTGATCTCGGGGATCACGGTGTTGTCGTAACCGACGATGCCGGGGAAGAGCGGTTCGTTCGCCTTCAGGGCGGCGAGGAAGTTGTCGCGGAGTTCTTGCTTGACGGACTTCGGTTTCCAACCCGAGGCGCGGAGTTGTTCGAGGTTGCTCGGCCGGGGTGCGGTCATGGGGTGTCCTTACTGCGGGTCGGGTCCACCGCAATTCTAGCCCCGACCGGCGGCCGGAAACAAACCCCGGCCTCGCAAGCGGCGGGCGACTCATTCCTGCCGGGTGAATCCCGGAATTATTGATTGCTCCGGACAAATCTGTCAGGTATTCTCAAGACACTTTTTTGGAGCCAGCCCGTGCCCACCAACGAACCCAGTGCGACTCAGGGTGCCTCCCCCGGTGACGTGCCGACGGACCCCGCTTCCGCGGTCACGCGATCTTTCGACGCCGAAAACCTCGTGACCCGGACGTTCATGGCCGGTCCCTCGGCCCCGTCGGCCGCCGCGTTCTCCGTTGTTGTCATACCGGGTTACGAAATTCTGCGGGAACTCGGCCGGGGTGGGATGGGTGTCGTCCACGAAGCCCGCGACATCCGCTTGAATCGGCTCGTCGCGGTCAAGATGATCCTGGACCGACCGGGTCGATCGGGCACGATCCGGTTCCGGGCCGAGGCGGAAGCCATGGCGGCGATCCGCCACCCGCACGTGGCCGCGGTCTACGAGGCTGGCGAGGCCAACGGCCAGCCCTACCTGGTGATGGAAGTGCTGCCCGGCGGCAGCCTGACTCAGCATCTGGCGAACTTGCGTGGCGACCTGGCCGGGTTCGTCGCGTTGTTCCGGAAAATCGCCACGGCGGTCGGGGCGGCCCACGCCCTGGGGATCGTTCATCGCGACCTGAAGCCCGGCAACATCCTCTTCGACGAGAACGGCGAGCCGAAAGTCACCGACTTCGGGCTGGCGAAGCAGGGAACCGGCAGCGACCTGACGGAAACGGGGGCGATTATGGGCACCCCGGCGTACATGGCCCCGGAACAGGCCAGCGGGCAGACCAAGTTCGTCGGTCCCCAGGCTGACGTCTGGGCACTCGGCGTGATCCTGTACGAGGGGTTGGCCGGCCAACGACCGTTCGAGGGTGAATCGGCCGCGTCCATCCTACTCGCCAGCGTGGCCCACGACGCGCGGCCCCCCCGCCGCATCAACCCGAAGATTCCCCGCGACCTCGAACTGATCTGCCTGAAGTGCCTGGCGAAGGCTCCCCACGAGCGCTACCCCACCGCCAACGAACTGGCCGAAGATCTCGCCCGCTACCAGCGGGGCGAACCGATCAGTGTCCGGGTACTGGGGCCGCTCGAACGCGGCTGGCGGTGGTGCCGTCGCTATCCCACTGCGGCCGGCCTTCTGCTGTCGCTGTTTCTCGGCACCCAGGTCGCCATCGGGCTGACGGTCTGGGCCTTGGGCGAGCGGAACCGCGCCAACGAGAAGGCCAGGGAAGCCCAGGACCAGGCCGAGCGGGCCGAACAGGCCAAGCGGAACGAGGCCGAGCAGCGAAAAATGGCGGAACAGGAACTCGCCCGCTCCCTCGTCGCCGGTGTCCGCGAACTCCGCGTCAGCCGGCCCCTGGGATGGACCTGGAAGGGGCTGGACCAGTTACAGTCGGCGTACCGGCTTCGGCCCGATGCACTCGACGCTTTCGAGGTGCGAAGCCTCGTGGCCGAGTGCCTGGCCGCGCCCGACGTTCGTCCGATAGGCACCATCGGAGAGGGAATCGATACCGTCGCCCTCGCCATTTCACCCGACAGCAAGCGGGTCGCGGTCGCCCAGTGGCGGAATGCCACCCGGTGCATCATCGAGGTGTACGACCCGACGGACCGGCAGAAGCGTGCGACCTATGCGTTCGCGACCGTGGCCGACAGCGTCAGCAATCTTCTGGCGGGAAAAACGCAGCGATATCACGACGGCGTCTCGGCCCTGGCATTCAGCCCGGACGGCCGCTGGCTCGTCGCCGGAACCCGGCTGGGCAAACTGGTCCGCTGGGATACGACTCTGGAGAAACCTGCGGCGGTCGTCTGGCGCGGGCATCCGGACGGCGAGACGATCCACGCCCTGTGCTTCTCGGCCGACGGCAGTTATTTGGTTTCGACCGGCGATACGGACACCAAGCGTTGGGCCGTGTCCGACACGGGCGACTGGAAGGGCACCCGGCTGTGCGAAGCCGGGTGGGACCTGGCCCTCTCGGCCGACGGCCGTTTCCTCGCCGTGGCCGGAGACCCCGTCCGCGTCGTAGTCAGTCAACACCTGCCGCCGGAAGAGCTCGCGAAAAGCCTGCCGACTTTTGGGGTCGCCTTCAGCCCCGACAGCCGCACGCTCGCCGCCATCACCCAGACGGAACTGCACCTACTCGACGTGGGCGACAACCGAACTTACCTGAAGATCGCCCCGCCCGAGCCCCCGACCACGTCCGATCGTGGGCGCGTCTCCTTCAGCCCGGACGGTTCGCTGCTCTGCACGGTCTGGTCCAATAATCGCGTGAACCTCTGGGAAGCGACGACCGGGAAACGGGTCGCGACCCTCGACGTTCCCGATTCGACTCAGTCGCCCGCAGTTCGGTTCAGCCCGGACGGCCGCTTCCTGGCCATTACCGGCCACAAGAAGACGTACCTCTACGAGGTCCGCCCGCAAAGCGTCCTCGTGGCGACCGCCCCGCACCCCGGTCCGGTCCGGGACATCGCCTTCACCCGGTCCGGCGAACTCGTTTGCCACTCCGACACGCTGTACGACGACAGGGTGAGCGATAGTCGGGTCACGCTGTGGAACCCCGTGACGGGGCACCGGCTGGGGATCAAAGCCGTCCTGAACGCCTTCCCGGAGCGACGATTCCTGCCCGGCTCGGGGGGCATGGCCCTGCACCCGGACGGTCGCCGCGTCGCGGTCGTGTCGTCGCTCCTCGGCCCGTCGCTCCTCGCGCCCGGAGAACCGGGGCCGTTCCCGCCTCTGGCACAGCTCCCGGACCTCCCCCGCCCGGTGAGCGTCCGCCCAGAGGAACTGCGGCTTCCGGCCAAAGGTGCCGAACTTCGTGACGACCCCCGTTCCCCCACCGGACGCGCCGTCCGCCTCACGCCAGGCAATGGCGACGAGCGTGTCCGCTTCCGCATGCCCGATTCCTGTTTGAAGTCCAAGATCACCACCTGGGGTGTCGTGGCCGCGGTTCGTGTCGAACGGAAAACGCCGGCCGGCACAGCGATCCGCTTCGGAGTTCACGCCGATCCCGACTTCACCTCGAACCGGGAAGTGCGCTCCCTCCGTGTCCCGGACGAGGACTACCAGTGGTACTTCTGGGAAGGCACGCACGTCGAGCAGTTGTTGACCCGCCACACCTGGATGGACGTGAGTATCGCCGCCCCCGACCCAGTCGGAGAGGTCGAGGCCGTCTGGGTCGGGGGTCTGTTCCTCTACCCCATATACGCTGAACACTGGTCGGAACAGCTCAAGCCGACCAGAACGAAATACAGCCTGCCGCAGTTCTCGCCGTCGGGGGATCGCCTCTGGGCCGTCCAGGGCGATACGGCGGTCGTCGCCTGGGACGTGCCCGGCCTTCGCTTCGCCCTCCGCTGGGAAGATGCGTTCGGCGAAAAGCTATTCGGCATCCGGCGGGTTCGCGCGCTGGCGGTCAACCAGGACTGGGTCCTCGCGGGCCTGGAGTCCGGCGAGGTTCAGGTTCTCTCGGCCTCGACCGGCAAGACGGAAATGACCTGGCAGAATGCGGGGAGTGGCATCCAGGCACTGGCGATCCATCCCACCAGGCCGTTGGCCGTGGAAGGTACGCAGCAGGGGCAACTGCGGGTCGTTCGCGTTCCCGGCGGGGAACTCGTGGCCGGATTGTCTCCGCACCAGCGGAGCGTCCAGAGCATCGCCTTCGGCCGGGACGGAACACTCCTCGCGACCGGTTCGATCGACGGTTACGTCAAGCTGTGGGAGCAAGCCGGGGACGGCTATCAGTTGGTGGTGACCCTGCCCGCCGCGAACGGGGAACTGGCCGCCGTCCGTCTGAGCCCGGACGGGCGTTGGCTGGCCATCATTTTGAAGGGGGATCAGTTCGTCCGGTTGTGGGACCTAGAGGCCCTTCGGGTGCAGTTCGGTGAACTCGGCCTGGCCCGGTGAACTTGCCGGGTGCGCGCCGCGGTGCCTACACTGGCCTTGCTCAGTTCGCCGGAGCCGGACGCATGGCCCCGATCACCCGGGAAGTCCTCCGCGATTACCTGAACGACGCCCTCCCCGATGCGGAGTTGGCCCGGATCGAACGTGCCCTGCGGGAACAGCCCGAACTGCGGGCTTTATTGCAGGAGGTCATTGCCCAGGCCGACCGCGGCGAGCATACCGTCGGGGCGATCTGGCGACGGGAGCGGGTCAGTTGCCCGAGCCGCGACCAACTTGGCGGCTACCTGCTCGAGGCGGGCGACCCCGAGTTCCTGGATTACATCCGCTTCCACCTCGAGGAGATCGGCTGCCCCTACTGCCAAGCCAACCTCGACGATCTAAAGCGGCTCCAGGGTCGCGACCAGCCATCAGCCCGTAGCTGAAACTGACCGGGGTCAACCTGCCCCGGCACGGCGACCGGCTCCCCGCCGCGGACTACCTGCCCAGACATGCACCGTTCGTCTGAAGCCGTGAACTCACCGCACCTGGCGGAAGCCGGTGCTGACCTCGCCCGTCTCGATATCGAAACGCTGCTCTGGCCGGTGCTGGCCCAGTTAGCCGTCGTGATCGCGGCGGCCCGGCTGTTCGGCTCTCTGGCCCGCCGGGTCGGTCAACCGGCGGTCGTCGGCGAGATCATCGCGGGGTTGCTGCTCGGGCCGTCCTTTCTCGGCTGGCTCGCCCCGGAGGCGTTCGCCGCCGTCTTCCGACCCGCCCTGCCGGTCCTCGACCCTGCCTTGGCCGACGCCACCCTCGCCAAGGTGTTCGGCGTGATCGCCCAACTCGGGCTGATCTTCCTGCTATTCCTCGTGGGGCTGGAATTCGAGGGGAGCCACGTGCGAGCCTACGGCCGCGCCGCGGTGCTGATCTCCCTCGCCGGGATCGCCGTTCCTTTCGCACTCGGCGCGGCCCTCGCCCGGTTCATCCACCCGCACCTGGAACCGCACCCGACCGCCGGGAACATCCCACTCCTGGGGTTAACGCTGTTCCTGGGTGTGGCACTGTCGATCACGGCCATCCCGGTACTCGGCCGGATCATGATGGAGTTGAACGTCACCCGGACGCGGCTCGGCGTGATCACGATCACGGCGGCCGCCGTGGACGACGCCGTCGGCTGGATCATGCTGGCGAGCATCGCCGCCGCCGTGAAGTCGAACTTCGACCCGCTCGATACGCTGCGCATGATCGGGCTCACGGCCGGGTTCGTCTTGTTCATGATGACCGTCGCCCGGCCACTCCTGGTCCGGTACTTCCGGGCGTCGATGCGGCGGAGCGGCGGGCGGCTCGGCCCGAACGCGCTCGCCGTGCTGTTCGTCTCGCTTTTCCTGTGCGCGGTCGCGACGAACCTGATCGGCATCTTCGCCGTCTTCGGGGCGTTCATCTTCGGTGCCGTGCTGTCGGATCAGGAAGAACTGCGGGAGGCGGCGGTGGCCAAACTGCACGACGTGGTGACGGGGTTCTTCGTGCCGGTGTTTTTCACCTACACGGGGCTTCGCACCGACGTCGCGAGCCTGACCGGAGCGGCGGTTTGGCTCGTCGGGACCGCAGTGATCGCGGCGGCCGTCGCCGGAAAACTCCTCGGCTGCGGCGTTGCAGCACGGATCAGCGGCTTCTCGTGGAAGGAAGCCGGCATCATCGGTGCCATGATGAACGCCCGCGGCCTGATGGCCCTCGTCGCCATCAACCTCGGCTACGAACTCGGGGTCGTGCCGCCGAGTCTCTATGCCGTCCTGGTGCTCATGGCCGTGGCCACGACCGCCCTCACAACCCCGCTGTTGCTCGGGCTTTGCCGCGGGACCGAACTCGAGGAACCGATCCGTGCCAGTCGGTTTTGGTCGTGAAGTCCGTCTCTGTCAGCCCACCCGTCGCTCACTTGCTCGCCGTCTCGGGCCGGGGCGGAACGACCCGCGACCACGCGCGGTCCTCTGAGCCGGGCCTCCTCTTCGCTCGGTCGGGCTTGCTTTTCGTCGGGCCGCGGTTTCGCCGGGCGGCGGCTTCTCGTCGCTGCGGTCGCAAGCGGCAGGCTGGTTCAGTCTTCCGGGCAGGGCAGGGGCCTAGAATAGCCGCGGCATTCGCGACCCTTCCGGGAACCTTGACATGGCCGAGTTCCGCATCGAGACCGACAGCATGGGGCCGATCCGCGTCCCCGCCGACCGTTACTACGGTGCCCAGACGGCCCGTTCCTTGACCCACTTCGCCATCGGCACCGAGACGATGCCGCGGCCCGTGATCCGGGCGTTCGGCACGCTCAAGAAGGCGGCTGCTCTGGTCAACGCCGACCTCAAGCTCCTGCCCGCGGAGAAGGCCGACCTGATCGTCCGGGCGGCCGACGAGGTGATCGCCGGCCGGCTCGATGACCACTTCCCGCTGCGGGTCTGGCAGACGGGCAGCGGCACGCAGTCGAACATGAACGTCAACGAGGTGATCTCCAACCGGGCGATCGAGTTGGCCGGCGGTGTCTTGGGGTCGAAGAAACCGATCCACCCGAACGACGACGTGAACATGTCGCAGTCGTCGAACGACACCTTCCCCACGGCCATGCACATCGCCGCGGTCGAGGAACTCGTCCACCGTCTCATCCCGAGTGTCGTGGCCCTGCGTGAGGCGCTGGCGACCAAGAGCCGCGAGTTCGCCGACGTCGTCAAGATCGGCCGCACCCACCTGATGGACGCCGTGCCCCTGACGCTCGGCCAGGAGTTCAGTGGTTACGTCGCGCAACTGGATTACGGGATCGCGGCGGTCGAAAGCACGCTGCCGGCCCTGCAGCAACTGGCCCTCGGGGGCACGGCTGTGGGGACCGGTCTGAACGCCCACCCGGAATTCGCCGAGCGGGTGGCCCGCAAGATCGCCGAGCTGACGGGCTTGCCCTTCGTCAGTGCCCCGAACAAGTTCCAGGCCCTGGCCGGTCACGAGCCTCTGACCTTCGCCTCCGGCGCGCTTAAGACGCTGGCCGTGGCCCTCATGAAGATCGCCAACGACATCCGCTGGCTGGCCTCCGGCCCCCGCTGTGGCCTGGGCGAACTGACCATTCCCGAGAACGAGCCGGGTTCCTCCATCATGCCCGGCAAGGTGAACCCGACGCAGTCCGAGGCGATGACCATGGTCTGCGTGCAGGTGCTGGCCAACGACGCCGCCG
>Ga0308417_1000564_pt1 | contig 26671 bp, 20 predicted proteins | sample HotsprSampleOS65_FD_203528 | JGI IMG/M metagenome (GOLD analysis project Ga0308417, IMG submission 203528) | Hot spring phototrophic mat microbial communities from Octopus Spring, Yellowstone National Park, Wyoming, United States - 20090730_OS65 ...
TAACAATACTGATCAGTATGGTTTTTGTCAACAAAAATGTTTTCCACCCAAAAAACCCGACCGCCTTTAGCAGAAGCCCCACCCCCCATCCGCCGCCCGGAGCGACCCCGACCCAACAACAGAAGCCCTCAACGTCAGTAAAGCGGTGCAGTTCAGTTTTTCGGCCAGGGCAGGCCGAGAAGCGGGCGAACCCAAGCGTCACATCCACGAGGGAAAGAAAAAGCGCACAAAACGATCCACTCCATCCATGGTCCAAGGAAGGCGCCACGGCTTGGAGCTTGGCCAAGGCACTACAGGCAGCCGCCGGACTCTCTGCTGGCTCTGCCCGTGTGCATCAGGCCGCACAAAGGCAGGACGGCCCAGAAGTCCTCCCTCCAACCCGAAAAGCCAGCGGGCCGGGTTCCTCCCTGGCGAAAGCCTTCGATTGGTCGGGCGCCTGTCAGCCCGGCCCCAGCAGCCATGGAGCCAGCGCCGTCAGGCGGCCGACCGTTTGCCAACTCCCCTCAGTGTGGGGGCCTCGGCTTCTTGTCCAACCCGCATGGGCAAGTGCTGTGATCCTCCCGTATCCCACTCCTGTCGTGCGAGCTCCCTACCGCGGCTTTGAGCCTGCCTCATGTGTCCCTTGGCCGTGAAGAGCGTCCCTGGTGGGCGGATTTCGGAAAGCGAGAAGCAGGGCAGCGCCTCATGCCTTTGCTCTGAAACGCCAGATCGGACCTTTCCACAGTTAGGCCTAGCTAATTTCCCGCGGAGGTTTGAACCGGATCAAGTTGTGCGACCCCGTTCGAGCGGCGGGATCGGGCAAACCGGTTCTGCCTTGGCTGCGAGGCCGCAGGTAGACCAGGTATCCCGAGGCTGTGGAGAGGCCCGGGTAGCCGGGGTTCTCTGCCAGAGCAGGCGTCCACGCCGCCCTGTGCGAGACAAACAGCCTTCTGGGATTGAATCTGCGCGTGGGCTTCGCTCCTGCCGCCGAAGTCATGCGCCCTGATTCAGGGCCACTGCCAGGTCAGACTGATCCAGGCCAAGTGAGCCAGCACATCGTTGGACCCGCCGGCCGTGGGCTCGTCGTACTTCCAGAGTCCATACCGCACCTGAACGATGAGGTCGTCGCGGCATCGCCGCCGAATGCTCACGGTAGCCAGTTGTTCGCGCCACAGCGTGCCCAGCGGCAGTGCTGTCTCGGGCAAATCCCGGTGGAAATCGCTCATGGCCCACTGATACTGGAACTCGAGGTCGGTTCGCTCATTCCAGTGCCATTGGCCCAGACCCTGGAGTTGATAGGTCCGACCGGCCCAAGTGGGCAACGTCCAGTTCTCGTCCAGCGCACTGCGGGTGCGACTCTCCTGCAACGCCCCGTGGAGTCGGAACGACCAGCGCGCTGCCGGTCGGAAGCCGAGCTGCAAGGCGTACGTGTGGACATCGGAGGCCCCGCCCAGAATGCGCGTACCCGGAGTGTAAAACCCCGGCACGAGTTCGAAGGTGTCGGGGTCGAAACCCTCCAAAGCATCGGTGGCCGTATGCGACGTGGAGCGGAGGTAACGGTAGAGCGCTACCAGACGCAGCCGCAAGGAAGGTTGCCAGGCCAGGCGCAGTTCCACTTGATCACTGCGCAATTCCCGGTCTCGTAGGAAAGCCGAATAGCTCGGGTTCGGGAAGGTTCCGAAGTCGGTGGGAATCAGGTCGACACGGTGATCGTATTCCGTGTGCCTCTGGCGATGGCGGTAACTGGCACCCAAGCGAACGCCGCTCCATGGCGTAACCTCTGCGCCGACTCGGCCATCCCAAGCTCGCCCCGTGGCCATGGTGTCTCGACGGAACTCGGGTGCACCGCCCAGTTGTTCCTCGAAATGCTCGATGGATTCCTGTTCGGCCCGGGCTTCCGCGAAAAGGACCGCATGCCGCAGCCGCTGGTACCGAAGGCTGATCACTTCCGTAAGGGCAAAACGGTCCCGGGCGCTTTCCTGCGACGCCTCCTGCACAAACCAGTCGCTCGGGGTAAACTCGTACTCAAAGAAAGGTCGGCCCAAGCCGTGCTGTCGGGTCCAGTCCGTCTGCAATCCGGCCGCAAGTACCCAACCAAACCCCGGTTCAGCGATGAGATTGGCGTTGCCGGCGTGGCCGGTCTGCTTCAGCAGGATGGAAGGGCTGCGCCAACGTCGGGCCATGCCGGGAGCCAGCGCCAGAGGAGTCTCTTCCAGTTGAAATTGCCCGTCTGCGTCATGACGGCTGTAAAGGTAACCGCCCGTGGCCCGCAACCACGGTCGCAACGGACGCTCGAACCGAAATGCGTTGGCCGCTTGAAAGCTCTCCTGACGCTGACGGACCTCGGCCAGAAAGCGCGCGTCGCTTTCCGGAGGGCTGAACAGCACGTTGGTACGACGGGCGCTGGATTCACTCCACTGGATGCGCAGCTCGTCTTCCCACTGCCAACCGGCCATCTCGTGACGCACATGAAAGCGCAGAATGTGGGCGTCCTCGTCGAGAGACAAAAAGGCCGGCCACAGTAACCGGCGGATTCCAGGATCGGGGCCAGCCGACCATGAAGTGAGGCTCCGGGTGCCTTCTCGGTACGAATGCTCGTAGCCCAAACTCATATGCGGCCAGTCGGGCCGGTCCAGCCCCAGCTCGATCCAAGACCGACCAATGTCCAAGACGGGCGCATGATCCAACACCCCGACGGGTTGGCCGGGGGACCAAGGCCATAGGCCCCGGTCCAAGTCATAACGACGGTACTCGCTGACGCCTGCCCGCAGCCATCCCCATTGGGGAAGCCTGCCCTCGATCTGGAGCAACCCATCGTCGCGCAACGCGCGAGCTTGCAAGCTTAACCGTAGACCCTCCGGCGGCTCGTGAGCCCAAAACAGACTTTCCAAGCCGCCGTTCCAACCCGAGGGCTGTTGCCACCACGCACGGCCGATGCTAGCCGGACCCGAGCCGCCCCACCACCCCATGCCCAGCGTCAGTTCCACGCGATCGGATTTAGCTCCAGGGGACGTTGCCCACGGCAGTCCCTGATCGATCCAAGCACGCAGCAGTCCGACCTCCTCGGGAGTCAGCCGCGGTGCCTTGCCCTCGGGCGGCATCCACAAATCTTCCGGTACACCGGGCAGCCGCGCAACAACGTGAATCAGCCGGCTGGCTGCGCTGTTGCTGATCACCACCACCGGCCCACTGTCAGCCCCCCGTAACCAGTGCTCCCGCGTGTCCAAGCGCAGGCCACCGCGCGGACGCTCAGGGCCGTGACACCGAAGACAGGAGCGTTCCAGAATGGGCTGGATCTGTCGGAGAAAATCCACAGCATGCGAAGCCGGCGGAGGCAAGGCCCCAAGATCCGGAACCACGGATTCTGCACCCGGCAACTCCATCGCCAAATGCATCACCCAAGCCACCAGCACCCCCCCAAGCGCCGACCACCGCAAGGGACAACCCCCCGCAAGGTTTCGCCCAGCGGATCTTTCCGAGCATGTCCGGATGCCCCCTCTCATGTCAGTAAAGCAGGCGCGGGTGAACGTCGGATCCATGAACCGCCGTGTGGCAACCCGCACTCCAACAAGAACCCATTCGCAGCCGATCCGTGTGATCCACTTGCCCGATGAAGATCCGCCCGGATGCCACCCCCGGTCCGGGGGTCTGCAGATGGCATTTCAAACAGAGATGGTTGTCCCGTTCCGTCAGCAACGCCGGGTGCGGAGAACCGTGCGGCTGATGACATACCGTGCAGCCCTCGCGCAAGGCCTCGTGTTCGAACACCACGGACCGGCTTTGCCGCGGATGGCAGCCCGCACAGGTCTCGTTCAAACGTGCCCAGCCAAGCCCACCCGCCGCCTTGGTCATGTCCATCCCGTGAGGATCATGGCAGGCACTACAGGTCATGCGCCCCTCCAACACCGGATGGCGGGAGGGAAACCTGAACTGACCCTCCACTTCGAAATGACACTCCAGACAAATCCGCGGCTCGCGGTCCGGATTCCGGATAAACCGCCCTCGCCCCCCTCCAGCCGCCACATGCAAACTTCCCGGCCCGTGACACGCCTCGCATGTAGCGGAGTGGTGCGTGCCGGGCACCACCAGGTCCACGCGGGCATGAGGATTCAAAGGGAATGTGCCTGCATACTGTCCGTGACAATCCAAACACACCGGATTACCCACGAAGGTCGCCCCCTCGATGGCCGGTGGCCTTACCACAGTCACCGGCCCTGGTGAAGTACACGAAAGCCACAGCACCCCGCAAACCGCCCCGGCCCCGCAAAGACTCAGGATTCGCCCGAGACGGGCAGCCCTCCGATCCTCATCCGCTCGACCGGCCGCAGGTCCGCCGCTCGGTACGGCATCCGGGGCAGGATGCTCATGCATGGGGCGAATCTGCGCCACCAATCTTGCTTATGTCAACGACGCAGGAAAGAGGTTCACCGCAACCTGATGCCAGACAATCGTGGCCCTGCCCACCGACTCTCTCGGTTCCCCCCGCCCAAAACGCTACGAATCACACCGGCAAGGCCCAGAAGTCGGCGGATGGAGCCGCGTGGGGGCCAACAGGCGGTCAGTCCCGTCACAGATCCAAGATCCCGGATGCACCGCCCCGCCAGCCGGTAACCGCCGGCCGCTCTGGACTCCGGCAAGGGGGGTACCTCTGCGCCACACCTTTCCTCCATGCCAGAGCCGTACCCGGCCAACCCGGAAAGACCCGCGGGAACCTGCCCCCACCCGTACCCGCTGCAAGAGCCAGGTGCTCCGCTACGCTTCGGAATGAAGTGGGCCCAGGTGATGAACCATTAACTGAGCACCGGCCACCGAAAGGTCGAAGTCAGCTCCACCCGCCGCCCCGTGGCGGCCGACTCGCGCGCCGCTGTGATAATTTCCAACACGTGCAGGGCATGCTCGGCCGTGACGAGCAGGTCCCGCCCCGTAGCCAGACATTCTGCCGCCAGCGCGGCGCCCTGTTGCCAACGATACCCTTGTGCATCCGTGGCGTGACGACGCAGCTCCGGTTGCTCGCGCGTCGCCAAGTCCACCCCCAGCGGTTCCCAATCGTATCCCACCAGGCCCATGTAACCCTGTGTGCCCGCCACCCAAAGGGTGTGCCGCGTGTCGCCGCGACCTTCGTGGCCATGGGGATTGAAATAGTTGAAACCGGATTGCACGTGCGACAGGACACCCTGGCCGTGATCGAGCAAAAGCATCGCATTGTCCTCGGCCTCGACTCGGATCCGACGCTTGTCTTCCACGATACGCTCGGGCGTGAGGATGCTCGGCATGGCCATGACACTACGAACCGGTCCCAGTAACCCCGTCACAGTGGTAAGGTTGTAGACCGCTAGGTCCGGCAACGAGCCACCGAGCTTTTCGTAAAAGAAAGCGGACCACGTGGGCCCCTCATGACCGTAGGAAGCATGCGCGGCGGCGACCCGCCCCAGCCGACCTTCCCTCAGAACCCGGGCCATGAAGGCAAACTGCGGACCTTGCACCGTGATAGGCGCCGCCCAGAGCCGACACCCTTTCTGCCGGGCCAGCCGCAGCAAGTCCTGTCCGGCAGCCAGGCTATTGGCCAGGGGCTTCTCGCTCCACACATGCTTGCCTGCCTCCAGAGCTCGGTGGTTGATCGCCTCGTGCGCCTGCATGTCCGTCAAGTTGACCAGAAACTCAAAAGGTTCGCCGGCCAACATGGACTCCAGATCCGCGGAAACATGCGGGACGTTGAACCGCTCGGCTTGACGTCGCGCGCGCTCCGGCCTGATGTCACACAAACTGACGAGCTCGACGAGGCGACTTCCGACCAGTATCGGCAGATAGGCATGGGACACACTGCCGCAACGGATAATGCCCGTGCGAACGCGACGTGGCTTCGGCTCCCCGCTCTGCGCCTTCCACTGCCCCCAAGCCAGGGCCAACCCGGCCCCCAAGGCAAGCCGACCAAACTCACGCCGGGAACATGGATCATCCGTACGAGGGAAGGGGCCGCAACGAGATACGGAGCTGGGATTCGATGCAGAGCCACTTGGCATGCCCCCGCACGCGCCCGCAGCAGAACTGTCTCGATGAGGAGGGACGTTGGTGCTTGTGCTCATGGTTTGGGACGGCCCCCCGGTGTGAAAAACCGCCCTCGGAGTTTCAACCTCCAAGATTTAAGACCTGCGCAGCCGACGGGTCAGGTTTCTGCAAAGCTCAGCACCCTACGCCGGCGGTTTGGGCCGCCGTGAAAACCTGACCATCGTCGCAAGCAGTGGTGTCAGGGCTACACCCGCGGCTCCACGGTTCACCTACTTCGTAACCAACACCGGCTTCATAATCCTTGCACCCGAATCACCCTTGGTTTTGAGGGGTTTCCACTGCCGGATTCAGGCTGCCCCAGCCCTACGGGCATGAAAAACCCAGAGCCTGACGATCTGTGGAGTGGAGCAGAGAAGGCGACAGACTGGCTCTGCCGGGTGCCTCCCGCTGCAAGTCCTCGGACCTTGCTGCCGGAGGCGACACGCATCCCGCCCGCACTCACCAAGCCTCAGCCCCCTCACAATCGACCGGTCAGAGCCACCCGAATGGCCAAAGGCTCCGCCGGATGAAAGTGCACGTCCGGCACGCCGGCAGCCGGTTCCCCGGGCAGGCGCGAAATGTAGTAGTAGTCGATATCGTTGTGCCGACGGTCGAGGAGGTTGAACACCTGCACCGACAGGCTCCAGGTCCTGCTGAGTCGGTAGCCCACCTCCGCACTGACCAGGGCCGTGGCATCGGACCGAACCGAGTTATCCTCGATCAGCGGACGAGGACCGAAGTACCGCAAACGCAGGCTGCCAAAGAACCGGCCCGCTTCCGGCACCGTCAAACCTGCGGCCACAACCCATTCCGGTGCTCCCGGGATATGGTGGCCGGCAGGGTCGTCATCCCGAAACCGTGCGTGAGACCAAGACACGTCCAGATCGCAGACCAACCACGGGAAGATCGTGTAATAATTGGCCCATTCGACGCCCCACCGGCGGCTGGGTCGGCCGGCCTCCGTTGTCCCGGCATCGCCCAAAAACAACAGTTCGCTCTCGATGTCCAGCAACCAGAGGGTCAGGGAACTTTGAAGCCCCGGAATCCACGTGGAACGCACACCCACTTCCGCCCCGCGCGTGGGCACCAAGGGATCGACCGGCCTCACGGCGTCGCCGGTGCTTGGATCCACGCGGGCGGTGGCACCACGCCCGTCGTTGCTATGGAAACCAAGGCCGGCGTTCCCATAGAACTCCGTGCGCGCCCAGGGGCCGAACACCAGACCCAGTTTGGGGCTCCACAAGGCATCGGATTCACTCCCGCTGTTTGCTGGCCGATCGCTTTCCACATCGTAAAACCCAGCGTCCAGCCGCAGGCCGGTGTACGTGCGCAGCCAATCCAGCCATTGCTGTCGGTGGTACACATACGGCCCCACTCCCACCTGCGTGATTCGGTCCGTTCGCACCGTGTCCCAACGCCGTCGGCTCTGGGTCCGATGCAACCCATTGCGGATGAAATCCGCACGCAAATCCACGCCCAACCCGGCTTCGGTCCGTTCCCACGACCACGTTTGCTCGGCCTTTCCACCCATGACCCACCGGCGGTCGGCCTGCTCGAACTGGTCGCCCCGATCCGGATTTTCGAGGAAGTACGTGAAGTTGGAGAACAGGTCCAGGTCGTAGTAGAACGCGTAACCCATGGCACGGGTCTGACCGGTGCCGTACTGGCGCGCCCAATGGGCAAGCAGGTTGAATCGCTGGGACTCGCCGCCGCAGCTCGGATCCACGCTGTTCCATCGGCTGAAGGCCGGTCCCACGGCCCGCCGCGGAATCTGATCGGTCGCGTCCCACTCCCCTCGATAACCGGTGCCCATGAGGCTCCATCGGGTGCCGTCGCGTTCGCCCGACCATCGCACTACGGCGTTGCCCTTGAAAAAATGCTCCGGATGCGTCCAAGGACCATCGTTGTACTGTGCCTCCACCGCGTACAACCAATCGCCCGAGCCCGCAGTAACCGAGTCGGCCCACAAGCCCCGCCAGTAGTTGAAACTCCCACCTTCCAGCCGAAGCAGGCCCTCCGGCAGCCGCCGGCGGTACCGTAACTCCGCCGCACCCGCCGAAGAAAAGTCCCCCAAATCCGCAAAATACGGACCCTTCCGAAACTCGATGTGGTCAATGAGCTCCGGCACAATGGGGTTGAGATCCAGGTAGCCCTGACCATGCGCGTGCGTCGGCAGGTTCAACGGCATGCCTTCCAGACTGGCCGCAAAGTCCGTCCCGTGATCCAAATTGAACCCACGCAGATAATACTGATTGGCCTTGCCCGCGCCGCTGTGTTGCGAGGCAATGAGGCCCGGCACAGTCTCGAGCACCTCGCCCGGACGCAACCTGGGCCGGCGTTCCAGCTGTGCTGCACCCACGTAGCCCACGCTTGCCGCGTCCGCCACCCCGACCAGGTCGTCCGCCCGACCCGTGACAATCACCGGGGGCATCAGTCCCACCAAAGGCGGCGGTTGGCTTCTCGCAGGGCCGGGCGCTAACCCAAGAGAAACCCAAAGCCAGAAGAAAACGACCCGACCGGGAAGAACGGGGCAGCCACGCATCCACCAAAGCATGGAACCGTTGGGGCAACCAACCCTGACCGGGCCGAAGCGGCTGCAACCGGCCCCTCGGTGTCCACCGTGGCAGCACCGCCCATGTTTCATACGATTCATATTGCGCGTCATACTCACATGACGCGCCTGCGCCACGCAAGCTCATCCTGGCAGCAAACCCGTCCCAACCCAGCCCCCTGCGATCCACGCGCTTCCTTACAAACTCTCCCCACCCAAGAAAGTCGGCCCAGGGAACCAGGGACCAAGGCCAACCAACGGCCCGGTGACGCAAAAACGGCCCTCAGCTTTCAGGCACCGAGAGCCATCCGGATCCGCCCGATCGATCGCGGCCAGGCCGCGCGCCGGCGCACACGGCCGCTTTGGGCCCGGCCCTGCGCCGCACCGGGGCTCTGCAGTTCATGCTCCCAAATCCGGATCACCCTCCAGCCTGCCCGACGCAACCATTTTGTCACCAGCCGATCCCGCGCACGGTTGGCCCGTAGTTTCCGCCGCCAGAACTCTTTGCCTGTCCTCTGCGCCGGACCCTTCCTCGGCCCTTGCGGGGTTGTGACCGGCATGGAACTTTTCCGCAACCAGCGCTCCGGCGGAGCATGGGCCGGGCATCCGTGCCAGAAGCATCCGTCCACAAACACCGCCACCCGCTGGCGGGGGAACACGAAATCCGGTCGCACGCGCAGAACGCCTCCTCGGGACCGACGAACCCGGATCTCGACCTGCCTTCGCCATCCGCGGATCCCCGCCTGCCGCAGCAACCTGACCAGTGCCAGCTCCGTATCCCGGTTGCCGCGCGATCGAATGCGCGCCATCACCGCCGCGCGCTTGGACTGGGTGAACACGTCGGGCATGCAACATTACAAGATACCAAGACCAAACGAGGGGAACACCGACAGGATTTATCCTTGCGCCGCTATGGCAAACATCTCCACCAATGCGCGTATCTTCTTCAATCCCAACCCCCGCCGCTGCCGTAATTCCTCCCAGGACAAGACGGCGTAAGAGGACACCAAATCCCGACCCCGGCTGCGTACCCACTCGCGTCCGGTGGATGCCTCCAACCCTTCAATCGTGCGTGTATCCCCCAAGAATCGATGCCGAAGCCGTTCCCATGCGGCCGCCAAGACCTCTTCCTCCGAGCGCGGAGCAACAAAAGGTTCTTTCGCCAGTTCTGGCTGCCAGTTGCCCGGAACTAAGATGTCTTTCTTTCGAAAGGCCTCCCAGCACTCAGCCTTTTTGGAGGCTTCGCCAACATTCCCCTGCTGGTGGGTGAGATGCGTCCATGCCTCGTGGCATACTGCCTTGAGTGCTTCGCACAATGCGGGAGACAGTCGTTGTTCATTCCAGATACGGTTAAGGTCAATTCGCCGGCCCGACTTTTCAGCCAGCCACGCCACCGCATAGGCCACCGTGTTCGCCCGATATCCCTCCAAGTCTAAGGTGTCGAAAAGTTTCTCTGCTGTACGCCATAGAATTGCCTTGGCAACGACGTGCCTGAAATAATCCAAGTTCACCTCCGGCTCGCCATCCTCTTCCATGCGCTCGGCGAAGCGAACGAAGTTTTTTTCGGCTCCCAAGCAGACCAGATGCGGCAGCCCGAGCCAAGCGTGCTCGAACTTGGCGAGATCAGTTTTGGTGAATTTCTGGTGCTTGGGATTTTGGATCTCCCACTCCCGTCGCAGTGCCGTTGTGCCTTGGCGCGCCTTATCATCCAGATACGAACCGCGGGCCCGCTCGTAATACCAATGCGTCCCGCGGGCCAAGCCGCCCACCGGTGGTGCCCAGACGCTTCGGGACAACTGCTCTAACTTGTGATGGAACGGTCCGTTGGCAGCTAAATCAGCTGCGTTGACCTTGTTCTGGCTGTTCGCGTAGCGAGCGATGAGGGGCACTAATTCGCCGATCCCCCCGGGATCTTTCAGCACCGTCAGCTTGATCTGGACAACTACTTCATCCACGTCCAACCGCTCCTTCTTCACCGCGTGGTAAATGCTGGCCGTCGTCTGGCCGCCGTTGACTATCTGGAAGTCCCGAACCCACGCCAAGCAGGTCTGGCCATCCTCGCGTTTCGTAAGGCGCACCTCAGCTGCGGTGCAGCAGAGGCCGTTGTTGTAAGCCAGGAACCGGTGCGGTTCTTCGCGCAGCGTTTGCTGTAGGCCCTTGTTCACCTTGCCTTTCACTTGTAGAAACGCCCGCACGTTGCGCTCCAGTAAGCGCTGGCCGTGCTCTCCGTAGATGCGCGCGAGCGTCTTCCCGGGCATGAATGCCAAATAGGTCTGATACTCTCGGGCGTGTGCCATTCCAACCAAGCACGGGATCGCCCCGCCGAAATCACGTTCGAAATCAAGCTCGATTACTTGGCGCGTGCCGACACGAAGCTGGCTGAGCTTTTTCAGATCCCATAAAACATAGCGCAACTCCAACCCGGGTAATTTCTCCTCTTCAATATCTTCTGCGCGTGCCACCCCGTCGGTAAGGAAAAACAATCGCACCGTGGTCAAAGAGTCTCTAGCCTCGTGAATTTGGCGAGCAGCTTCGAAAACTTCGTGGCGGTCGTTGAGTTGCGTATGAAAACCTTCAAGCGCCCGCCGCAGGAAGCCCAAGAGGAGTTTGAATTGCTTTCGGGTTTCGGCAACCCCAACCGTCGGTACGCCCTCCCCGCCGTGGTAAAGCGTCACGAACAAATCCAAAGTCGCTCCGTCGCCCGACAGCGCCCACGCATTGAGCTTCGCGGCCGGCCATCGGCCCCGGCTTTCTGCCCGAAACGGCCTGTCTGGAAGCACCTCCGCATTATCCGCTTCGTTGTGACCAGCCAATTCCTCAAGGCACCATTCAGTGAATCCGCGTTCCAGCTCGTCTGGTGGCGCGTCGTCCGCACAGCGTTGTTGTACCTCCTCGCGCACGTCGGAGGCGTATTCCTCGAGTGGGGTCAGTGGTTCGGTTCTTTCTTCAACCATGGCACACATCGATATTGGCAATCATTCCGGTGCAAATGCCGCTGCCGCTTCCAGCAGGCCGAGCAAGCCGTCCCGCTTCGCGTGGCTCAGGCCCGCGCCCTTCAGCTTGTCCCACGAAAGCTTGGCGTAATCGCTGACCTTCTCCTTCCGCCGCGAGCGGTCCCACTCTTGGCCGGTCGCCGCCTCCAGCTCGCCCAGCGGCCGTTGGTCCTTGATGAACTTCTGGCGCACCGCCTCCCAACGCTCCGGCTCGCCGGGCGGCTGCGCGCGTGATTCCACAGCCGTCTCGCTGCCACCGCCGCCCTTCTTCCCCTTGGGCCGCCGTTCGGGCAACGCGGCCAACTGCCCCACTTTTCCAGCGACCCGCGCCCGCACCGGCGCTTGCTCGTCCGGCTTCCACTTCGCCGCCTGCTCTAAAAAGTTCTCGTCGCCCAAGTCCGTGTAGATCAGGTCCTCGTCCATCTTGATCCGCACCAGCAGCGGGAACCGCACCGCTTGTCCGCTGATGATCCCCTGACCCGGCCCGAAGCCCGGCAACATCCGTGCGTCCTGATCGCTCAGGTTCTCCATGATCTGCCTTACGAAATTCTGGTCGCGCGGGTTTACCAGCCGGAGAATCAGGAACGAGTTGCACTGCGAGAGAATCGTCTCGTCCACCCGGCTGGGCCGCTGGCTGATGAGCATCAGGCCGGTGCCGAACTTGCGGCCCTCCGTGATGAGCTTGCGGATTGTTTCCAGCGACGGCACGTCCGCTGTGCCCTCGCGCGACGATGGGATGAACGTGTGTGCCTCCTCGATCACCGCAAGGAAGGGCGGGATACGGTTCGACAGGTTGGCGCGGTGCTCGTAAAGCGCCTCCAGCAGAATCGAAGCGATGGTGGTCTGCGTCAGGTGGTCGTAGCCGCCGAGGTAGAGGATGGAGACGGTCTTCGGCGCAACGATGCCCTCCGGCCGGCCCTGCGGGTCGGGCATTTGATCGAACTGAAGCTGCTTCAACCGCTGGCGCATCCGCTCGTTGGTTCGCTCCATCCGCTCCAGCCGCGTCTCAACCACGCCCAGTTGGCGGCGGCAGACCGACAACGTCGGCAGCTTGCGCTTGTCACTGGTCTGGCCGGCTTTCTTCGCCAAAGAATCGCGCAGCCGCTTGATGTAGCGCAGCACCGACTCGCCTTCCACGGGATCCACCTCCGCCAACGACTCGCCCAGCACTTCCCGCTGCGGCTCCGTCAGCCCCTCCGTCATTTTGTTGATGAGGATTTCCACGATGTGTCGGTTCTGCTCCGTCATCGCGATGTGCGGATACAGCAGCCGCACGGTCGTGCCCTTGAAGACTTCGCGCTTCTGCCACAGGCCGAGGTAGTCCCCGTGTGGGTCTAGGATCAACAGCGGGTAGCCCCGGTCAATCAGCTCCCGCAAAATCCGCCGTGCGGCCACCGTTTTGCCACCACCGGTCATCGCCAGAATGGCGAGGTGCCGGGCCACGACACGGTCGGCCGAAATAGCGATGTCCACGTCCCCCCGGGCGATGAGCGTACCGATGTGCAGGGGCGTATGGCCCGGAATCCCGCCTGCCAGCAGTTCCTTGATGGCCGCCGCCGGGGGGTACAGCACCTCCGCCGCCGGCTGCACCGGATACGTCAGCGGGTAGAGGTTCTTGAAACCGCCGTCCGCCGGCGTGCAGCCCAGAATCAGCACGCCCGCTTCCAACTGGTCCCGGCTATTTGAGAGGATCGTGTCTTGGAGCGACAGCCCCTCGTTCGACAACTCCTGCGCGGCCTCGTAGGGGAAGAACGGGTTGTAGCGGCTGATGCTGACCACCCGGCCCCAGACGTAAATCCCCTGCGTCCCACTCCGCGCCTCGTCCGGCACCTCCATCCGCACCGCGACCAAGTCGCCCACACGGGATTTGAAGCTCTTTAGAATGAACGTGAACTCGCTGGTGGTGGCGTTGCCAACCACCGTGCCAATGGGGATCCAGTTGGTGCTGTTGCTCATTTGTTATTTCATGTCAGCGGTTAAAGTCGGGGCGGAACAGCCAGTCTCGGGTGGTGCCGCAAAGCATTCGCTTTGCGGCCTCAATCATCTTGGGGTTACCAGTGTCAATGGCGCGTTTCATCAATTGAACTGCCATTGTCGAGCGGATCGGGCGGCTCATCCACTCCGGCACCTTGGCAAACTTGTCCACGATATCCAGACCGGCTGGGAAGGCGTAGTTGGGCATCAGACGGCAGGAGTGGATCACCAAGCGAATGCAGGTCTCATAGCCTGCGGGTGGTGGGTCGAAGAATTCTACGCGCAAGGGTTGGGCGAATTGCCCTACGCCCACGTAGGTGACCTTCGGTTTCGGATACTGATCGATGACGGCGAACGAGTATTGGGGCCGCTTCGAGGCGACGTTTCGGTCAACTTCCACAGGGGTGAGATACTCCCCTTCGTTCAAAATGGCGTGGAAAAGCAGCGAATCAGAAATGCGGTAATCCGAGAGCTGCCGCTTGATCTTCTCCATGTCCTGCGCCCCGGACGAAACGGGATGCCCTTTGAGGTAGTCCAGCCAAGTGCGGCTGACCAAGGAGGAGAAAGAAGCCCGCTCCACGATGGATGCCACGTTGGCCTGTGACTGCTGCAACGTTTGGAGCAGGTGCAGATAAACGAAGACGAACTCTCTGTCCCGACCGGTGCGGTTTCTCTCTGCCGGCGGGAGCAGGATTTCCAGACCCCGCGTCGAGAAGGGGGGAAAGTCGGAATCGGCGTAGGCGGAGACGGGGTTGACCAAGGCACCGTGGAGGAACAGGAACTCCGGCTTGGGGGACCGGCTCAAGCACTGGATGGCGGCGGAAGCTTCCAAGCAGAAGCGGGCTGCATCGCGGAGCTTCGACGGATCCTCAAACAGGTGCTCGTAAACGCCGTGCATGCTGGTCGTGTCGAACAGCTCAGCAACCAGTTGCTTCTCCATCTTGAAAGCTTCCCTTCCCTCACCGGCTCTGCCGGGAGTTACGGTGTAGCTGCCCACCCGAACTGCAACGGGTTCGGCGCCAAGGCTGGCGAGATTGGCCATGCCTCCATCCACGAAGCTGATTGCCCTGCCGGCCATTTCCGACCACAGTTTCCTGTGGTCAATTTCGACAGTCTGTATCAGGCCGGCGTTCTCAAGCATATCGCGGATTACGCCCGCCAGCCCTTCTAACGCATGAAGAAATTCCTTCTGTGCGCTGGAGGAATGCGTCAACGACAGCTTCACCATTTCGGCAAGCACGTGCGGTTCACGAAGCCGTTCCTTGACCGTCAATTTCTTACTCGTTTTGTTCGCAGCAGCTTCAGCCATCAGTAATGCCCTCCTTTTTTGCATGTTCGGCTCCCGCCGCGAACGCTTTTGAACAATAAAATTCACTCGCTCTCAGCTTGCCATTCAGGAAGCGCCGTGCTGCTTCTATGGCAATAGGTGCGAGTTTGACGGGCCATCCCGTTTGGGCGAACACGGGGGTTATGAGTTCCGGTGGCAAGCGTCGAATCAGGGAAAAATCGGTGCAGTCTTGGATCTTCCGGCCGTCACTTTCCAATGCGCTATCCGGATGGAGTCGGTTGTGGATGAAGGCAATCGAGAACCAGCCGCGTTTGAAGACCGCATCCGGCACTGCTTCCAAAGCATTTTTTTCCGCGGCGGCGATGAGCGGCAGCAGCCATTCCACAGCTTGACGCTCATCTTGGGGCAGCAGATCCGGCCGCTGGCGGCGACCGGCGGTTCGTTCGGCAGCGGCCAAGTATCGTCGCACCGCGCGGCCCACGGCTTCGCCCACCAGCGGCGGGACCGCGTTGCCAATGAGGCGGAACTGGTGCGTGCGAGGCACCGAAAACTCAAACCAGTCGGGGAAGCTTTGGACCCGGGCAGCCTCCCGTGGTGTGAGCGAGCGATTTTGTGTGGGGTGAATGAACATCAGCCCGTCTTTGCTCAAATGCGCCACAATGGTCGAACAAAGCCCGTTTCGATGCTGACGGGTGTAACGGTCTTTGAAGTGGTCCTTGGAATAGGGCCATTCGAATTGCACGCCCCGGCGCATTGCCGCAGCCGAGCTTTCGCCCTCACGCAGCCGGGCGAAATCACGCAGGTCGCGCTCGCTGTGCGGTCGGGCAACGTGGGCGGTCAACCGTCGTGCGCGGTGAATTTCCAGCACCCGCTCGAGATAGCGACCGCCGTACCGTGCAAGATGGGAACGACGCCGTTCGAGGTCGTACTCGGTTTCTTCCTCGCCTTCGCCAGCGGCCAACGGGGGCAGGTCGCCGATGGCTTCCCAGAGGGTGACCAGCGGCTGTAAGCTGGAATGCCCATCCTCCGCCACATCAGCATGCGTTGGGGCCATGAATCTGCCGGTTGTGAAAATCGGCAGTTCGGGAAGCGTCCCGAAGATGAGTTGGCGGATTCGTTTTTGGGGTACGCCGTAGTGCCAGGCGCAGACCTCATCGCCGTGCACCCGGTAGCCGAGTTGACGTGCCTCGGTCTGGAGGCGGGTGTAAAATTCGCCGCCGGCAGCGGTCTTGATACCGAGGACATTTTCCATGACGAAGACCCGCGGTCGAAAATAGGCGACGTAAGCGAGGAATTCCTTGTAGAGGTAGCGGCGGGGGTCCTCTTTCAATTTCGGACCGTGGTTCGAGCCGTCACGCCGCCGCGCGTTGGAGAATCCCTGGCAGGGCGGTCCTCCAACGATCACGTCAACATGCTGAATCCCGGTGAGCGAGGAAAGTTCCTCCGGGGGGAAACGCGTCAAATCGCGCTCCAATACGTGGGGAACATCCGGGAAATTTTGGCGGAAAACGGCGACGGCCGCCGGATCGACATCCACAGCCGCCACGACCTGCAAACCCGCTCGCTCCATTCCCAAGCTGAATCCGCCGCAGCCGCAGAACAAATCCAAACAGGTAAGTCCAGGGTGGCTACCGTTGTTCCGACTGACGGATCGTGACCGGCAATTTGTGGATAGCGCGCTCATCATCAGTCGACCCCTTCCACGAGCTTGGATGTGGGAATCCCCAGGGCCCGGGCCAGCCGAACGACGTTTTTAATGCCGGGGTTGCGCGCCCCGCGCTCGATGTCGCTGATGTAGGTGCGGTCGAGGTCCGCCTTTTCAGCCAGCTGCTCTTGGGACAGGCCCTTGGCATCCCGCTGGCAGCGGACGCAACGGCCGAAGGCGGAAAGGATCGGGTCACGCTTTCGCATGACCCCATTTCGCGCTGCTGTCGGAAATCAGTCTATCGGCGATGAGTGACAATTTGCGAATTCAGCACATGGCCGGAGCGGCGGTTCAAACCGGGCGTGGCCGTTTTGGGGGGTAGAAATACGGGCGTTTTGCGCGTCAGGCGTCGGCGCAGCGGCCCGGAGGTTGTGCTGAACCGGTATCTGCCGACCCGTCGCACGGAAGCTGTCTTTCAGGGGTGAACCGCGGCGTTGGTTGCGGGTAGGGCGCGCACTCCGTTGCGCGACGCCGCGGCGGCGCTTCTGCCTGAAACCTTTCGCCGGGCCGCGTCGTCATAAAAGGCGATGCTCAAGCCATTGCCAGATCAGCGCTGGGATTTTGTCACGGCCGCGCATCTGCTCAATCGCGCCGGATTTGGCGGGCCGCCCGCCGAAATCGAGCGGCTCGTCGCACTCGGCCCGGACAAAGCCGTCGCCAGCCTGTTGGATTACGAAAAAATCCCCGATCCGACGCCCGACCCGTCCTGGGCCAAGCCGGACCCGGAGCGGCGCGCCAAATTCGAGGCGCTGCGCAAGGCCAGCGAGGAGGAACGCCGGCGGCTCTTGCAGGAGGAACGCCGGATCCAGCGCGAGCGGCTTCTGGAATTGCGCGGCTGGTGGTTGCAGCGCATGGCCAAAGGCCCGCGCCCGTTTCAGGAGAAAATGGTCCTGTTCTGGCACGGCCATTTCGCCACGAGCATCGAAAAGGTCCGCGATCCCTACCTCATGTGGCGCCAAAACGAGTTGTTCCGTCGCCTCGCCACCGACCAGTGGTTGCGGTTGCTCGTCGAGGTCGCCAAAGACCCCGCAATGCTCATCTGGCTGGATCAGGCCCAGAGCCGCAAACAGCATCCGAACGAAAATTTCGCCCGCGAAGTCATGGAACTCTTCGCGCTGGGCGAGGGCCATTACACGGAAAAGGACGTCACCGAGGCCGCGCGGGCGTTCACCGGCTGGAGCTACGACCGGTTCGAACAAAAGTTTGTTGAACGCCCGTTCCTGCACGATGACGGCGTCAAAACCGTGTTGGGCAAAACCGGCAATCTCAACGGTTACGACGTGCTGGCGCAAATCGTCGCCCAACCGCAGGCCGCGCGATTTATCACGGCCAAATTGTGGACGTTCTTTGCGGGCCAACCGCCGTCCGAACCGCTCAACACTGCGCTCGCGGCGGTCTTTCGCCAGCACGGCGACCGGTTCAAACCGTTCCTGCGTGTGATGTTCCGCTGCGAGGAATTTTACGACCCGGCGCTGATTCGCTCGCAGGTCAAAAGTCCCGTGCAATGGCTCGTGGGCACGGTGCGCGTGCTGGAAACCGATCTGCCGCCCGCGCCGGTCTGCAACGCGATACTCCGGCAACTGGGCCAGGAACTCTTCGCGCCGCCCAACGTCAAGGGCTGGGACGGCGGCCTGACCTGGATCACCACCAACACGCTGCTGTTGCGGTACAACCTGGCCGCCGCCCTTGTCTTCGGCGATCTGTCGGCCCTCGGCGAGTTCGGACGGCGCGACAATCCACCCGCCGCCCGCCGCCTCGCCAATCGCCTTCGCCAACGGCGGCCTTGGAGCGTGGACGTGACGCGCATTCTCACTCCGGAAGAACGCCGGGATCGGGACGCCTTGATCGCCGCGCTCGCCAAACGCCTGCTCCAGTCCGAGCTGAAGGACAAGCAAAAGGCCGCCTTGCGCGAATACCTCGATTCCCAGGGCGCGCTGGACGATCAGGACATCCTCGGCGCCATCCGCCTGCTCATGAGCACGCCGGAATACCAGTTGGCATGAACGCAAAACGTCCATTCAAACGCCGTAACGATTTCGAGCGCGACTCGAATTGATCCGAACTGGCCGTTGAAACACTCAACCCCATGAACCCATGAACCACGAACCCACTCTCAAGACCCGACGCGAATTCCTTCGCACCACCGTGCTCGGCAGCGCGCTGTCGTGGACGGTGCCGACGTTTCTGGCCAAAACCTTCGCTTCGCTCCACGCCGCGGCCGCCGACGCCGCCACGCAGGTTGCCACCGGTCGCGATTCGACGATCCTCGTCGTGTTGCAGTTGGCCGGTGGCAACGACGGGTTGAACACCGTTGTGCCGTTCGCCGACGATTTCTATCACAAGGCCCGCCCGCGCCTGGCTCTCGCGGGCAAGGACCTCCTCAAACTCGACGACACGCTCGGCCTGCATCCGGCCCTCAAGGGGCTCAAGGCCCTTTACGACGCGGGCCATCTGGCCGTCGTTCAGGGTGTCGGTTACCCGAATCCCAACCGCTCGCACTTTCGTTCCACCGAAATCTGGCAGACGGCCAGCGACGCCAACCGGTTCGAGAGCACGGGCTGGCTGGGCCGGTATTTTGACAACACCTGTTCGGGTTGCGACCCGGCCATCGCCGTGGCGCTCACCAGCCAGATGCCGCAGGCCTTTGCGGCGAAAAAACCCAAGGGCATCTGCTTCACCGACCCGCAGGCGTATCGGTTCGTCAAAGCCGATTCGCCCGGTGCGGACGAACAGGACATGACCGAGGAATCGTGGCGCAAACTCAACGAACCGGAGCTGATGACCGCCGAGAACGCCGGCGGCTCGATCGCCATGCTCGGCGGCGCGATCCATCACACCGGCGCACCGCTCGAATTCATCGAACGCACCGCCCTCGACGCGCAGCTCACCTCCGAGCAGATTCGTTCCATGGCGGCCAGGGGCGGCAACCGCGTCAGCTACCCGGCTTCCCGGCTCGCCAATTCGCTGAAACTCGTCGCCCGGCTCATCGCCGGCGGCATGCCCACGCGCATTTACTACGTGTCCCAGGGCGGTTACGACACCCACACCAACCAGGCCGCCACCCACGAGCGGTTGCTCGGCGAGCTGGGCGACGCGCTGAAGGCGTTCGTGGACGATCTCAAAGCGCAGGGCAACCTCGAGCGCGTGCTGCTGATGACCTTCAGCGAGTTCGGCCGGCGTCTGGCCGAAAACGCCAGCGGGGGCACGGATCACGGCGCCGCGGCGCCGCTGTTTTTGGTTGGAAACCGACTGCGTGCCGGCCTGCTCGGCAAAGCGCCGAGCCTGGCGCCGAACGACCTGTTCAACGGCGACCCGAAATTCACCGTAGACTTTCGCAGCGTGTATGCGGGCGTGTTGGAATTCTGGCTTCAGACCCGAAGCGCGCCCATCCTGGGCCGCCAATTCCCGCCGCTGCAGATCGTTTGAACCGGCGCGGCAGCTTTTCCGCGTTGAATCGGCGCGCGGTTTGTGCGTTCCTGTTGGCGCACGCCCATGCGCATTCTGGCTTTGGACCCCGGCACCAAACGCGTCGGCGTGGCGATTTCCGACGAGACCCGCACGCTGGCCACGCCCCTAGAATTCATTCCCGCCGAGCCGTTCGCTGATTTCGTGGCGCGCCTCAAAACCCTCATCCGCGAACGCGAGGTGGGGCTGATTCTGGTGGGCGTGCCGCGGAACATGGACGGCAGTTACGGCCCGGCGGCCGCGCAGGCGCAACAGCTCGTCGCCGTGCTCAAAGAGGCCATCCCCGTGCCCATCCAGACGGTGGATGAACGGCTCTCGACGGTGCAGGCGCAACGGTTGCTCCGCGCCGCCGGCAAACGCGCCCGCAAACAAAAAACGCGCATTGACCAGTCGGCCGCCGCCGTGTTGCTGCAAAGCTATCTCGACACGCTCGGCCACTGACCGCAGTCGTTCGTCCGTTTCGACGCGCGGCCATCGCCCCGCTTCTGGCGCGACTGTGAAACTCAAGCTGACCGTCGCCTACGGCGGCACCGCCTATCAGGGGTGGCAGGCGCAAAAAATCGGCACCGGCGTGCAGGAAAAGGTCGAGGCCGCGCGGGCAAAGATTTTTCCCGGCGCACCGCGCGTGCACGCCTCCAGCCGAACGGACACCGGCGTGCACGCGCTGGGGTTGGTTGCCCATGTGGACCTGCCGCCGGGCGCGCGACGGCTCACCGGCACCAAACTGGGGCTTGCGCTCAACGCGTGGTTGCCCCCGGACATCCGCGTGATGGCCGCCGCCCGCGCGCCCTCGGCCTTTCACGCCCCCTTCAGCGCCACCGGCAAGCAATACCGCTACTTCCTCTGGAGCCATCCCGTGATGAACCCGCTCCTGCGTCACAGCCCCTGGCATGTGCCCCGGCCACTCGACCTCCGGGCCATGCGCACGGCGGCGGACATTCCGCGCATGTTGGCCGGGCGCGACCGCCGCGTGGCCGGCATGACCGCCCCCGCCCACGGCCTGGTGCTCTGGAAAGTGGTTTACGCACGGGGGCCTGAGTGCTAAGAACCTGTGGCGGGGCGACTGGCGCAACCATGATTTCGCGCATCCAAGCTCTGAATTACCGCTGTCTGCGGTACGTTGATCTGACGCTGGGCCACTTTCATGTTTTGATCGGCCCCAACGCCAGCGGGAAGAGCACGTTCTTGGACGTCGTGGCCTTCTTGGGTGATTTGCTAAAACACGGGCCGGAGCAGGCCGTGCGCAACCGGGCGCAAACCTTGCCGGAGTTGGTCTGGAAGCGACAGGGGCAGGAGTTTGAATTGGCGGTCGAGATGCGGGTGCCCGCGAGCGTCCGCCCCAAGAACAGCCAGAACGGGAAACAGTTCGACCAATGTCGCTACGAGGTGAAGGTGGGGGTTGACCCGAAAGAAGGCATTCGGCTGTTGGCGGAGAACTTTTTCATTCTCGCTAAAACCGAGGGCCCAGAACGAGAAGGGGCGTCGACGCAATCGGAGTTCCCATCGTTCCCGGCGGAACCTGAGCCGCCGCCAAGTTTCGTGAAGGAAGCGCGCGCACGGCTTCCGGCGGGTTGGCGCAAAGTGGTTTCTAGGCGAGAGGCCGGCGGAGGGTATTTCCGTTCGGAAACAACGGATTGGAACTTCCCGCAGCGGCCCGGGGCACAGAAAGCGGCCCTGGCGATTGTGCCGGAAGAGGAGCGTTTCCCGATTTCCAATTGGGCCAAACGCGTCCTGACCGAAGGGGTGCAGGTGCTGGCCTTGAACAGCCGGGCGATGCGCGAGCCGTGCCGCCCGGACGTGCCCCTGGCCTTTCGGCCGGACGGCTCGAATTTGCCGGTGGCCTTGCGGCATTTGCAAGAATCGGATGCCAGCCGCTTCCAACGCTGGTTGGCGCACGTGCAAACCATTCTGCCGCAACTGCAAAGCATCGAAGTCCGGGAACGTCCGGTGGACCGGTTCCCGCACCTGGTGGCAAAGTATGACAACGGCATCGAAGTCCCGTCCTGGCTGCTGTCCGACGGGACATTGCGTTTGCTGGCGTTGACGTTGCTCGCGTATCTGCCTTCCGAAGGGCAGGTGTACCTCATCGAAGAACCGGAGAACGGGATTCATCCCAGAGCGTTGGAAGCCGTGTACCAGTCTTTGTCGTCGGTCTATGACGGCCAGGTGCTGTGCGCCACGCACTCGCCGCTGTTCCTGAGCCTGGCAAAGCTTTCTGACCTGGTTTGCTTCGCACAGGCGAGTAGCGGGGCCACGGCCATTGTCAAAGGCCCGGACCACCCTGCCCTCAAAAAATGGAAAGGGCAGGTGAGTCTGGACACACTGTACGCGGCGGGAGTTTTGGGATGAAAGACCTGGTAGTCCTGGTGGCCGACAAGCAGATGGAAGCCACCCTGCGGCAGTTGCTCCAACGCCACGATGCGTTTGGCATTCGCCCCATCGAGGCGGACGTCTTCAACCACCCGGGACATGATCCCGGCGTGCTTCTGGAAGCCGGGAGACTTCTCTCGGTCTTGACCGACCAATATCGCCATGCGCTCGTGCTTTTCGACCGGGAGGGCTGCGGCCAGGAGGACAAGACCGCCGAGGAACTGGAGCAGCAGGTCCAGCAGCAACTCGATGCCGGAGGCTGGCGAAATCGCTCCGCCGTGGTCGTCTTGGACCCGGAACTGGAGATTTGGGTGTGGTCCGACTCGCCCCATGTGCCCGAAGTGCTCGGGCTGCCGCCAAGGGAACTCAAACAACTGGTCGCGGGCCAAACTGCACCGGGTCGCACCAAGCCCGACAAGCCCAAGGAGCTGATGGTCAGGGTCCTTCGGCAGGCGCGCGTAGCCAGGTCGGCCGCTTTGTATGCGGAATTGGCCCGCAAAGTCGGCACCGCGCGATGCACGGATCGGGCCTTCCTACGGCTCAAGCGCATCTTGGAGGACTGGTTCCCGCCCGCGGCCGCCGCGCCGCTGGCATGACCGCCCCCGCCCACGGCCTGGTGCTCTGGAAAGTGTTTTATCGCCCACCGGCGGCGACGCCCCCGCTACGCCTGGACGAACGGCGCACCCGATGAATTTCTCGTCCGAGGAATAATGCCGCGTTCAGGTCATCCTTCGAAACGTTTGCTCCCGCATGCACGTCGTTTTGGTTGAACCGGAAATCCCGCCCAACACCGGCAACGTGGCGCGGCTCTGCGCCGCCACGCGCACCACGCTCCACCTCATCGAGCCGCTCGGATTTCGACTCGATGACGCCCAACTGCGGCGGGCCGGCGTGGATTACTGGCAGCACGTGGACTGGCGACGCTGGCCGAGCTGGCGCGCCTTTCAGGCCGCGTTGCCCCCGGGCGCGCGGCTCTGGTTCATCGAGACCGGCGGCCCGCTGCGCTACGACCAGGTTCGCTACCAGCCGGAGGCTTACCTCGTGTTCGAACGCGAAACGGTCGGGCTGCCGCGTCCCATCCTAGAGCAACACTGCGCCCGGTGGCTGCGCATCCCACGTTTCCATCCGCAGGCGCGCTCGCTCAACCTCTCCAACTGCGTCGCGCTGGTGCTCTTCGAGGCCCTGCCCCGGCAGGGATTCGCCGGAGAACTTTGAACGCCACCACCGCCCGTTTCCCGAACCGAAATCCCCCGGTCGGTTGCCAAGTTTTGCCGCGATCGAAGGCAAGCCGCGTTGACAGAAAAGGACTACTTTGCTTTATTAAACGCGTCCCTGGGACATTGCGGCCGATGGCTGCCGCGCCGATCCGCCTGCTGGGATCAAGCCTCCAATCGCCTGCCGCTTGGGGAATCATGATTGTTGCAGGACTTGCTTTTGAGCGGCAACAGCACCATCGGCTCCACCGGCCAGAGTCTCGCTGCAAAGACGCAGACTTCCATCCCCGTCCCGGCCACGGTGCCGACGAAGTTTTACCGCCTGTTCAAACCGTAATCCGAAAGGACCGACTCCGAATCAACCCGAAAGGAACGCCATGAAAACCAAGCCGAACCACCAGCTCGTGGCAGCCATCGCGCTGCTATTAACTTGCAACCTGCAACCTTCAGCCCTCCTAGCCCAAGGCAGCCTCACGCCGCCCGGGCCGCCGGCGCTGACGATGAAGACCTTGCAACAGGTCGAGCCGCGCACGCCCATCACCAACGCCACCACGCCCGTGACGATCTCCGTGCCCGGCTCGTATTACCTGACGACCAACCTGACCGTCAGCGGCGGCGACGCCATCACCATTGCCACCAACGGCGTGACGCTGGACCTGAACGGGTTCGCGATCGCCTCCACGACCAATCCGGCGTCGGGCACCGCGGTGCTGATCAACAGCGGTCTGCGGAACATCACGATCCTGAACGGGAACATTCAGGGCGGGGTGACCAACAACGGCAGCGGCATCTTCAGCGGCCCGGGCTTCAGCTCTGGGATTTACTATTTCGGAGAGCCCCGAAACGTGCGGGTGAGCGGCGTTTCGGTCTCGGGCTGCCGATTCGACGGCACCAACGTGGGCGCGGACGAAAGTACGGTGGTGGAAAACTGCGTGGTGCGGACCGTGGGAGGGGGCGGGATTTGGGCGAACACGATCCGGGGCTGCGTGGCCTTGGACTGCGGCAGCACGGCCATTTATGGCCAACAAGTGTCCGACAGTCGTGGCCAGTCGGTCGGTGGCGGCTACGGGCTTTCCGCCGCCACCACCGCCCAGAACTGCTACGGCTCCAGCTACAGCGGCCTGCGCGGGCTTTATGCGCAGAACGCCGCCTTCTGTACGGGCTTTCGCCCCGGCGGGCGGGCCATCGAGGCCACCATCGCCAACGGGTGCTGGGCCGGCGCTGGCACCAACCTCATCACCTACAAATACAACATGCCCTTAGCCAAAAACCTGCAACCTGAAACCTGCAACCTGAAGCCTTCAACCCGAATCGGCCTATGAAAACCCAATTTAACCTCGCAGCCTTGGCCCCGGCTCGTAGCGCAGACTTCCAGTCTGCTGTAGTGCGGATTTCCAATCCGCAGGCCCCTTGCGAACTCGAAGGTAACCGGCGGTTCAACACCCTGCCGACTGGAAGTCGGCGATACAGCAGATTCCCAATCTGCGCTACCGCCCCGGCTGGTAGCGCAGACTTCCAGTCTGCCGTAGCGCGGATTTCCAATCCGCAGGCCCCCTGCGAACTCGAAGGTAACCGGCGGTTCAACACCCTGCCGACTGCCCGTCGGCGAAACAGCAGATTCCCAATCTGCGCTACCGCCCCGGCTGGTAGCGCAGACTTCCAGTCTGCCGTAGCGCGGATTTCCAATCCGCAGGCCCCCTGCGAACTCGAAGGTAACCGGCGGTTCAACACCCTGCCGACTGGAAGTCGGCGATACAGCCGGTTGGAAACCTGCGCTACCGTAGCGCAGGCTGGCAGCCTGCTGTGTCGCGAATTGGCAATCCGCGAACCGTCCGCACTCAGCCCCGCCCTGCCGACTGCCCGTCGGCGAAACAGCAGGTTCCCAATCTGCGCTACCGCCCCGGCTCGTAGCGCAGACTTCCAGTCTGCCGTAGCGCGGATTTCCAATCCGCAGGCCCCCTGCGAACTCGAAGGTAACCGGCGGTTCAACACCCTGCCGACTGGAAGTCGGCGATACAGCAGGTTGGAAACCGGCGCTACCGTAGCGCAGGCTGGCAGCCTCCTGTGTCGCGGATTGGCAATCGGCCAGCCCCTCGATACACGCCCCGCTCCGCCGGCTGGAATCCGGCGATACAGCAGGTTGGAAACCTGCGCTACGTCTCGCGCTACGTCGTGGCACTCGTTCCTGCTCGGCTTGACGTTGCTCCTGTTCGCGCCCGGCGCGCTCCGTGCCGCCACCACCATCACCGACACCAACCACTTCGCCTACGGTGCGAATGTGGGCTGGATTGAATGTCGGGGCGATGTGGCCAACGGCGCGGTCATTGGCGAATACATCTGCACCGGTTACCTCTGGGCCGCCAACGTGGGCTGGATTGCGTTGGGCAGCGGCACGCCCGCCAACGGCATCCACTACCAGAACAACTCGGCCAGCGACTGGGGCGTCAACCACGACGGGCTGGGCAACCTGCGCGGGTATGCCTGGGGCGCGAACATCGGCTGGATCGCCTTCGAGACCAACGGCGCGCCGAAGGTGGATCTGTGGACGGGCAAGCTCAGCGGCTCGGTCTGGAGCGCCAACTGCGGCTGGATCAGTTTGAGCAACGCGGTGGCGCTGGTGCAGACGGCCACGATTGCGCCGGGGACCGACAGCGACGGGGACGGGATTCCGGATGCGTGGGAGCTGCACGCCTTTGGCAACCTGACGACCGCCAACGCCACCAGCGACGCCGACGGCGACGGGATGTCGGATCGGGACGAATACCTGGCCGACACCAACCCGGTGGATGCGAGCAGCAACCTGCGGATCACGTATTTCAGTCGGGGCACGCCGACGCCCACCTACAACGTGCTGCAATGGACGGCGCGGCCGACGCGCTTTTACGCGGTCGACTATCGGTCGGCGCTGACGCCGCCGGGCGCCTGGACGAACCTGGTGACCTTCCCAACGCCTGGAGCGAACAGTGTGGGCTTTGACGATTTTGGCAGCCAGCAATTTTACCGGGTGCGGGTGTTTCGTCCGTTGATGCCGTAAGAGATTGCGCGAGCACACGGGTGCTGAGGGTTGGCGCGAACGAAGGGCAGGGC
>Ga0308417_1000565_pt1 | contig 26612 bp, 14 predicted proteins | sample HotsprSampleOS65_FD_203528 | JGI IMG/M metagenome (GOLD analysis project Ga0308417, IMG submission 203528) | Hot spring phototrophic mat microbial communities from Octopus Spring, Yellowstone National Park, Wyoming, United States - 20090730_OS65 ...
GCGTAGGCTAACATCGGCGAAGCCGATGTTAAGGCCGTGATAGCGGCCGGCCGAAGCCAACACCGCGCTTTGCTGCGATTCGCCCGCGCAGCCATTTATTCAGCGTTTCCTTAGGCGAGAGGCGTACAAAACCTCGCACGCCCCACGCCTTACGCCTCACCCCTTACTGCCTCAAAAGCAGGGCTTTTGAGGCACGGGGTGACTGCGTACCTTTTGTATAATGGGTCAGCGACTTACGTTCAGTTGCGAGCTTAACCGGATAGGGGAGGCGTAGCGAAAGCGAGTCTGAACAGGGCGTTTGAGTAGCTGGGCGTAGACCCGAAACCGGATGATCTATCCATGGCCAGGGTGAAGGTGGGGTAACACCCACTGGAGGCCCGAACCCACTACTGTTGCAAAAGTAGGGGATGAGCTGTGGATAGGGGTGAAAGGCTAAACAAATCCGGAGATAGCTGGTTCTCCTCGAAAGCTATTTAGGTAGCGCCTCGTGTATCACTCTCGGGGGTAGAGCACTGTCATCGTTGGGGGGGTCGTCTAGATCTACCTCGCGATTGCAAACTCCGAATACCGAGAAGTGCGAGCACGGGAGACAGACATCGGGTGCTAACGTCCGGTGTCGAGAGGGAAACAACCCAGACCGCCAGCTAAGGTCCCCAATGCGTAGCTAAGTGGTAAACGAAGTGAGAAGGCATAGACAGCCAGGAAGTTGGCTTAGAAGCAGCCACCTTTTAAAGAAAGCGTAATAGCTCACTGGTCGAGTCTTCTTGCGCGGAAGATGTAACGGGGCTCAAGCTACGAACCGAAGCTGCGGACTCAGGTATCAGAGTTCAGGAATCAGGAATCAGAATGGCCGTGCATCGATTTGAAGATTTGGAGGTATTCAAGCGGGCCTACAAGGTCTCGTTGAAAATTCCCCAGATCAGTCTGACGATGCCGCAGGTTGAGCAGTATGGTTTGGCCGAGCAGATGCGGCGTGCCAGTAAATCGATCTGTGCCAATCTGGCTGAAGGCTTTGGCAAGCAAAGCCTGTCGAAAACTGAATTCAAGAGGTTCGTCAAGATGGGAATTGGGTCGGCCGACGAGATGCGCGTCTGGCTGCGATACTGTCTGGACTTGGGGTATATCGATCAGATCGCTTGGCAGCGACCGCGCAACGAATACGAAGAAGTTGCCAAGATGCTGCAAGGCCTCGCGCACAGTGGGGTTTGATCTGATCCCTGATCCCTGACCTCTGATACCTGGGTGGTAGAGGAGCGTTCCGTAGGCCTGTGAAGGTGGGGTGTGAGCCCTGCTGGAGGTATCGGAAGTGCGAATGCTGACATGAGTAGCGATAAAACGGGTGAAAAGCCCGTTCGCCGGAAGCCCAAGGTTTCCTGCGCAACGTTCATCGGCGCAGGGTGAGTCGGCCCCTAAGGCGAGGCTGAGAAGCGTAGCTGATGGGAAACAGGTCAATATTCCTGTACCGCTGTCCAATGCGATGGGGGGACGGAGAAGGGTAGGCCAGCCGGGTGTTGGACGTCCCGGTTCAAGCGTGTAGGCGTGCTCTCTAGGCAAATCCGGAGGGCTGAGCCAAGGCGTGATGACGAGCGGCCATGTGCTGCGAAGTGGTTGATCCCATGCTTCCAAGAAAAGCCTCTAAGCTTCAGTTGGATGGTGACCGTACCGCAAACCGACACAGGTGGGCAGGGTGAGAATCCTAAGGCGCTTGAGAGAACTCGGCAGAAGGAACTCGGCAAATTGACACCGTAACTTCGGGAGAAGGTGTGCCCCTGGTAGGTGAAGGCCCTTGCGGCTGGAGCCGAGAGGGGTTGCAGTGAAAAGGTGGCTGCGACTGTTTAACAAAAACACAGCACTCTGCAAACACGAAAGTGGACGTATAGGGTGTGACGCCTGCCCGGTGCCGGAAGGTTAAGTGATGGGGTGCAAGCTCTTGATCGAAGCCCCGGTAAACGGCGGCCGTAACTATAACGGTCCTAAGGTAGCGAAATTCCTTGTCGGGTAAGTTCCGACCCGCACGAATGGCGTAACGATGGCCACACTGTCTCCTGCCGAGACTCAGCGAAATTGAAGTGTTTGTGAAGATGCAATCTCCCCGCGGCTAGACGGAAAGACCCCATGAACCTTTACTGCAGCTTTGCATTGGACTTTGACGTCGCTTGTGTAGGATAGGTGGGAGGCGAAGAAGTCGGGACGCCAGTTCCGATGGAGCCGACGTTGAAATACCACCCTGGTGGCGTTGAGGTTCTAACCTGGGCCCCTGAACGGGGTCGGGGACCGTGCATGGTAGGCAGTTTGACTGGGGCGGTCTCCTCCTAAAGCGTAACGGAGGAGCACGAAGGTTCGCTAGACACGGTCGGAAATCGTGTTGATAGTGCAAGGGCATAAGCGAGCTTGACTGCGAGAGCGACTACTCGAGCAGGTGCGAAAGCAGGTCCTAGTGATCCGGTGGTTCTGTATGGAAGGGCCATCGCTCAACGGATAAAAGGTACTCTGGGGATAACAGGCTGATTCCGCCCAAGAGTTCACATCGACGGCGGAGTTTGGCACCTCGATGTCGGCTCATCTCATCCTGGGGCTGTAGCCGGTCCCAAGGGTATGGCTGTTCGCCATTTAAAGAGGTACGTGAGCTGGGTTCAAAACGTCGTGAGACAGTTTGGTCCCTATCTGCCGTGGGCGCTGCAAGTTTGACGGGGGCTGCTCCTAGTACGAGAGGACCGGAGTGGACGCACCGCTGGTGTACCGGTTATGACGCCAGTCGTATCGCCGGGTAGCTATGTGCGGAAGAGATAACCGCTGAAAGCATCTAAGCGGGAAACTCGCCTGAAGATGAGACTTGCCGGAGGCATGACCTCCCTGAAGGGTCGTCGAAGACTACGACGTTGATAGGTCGGGTGTGTAAGCGCGGCAACGCGTTGAGCTAACCGATACTAATTGCCCGTGCGGCTTGACCCTATAGCACTGGGTTGCAGGAATTAGAGGCCAGGGATCAGAAAAACCCCAAACCCTAACCTCTACCCGAACCCACGCAACCAAACCCAACTTCTTCTTCCAACTGTTAAGACCACCAGTGCGACGAATACCGCAGTGGTCATGCGATGGGACGAATACCTGATCCCTGATGCCTGACCCCTGCTGCCCGTTTCGTCTGGCGACCATAGCGGAGTGGCACCACCCCTTCCCATCCCGAACAGGACCGTGAAACGCTCCAGCGCCAATGATAGTCGGCACCCTCGCCGGCGAAAGTAGGTCATCGCCAGACAACCCCTCTCCCCCAAACCACGCCCTGACCATAAAGGCAGGGCGTGGTTGTTTGCGGGTGCCCTGCCTGCAGCCCGCAAACCGACCCCATGTCTTTCGTGCGTTCTGTGTCTCGGAGAGAACACTCTATGCTTAAAGTGTTCGACATTGCGCTGCTGGCATCAGCACATGGGGGGCTCGCATGGACATGAAGCAACTGAGGAAACTGGACGAGTATTCCTACACTGTTCCCAAGCGGGCGGATGAGGACCGCTCCGAGGTGAGGCTGTATGGCTCCGCTCCCCTCTTGGAGAGCATGGACGAGATGGTGCTCACCCAGATCACCAATGTGGCGCGACTGCCTGGGCTGGTGGGGCCGGCCATCACCATGCCGGACGCGCACTGGGGCTACGGCTTCCCCATAGGAGGCGTGGCTGCCTTCGACCCGGATGAGGGCGGCATCATCTCTGCCGGCGGCGTGGGCTTCGACATCTCGTGCGGGATCCGCTGCCTGCGCACCAACCTGGAGCTGGATGAGATCGCTGCGCACCTGCCCAGGCTGGCCGACGCATTGTTCCGGGACATCCCGGCCGGTGTTGGCGAGGAGGGCAATCTCAAGCTCAGCACGCAGGAACTCGATCAGATCATGCTCGAGGGGGCGGTGTGGGCGGTCAAGCGGGGCTACGGCGTCGAGGCCGACCTGGAGTTCATCGAGGAACACGGGCGCATGTCGGGGGCGGTGCCGGGCAATGTCTCGGACCTGGCCAAGAAGCGTCAGCGTGGTGAGATGGGCACACTGGGTTCGGGCAACCATTATCTGGAGGTGCAGGTGGTGGAGCGCATCTATGACGAGCAGGCCGCCCAGGCCTATGGTCTGCATGTGGGGCAGATCGTGGTGTCCATCCATTGCGGCTCACGCGGATTGGGGCATCAGATCGGCACCGACTACCTGGTGAGCCTGGCCAAGGCGGCGAGCCGCCTCGGCATCACCCTGCCGGATCGTGAGCTGGCCTGCGCGCCCATCAAGTCTCCGGAAGGCCAAGCATATCTGGGTGCCATGAATGCCGCCATCAACGTGGCCCTGGCCAACCGGCAAATCCTCGCCCATCTGACCCGGCAGAGTTTTGCTGAGGTGCTTCCGGGCGCAAGGCTCACCACCCTCTACGACGTCTCGCACAACACCTGCAAGCTTGAGAAGCATCAGTGGGAGGGCCGCGAGCGGCATCTGTACGTGCATCGTAAAGGGGCCACCCGCGCGCTCGGTCCGGGTCACCCCGCCATCCCTCAACAGTACCGTGCGGTGGGGCAACCGGTGATCATCGGCGGCAGCATGGGGACCGGTTCCTATGTGCTGGCGGGCACGGCGGAGAGCGAGGCCAAGGCCTGGTCCTCGGCCAGCCATGGGGCCGGGCGCGCCATGAGTCGCAAGCAGGCGCTCAAGCATTGGCGCGGGCGCGAGCTGATCGACGAGCTCAAAGAGCGCGGCATCCTGATCCGCACCAAGTCCCTGCGCGGCGCGGCGGAGGAGGCGCCGGGGGCGTACAAGGACGTGGACCTGGTGGCGGAGGCCACGGAACGCGCCGGTCTGGCCCGCAGGGTGGCCTTCCTGCGGCCCAAGGTGTGCATCAAGGGCTGACCGTGCCGCCGGCTCGGAGGCGTCCTCCGAGCCGTCCGCCTGTGGGGGCGGTTCGCACGCCGGGCGTGTCACCGGATCGTTTGCGCCGCCTGATCAGCCGCTTTGGGCGGGGCCTGTTCATGGTGGGCGTGTGCTGGGGCGTCGCCTTCTCCGTACAGAGCGCGGCCTATGAGGTCGAGCTGGAGGCCACCGATGCCCTGCGCAGGCTGCTGGAGGAGAACCTGGCGCTCTACCGTTGGCGCGAGGAGGCATCCCCGGGTGCGGACTCACTCCGGCATCTGGAACGCACCGTCCCGGCTGAGATCCAGGCGCTGTTGGAGACGGAGGGCTATTACACCGCGACGGTCCAGGTCGAGCTGGACGGCGGTCGGCACCCCCCCTTGTTTCGTCTGGTGTTGACGCCGGGAGAGCCGGTGCGGGTGGCGCAGTACAGCCTGACCCTGCAGGGGGCGGTGCAGGAGGACCCAGAGGCACGCGAGCGGCTTTTGACAGCGCTCGATGCGGCCTGGCCCCTGAAAGCGGGTGCGCGCTTCCGGCACGCGGCATGGGAGTCGGCAAAACGCGCTGCCCTCGTCACCCTGCTCGCCGACCGTTACCCCCGCGCGCAGATCGCCGCCAGCCGGGCCACGGTGGACCCGGTGGCCGGCACGGTCCGGTTGGAACTGACGCTGGAAAGCGGACCGGCCTACCGCTTCGGCGAACTGGAAGTGGAGGGACTGACGCGCTATCCGCGGCATGTCGTCGAGCGTCTCAACCCCATCCGACCCGATGAACCCTATGCACAGTCCAGGTTGCTCGATTTCCAGAACCGCTTGCGCGACAGCCCTTACTTCGTCGCCGCGACGGTCAGCGCCGACCCGGACAGCGCGCGCGATGGCCGGATCCCCGTGCGGGTGACGGTGCAGGAGCGACACGCCAAGCGCATTGGTTTGGGCGTGGGCATGAGTACCGATGCCGGGCCGCGCGGCAGCCTGGAATACCGCGACCTCCACCTGCTGGAGCGTGCCTGGCAACTATCGGCCTCCCTGGTGGCGGACGGCCGTCGTCAGACCCTGGCCGGCCGGCTGGAATTGCCCCAGTCCGCCCAAGGCTACAGGGACAGCTTCAACGGCCGGCTGGAGCGCACCGACATCGCCAATCTGATCACCCGCACGTATACCCTCGGCGCCCAGCGGGCTGGTCGGCGCGGGCGCCACGACACGGTGCTGGCGCTGGATTTCGCGCGCGAGCGGCAGGAGGCGGCGGGCACGGCCACCACCAAACTGCAGGCCCTCACCGGCAGCCATACCTGGCTGCTGCGCGAGGTCGATGACCTGCTCTTTCCCACCAGCGGCTATCTGCTGAGCCTGCAGGTGGGGGGCGGGGCGCGGGCCTTGTTGTCCGACCGCGACTTCCTGCGCGGTCACGGCCGGATCGCATGGTTCCGACCGGTCGGCCGTCAGGGCAGCCTGATCCTGCGCGGCGAGCTGGGAGCCATTTGGTCTGGAGGTCGGGAGGGCATACCCAACGATCTGCTCTTCCGCACCGGCGGCGATCAGTCCGTGCGTGGCTATGGCTATCAGACCCTGGGCGTCGCCCAGGGCGGCGCCGTGGTCGGCGGGCGTTATCTCGCGGTGGCGAGCGCCGAATACGTGCATTGGTTGCAGCCCAAGTGGGGGCTGGCCTTGTTCCTGGATGCCGGCGATGCGGCGGATGACCCAGGAGAGCTCGACCTGAAACGGGGCTATGGTCTGGGCCTGCGCTGGAAGAGCCCGGTTGGGCCCCTGAGCCTGGATGCGGCACACGGGGAGGCGGCGGGCGGGGTGCGGCTGCATTTCTCCGTCAGCCTGAGTTTCTGAGCCATGCGGCGCTCGGGCCGGATATTCGGGGGCATCGTGCTGATGCTGGCCGGGCTGGTCTGGCTGGCCGGCAGCCCCTGGGCCCTGCGCCTGGCAGCGGGAACACTGGAACGAGCAAGCGGGGAGCGCGTCCGCACCGAGGCGGTGAACGGTTCCCTCTATGGCCCGCTGCGCATCGGCCGGCTCACCATCGAGACCGAGACCGGGCGCATCGAGGCCACCGGCCTGGAACTGGACTGGCGGCCGCTGGTTCTGCTGCGCGGACGTCTGCAGGTGACGCGGCTGATGACCGCCACCCTGGCGGTGCGGCGACTACGTCCCAGCGTGGAACCCCTCCAACCGCCGGCGAGCCTGCGTCTGCCCCTCGCCCTCTCCGTGCCCGAGATCGGCGTGGGGCGGCTGTTGGTGGAGTGGGACGGGGTGAGCGTGTCGTTGACCAACCTGCGGCTGAGCCTGGAGAAGCCGGCCCGGCACTACCGGCTGCGGCTCATAGCCTTGACCAGCCCGTGGGGGGAGGGCAACGGCACGCTGGAACAGGACGAGGACCCGCCCTATGCCCTGCAGGCCCGGCTGCGTCTCGTGCAGCCGGGCCGGCATGAGATCGCTGCCGAGGCCGCGGGCAGCCTCACCCGGTTGCAACTCACCCTGACCTCGGCCCGGCCGCAGCGCATGGAGTTGCGCGCACTGCTCACGCCCTTCGACCCACTGCCCCTGCCAACGGCGGTCCTTGCCGCCGACGGCATCGATCCCGCGCGATGGCGGGCGGGGTGGCCAAGCGCGGCGCTGAAGGTCCGTGCCGAGTTTTCCGCCGACCGCGAGGGCAAGATACAGGGTCGGGTAGAGATGGCCAACGCCCGAGCAGGCGGCCTCGATGCCGGGCGCCTGCCGCTCGTCGCGCTGTCGGGCCGCTTCCAGGGTCGTGCGCCAGACCTGGCCCTGGACGAGCTCGTCCTGGATCTGGGCCGGGGCGGGCGACTGGCGGGCGGGGGCACCTGGCGTCAGGGCCGGCTCGACCTGGACCTCTCGACGCGCGATCTCGATCCCCATGCGCTCCACACCCGCCTGCGCAACCTCCGCCTGGCCGGACGCATCCGGCTGCAGGCGCATGATCGCAGGCTGGGCCTGGACGCCCAACTCGCCGCCCGGGGCTACACCCTGATCCTCCTTGTCACACGGCGCGGCGAGGTGCTAGAGCTCGCCCACGCCCGGCTCTCCGGCCGCAGCGGGGAATTGGAGCTCGCCGGCAGCGTGGGCCTGGCCGCACCGCACGCCTTCAGCGCCGCCGGCCGACTGGCGTCTTTCGATCCCTCCGCATTCGGGGACTTCCCGGCCGCCCGCCTCGACCTCCGCTTGCAGGGGGCCGGTCAGTTGCTGCCACGACCGGCCGGCCGGCTCGACTTCACGCTGGGGCCGAGCCAGTGGCGCGGCCATGCGTTAAGCGGTGGCGGGCGACTGCAGCTCACCCCCGGACGGCTGGCGGCGGCGGATGTCAGCCTGGCCCTGGCCGGCAACCAGCTGCACCTCAGGGGGGCCTACGGCGGGCTGCAAGACCGACTGGAAGGCCGGTTGGATGCGAGGCGGCTGGACCGCATCCACCCGGGGCTGGCCGGTCACCTCCAGGCCGAGGGCAGCCTGCGCGGTCGCGTCGACTCGGGATCGTTCAACCTGGACATCAAGGGGACGGGCCTGCGTTGGGGGGCGGGTTACCGCTTGGCGCAGTTCGAGGCCAAGGTCGGCCTCGATGCGGGTCCGGACGGCCGCATGGACCTCAAGGCCGGCCTTGCGGGTCTGAAGATACCGGGTTGGATGATCGACACGGCCGAGCTCCGGGCCGAGGGCAGCCGGGCCGACCACCGTCTGAGTCTCTCGGCGCACGGCCCGGACCTGGCCCTGGATGCGCAGCTGCAGGGCGCCTGGCGCCGAGGCTGGACGGGCGAGCTCCTGGCCCTGGCGGGTCGGGAGCGGCATCCCCTGCGACTCCTCGGCCCTGCCCCCTTCTCTTGGTTGGATGGGCGTTTGGACCTCGGGCCGGCCCATCTGAGCTATGGGTCGGCCCGGATCCACCTGCGCCGCCTGGCCTGGGCGCCTGGCCTGCTGCAGACGGCGGGCAGTCTCACCCGACTCGACCCCATGCTCCTGCCGGCCCTGGCGCGGGGGCTGGCCGGCTGGAACAGCAGCCTGCGACTGGGTGGCGAATGGGACCTCGATGCCGGCGATGAGCTGAGCGGGACGGCCGCATTGTGGCGCGAGACCGGGGACCTCGTTTTGCCCACCGCGCCCGCCACATCCTTGGGTCTGGACCAGCTGCGTCTGGAGCTCAGGGCGGCCGAGGGGTGGCTGCGCACAGCGCTCACAGCGAGCGGTGGCAAGCTGGGCAGCGTGCAGGCGGAGGCTGCCAGCCGACCGAGTCGGCGCGCGGTCGGTTGGGGTTTGAGCGGGGATGCGCCCCTGGCGGGCAAGGTCCGGCTGGAACTGCCCAGCCTGGCCTGGCTGGGTCCCCTGCTGCACCGGCGCGGCATCGTGGCCGTAGATGGTCGCGCCCAGGCCCATCTGACATTGGCGGGCAGCGTGGCGCAACCGCGCCTCGTCGGCCGCCTGGCAGGCGAGGGCCTGACCCTGGACTGGCCGGAACTGGGCCTGAAACTCGACCAGGGTGGGTTGCAGGCCGAGCTGACGGGCGAGGAACTGCGGCTGACCCGCTTCGACATTCGCGCCGGCGAGGGACGACTGGTCGTCCGTGGCGGTGGCCGCTGGGGCACGGAAGGGCCGCGCCTCGAATTGGAGGCCGAGGCGGCATCGTTCCGGGCCCTGCACCTGCCCACCCGCCAGCTAGTGGTCAGCGGCAGCGGCCGGCTGACGGGTGAGGGCAGGGCCTACACCCTGCAGGGCAGGCTTCGGGCCGACCGGGCGCATATCCGGCTGCCGCGCGACGATGCCCCCACGCGCAGCCAGGACGTGGTGGTGCTGGGGCGGGAGGCGGAGGCGGTGCGGACCCCTCCCCTGGGCCTCGACCTGGACCTGACGCTCGACCTCGGGCCGCGCTTCCTCGTCGAGGGTCGGGGCCTGGATGCTCGACTGGAAGGGCAGCTGCGGCTGCGCTCGGCACCGCGTGCCCACCCGCGCGCCACCGGCAGTGTGCGTGTGGCGCAGGGCAGTTATCGTGCCTATGGTCAGCGCCTGGACATCGAGCGGGGTGTGCTGGACTTCCAGGGCCCGCTCGACAACCCGGGGTTGGACATCCTGGCCATGCGCAGCGGGCAGGCGGTGGAGGCAGGGGTGGCCATCACCGGCACGGCGCTGTCGCCCAGGGCACGGTTGGTCTCGCGTCCCGAGATCCCCGACAGCGAGAAGCTCTCTTGGCTGGTGTTGGGGCGCGGCAGCGAGTCGGCTAGCGGTCGCGATCTGCAGTTGCTGTCCCTGGCCGCCGGCGCCCTGCTTTCGGCCGGCGAATCGGTGTCGCTGCAGGCCCAGCTCGCCCAGACCACCGGCCTGGACGAGGTGGGGATCAAGGGCCTGGGCAGCCTGGAGGAGACCGTGCTCACTCTGGGCAAGCGGCTGTCCTCGCGTGCCTATCTCAGTTACGAACAGGGTCTGGCTGGGCTGGGCAGCCTGGTGCGTTTGAGTTACACCCTGGGCCGGCGCTGGAGCGTCAAGGCGCAGACCGGCCGCGAGCACACCGTCGACCTCTTCTATACCCTGGAGTTCGACTGAGCAGGGCGGCTGTGCTGGCTCGGGGTTCAGTGGCGGGCGGATCCTGCCGTAAATCATGCAGCCATACGATACGAAGGAATCCGTCCATGCAGATCCAGACCATCCTGCGCGATGACCGTGCCCGCCTCACCCTGTCGGGCTCGTTCGACTTCAATGCCCACAAGGACTTCCGCCGCGCCTGCGACTCCGTGTTGCAGACCCCCTCGGTCAGGACACTGGAGCTCGATCTTGCGCGGGTGGACTACATCGACAGTTCCGCCCTGGGCATGCTCCTCATCCTGCGCGACCGGGCGCAGGAACAGGGCAGGCAGGTCATCCTGTCGGGGGCCGGGGGCACGGTGCGGCAAATGCTGGAGATCGCCAACTTCGGCAAGCTCTTCACGCTGCAGGACTGAGTGCCCAACCGCGGATGCAAGGGCGAGCTGAGAGACCAATGACGACCGGTTCCCATGCAGTGCAGGCGCCACCAGCCGCTGCTGGCATCGGCGTCGCGTCCGGTCTGGGCACGGGTGCGACGCTGGCGGAACAGGCCATCACCCATGCCCTGTATGGCATGGCCCTGGCCGGCCTCGACGGTCGTCTGGTCTATGTAAATCCCGCCTTCCTGGACATGTGGGGCTATATGGACGCGGCTCAGGTGTTGGGCCGGCCGCTGACCGCGTTCTGGGTCGAGCCACAGGCGGCCGCCGCCATGATCGAGACCCTGCATCGACAGGGCGTAGGGTCGGGCGAGCTGGAGGCCGTCCGCGACGACGGCGGCCGTTTCGTTGCCGAGTTGCGCGCCGGCCTCATCCGCGATGCCGCTGGCCGGCCCACCCACCTGGTGGCTGCCTTCATCGACGTCACCGAACGACACCGCGTGCAGGCGGCCCTTAGGCACAGCCAGGAGACCTACGCCCGCGCCGAGGCCATCGCCCACATCGGCTCCTGGGACTGGGACATCGTCAGCGGCGAGCTGCGCTGGAGCGACGAGATCTACCGCATCTTCGGCCAGACACCGCAGGCCTTCGGGGCCACCTATCAGGCCTTTCTCGACACCATCCACCCGGCCGACCGGCAGCGGGTGATCAATGCCGTCAATGCCAGCGTGGCCGACGCGCGCGTCCCTTACAGCATCGAACACCGCATCGTGCGGCCCGACGGCGAGGTGCGCGTCGTGCACGAGCAGGGCAAGGTCTATCGGGACGAGGCGGGCAGGCCCGTGCGCATGATCGGCACGGTCCAAGACATCACCGAGCGTCTGGTCACTCAGGCGCGTTACCAGTCCGTGGTGGCGGCGCTGGCGGAAGGGGTGATCGTCGTCGATGGCACAGGCCGCATCAGCGAGTGCAACGCGGCTGCTGAGCAGATCCTGGGACTGACGGCCGACCAGATGCGCGGTCGCACCTGCATGGACCCGGACTGGCAGGCCATCCGCGAGGACGGTCGCCCTTTCCCGGTCGGGAAACACCCCATCAGCGTGGCCTTGCGCACGGGGCATCCGGCACAGGATGTGGTCATGGGGGTGACCCACCCGCGTCTGGGGCTGCGCTGGATTTCCATCAACGCGCGCCCCATCCATGGCCTGGGCGACGATCGGATCACGGGGGCCGTGGCCTCCTTCCAGGACATCACCGAGCGCAAACGGGTCGAGGCGGAGCTGCAACGTCACCGTGCGGACCTGGAGAAACGGGTCATCGAACGCACCGCCGCCCTGGTCGAGAGTGAGAACCGGCTGCAGCAGGCCCAGGCCATGGCGCATCTGGGGCACTGGTCTGTCAATCTGCAAAGCGGCGAGCTGGTCTGGTCGGACGAGATCTTCCGCATCTTCGGCCACGCGCCGCAATCCTTCCTGCCGACCGAGGCGGCCTTCTTCGCCACCGTGCATCCGGACGACCGGGAGAAGGTCAGCGCGGCGGTGCAGGCGGCCTTCGCCAACGACACGGTCTATCAGATCGACCACCGCATCGTGCGCCCCGACGGCAGCATGCGCTGGGTGCACGAGGAGGCCATGACCGAGAAGGATGCCGAGGGCCGCCCGCTGCGCCTGATCGGCACGGTGCAGGACATCACCGAGCGCAAGCTGGCCGAAGAGGCCCTGCGGCAGGCGAAGGAGGAGGCCGAGCGCGCCAGCCGGGCCAAGAGCGAATTCCTCTCACGCATGTCGCACGAGCTGCGTACCCCCATGAACGCCATCCTGGGCTTTGCCCAGGTGTTGCAGATGCAACCGCTGGCGCAGGCCGAGCAGGACTTCGTGCGCGAGATCCGCCAGGCGGGCGAACACCTGCTCGAACTGATCGACGAACTTTTGGACCTCTCCCGGATCGAGGCGGGCAGGCTCGCCGTGGCGATCGAGACGGTGGACTTGAACCGGGTCCTGGATCAGGCCCTGCAGCTGGTGCAGCCGCTGATCCAGGAGCGGGGGCTGAGCTTAGCCTGTACCTGCCCGCCAGGCCTCTGGCTGTTGGCCGACGCCACCCGCCTGCGGCAGGTGCTGGTTAACCTGCTGAGCAATGCCGCCAAGTACAACCGAGCGGGCGGCCGGATCGCGGTGGATTGCGAGGTCATGGGAGCGGAACGCCTGCGCCTGCGCATCCGCGACACCGGCCCGGGCATCCCGCCGCACAGGCTTTCCCGGCTGTTCGAGCCCTTCGAACGCTTGGGCGCGGAGACGAGCGAAGTGCCTGGCACCGGCATCGGCCTGGCCCTGTCGCGCCAGCTCATGCAGCTGATGGGCGGGACGCTGGGGGTGGAGTCCGAGCTGGGGCGGGGTTCGACCTTCTGGCTGGAGCTGCCGCTGAGCGAGCCGCCGCCATCCGCCGCTGACCCCCACCTGGGTGGACCCGCCGGGCATACCCAGGGGAAGATGCGTCTGCTCTATGTGGAGGACAACAACGCCAATTTCCGGGTCGTGGCGGCCATGCTCAGGCAGCATCCGCATCTCACCCTGCTCGGCGCGTCGAACGGGGAACATGCCCTGGAACTGGTACGCAGACACCCGCCGGACACCATCCTGATGGACATCCATCTGCCCGGCATGGATGGCTATGCCGTGCTGGCGGCCCTGCGGGCCGATCCCGCCACGCGGGCAATCCCGGTCTATGCCCTGTCCGCGGATGCCATGCCCATGGACGTGGAGCGGGGCCTGCAGGCCGGCTTCCGGGCCTATCTCACCAAGCCGATACGCTATGAGGCCCTGATGCAGGCGCTGGGCGATCTGATCGGGAGGGGGGCGTGAGCTGGGGCGCACAACCCGTAGGGCAGGCGACATCGCCTGCCGAGCCGGATGCCAAGCGCGCCCTGGCCCGCTGCCGTGCCGACCTCGATCGCCTGCGCGCGACCCTGGATCAGCATGCCATCGTCAGCGTCGCCGATTACCGGGGTCGCATCACCTATGTCAACGACCGATTCTGCCAGGTGAGCGGTTACGCCCGCGAGGAATTGCTCGGCCAGAACCACCGCATCGTCAAGTCGGGGCATCACCCCGCATCGTTCTACCACGAGATGTGGGCCACCATCGCCCTGGGCCGCACCTGGCAGGGCGAGATCTGCAACCGGCGCAAGGACGGCAGCCTGTACTGGGTGGCCAGCACTATCGTGCCCTTCGTGGACGAAAACGGTTTGCCGGTCGAGTACGTCTCGATCCGAACCGACATCACCGAGATCAAGCGCAGCCAGGAGCAGGTGCGCCTGCTGGCGCGGGCCGTGGAGGCCAGCATGGACGGCATCACCATCGCCGATGCGCGCGCGCCGGACCTGCCCCTGATCTACGTCAACCCGGCCTTCGAACGCATGACCGGCTACAGCCGCGAGGAGAGTCTGGGACGCAACTGTCGTTTTCTCCAGAACGGCGATGATCGACAACCGGGCCTGGACGAGCTCCGCCTGGCCCTGAAACAGGGGCGGGCGACCCGGGTGCTGGTGCGCAACTACCGCAAGGACGGCGCCGCCTTCTGGAACGAGCTTGCCCTCGCGCCGGTGTGGGATGAGGGGGGGGGAATCAGCCACTTCATCGGTGTCTCCAGCGACGTGACCGAGCGGGTCGAGGCGGAGGCCGCCCTGCAACGCAGCGAGGCCCTGCTGCACGAGGCGCAACGCATCGCCCGCCTGGGCTACTGGGTGCTGCATGTGGACGATGGTCGACTGGAGTGGTCCGACGAGGTGTTCGAGCTCCTGGGCTTGGATCGACAATATTTCTCGCCCAACCTTACTACTTACTTTTGGTTCATCCACCCCGATGATTTCGATCTGGTGCAGACCACCTTCCAGCAGGCCCTGATAAATCCAGGGGTGCGTCAGCTGGAATATCGTATCCTGCGACCTGACGGTCGGGTGCTCTGGGTTCGCGTGCGTGGAGAGGGGCACTATGCTGCAGACGGCTGTGCGACACATTTCACGGGGACCATTCAAGACATCACTGAGGAGAAGGCGCGCGAGATCGAGCTCAGGCAGGCCAAGGAGGCTGCCGAGCAGGCAAACCAGGCCAAGAGCGAATTCCTTGCGCGCATGTCGCACGAGCTGCGCACCCCCCTGAACGCCATCCTGGGCTTCGCCCAGTTGTTGGAGCTCGACCCCGGCCTGGCTCGGCGCAGCCGGGACAATGTCGGCGAGATACACAAGGCGGGGCGGCACTTGCTGGAATTGGTCAACGAGGTGCTGGACCTGGCCCGCATCGAGGCCGGGCGTCTGCAGCTGAAGGTCGAGCTGGTGGACTGCCGCATCCTGGCCGAGGAGTGCCTCGCCCTGGCCAGCCCGCTGGCCGGGCCGCGGCAGGTCCGGCTCGTCTGGGATGGGCAGGTGGCGGAGGGTCTGGCCGTGCGCGCGGACCGCACCCGCTGCAAGCAGGTGCTGCTCAACCTGCTGTCCAACGCCATCAAGTACAACCGTCCCGGCGGCCGGGTCGAGCTCAGCATCCATGCAGAAGGGGGGCACGATGTGCGCTTCTCGGTGCGCGACGACGGCCCGGGCATCCCGCTCGAACGCCAGGGCGAACTGTTCCTGCCCTTCCAGCGGCTGGTGGATGTCAACAGTGCCGTTGAAGGCACGGGGGTCGGTCTGGCCATCTGCAAGCGCCTGGTGGAGGCCATGGACGGCCAGATCGGCTGCGACAGCCGGCCAGGCGTGGGCAGCACGTTCTGGTTCGTGCTGCCGCGGGTCAAAGCCGCCGCAGTGGGGGCGGAGGCCGAGGCCACCACTGCGGCCATCCAGACCTACGCCGGCATCCGGGGCACCGTCCTGTACATCGAGGACAATCCGGCCAATGCCCGCCTCATGCAGCAGCTCCTGGCCAGGCTGCCCGGTGTGCGCCTGCTACTGGCCGAGACCCCAGAACAGGGCCTGCGCTTTGCCGCCGAGTCTGCACCCGACCTCATCCTGCTCGACATCCACCTCCCCGGCATGGACGGCTACCAGGTATTGGAGCGTCTCAAGGGGCTACCCGGCTGTGCCGATATCCCCACTGTGGCCCTCTCCGCCGACGCCATGCCCGAACACATGGCACGGGCGCGGGCGGCCGGGTTTCGCGACTATCTGACCAAGCCTGTGGACGTGGACCGGATCTACCGCCTGCTCGGGGAATACCTGACCTCAACCAACAACCACCATGACTGAACCGACCCCCGCCGACCCCTTGCGGCCAGACCAGGACATGGCGGCCGCTGCCATCCTCATCGTCGACGACGAGCCGGCCAATGTGCGTCTGCTGCAGCAGATGCTGGCGCTGGACGGCTACCGCAACGTCGTCGGCATCACCGATGCGCGCGAGACCCTGACCCGTGTCGCCGAGCAAAACACCGATCTCCTGCTGTTGGACCTGAACATGCCGCATCTGGACGGCTTCCAGGTCATGCAACAACTCCAGGGCCTGGATCTGCCCCCTTCCATCCTGGTGCTCACCGCACAGAGCGCCGTCGAGGTCCGCCTGCGCGCCCTGCGCTCCGGGGCCCGCGACTTCCTGGCCAAGCCCTTCGACATGGCGGAACTACTGGCGCGGGTGCGCAATCTGCTGGAGGTGCACCGTTACCATGTCCATCTGCGCCGCGAGAACGCCCTCCTCGAGGCGCGGGTGCGGGACCGCACGCGCGAGCTGCACGACACCCGGCTGGAGATCATCCACCGCCTGGGTCGGGCCGCGGAGTACCGCGACAACGAGACGGGGCTACACATCATCCGCATGAGCCGCTACTCCAAGACCCTGGGGCAGCTCGCCGGCATGGGCGAGGGGGAAGCGGAACTGCTGCTGCACGCCAGTCCCATGCACGACATCGGCAAGATCGGCATCCCCGACCGCATCCTGCTCAAGCCGGGCAAGCTGGACGCGGACGAATGGGAAATCATGAAGACCCATGCCCGCATCGGCGCCGACCTGCTGGACGGTCACCCGGCACCTCTGCTCAGGATGGCGCGCGACATCGCGCTGACGCATCACGAGAAGTGGGACGGCAGCGGCTACCCGCAAGGGCTTGCCGGCGAGGCCATCCCCTTGGTGGGGCGCATCGTGGCCGTGGCGGACGTGTTCGATGCCCTGACCAGCGCCCGGCCCTACAAACCGGCCTGGCCGCTCGAGCGGGCCACGGCCTACCTGGCTGAACAGCGCGGACGCCACTTTGACCCCCGCCTGGTCGAGCTCTTCCTCGGCCATCTGGACGACTTCCTGGGCATCCGTGCGCGCTACGCCGAACCGGAGGGACACGGGGCAGCGGCATGAGCGCGCTCGATATCCTGGTGGTGGACGACGTCGCCCAGAACCTCGACCTGCTGGAGCAATTCCTCAGCCTGAAGGGGCACCGGGTCGTCACCGCCAACAGCGGTCTGCAGGCGGTGGAGCGGTTTCGCACGCACCAGCCCGACTTGGTGCTGATGGATGTCATGCTGCCCGACATCAGCGGGCTGGAGGCCACCGGCCGCATCCGGGAGCTGGCCGGTGAGCGCTGGGTGCCCATCCTCTACGTCAGCGCCCTCACCGAGCGCGAGCAGATCGTGCAGGGCCTCGCGGCGGGGGGGGACGACTATCTCACCAAGCCCGTCGATCTCGCCCTGCTCGATGCCAAGATCCGGGCCATGCAGCGCATCGCCGACATGCAGTCGCGGCTGGCGGACACCGCGCGGCAGCTGGAGCGCTATCGCGACGCCGCCGAGCAGGAACAGGCCACCGCGCAGGCACTGATGGAGATGATGATCAGGGCCGGCAGCAGCGAGGACAGGGGCCTCAAACTCTGGTTGGCACCGGCCACCCGCTTCAGCGGCGACCTGCTCATCGCCAGCCGTTCCCGCTTCGGGCATATGTATGTGCTGCACGCCGATTCCATGGGGCACGGTCTCACGGCGGCCCTGCCCCTGCTGCCCATCGCCCAGATCTTTCGCACCATGACCGAGCGCGGCATCTCGCTGCCGGTCATCGTGCATGAGATGAACGCCTCGTTGCAACGCCAGATTCCGCGCGGATTCTTCGTCTCCGCCACCCTCGCCGCCATCGACCGGCGCAACCGGACGGTGGAAGTGTGGAATGGCGGTAACCCCGCCGCCCTGCTAGTGAACGAGCGGGGCGAGGTGGTGCGGCGCTTCGGATCGGATCACCTGCCCCTGGGCATCCTGCCGCCCGAGCGCTTCGAGGCCGATACCCGCATCTGGCAGATCCAGTCCGGCCAGGCCAGTCTCGTGCTCCATTCCGACGGTCTGGCCGAGGCACGCAACGCCGAGGGCGAGCCCTTTGGCGAGGAGCGTCTGCTCGCCGCCCTGGGCCAGGGTGGCGACCGGCACGAGGCAGTGATTGCAGCCGTGCGGGACCATCTCGGCGGCGAGCGCGGGCACGACGACATCTCCCTCATCTGTGTCGATTGCCAGGCACACTGAGCCCCCGACGCATCCCTGGTCGGTGACCCCCGCCGAGGCCGTGGCCATTCAGCAGGCGCTACGCGCACGGGTGGAGACTACCGACCGCCTGCCGCAGATCCGCCATGTCGCCGGCGTCGATGTGGGTTTCGAGGACGGCGGGCGGGTGACCCGCGCGGCAGTGGCGGTATTGGCATACCCCGAGCTTAAGCCCGTGGATCGGGCTGTGGCACGGCTGCCCACGCTTTTCCCCTATGTGCCGGGTCTGCTGTCTTTCCGCGAACTGCCGGCGGTGCTCGCCGCCATCGAGGCGCTCACCGTGCGCCCCGATGTCTATCTGTGCGATGGCCAGGGGTGGGCGCACCCGCGCCGATTCGGCATCGCCTGTCATCTCGGTGTGCTGCTCGATGCCCCCAGCATCGGGGTGGCCAAGACCCGGCTCATCGGCAGCCATGCCGAGCCGCCGCTGGAGAAGGGCGGCTGGATGCCGCTCAAGGACGGGGAGGAGGTGATCGGGGCGGTGCTGCGCACCCGCACGGGAGTGAAACCCCTTTATGTCTCCGTCGGTCACCGGGTGTCCCTGGCGACCGCCATCCGGCTCGTCTTGGCCTGCACCCGAGGCTACCGCCTGCCGGAGACCACCCGACAGGCCCACCGTCTGGCCTCTGTAAGCGATGCCGGCGGTCGTCGCCCATAGCGGATTCATGTCTTTGTCACCCTTGCTCAATAAACTGGCAAACCACGCCCGCGAGACCCCGTCCATGCATCCCGACGCCGTGCGCCCGCAATTGCAGGCCGTCCTCGACCGACGCGCCCTGAGCGTCCTGTTTCAGCCTATCCTGGATCTGGTCAATGGCCGCATCTTCGGCTACGAGGCCCTGATCCGCGGCCCTTCCGACGGCACCTTGCACGCCCCGGACGCCCTATTCCGGGCGGCCGCCCTGCTCGATCGGGTGGCGGAGCTGGATGCGGCCTGCCTCGAGGCGATCCTGGCCGCGGCCGTCGAACGGCGGCTGTCCGGTCAGCTGTTCGTCAACGTCTCACCCGCGAGCCTCCTTTCTCCAAACTTCTCCACCGAGGCCCTCCTGGATCGTCTGCAAAGACACGGCCTGGCGGCCGGCCAGGTGGTGCTGGAGCTGACCGAAAGCATGCCCGGCTTCGAATACGCCTCGCTGCGCGAGACGGTCGAGCGTCTGCGCGGCATCGGGCTGGGCATTGCCATGGACGACCTCGGCGAGGGGTCCTCCAGCCTGCGGCTGTGGTCGGAGATCAAGCCGAGCTATGTCAAGCTCGACAAACACTTCGTCGCCGGCATCCATCAGGACCCGCACAAGGTCCATTTCGTCCGCTCCATCCAGGCGCTGTCGGAGAATGCCGCCGCGCGGGTGATCGCCGAAGGCGTGGAGCAGGCATCGGAGCTGAGGCTGCTGCGGGAGATCGGCATCCGCTATGGGCAAGGCTACCTGATCGGTCGCCCCGCCGCGCTGCCTGCCCAGGTGCCCGGCGCAGAGGCACTGCGCTGTCTGGAAGACAACAGCATCGCCGTTCTCCCGAGTGGGCCGATTTTCATACCGAGCCAGGTGCGGGCGGAGAAACTGCTCATTCGGGCGCCCTCGGTGACGCCGGACACCGCATGCGAGAATGTGCTGGATCTCATGCTGGAATACCCCGATCTGCATGCCGTAGCGGTGGTGGACGAGGGGGTACCCGTGGGGATCGTCGACCGGCCGGCCATGATCGAACATTTCATCCGCCTATACAGCCGGGAGCTGTTTGGCCGCAGACCCTGCACCACGATCATGGATCCTCACCCCTTGGTGGTGGACAAGACCACCTTGATTCAGGAATTGTCCGAACTGGTGGTGCGCAAAGGCAAACAGTCCTTCACTGGCGGCTTCGTCATCACCGATGCAGGCCGCTATCTGGGCTTGGGTTCGGGCTTCGACCTGATGCGGGAGGTGACCGAACTGCAGATCATCGCTGCCCGCTATGCCAACCCGCTCACCGGCCTGCCGGGCAACGTCCCCATCCAGGAACACGTCGAGCGCCTGCTGGCGGCACAGGCGCCGTTCGTCATCGCCTATGCCGACCTCGATCAATTCAAGCCTTACAACGACGTTTACGGTTTTCGCCAGGGCGATGGCATCATCCGCCTCGTCGCCCGCCTGATGAGCGAGGCCTGCGATCCTCAGCTCGATTTCGTCGGCCATCTGGGCGGTGACGACTTCATCCTCCTGTTCCAGAGCCCGGATTGGGAGGCGCGCTGTCAGACGCTCATCGAGCGCTTCGATGCGCAGCGCATGGCCCACTTCAGCGCCGAACACCGCGCGGCCGGCGGTTACGTCAGCGAGGACCGGCGCGGCAATCTGCAACACCATGACTTGATGACCCTGTCCATCGGGGCGGTCCAGATCGACCCCCTGCTCTTTCGTTACTACCAGGAGGTGACCGAGGCGGCCACGGCGGCCAAGCGGGTGGCCAAGCGCCAGGCCGGCAGCCGCCTGTTCGTCGACCGGCGTCGCCAGCCGCCGGGACGGAAAGGCCCGCAGGCATAACAGCCCTGAGCCCCCTGCCCGTGGGGCGGGCGAGCGCAAGAGAGGCTGCGCCCGTCTACAATCCGGAGTGTGACGTCCGCAAAGCGGGGGGCAACATGACGCAGCATCTGACCATCGATGGCAACGAGGCGGCGGCGCGCATCGCGTTCCTCACCAATGAGGTGATCGCCATCTATCCCATCACGCCGGCCTCGCCGATGGGTGAGCTGGCCGACGAATGGGCCTCGCAGGGGCGCCAGAACATCTGGGGCGCGGTGCCCAGGGTGATCGAGATGCAGAGCGAGGCCGGCGCCGCAGGCACCTTGCATGGCGCGCTGACCAGCGGCGCGCTGGCCACCAGTTTCACTGCCAGCCAGGGCCTGCTGCTGATGATCCCCAACATGTACAAGATCGCCGGCGAGCTGACCCCCTTCGTGCTGCACGTCTCGGCGCGCACGCTGGCCACCCACGCCCTGTCCATCTTCGGCGATCACAGCGACGTCATGGCCTGCCGTGGCACCGGCTTCGCCCTGCTGGCGGCCAACTCGGTGCAGGAGGCGCAGGATTTCGCCCTCATCGCACAGGCCGCCACCCTGGCCGGCCGTATCCCCGTGCTGCACTTCTTCGACGGCTTCCGCACCTCGCACGAGGTGTCCAAGATCGTCGGGGTGGACGCGGACACCGCCCGCGCCATGATCGACCCGGCCTGGGTGGAAGACCACCGCAAGCGCGCCCTTTCCCCGGAGCATCCGGTCATCCGCGGCACGGCGCAGAACCCGGACGTCTTCTTCCAGGCAAGGGAACGTGCCAATCCGTGGTACGACGCCTTTCCCGGTGTGGTGCAGGCGGCCATGGACCGGTTCGCTGCGCTGACCGGTCGCCAGTATCGTTTGTTCGAATACGTCGGCCACCCGGAAGCGGAACGGGTGGTGGTGCTCATGGGCTCCGGCGCGGAGACGGCCGAGGAGACGGTGGAACACCTGCTCGCCGCGGGCGAGCGCGTGGGGCTGCTCAAGGTACGGCTCTACCGCCCCTTCGACGGGACGGCGCTGGTGCGGGCCCTGCCCGAGACGGTGCGCGCGGTGGCGGTGCTGGACCGCTGCAAGGAGCCGGGGGCGGCGGGCGAGCCCTTGTACAAGGACGTCGTCACCGCCCTGGCGCGGGCCGTGGCGGAGGGCGTGCGCGCGATGCCGCGGGTGATCGGCGGCCGTTACGGGCTGGCCTCGAAGGAATTCACCCCGGCCATGGTCAAGGCGGTGCTCGACCAACTCGCCGCGCCCCGGCCCAAGTGTCCTTTCACCGTGGGGATCCGCGACGACGTGACGGGGCTGTCGCTCGACTGGGACGAGGCGTTCCGCACCGACGCCGTGCGTGCCTGCCAGGCGGCGGTGTTCTGGGGCTTGGGCTCGGACGGGACCGTCTCGGCCAACAAGAACTCGATCAAGATCATCGGCGAGGCCACCGACCTACATGCCCAGGGCTATTTCGTCTATGACTCCAAGAAATCCGGCGCCGTGACCGTCTCGCACCTGCGCTTCGGCCCCCGGCCCATCCGCTCGGCCTACCTCGTTGGCCCGGGCGAGGCCCAGTTCGTCGCCTGCCACCAGCCGGTGTTCCTGGAGCGCTATGCCATGCTGGAACACGCGGCAGAAGGCGCGGTCTTCCTACTCAACCACCCGGCGCCGCCAGATGCGCTCTGGGCGCAGCTGCCGGCCACCGTCCGGCGGACCATCCTGGACAAGCGCCTGAGCCTCTACGCCATCGATGCCTACCGGGTGGCGGAGCAGGCCGGCATGGGCCGGCTCATCAACACCATCATGCAGACCTGCTTCTTCGCCCTCTCCGGCATCCTGCCGCGCGAGCAGGCCATCGCCGCCATCAAGCAGGCGGTGGACAAGACCTATGGCAAGAAGAGCCGACGGCTGGCGGAGCTCAATTTCCGCGCCATCGACTTGAGTCTGGCAAACCTGCACCGCATCGAGGTGCCGCAAAGGGGGGAGCTGGCCGGGCCGGCGCCGGGCGAGCAGGCCGCGCTCAGCATGGAGGAATTGACCGAGTTCGTGCGTCGCGTGACCCTGCCTATCTACCTCGGCCAGGGCGACCGCCTACCGGTGTCGCTCATGCCGGAGGACGGCAGCTTCCCGACCGGCACGGCGAAATACGAAAAACGCAATCTGGCACTGGATATCCCGGTCTGGGACGAGGCCTTGTGCACCCAATGCGGCAAGTGCGTCTTCGTCTGCCCGCACAGCGCCATCCGTGCCCGCGTCTTTCCGGCCGAGGCGGCGGCCGGTGCCCTTCCCAGCTTCAAGCACGTGCCGGTGCGTAGCAAGGACTACCCGCCTGGGCTACACATCAGCTATCAGGTCGCCCCCGAGGACTGCACCGGTTGCGGCAACTGCGTCGAGGCCTGTCCCATCCACGACAAGGCCAACGTCTCGCACCGCGCACTCAACATGGCGCCCCAGGCGCCCTTGCGGCTGCAGGAGCGCGTCAATTACGCCTTCTTCCTCAGCCTGCCCGAGTACGACCGGCAGGCCATCAAACGGCACACGCTACCCGGCGCCATGCTATTGGACCCGTTGTTCGAGTATTCAGGCGCCTGTGTGGGTTGCGGCGAGACCCCCTACATTCGGCTCGCCACGCAGCTGTTCGGCGACCGCATGCTCATCGCCAACGCCACCGGCTGTTCCTCCATCTACGGTGGCAACCTGCCCACCACCCCCTACACCACCAACGCCGAGGGGCGGGGACCGGCCTGGAGCAACTCGCTGTTCGAGGACACCGCAGAATTCGGTCTCGGCATGCGGCTGGCCGCCGACTTCCTGATGACGCATGCCCAGGCTTTGGTGCGGGAGCTCGCCGGCGAGATCGGCACTGAGCTGGCCGAGGCCCTGCTGGCTGCTGGGCAGCGTGAGGAGGCGGAGATTCGCGAGCAGCGCGGTCGCGTGGCCATCCTGCTGGACAAGTTGCGCACGAGCGCACATCCCCGCGCGAGGGAACTGGCCAGCGTGGCCGAGTGGCTGATCCGTCGCTCGGTGTGGATCGTCGGCGGCGACGGTTGGGCTTACGACATCGGCTATGGCGGTCTCGACCATGTGCTCAGTCTGCCCTACGACGTCAACATCCTGGTGTTGGACACCGAGGTCTATTCCAACACCGGCGGTCAGACCTCCAAGGCCACCCCTCTGGGGGCGGTGGCCAAGTTCTCCGCCGGCGGCAAGCCCACCGCCAAGAAGGACCTCGGCCGACTGGCCATGGACTACGGCCACGTCTACGTCGCCAACGTCGCGTATGGGGCGAAGGACGTGCACACCCTGCGCGTGTTCCACGAGGCGGAGAGCTATCCGGGGCCCTCGCTCATCATCGCCTACAGCCCCTGCATCGCCCATGGTGTGGACCTGGCGCACAACCTGCGCCAGCAGGACCTGGCCGTGAAGACAGGCCACTGGCCACTGTTCCGCTTCGACCCCAGGACCGCGCCCGCGGGCAACCCCTTGCGGTTGGACTCGGCGCCGCCCAGCCGGCCGCTGAAGGAATTCATGGACAGCGAGACCCGCTTCGCCATGCTCTGGCGCAGCCACCCGGAGGCCGCGGCGGCCTTTCTCGAGGCCGCCCAGGCCGAGGTTCGGCGGCGCTACGCGGCCTACCAGGCGCTCGCCAGCCGCCCCAGCATCGACCTGGACCAGCGCGCGGCCTCACCCAGCGGTGGCGGCGTGACGCACCCGGCAGGAGATTGAGATGATCGACCTCTCGACGGATTACGTGGGCATAGAGCTCAAGAACCCCTTGGTCCCCTCCGCCTCGCCCCTGACACGCGATGTGGACAGCGTGTTGAGGCTCGAGGACGCCGGCGCGGCGGCGGTGGTCATGTATTCCTTGTTCGAGGAGGAATTGCAGGCCGAGGACGAACAGGCCATGCGCTTTCTGTTGCACGGCGAGCTGGGCCATGGCGAGGCGACGTCCTTCCTGCCCGAACCGGCGCACTACCGCAGCGGGTTGGACGCCTATCTGGAGCAGCTTGCCCTGCTCAAGCGGCGATTGGAGATCCCGGTGGTGGCCAGCCTAAACGGCACCTCCCTGTCCGGCTGGGTGGAGCTGGGTCGTGAGTTGGAACGGGCCGGGGCGGACGCCCTGGAACTGAATGTCTATCACGTCGCCGCCGATCCCCTGGCGAGCAGCCAGTCGGTCGAGGCGCGCTACCTCAGCCTACTGGCGGAACTGCGCACCGTGGTCGACATCCCCATCGTGATGAAGCTCTCGCCCTATTTCTCCTCCCTGCCGCACTTCATACGCGACCTGGAGGTGGCTGGCGCCCAAGGGGTGGCCCTGTTCAACCGTTTCTACCAACCGGACATCGACCTTGAGCACCTGCGCATCTCGCACCAGCTGCACCTGTCCTCCCCCGACGAGGCCTTGTTGCGCATTCGCTGGCTGGCCATCCTGTACGGACGGGTGGACCTGACCCTCGCCGCGACGGGTGGTGTACACAGCCACCAGGAGGCGTTGAAGATGCTGTTGGCCGGCGCCGACGTGGTGCATCTGGCCTCGGCGCTACTGCAGCATGGCCCCGCCCGGCTGACCGAGATCCTCGCAGACATGCGTCGCTGGCTGGAGGAGAGGGAATATGCTTCGGTGCGTCAACTCAGGGGCAGCATGAGTCAGAAGCACCTGCCCGATCCCACTGCGCTGGAGCGGGCCAATTACGTGCGTGTGATCCAGGGCTACGTGCCGACACGCTGGGAGCAGCGGGAGGAGGAGGCATGAGACGCGATCGGGCAAATGGACAACGACGTCTGATTTTTACAACAGGGATGAATTGCCGACGTCGGCGCTGGGGTGATGTCAAAAGTACTACCAGCATGCTTTGTTATACTGGAAATGCCCTCATCCGAAACCACACCTAATGGAGGCTTCATATGAAATTCAAGACCCTGACCTTCTCCCTTGCCCTGTCTGTGGTGGCCGCCACCCCATTGGCCGCCTCTGCACAGCAGACCAACCCTCAGCAGCAGCCCGCTCCGGCGGCCCAGATGCCGCAGACCCCCGAGCAATGGGCCGCCACCATGTGGGACTTCACGCGCAACCCCATGATGCTCAAGGATCCCAAGGCCTTCGTGCCCTGGTTCAGCGCCGCCCTGGAGCCGCGTTTCTACACCGGTCTGGGCATGCAGTCCCTGGATCCGGCCATGTGGGGCTATATGATGAACACCATGATGAACCCGGCCGCCTTCAGCGCCTGGATGCCCCTCATGACCGACCCCAACATCTACATGCGCTGGCTGACGGCCTCCATGGACCCCAACTTCTACACCGCGCTGCTCACCCAGCTCACCGATCCGGGCAAGATGATGCGCTGGGCCATGGCCCCCCTGGATCCCAGCTTTCTGGGCCTGATGATGCAGGGCCTCAACCCCGCCATGTATATGAAGTGGATGATGGCCCCGCTGGACCCGCGCATGATGCAGGCCATGGTCACCCCCATGAACCCGGCCGTTTACATGGGCTGGCTGGGCGCCATGATGAACCCGGCCTCTTACGGAGACCTGTGGAAGGGCTTCCTGACCACACCCACCGTGACGCCTGTGCCTGCGCCGACCGCCGCTCCGGGCGGCCAGCCCACCGTTTTCAACCCGTTCGACCCCGCGGCTTGGTCGCAGTTCTGGACCGTGCCCGGCACGACCGCGCCGGCTGCCTCGGCTGCCGCACCCGCCGCCCCGGCTCAGCCTTACATCTTCAACCCCTTCGACCCGGCGTCCTGGGCGCAGATCTGGCAGGTCCCCGGTCAACAACCGGCCGCGCCCGCCAAGAAATAACCGGGCGATCGCAGGAGGGCAAAGGGCGTCC
>Ga0308417_1000567_pt1 | contig 26595 bp, 20 predicted proteins | sample HotsprSampleOS65_FD_203528 | JGI IMG/M metagenome (GOLD analysis project Ga0308417, IMG submission 203528) | Hot spring phototrophic mat microbial communities from Octopus Spring, Yellowstone National Park, Wyoming, United States - 20090730_OS65 ...
GTGCGATGGCTGCTGTGGTCGACGCCGGGGGAGGCGTTGCCGGAGTTGGTGATCAATCCCAAGCGTCAACGGGCAACACAACCGAGGATGATCAAACGAGGCCGACACCGGTATCCGCAACTCAACAGACCGAGGGACCAACTGAGTCGTCCACGCCACCAAGGTATCATATGACCCGGCACGCTAAGTTGATGGCATTGGGCGAGACGCCCGTGCTACTACCAGCCGGCGGATTGTCCGTAGCACGGGCATCTTGCGCATGTTGCCCGTGCCACGTCGTGTGCCGGCGCGATCCCGCACCGCCGGCCGCAGAAACTGTCACGCGCCCTCGCGCGAGTGTGCCCATTATTGCTGAGAAAGGCGCCGCGGACCTGGTCCCCATCCATGGCGATGGCTGACGGCCGCCGCACGCCGATCCGCGCCGCTCAGGGTTGGAGCACTTCCATGATCAGCCGGTACTGGCTCTCACGGTGGTCGTAGGGCACCTCGTGTTTGTGGAACGGATAGATCTCCATGTGCTTCTCGGCCGTGATGTGGTTGTAGACCGCGAAGATAGTGCTGGGCGGACAGATGTCATCCCACAGGCAGTTGCAGATGCAGGTGCGGCAGCGGATGCGGGGCGCCAGGTTGAGGTTGTCGCAGTAACTGAGCGTGCGGAAGGCCTCATCGTACAGGTGTACGAAGGCCTTCAGGAAGCTGGCGATCTCCACGTACGGCCCCGACGCCGCGATGTTCACGGCCCGACGGTAGTCGCAAAGGAACGGGATGTCGGCCAGGGCGAGGACCGGCCGCGGCGACAGCGCCGCCACGGCCAGGGTGATGCCGCCGCCCTGGCTGGCGCCGGTGATGGCGATACGCGACTCATCCACCTCCTGCCGCTGGGCGAGCAGTTCCAGGGCGCGGACGGCATCGGCGTAGACATAGCGGAAGTAATATGCCTGCGGGTCGCGAATGCCCAGGGTCATCCAGCCCGCGGCGTGGCCCTCGGGATAAACGTTGCCATCCTGAGACTGGCCGTTCTGCCCGCGGGTGTCGATGCTGAGCACGCAGATGCCCTGGGCGGCCAGGTGCATCAGGTCCAGCGGGCGCGTTGCCCGCCCGCTGTAGCCGTGATACGTGCAGATGGCCGGAAAGGGTCCCTTGCCCCTGGGCAGGACGTACCAACCGGCGATCCGGCCGGTCTTGTAGCCGTCGAAACGGACGGCGTAGCACTGCAGCGAGGGCGAGGGCAGGGCGTAGGGGACCAGCTCGGCGTTCAGAGGCTGGGCCAGGGCTTCGGCGATGGTAACGTCCCAGTACTGGTCGAAGTCGCTCTGGCGATAGAATGACGGTTTGTACTGCCGCATCTGCTCCAGCGGCATATCGATGGAAGGCATGTGGCGAGTCTCCAAAGCGGCCGCACTGTGCCGCCCGCGTACTATACCGCAAGGCCGCGAATGAGGGCCACACAAGGCGCGCAGGAAGCGGGGGCGCATCCGCAAGAGGGTGGCTGCTGCGTCCCCTCCTGTGTGGGTGTTGCCGCCTGCCCTGTTTTCGGTTGGTCATGGCGCCCGGTTCGGGTACGATGCCGCCGGTCCGAGATCGTCACCAAGCCCGTGGCCATGTCGATGAGACTGCCATTTTCCGTCTCCCGCGCCGCGCTCTTCGTGGCGGTTTCGGGCGGGCTGGCCCTCACCGCCACCTACAGCTACCTGCTGTTCCACTCGCTGGCCGAAATCTTCAGTGTGGTCATTGCCTGGGGTGTGTTCATGGTGGCGTGGAACTCCCGCAATTTTCGGGTGAACAATTACCTTACGTTCCTGGGTCCGGCGTTTCTCTTCGTCGGGTTGCTGGACCTGCTGCACGCCCTCTCGTACTCGGGCATGAACGTCTTCGTCGGCTATGATGCCAATCTGCCGACGCAGCTCTGGATCGCCGCCCGCTACGTGCACGCCATTTCATTTCTGGTGGCCGGCTTCCACATCAGCCGCCGGCCCAACCTGCCGGCCGTCCTGGCGATCTACGGCGCCGTCACAGCGCTGCTGCTTCTGCTGATTTTCCGCTGGAGCGTCTTCCCCGTGTGCTTCGTCGAGGGCCAGGGGCTGACGCCCTTCAAGGTGTACAGCGAATATGCCATCTGTGCGATCCTCGCCGCCGCCATGATCTTCCTCTGGCACAAACGCCTCAATTTCGATCACGACGTGCTGGTCGCCCTCATGTTCGCGATGGGCCTGACCATCGTGTCGGAGCTGGCCTTCACGCTCTACAGCGAGCCTCAATCCATCGCCAACGGCATCGGCCACTGGCTCAAGATCGCCGCCTTTTTCTTCGTCTACCGTGCCCTGATCGAAACGGGACTCTCGCGGCCCTACGACCTGCTCTTCTGGGACCTCAAACAGAGCGAGGAACAGTTGCAGCACGCCAAGAAACTTGCCGAGGACGCCAGCCAGGCCAAGGACCATTTTCTGGCCGTTCTCAGCCACGAGTTGCGCAACCCGCTGAATCCAGTGCTGCTGGCGGTCCATGCCATGCGCCGCGACCCTGCCATCCGGGAGCGGTTCGGGGAGGATCTGGAGACCATGCAGCGCAACATCGAACTGGAGGCGCGGCTGATCGACGACCTGCTGGACCTGACCCGCGTCAGCCGCGGTAAGCTGGAGCTGCGCCGCCAGGACGTCGACGCCCACACGCTGATCGCGCACGCCCTGAAGATTTCCAGTTTCGATCCGGCAGGGGCCCGCCGCCACGAACTGCTCCTGGAACTGCGCGCCGCCCGCTCCATCGTCAACGCCGATCCGGCCCGTCTCCAGCAGGTTTTCTGGAATCTCCTGATCAATGCCATGAAGTTCACTCCCGAGGGCGGACGAATCATCATCCGCTCGCGCAACATGCCCGGCGGACGCCTGCGCGTCGAGGTCGAGGACAACGGCATCGGCATCGACTCCCAGGCGATCGGCCGAATCTTCAACGCCTTCGAGCAGGCCGACCGCAGGATCACGCAGCGCTACGGGGGGCTGGGGCTGGGTCTGTCGATCAGCCGCACCATCGTGGAGATGCTCGGCGGGACCCTCACCGCCCACAGCGCCGGGCTGGGGGCGGGGGCCACTTTCATTCTGGAGCTGCCGCTGGCCGCGGCGGCGGCGCGGCCCGCTGACGGCGATGACGCCGCCGATGCGCCCCTCCTGCCGGCCGCCTCCGCCGCCCGACCGCTTCAAGTGCTGCTGGTTGAGGACCACGCCGACACCGCCCGGCTGATGGCCAGGCTGCTTGAGGCTGGCGGGCACGAGGTCAAGGTGGCTGGCGGCTTCACCGCAGCCATGGAGCTGGCCCGCCATCTCCGTTTCGACGTTCTGCTCAGCGATCTGGGCCTTCCCGATGGCAGCGGACTGGAACTGATGCGCCAGCTCAAACTCCGCTATGGGCTGCGGGGCATCGCCCTGAGCGGTTACAGCATGGAGCAGGACCTGCTCAAGAGCCGGGAGGCCGGTTTCGACGAGCACCTGACCAAGCCCATCGATCCCGCGCGGCTGGAGATGGCCATCCGCCGCGTCGCCGCGGGCAACGGCCCGGCCGCTGCTGCGGAGGTCCGGTCGATGTGATTCGGCCTGCACGTCTGCGCCCGCATCTGGCCAATGAGCACTACGGAGGATGTTTCATGAGCAGCGAAAGCTTCCGTTTTCGTGTCGCCTGCGGCTGGCTCCGCGATCTGGCCTGGGATCCCTCGCCCAATGACCGCTGGCCCTGCATCCGCTGGGACGAGCAGCTTCTGGCCGACCAGATCAACTTTCTGGAGGTGCAGCGCGAGCTGGGGGTCGACCACAACGTCGTCTGGGGACTGTTCGTCTCCGACGCCTGGCCCGTGCCGTTCGAGAACGTCATCGACGAGCACCGCCGGACCCTGCTCAAGTGTTTCGTCGAGGCCGCCCACGACCGCGGCATCAGGATTCTTGCCGGCACCGGCATCTATTCCTGGGGCTTCGATGAGGTGATCCGCCGGCTGCCCCAGGTCGCCGCCGGAAGCGGCAAGGTCATGTGTCCGCACCAGCCCGCCGCCTGGGACTGGCAGCGCCGCGTGCTGGACTTTCTGATGGATCCCCAGTGGGGCCTGGACGGCATCAGCATGCAGTCGGCCGACCAGGGGCGCTGCCAGTGCGAGCGGTGCAGCGCGATGTCGCCAGCCGAATACCATGCGAATCTGCTTATACGCTGCGCGGGGCACATCCGCTCCCAGCGCCCGCAGTGGATCATCGGCCAGGCGGCCTGGGGCATGCGCCTGGACGAGCCTGAGGAGTTCCCCCATATCCAGCGGCTCTCGGAACATCTGGACTACATGGTCGAGGTCAACGAACGCAGCAAATCGGTCGGCCGCAAGGCGCTGCTGGCGCAGCTCAAGTGCGCGGCCGGTTCGGTAGGGGGCGTCTTCGTCGAGCCGCCGCAGCACTGGGACCGCCTGCGCTGGTGTGTGCCCTGTGGGCTGGGATCGGCCAGGTCCCTGCGCGAGCTGTATGCCGGCGGCGGCCGCGCCTGCGAGTATTTCTATCGCCCCTTCGCCAACCCGGTGGAAGAGGTCTCCTGGCGGACGGGCGCGGCCATCCTCAGTTCGCCGCAGACCACCCCGGAAGCGGCTTTGGAGCGGGCGGTGAGCAGGGTATACGGCGTAAGCGGCGCAGGCATCCGGCAGTTGGCCGACTGGTTCGCCCGCGCCGAGTCCGCCTATTTTTCACGGTCGAACTTTCAGGTGGGCCAGGGCCCGCTGTCGCTGGAGCCGCTGGTATGGAAGGACAACCCGGCCGCCTCCGGTCCCCCCGTCTACCTGCGCGACCGCATGAGCGCAGAGGCCCGCGCCGATTATGCCCGCGAACTTCGCGGTCTGCGCAGTGAGCTGGCGGCGATGAAGCTGCCCAACGAATCGGCCGCCCGCAAGACGCTGGCCGCCATCGATGGCACGCTGGCCGACATCGCGTCGCTGGCCGGGGCCTGAGGCGGTCGGCGGGGGCTCATCGGCCTGTGCGCCGCCGCAGGCTCTGACCGGCCCGCTGGAGCCAATCGGGCGAGGGCAGGGCGTAGGGGCGGAATTTCTCCATCACGCCCTGCTCCTCGCTGTAGGCCAGGGCCCGGTGCAGACCCAGCTTGTTGGCCAGCGGCGAGTCGATGAGATTGCTGGAGTCGTTGGCGCTCATCTGGAAGAGCACGCGGGTGTCGAATTCGCGAAGCGAGTTGCGGTCCAGGGTGCGCTCCACGGTGGCGGGCGTGTCGGCCCAGGCGATGACGTGAATGCCCAGCGCCGGACCCTCGCGGAGGATGTCGGCGAACTGCCTGTCGGGCGTCGGGCTCTTGTTCTCCTCCGAGGTCGTGAAGGCGAAGCCCTCCTCCTGTTTGCGCAGGACGCGGTAGCGCTGAAGCCCGTAAATCAGCACGTAGATTTCCGGAGCAGCGCCGTGATCCTCCGCCTGGCGACGGATCACTTCCGCGGCCAGTTCCGCCATCGCTTCGCCCACGGCGCGCCACTCCACCTGCCGCAGCTCATGCGGCACGATCTGGGCGAGGCGCGGCAGCGCACCGTGCAGCGACGAGTCGGCGGGTGTGCCGTCCAGCAGGTAGAAGATGGCCTCTTCCGGCCGATGCTGGGCCGCCAGCGACACGACCATGGCCATCATGATAGCCATGGCCGATTCGTCGAACTGTCCCACGATGATGGTGTTGGCGCCGCTGAGGCGGCGATAGGTCACGTGAGTCGGCTCCTTGATGGCTACCGGCTCGCCGAGCCACGCCTGCGGAGCGGCTATGCTCCGGGGCCAGTCGCTCGCCTCCAGCAGGGCGGTGAGCCTGCGGTTGCGTGCGATGTCGGCCGGCGCGTTGCCCTCGAAGACCACCGGCGGCTCGAGGGGCGGCAGCTCGCGGGCGCGGCGGCGCACCTGCTCCAGATACTGCTCGCGCTGGTCGTCGGGAAGCCAGGAGACCTGAAAGGGGCTGTTGGCCTCCACCAGACCGCCGGCGTCGTTGTAGATGGCTTCGCCGGGCCGCGACAGCAGCCGCGCCGCCGAGTTGTTGTCGCCCAGAATGAGCTGGGAGTCGGCCTCGCTGCACTGAAGGGCAATGCGCACGGCCATCTGGCCTATGGTGCTGCGGGCCAGGCCCGAGGTGCCGCCGATGGTCTGCGAACCCAGCAGCACGTGGATGCCGAAGGCGCGGCCCTGGCGCACCAGGCGGTCCAGCAGCAGCGCGGCGTCCTGGGCGAGGCGGTCGTCCTCGGAGAAGAACTCCTGAAACTCGTCGATGATGAGAAGCGTCCGCGGCAGCGGCCGTCCCGACTCGCGCCGGTAGGAGGGCAGGTCCTGCACCCCCAGTTGCCGGAACAGCTCGCCGCGCCGCGTCAGTTCGGCGTCCAGACGATGCAGCACGCTGAGCCCGAACTCGCGGTCGGATTCGATGGCCACCGCCCGCGCGTGGGGCAGCACGTTGGCGGCGTAAGTCTTGAACTCCACGCCCTTCTTGAAGTCGACCAGGTAGAACTCAACCTCCTGCGGCGGATACCACAGCGCCAGGTTTGTCACCAGCACGTGCAGCAGCGTCGATTTGCCGGATCCGGTCTTGCCGGCCAGAAGCACGTGCTGGGCCACGCCCCGCCCCAGCGTCAGGCTCTGGAGGCGGGTGGCCCCCATGCGGCCCATCGGCACGCTCAGCTCGTCGATGGTGGTGCGGCTCCAGATCTGCTCGGGGGCCGGCGCGATCGCCTCAAACGGCACCTCGACGCGCCGGGCCTTTTTGGCCTCGCGCCCCACCACGTCCAGCAGCCGGGTGAGCAGCGTCTCGCCCGGAGGGGCGTCCAGGGCCAGCGGAAACTGGCTGAAGACCGGGTCCTTCCACTGGAAGCCTCCGTTCTCCTCCACCAGATTCACGCTGTGCGCCTCCAGCTCCTCCAGATGGGTTCCGGCCGGCAGCGGCTGGCGCCGGTCGTACATGATCAGCGTGTATACGCCGCACCGCGCCCCGCTGCTGACGATGCTGCTGAGACGCTTGAGCGCTTCATCGTTGAAGCCCACCGGGAAGTCGGCCACCACCAGAAAGCGATACGGCTCGGCCAGCTCCCCCGCCTGTGCGTTGTACTCGTCGATGGTCTCGAATTCGTTGCGCAGATATTTCTGGATGACCGTCTCCATGTGCTCGGTAAGGTCGGCCAGCCGCTGTTCGATGTGCTCCTCCTCGGTCCAGATGCGGCCCCCGACCAGCGCATCATCGTGGTCGGCCAGGTGCATGAAGCCCGCGAAGTTCTGCCCCAGGCCCACCGGATCGACGATCGTGAAGCGCACGCGACCGGGGGGCAGAGATGTCAGCAGCCGCGCCATGACCATCTGCAGGATGCGGATGGCGCCGTCGCGGCCGCCCCGCTGCGACTGGATCAGCAGCGAAGCCTGCCGCGGAAACTCCAGAAGCACGGGCGTTTCGAAGGGCTCGGGCAGCGCCAACTGCACCTGTCCGCCGCCGGGCACGCTGGTGGCGATCCGCTTGAGGTCGACGTGAAGCTGTCCGAATCGCACACCAGGCGGAAAGCGCCGCGGCGGTGTCCATGATGCCCAGCGGTCCGCGTCCCAATCCGCGGGCTCTCCATCGACCGCGCCATTGCCCATGGGGGCGTGAATGCCCGCCAGGCCCTCTTGCAGCCGCCGCTCCAGCGCCAGCCGACCTTCGCGGTGCCGTTCCTGTGCCTCGGCGAGGGTGCTGTGATGTTTCTGGCGGGCCAGCTCCAGCTCCGTGGCCCGGCGGTTGTCCAGCTCCTCCCGCCTGCGCTTATACCACTTTTCGATGTCCGCCTTGTGCTGGTCGCGCGCCGACTCCAGCCGCGGCAACTGCTTGGAGTATTCCGCCATCACCGCCGCCAGAGATGTGTCGCGACGGTGAGCCGCCTTGGCCAGCAGCGGCTGGAACTTCTCCCTGGCGGCCTTCTCCTCCTCGGCGCGGGTGGCCTCGGCCTCCGCCAGCCTGCGATCGCGCTGCTCGCGCCCGCGCGCCAGCCGCGCATCGGCCGCGGCGCGGGCGGCCGTCACCGCCTGCACGAAGGGCACGTATGCCTTTCGCACCTGCGATCTGCCCACGAGCCACAGCACCAGGCCGATGACGATCGCCGCGGCCAGCGTCGAACCGGTCGCGATGCCCACGGGCTTGAGCTGAAGCTCCGGACCCCCCGCCCAGAACTGCGCCGCCGTGGCCGCCAGTATGCACAGAGTGCTCAGCAGCAGCAGCGGACGGATTCCCACAAAGAGCCGCGGCAGACGCAGGTCAGCGATCGCCTGGCGCCGCCGCTCGGCCAGCTCCGCCTGTTCGGCGTAGGCCTTGTCCGGATCCTTCGGCGGCGGCGGCTCGGCCGCCGCAACCTGGGGCACCATTCCCAGATACAGCATCATCAGCGACTGGGCGCTGCGCTCGATCTGTTCCAGCTTCTCGAGGTCCTCGCTCACCTTCTCGCTGAGGACCTTGAATTCCTCCCGCGCCTGGGCCTGCGTCGCCTCGCACACGCTCTCGGCAAGCCAGGCGGCCTGCTGGAACTTGTTCTTGACGTCCTGCTCGGCCACGTTGTGGTCGTGCTCGATGCGTTTTCGCGCCGACTGCTCCGCCTGCTTCAGCGCCGCCAGGTCCGACTCGAACTGGGCCGCCGCCCGCGCCAGCCGCTCCTGGCGCTCGCGTTCCAGCGCCTCGACGGCCATCTGATGCCGCTGCTCGATGGCCCAGGTGGTCTTTTCCAGCTCGCGGTCGTTTTCCTCGACGATGGTGCGAAAGCGCTGTTCGATCTGCGATTCCGTCGTGGCGCACTGCCGGGCCAGTGCCACCAGGTCGCCCAGGGCGCGCCGCTGACGGTCGCGGTGGGTGGTGCCCTCCACGGCTGCCGCAGCCGCGCCGTGCTCGTCCGCTACGCTGGTTGCTGATGTGCTCATCGACATTCGTGTCTGATCTGCTGAAGCAGCCCCGACATGTGATCCATGGCCGACACCGCGTTCTTCAGGTCGATCTGAAGCGGCGTGATGTAGCGTTCCTCGAACTGCCGCGCCATGGCGTCGTTCCAGACGCTGCGCGTCTCGGTCCACCGGAACATCAGCTCCTTCATCGCCTTGGTCAGTTTTCCGCGGCCCTCATGCACGCCCATGGCTGCTCCTTTCGTCCTCGGCGGCGGCATCGGCCACCGCCTGAGGCCAGACGTCGCGATCCACGTCATTGAAAACGGCCGCCACGCGCCCGTCTTCGAGGGCGACGACGCTGCCCATCGGCAGCGGCAGGATGCGGGTGAAATCGGGGCGCTCGCCCAGCAGCTCGCCTGCGCTGATGGCCGACAACTCGCCCGCCGGACCCTCGGCGGCGCCAATATACCAGCCGCTGTCGTCGGCCGAGGCCGGCACCAGCCTCTGTAGATACAACCGCCGGGCCGCTCGGGCGTTGAGCGATACCACAATCCTCTGTGCGGCGTCCACCGGCTGTGGCGCCGTCGACACCGCCGCCAGCGCAGCCACATCCGCTGCCGGCAGAGTCCCGCACGCCCACCCTCCTGCGGCCGCCCCGCGCGGCGCCGCCGCCAGCGCTTCGGCCGATGGCGTCAACTGACGCAGCGACTGTCCGCTGAGCGGACCGCGAAGCGCGGCCAATTCGGCCTCGGTGAACCGGAACCCCGCCGCCTCCAGCGCCTCGCCCACCGGCGCCCCGGCGGCGGCGGGCACCAGCGCCACGTACGCCTCAATCGCCGCCACCATGCGATCGAGCTGGCTGACGGCCACCGGAATGTCGTGCTCCACGCCGGTGGTGAAGCGCTGCACCCCTCCCTTGTACAGCGAAATCTCCTTCTGCAGCCGCCGGGCGTACTTCTTCACCGCCGCCAGCTTCTCCTCGGCCTCGGCCAGCCGCCGCAACGCCAGCGCCAGGGCCTTTTCCTCCTCCACGGCCGAGCGCCGCGCCCCCGTCGCGTCCTTGAAGACGGTCTTCTGCCGCACCGCCTCCTTCGCGCGCGCCACCATCTCGTTGGCCTTGCGGATTTGCCCCTGCCAGTAGACCGGCTGCTCGGTCTCCAGCCACACCAGCGTGCGCTGCATCTCCCCCTCGGCGTCGCTCAGCGCCGAGCGGCAGGCCTCGGCGAATTTCCACAACGTCGTCCGCAGCGTCCTAAGCGCCTCGACCGACTCGACCCGCACCCGGCCTTCGGTCATCATTGCCTCCACTTCGGCTCAGCGCTGCTTGAGGTACTCCTCAATCAGCGCCGCCTTCTTGCCCAGAAACACCACGTGCTGCCGGGACTGCTCCAGAAATCCAGCCATCGCCTTCATCGTCTGCTCGTAAGCCTCGGCGAACTTGCGCTGCTCCTGGTCGCGCCAGGTCGCCTCCAGCCCCGCCATGCGCGCGTTCAGACCCGACATCAGGCCCTGAATCTCGTTGTTGAAGCGGTTGAGGTCTTGTGCAAATCGCCTCAGCTCGGCCGGATCGACAATCGCTTTGCCCATGTGTCAGCCTCCGCGATCCATTGTAGCAGGGGGGCCTGCATCCTTCACACGCTCCGCTGCCCGCGTTATTGTTCAATCTGATGTGGAAACAAACCACCAGGCACGAGGCGAATCTGAGAATCTGGCAGGAAGAGCTTGAAGACTTCGTCCCCCGCCGAATCCTCGACTTTCACGTCCACATCTTCGACCGCGCCAGCCTGCGCAGCGGCCACGAAACCTGGTCCTGCGCCGGCCACCCCATCAGCCACTACGACTTTGACGACTTTACGGAAGACCTGGCCGATGCCTATCCCGGCCGCCAGACCCTGGCCGTGTGCTTCGGCCTTCCCGAGCCAAAGCAGTTCGACCAGCATCGCAACGACGCCTACGTCGCCGCCGGTTGCGACCGCAAGCGATTCTTCACGCTTCGCCTGATCGATCCGGCCGAGGACCCCGACGCCGTGCGCCGCGACATCCAGCAGCGGGGATTCGTCGGCCTTAAGCCCTATCCGCGTTTTGTGCCCAAGGCCGACGTCAACCAGGTGGAAATCCGCGAAATGCTGCCGGCGCCCATCATGCGCGTGGCCGATGAGCTGCGGCTGGTCATCATGCTCCACATCCCCCGCGCGCAGCGCCTGGCCGATCCGCTCAACCAGCGGCAGCTCGTGGAGCTGTGTCAGTCATACCCCAATGCCCGCATCGTGCTGGCCCACATCGGCCGGGCCTACTACCTGAAGAACATCGTCGGCAATCTGCACAACCTGCGGGCGTTACCGAACCTGTACTACGACCTGACCATGGTCAATCACTGGGAGGTGATGGAATACCTGTTTCAGACGGTGGCGCCGCACAAGATCATCTTCGGCACGGACATTCCCATCGCCCTGGCGCCCGGCAAGAGCGTGGAGATCAACGACCAGTACACCTATGTCACGCCCGTGCCCTGGGAGCTTTCGATCTGCGACATCCATCGCAAGCTGGTGTTCACATCGTTCCTCTACGAACAGATTCGCGCCATCAAGAAGGCCGTGCAGCGCTGCGGGCTGGGGAGGGACTTTGTCGAGGGCGTGTTCTACTCTAATGGGATGAAGCTCCTGACGCCCTGGCTGGCGCAGGCGGACGTTTGAAGACAACTGCCGCGCCCCAACGGCCGCGAGCACGCCTTCCCGTCTTGTTCGCCGCGCCCGCTGTCGGCTACCGTCCGGCTATGCAACCGCTTCGTCTGCTCCGCGAAATCTGCTCCATCCCCACAGCGCCGTTCCTCGAAGGGCGCGTCATCGACTACGTGCAGCGCTTCGTCGCCCGCCGACCGGCCCTGAAGCTGCGCCGCGATGCCGCCGGCAACCTCCTCATCGAGCTGCGCGGCCGCCGCCCGGCCCTGCCCCGCTGGGTCTTCGCCGCCCACATGGATCATCCCGGCTTCGTCAGCCGGCGGATGCTCGACTCGCGCACGCTGGAGGCCGACTTCCGCGGTTCAGTCCGCGCCGAGTTCGTCCGCGGCGCCGCCGTCCGGTTTTTCGCGGATGACCGCCAGATCGCCGGCCGGATCATCCACGTCGAGAGCGAGCCCGATGCGCCCTGGGCACGGCGGGCACGAATCCGCGTCTCCCGCGAGGTTCCAGCCGACTGCATCGGCATGTTCGACCAGGGCGAGGGGCGCATCCGCGGACGGCGATTCCACTGCCGCGTCTGCGACAATCTTGCCGGAGTAGCCGCAGCGCTGGCCATGCTCCAGCGTCTGGGGCGCGCTGCGGTCGATGCCACCATCGCCGTGCTGCTCACCCGCGCCGAGGAGGAGGGCTTCATCGGCGCCCTGGCCGCCTGCCAACGCCCGCGCCTGCTGCGCCGCAGTGACCGGCTGATCGTGATCGAGGCATCGGCCGCGCAGCCGTACGCGCCGCTGGGCGCCGGTCCCATCATTCGCGTGGGCGACCGCACCAGCATCTTCAACTCCTCGCTGACCTGGTTCCTCTCCCAGCAGGCCCAGTCGCTGGCCGCCCGCCGAAAGGGTTTCCTCTGGCAGCGCGCCCTGATGGGCGGGGGCACGTGCGAGGCGACGGTCTATGACCTGTACGGCTATCGCGCCGCCTCCGTCTGCGTTGCCCTTGGGAACTATCACAATATGGACGTGCGGCGACGGCGAATCGGAGCGGAGTTCGTCGACGTGGACGAATGGCTGGGCATGGTCGAGCTTTTTGTGGCCATAGCCCGTGCCGCCGCCGAATACAGACCCGATCATTCCCCCCTGCGCCGGCGGCTGGAAGAGCGCTTCGAGCGGCTGAGGCATCTGCTGTAAGCGCCGTTCCGGTGTCCGTTCGATCCGCCCGAAGCCGGCTGCCGCCGACCCGATCTGGGCGGACTCGATTGGCGTTCCGCTGTTTGACCGATATACGTGCCCGCCAACTCCGGCCATAGAATAAGTGCCACTTTAGTGCGTTATTATCTGCGCAACGATCGTGGAGGGCCTATGGTCAGTCGCCATCTCCTGCTGCGTCCTTTCGAGCCGACCGCCGCCGATCCCTTCGACTCCGTCAAGGCCGCCCATCTGCTCAATCGCGCGGGCTTCGGCGGCACGGTCGACGAGATCCAACGCGCCGTCCAGGATGGTCCCCGCGCCACCGTCGACCGCCTCTTGGCTTTCCCCGACCTCCCGGCCGAAGAACAGGGCAAGGATGTGCCTGACCTCTCCTCCCTGGCCGACTATCCAGCCGACTTCCGCGCCATGCGGCAAGTCCTGGCCTCCAAGACCCCCGACGAGCAGCGCCAGTATCGTCAGAAGCTCATGGCCGCCAATCGCGACGCCGTCCAGATCATCTCCCAATGGTGGCTGGCGCGCATGGGCCGCGGGCCTTACCCGCTCCAGGAAAAGCTCGCGCTTTTCTGGCACGGCCACTTCACCACCAGCGCCCGCGAGGAACGCAGCGCCCTGCTGATGTGGCAGCAGAACGAGCTGCTGCGGCGCATGGCCGCCGGCAACTTCGCCGATTTCGTCCGGGCGGTGGCGCGAGATCCGGCCATGCTCGACTACCTCAACAACCAGCAGAACCGCAAGCAGCGCCCCAACGAGAACTTCGCCCGAGAGCTGATGGAACTGTTCACCCTCGGCATCGGAAACTACAGCGAGACCGACATTAAAGAGGCCGCCCGCGCCTTCACCGGCTGGGGCCACGACGGCGACGACTTCATCTTCCGCCGCAACGACCACGACTTCGGCGTTAAGCGCTTCATGGGCCGCGTGGGCAACCTCGACGGCGAGGACATCATCTCCATCATCCTCGAACACCCGGCCTGCGCCCGGTACATCGCGGTGAAGCTCTTCCGCTTTTTCGCCCACGACGAGCCTGACGCCGCGCTTTCCGACGCCCTGGGCGGCCTGCTGCGCGAGAGCCGCTACAACCTGCGCCCGCTGCTGCGCACGATCCTCATGAGCCGCGCCTTCTACAGCCCGCAGGCCATCGGCGCCCAGATCAAAAGCCCTATCCAACTGGTCGTGGGCACGTCGCGCCTGCTGGGCGTGCCGCTGCCAACCGACCGGCGGCTCACCAACGCCCTCACCCAGATGGGCCAGGTTCCCCTCATGCCGCCCAATGTCCAGGGGTGGCCCGGCGGCCGCACCTGGATCAACACGGCCACTCTGTTGGCCCGCAGCAATACGCTGCTGTGGCTCAGCGGCGGCGATGCCTCCGGCTCGGCCCCGGCCCGCCCCCTGCCCGCGCGCGCTCCGGCGCCGCCGTATGTCGCGGCGGTCAAGGCCAGCGGCCCGGCCGAGCTGGTCGACGGCTGGCTGGCGCGCCTCATCCAGCGGCCGGTCGACTCGCGAAAACGCCAGGTCCTTATCGACTCGACCGGCCCGAATGTGGATAATCCCATTGTCGTGCGGCGACTGGTCCAGTTGATCCTCAGCATGCCCGAGTATCAGCTTTGCTGAGGCCCGTTTCAGACGGAGACACTCATGTTCGAGACCTCAAACACCCGGCGCGAGTTCCTTCAGAAGGGCCTGACCCTCCTGGCCATGAGCAGCACCGTGCCCGGCTTCCTCAACCGCACCGTGCTGGCCATGGCCGATCCACTGGACGTGCGCCGCACCCAGCAGCCCGACGGCCGCGACGGACGGATCCTCGTCGTCGTCCAACTCTCCGGCGGCAACGACGGTCTGAACACCGTCATCCCCCACGGCGATGACAACTACTACCGCCGCCGTTCCAGCCTGGCCCTGGACCGCAAGGCCATCCTGCGCATCGATGATTACCTGGGACTGCACCCCAACCTCAGGCCCCTCATGGACATGCTCCAGAAGGGCCGGCTGGCCATCGTCCAGGGCGTGGGATACCCCAACCCCAACCGCTCGCACTTCCGCTCCATGGACATCTGGCACAGCGCCCAGCCCGAACGCTCCAGCCCCGGCAGCGGCTGGATCGGCCGCTACTTCGACAACACGTGCAGCGGGGCCGATCCGCATGTCGGCGTGTGCATCGATGACCAGGTTCCCCTGGCGATGCAGGGCCAGCGCATCACACCGCTGTCGTTCGAGCGCCCCGAGTTCTACCGCTACAACGGTCCCGACCGCGCCCGCTACGAGCAGCTCATCCAGCCCCGGATGCTCTCCGACGCTCCCGGCGCCGCCCGCGGTGCCGATGCCGCCAGCCAGCTCGATTTCCTGGAGCGCACGGCCCTGGATGCACAGCTCAGCAGCGATCAGATTCTGCGCGTCACCCGCGGGCACAGCCCCGCCGTCGCCTATCCCGCGGGCCAGTTTGGCAATGCCCTGCGCACCGTCGCGGCCATGATTCGCGGCGGGCTGCCCACGCGCGTCTACTACGTCAGCCTCGGCGGCTTCGACACCCATGCCAACCAGCGCGGCCGCCACGACCAGCTCATGCAGCAACTGGCCAGCGGTGTGTCGGCGTTCTGGGCCGACATGGCGGCGCAGAAGAACGACCAGCGCGTGCTGATGATGACCTTCAGCGAGTTCGGGCGGCGCGTCGAGCAGAACGCCAGCGGCGGCACCGACCACGGCGCGGCCGCTCCAATGCTGCTGATGGGCCCGGCCGTTCAGCAGGGCATTCTTGGGCGCCATCCGTCGCTGACGGACCTGGACCAGGGCGATCTGAAGTTCTCAATCGACTTCCGCTCGGTATATGCCACGGTGCTTCAGAACTGGCTCCAGACACCGAGCAAACCGATTCTCGGCCAGCAGTTTTCGCTGCTGCCGGTGATCAGGGCGTGACGGGAGCGGCGGGGCTGTGCCTCCATCCGACGCAGAAACAGTCACGCGACGTGCGCCGACCCTGCGGCGCAGAGGGGAAGGCCGCCGCCGTCGGACTCCCTGGGCGAGAGATGCCCGGAACAACTCGAGCCGACGGGTCCGCCGGGGTAGTGGCGAGGGCATGCTGGCAAGGAGAACAGACGCAACACGGCAGACCCCTCCCGGCGGTGGCGTAGACCACCAACCGGACGCCCGCGAGGGACGATCACGCCAAAGAAGCGTGAACCTTCTCCGACAGCCGGATGCGGCAAATCCGCAAGTCCGGTTCGATGAGCGGGAGGTGGAAACGGAGCAGGGCAAGGCTACTGACGCACCGGCAACCGAAAGGGCCGGACAACGGATTAGGCCGAACCTGAACCACCGCGCCACCTCTCGACTCTGCCTGCTGTCGCTGCCGCTACTGCCGCGGCTTGCATTACCTGCAGGCGTGGGTTAACGTCAACCGGCGGCGGCCAGGGCCTGATCTCGATCGCGCCGCCGGCGCAGCAGCTTGGCTGCGCCATCGCCTGCTCGGCCAAGGAGAGTGCATGATCCAGCTTGCCGAAAGAATGAAGCTCGTGTCCGAGTCTATCACCCTGGCCGTTTCCGCCAAGGCGAACGCCCTGAAGAAGGCCGGCGTCGACGTCGTCGGCTTCGGCGCCGGCGAGCCGGACTTTGACACGCCCGCGTTCATCAAGGAGGCCGCGAAAGTCGCTCTCGACAAGGGGCAGACCAAATACACGCCCACGCCCTGCATCCCCGACCTCAAGGCCGCCATCGCCAAAAAGTTCAACGACGAAAACGGCCTGCCCTACAAGCCCGATCAGATCACCACTGGCGCCGGCGGCAAGCACTGCCTCTACATGGCCTTCATGGCTGTGCTCAACCCCGGCGATGAGGTGCTCATCCCCTCGCCCTACTGGGTGAGCTACCCGGAGCAGGTGAAGCTGGCCGGCGGCGTCAACAAGATCATCCCCGGCGAGGAGAAGAACGGCTTTCGCATCACGCCGCAGCAGCTCGCGGCCGCGATTACGCCAAAGAGCAGGGTGCTGATCCTCAACAGCCCCAACAACCCCGGCGGGCACGCCTATACGCCCGAGGAGCTCAAGGCCCTGGCGGACGTGGTCGTGAAGCATCCGAATCTGATTGTCTTTTCCGACGAAATCTACGAGAAGCTGGTGTTCGACGGGCTGAAGTTCGTCTCCTTCGCCACGCTCCACCCGCAACTGCTCGAGCAGACCCTGACGTTTAACTGCCACTCCAAGAGTTTCGCCATGACCGGCTGGCGCATCGGCTACATCGGCGGGCCTAAGCCCGTCATCGATGCCATCAACAAGCTACAGTCGCAGATGACCAGCCACATCACCAGCTTCACCCAGCAGCCGGCCATCGTGGCCCTGACCGATCCGCGGGGCAGGGAAAGCGTGGAGAACATGCGCCAGCAGTTCGAGAAGCGCGGCAAGCACATGTGGCAGCGGCTGTGTGCCCTGCCCAGGGTCACCTGTGTCCGCCCCCAGGGCGCGTTCTACTGCTTCCCCAACATCGGCGCCTACATCGGCAAGTCGGCCGGCGGGGTGAAGATCACGGATGCCGTGAGTTTCGCGGGCGCACTGCTCGAGCAGAATCACGTGGCTGTGGTGCCGGGCAACGACAGTGGTTTCGACACGCATGTCCGCCTGAGTTTCGCAACCAGCATGGAGCAGATCGACAAAGGGATTGACCGGATTGGGGAGTTTTTGAAGAAGCTGGGATGAGCCAGTCGCTGCCCATGCTCGGCGTCGATGAGGCCATCGGTATCATCGATTCAACGCCGGTGCATCCGCGGAGAATCCGCGTGTCTCTTGGCGAGGCAGCGGGGCTGTGGCTGGCGGAGGACCTGCGCGCTGACCGCGACTTTCCGGATTTTGACCGCTGTCTCATGGACGGCTTCGCAGTGCGCGGCGAGGACGTGGCGTCAGTGCCGGTGACGCTGCGGCTCGTAGGCGAGGTAGCGGCGGGGTCGGAGGCGACGTCGCGCGTCAACGCGGGGCAGGCGATGGCCATCATGACCGGCGGCCCCCTGCCGCCCGGTGCGGATACGGTGGTGCCCGTGGAGGATGTCGAAGGCGGATGGGATGCCCTCGACCGCGGCACCGGCACGGTACGCATCCTGCGCCCCGTCAAGACCGGCGCCAACATCGCTCCGCGCGGGACCGAGGCCACCGCCGGCTCTGTGGTGCTCCCCGCGGGCACTCGTCTGGGCGCGGCGCAGCTCGCCGTGGCGGCCGCGGTGGGCGCGATACAACTCGATGTCTATGCCGCGCCGGTGGTTGGCGTGCTGGCCACCGGCAACGAGATCGTCTCGCCCGATCGGTGGCCGCCGCCGGCGCATGTCCGCAACAGCAACAGCGTCATGCTCGCCGCTCTGCTGCGACGGCTGGGCTGCCGGCCGGTCGATCTGGGGCTTGTCGGCGATGACCGCGAGTTGCTGGTTCAGGCGCTGGGAGAGGGCATTCGCCTCGATGCCCTGATGGTCAGCGGCGGGATGAGCATGGGACGATATGACCTGATACCGCGACTCCTGAACGAACTGGCTGCCGACGTGAAGATCGCCAAACTCCGCATCAAACCCGGCAAGCCATTCATCTATGCACTGGTTCCCCGGCCGGCCGGCCGGGACGATGCCGCCGGCGCCCACTGCTGTCATGTGTTCGGCCTTCCGGGCAATCCCGTTAGCGCCTTTGTCTGCACGGTGGTCTTGGCCGCTCGGCTGCTGCGGCGGCTGGCGGGGGGCGGCGCCAGCGAACGATGGCTCAACGGAGAATTGACGGCGCCCCTGCCGCCCAACGGCCCGCGCGAGTTCTATCAGCCGGTCGGCCTCGACGATGCGGAGGGTAAGCTTCGCGTCCGGCCGCTGCCATGGCGCGGTTCGGCCGATCTATTCACGTTGGCGCAGGCGCAGGGCCTGCTGCGTCGTCCGGCGAGCCAGCCGGCGCTGGAGACCGGGGCGAGCGTGCGCGTGATGGAGGTGTGAACATGCTTCGTCGAAACCTGTTGCTGTTGATTGTGTGCTCGATCCTGTGTGCCGGCGGCACGTTCACCTGCAAGAGCGGCGACGACAAGCCGCCGCCCGGCAAGGCCGCCGTGGACCCGATGCGCACCGGCGCCTCCACGACGCTCTACGGCGCGGCGATGCAGTAGAGGTTCTCGCGGCCGCGGAGGATGCTCGTGGCCAGCCCCACACGATTGGGCCATTGTAGGCCCGCCGCCGATGCCTCCGGCAGGCTGTTCTGAGGAAAAAACGGATCCAGTCAATCCAATACGTTCAGGCGCCGGCCCGTGGCGCCCGCCCCCTCGGCAATTGCCTGACCTTCACGCGCCTCGCTGTCACGGTGTACAGCCGCCGCGGCGAGAGGCGTTTGTATCGCTGGAACAGACGGTCGATGGCATCGTCCTGCTCGACCTCGCCGCCGGCCAGTTGCAGGTACACAAGCACCCGGTTGAAGGCAAATCGCTTTGCGAACACCGCGCCGACCAGCGCCTCGTCATTGGTCAGCACATCCCATTGTCGCTTCTGCGCCGCCGCGAGCAGCTCCAGCCAGTCGAGGGGCGCGGCCGCTTTGCCCCCCGCATCATCCTCGAGTAGCTCCTGAGGCGTGTGTGTGATGTGACCCAGGCGCCGCAGCGCCTCGGCCACCGCACCGGTCAATCGGCCGTGGATGAGCCATTGCATGGACAGGTCATCCCTTGGGCGAGCCGCGGCCCCGCCGCGGCTTCCTGGCCGGGGCCGACGTTTCGGCGGCGCTGGCGGCATCGGCGGCCGAGGGCGCTTCGGCGGACGCGGAAACCGGGGCGCTGGCGGCGTTGGCTTTGGCACGAGCAGCGACGGCGTCCAGCGCCCTGGCGGCGGCCGCCAGAGTCTGATCGATGTCCTCCTGAGCGTGGGCGAGGCTCACGAACCAGGCCTCGAACTGCGACGGCGGCAGAAAGATGCCCTGTTCCAGCATGGAGTGGAAGAAGACGGCATAGGCTTCGGTGTCGGACGCGGTGGCCTGCTCGAAGTTGGTGACCGGCGCATCGGGATCATGCCCGAAGAACGGCGTCAGCATCGACCCCACCCGGTTGATGGCCAGCCGCACGCCGGCGGTTTCGGCCGCATCGGCCAGTCCGGCGGCCAGCGACGCCGAGAGGCTCTCGAGGGTGGAATACGAGTCGGGCTCCTGGAGGATTTCCAGCGTGGCCAGTCCCGCGCTCATGGCCAGGGGATTGCCGCTGAGGGTGCCGGCCTGATAGACCTTGCCGCAGGGGCTGACCTGTTCCATCAATCGTCGCGGTCCTGCGTAGGCGCCCACCGGCAACCCGCCGCCGATGATCTTGCCCAGGCAGGTCAGGTCCGGGCGGATGTCGTGCAGCGTCTGCGCGCCGCCCCAGGCCACGCGGAAGCCGCTCATCACCTCGTCGAAAACGAGAAGGGCACCGTGCTGGTCGCAGAGCTGACGCAGCCCCGCAAGGTACCCGGGCTTCGGAGGAACTACGCCCATGTTGCCGGCCACCGGCTCGACCAGAAACGCGGCGATGGCGCCCTTGTGTTCCTCGAATACGCGGGCAGCCCCCTCCAGGTCGTTGTAGTGGACCAGCAGGGTGCCGGCGACGACGGCGGCCGGAACGCCGGGGCTGGAGGGCGCGCCCAGCGTCAAAGCGCCGCTGCCAGCCTGCACCAGAAGGCTGTCCACATGCCCGTGGTAGCACCCGATGCACTTGACGATCAGGTCGCGGCCGGTGGCGGCGCGGGCCAGGCGGATAGCGCTCATGGTGGCCTCGGTGCCGCTGTTGACGAAGCGCACCATCTCCATGGCAGGCAGGGCACAGAGGATTTTGGTGGCGAGCTGCGTTTCCAGCTCGGTGGGGGCCCCAAAGGTCCAGCCACGGCCCAGGGCCTTGGACAGGGCCGCTTCCACCCGTTCGTTGGCGTGACCGGCGATCAGCGGGCCGTAGCTGCCGACGTAGTCGATGTATTTGTTGCCGTCGATGTCGGTCAGGATGCAGCCCTCGCCGCAACGGATGAAGATTGGCGTGCCCCCCACCGCCTTGAAGGCCCGCACCGGGGAACTCACCCCGCCGGGCATGACCTGCTGGGCCTTCACGAACGCGGTCTGGGAATTGGCGATCGACCTGGGGGTTCTGCCGGACATGGCCGCTATGATAGGGCCGGAAAAGGGGGCTGGGAAGCGCCGTCGGCGACATTGACCCTCTACACGGGCGGCTCGCCGCCTTCTACAATGCCCCACGCTGTGGATGCCGTCCATGCGACCATCGCCCCCGCCACATGCCCGAAGCGCTTCACCGGCGGCCGACATCCGCCTGCTCAACGAGCGGCTGGCGGCCTGTATGGTGCGCGACCGCCGACAACTCCGCGCAACCCTGCGCCACGCCGAGCAGCTCGCCAGGTCCGGCCGCCCCGCCGACCGCCTCCTGCGGAACCTCGCTGTGCGCATCGAGCGCTCGGCCCAGCGCCTGCAGCAACGCCAGTCCGCTCTGCCGCGGCCGACCTATCCGCAGGAACTGCCCGTCGTTGCCGAAAAGCAGGCCATCGCCTGCGCCATCGCCGAGCATCAGGTCGTCATCGTCTGCGGCGAGACCGGCTCCGGCAAGACCACCCAGCTCCCCAAGATCTGCCTGGAACTGGGGCGTGGCGCCGCCGGACTCATCGGCCACACCCAGCCCCGCCGCATCGCCGCTCGCTCGGTGGCCATGCGCATCGCCCAGGAGTTGGCTTCGCCGCTGGGCCAGGCCGTCGGCTATAAGGTGCGCTTCGACGAGCGCCTCAGCGACAATACTCACATCAAACTGATGACCGACGGCATCCTCCTGGCCGAAACCCAGCAGGACCGCCTCCTGGAGCAATACGACACGCTCATCATCGACGAGGCCCACGAGCGGAGCCTCAACATCGACTTTCTCCTGGGCTACATCAAACAGCTTCTGCCGCGCCGCCCGGACCTCAAGGTGATCATCACCTCCGCCACCATCGACCCGCAGCGCTTCAGCAGGCACTTCAATGATGCCCCCATCATCACCGTTTCCGGGCGTGTCTATCCGGTGGAGGTTCGCTATCGCCCCGTCGTCTGCACCGACCCCGACGAAGAAGACCTGGAAATGGGCCAGGCCATTCTGCGCGCGGTCGATGAGCTGGCCCGCGAAGGTCCCGGCGATACGCTGATCTTTCTCTCCGGCGAACGCGAAATCCGCCAGACCGCTGAGCTGTTGCGCAGGCACCGCCCCGCCGGCGCCGAAATCCTGCCGCTGTACGCGCGACTCTCGGCCGACGAACAGATGAAAGTCTTCCAGCCTCACGACCGGCCGCGCATCGTTCTGGCCACCAACGTGGCCGAGACGTCGCTGACCGTGCCCGGCATCCGCTACGTGATCGACCCCGGATTCGCGCGGATCAGCCGCTATTCGCCGCGCACTAGGGTCCACCGCCTGCCCATCGAGCGCATCAGCCAGGCCAGCGCCGACCAGCGCAAGGGCCGCTGCGGCCGGGTGGCCAATGGCATCTGCATCCGCCTCTACTCCGAGGAGGATTTTGCCTCGCGCCCGCGCTACACCGACCCGGAAATCCTCCGCACCCACCTGGCCAGCGTCATCCTCCAGATGAAGGCACTGGGGCTGGGCGATATCCAGGATTTCCCCTTCATCGACCCGCCCGACTACCGCGCCATCCGCGACGGCTTTGCCACCTTGCACGAGCTGGGCGCCATCGACGACCGCAACGAGCTGACGAGCCTGGGGCGCGAGCTGGCCCGACTGCCCATCGACCCGCGCATCGGCCGGATGGTGCTGGAGGCGGCCCAGGAGGACGTGATGCGCGAGGTGCTGATCATCGCCTCCGCTCTGAGTGTGCAGGATCCGCGGCTGCGCCCGACGGACAGGCCGGAGCTGGCCGACGCCGCCCATGCGCAGTTCCGCGACAATTCCTCCGACTTCCTATCCTTCGTGAAGCTCTGGGACTGGTATCACCAGCAGGCTCTGCGGCTCTCCGGCAACAAGCTCAGGAGACTGTGCCGCGACAACTTCCTCTCCTATGTGCTGATGCGCGAGTGGCAGGACATCCATCACCAGTTGCTGGAACTGGTCGGCGAGATGGGCCTGGACAAGCCCCGCCCGCGCCGCCCCTGACGGCGCTGTCTCAGGTCGGCATAACAGGACGGGCGCGTGACAGTTTCTGCGTTGGCCCTGGCGGAGCGTCGTTCGGCACGGGGGAGCACACCCGTGCTACTACCAGCCGGCGTGGGTACGTAACACGGGCATCTTGCGCATCTTGCCCGTGCCAGCACGGGCGAGAACGGCCGCGCCACGTCGTGCGCCAGCGCGATCTCGGACCGCCGGCCGCAGAAACGGTCACGCGCCCCCACACCCCCCGCTCGGCGTCATCCCGCGTGGTTGGACCGTTTCATCGCCTCGCCCTATCATGGCCCCATGGCACGGAGGCGACGACGCGGGCGGCGGCCGGCGCGACGGGTCGTGACGGCACTGATGCTGCTGCTGATGGCGGCCGCGGTAATGATCGCGCGCCAGTCGTGGCAGTGGAGCGCGCCGCCACCCCTGTCGCCCGGCGCGGCGCTCGACCGACCCATTCGCATCGCCACCTGGAACCTGCGCGAGTTCTCGCAGCGCCGTGGAGTCGACATCGTGGCCATCGCGCGCATCGTCCGCGCGTCGCAGTTCGACCTGCTGGCCATACAGGAGGTACAGCAGCAGGGCCAGGCCGTGCAGCGGCTGCGCCGGCAACTCAATGAGCCATGGAGGCACCTGATCAGCCCGCCGGCCGGGGACAACGAGCGGTTCGCCTTTCTGTACCGCTCCGACGTCATCGAGCCGCTGGGCGAGGCGCGGCTCATGGAGGATCCGCCGGCCAGGACCTTCGCCCGCGTGCCGTACATCGGCTCGTTTCGGGCCGGCGAGTTCGACTTCACGCTCATCGTGGTCCATCTCAGTTACAGCGACCGGGCGCGCCGCGCCCGCGAAGCCGAGGCCCTGGCCCGTTACGCGCACGCGCTGGCGGAAGGGGGAAGCGAGCGCGACGTGATCGTCCTGGGTGATTTCAATGAGCAGGGCCGCGGCAATCTGCACTATTTCGAGCAACTGGGCTGGATGAGGCTGAACCTCCAGCCCACCAACCTGGGCTCGACTGAGGTCTACGACAATCTGCTGCTGAACCGGCGGCATTCGGCCGAGTGGCTGGGCCGCGTCGGCGTCGTGCTCTTCGATGAGACAGACTTTGCCAACGATGACAAGCGGGCTTCGGCCGAGGTGTCCGACCATCGGCCGGTGTGGGCCGACTTCGCCACCGTGGGACCGGACGATGACTGAACGAGGTGCGTGACCGCCACCCCGTAGCACGACGTAGCACGGGCGTCCTCGCCCGTGCCGAACAACCTTTGCGCCCAGTTGGCACGGACACGGGCAAGATGTGCCCCGCTCCCTCCCCCTACTCCGGGGGTGGGCTGGGGTGGGGGCCGTGCCTCCATCCGACGCAGAACCGGTCACGTGCCGTGAGCGCAGCGGCGCACCGCGAGGCGGCTTTCCCGACCGCGCCCCTCCGGATATGATGTGCCGGCCGTTGTGCGGAAGCCGTCGCACGGCGGCAACGAGGAGTTGTGCCCATGAGAACATCGCTGTGGCTGCTGGCCGTTTCGGCCGCACTGATCCTGATGCATGCGGCGGCGGCGGAAATCCGGTACATGGAAGGATCCTGCATGCTGCGCAACCGCCCGCAGAGCAGGCCGCCCACGACGGCGCCGGCCGCCGACCAGCCCAGCGCTCCCGCCACACAGCCCGCCTCTGCGGAGCAGGGCTCGGCGGCGGACCAGCCCGCGACGCGCCCCGCCGCGGCGCAGGACGTCGGCAAGTAGGACGCTCGGTGCGGATGTAAAGATAAAGATAGTCGCCGGGCCTGCCAGATCGTCTTTCGGCCGGCTGACATGGTCAAACGCTGGGCAGTTCATAGCCCCGCCGCCGGGGCCGCGCCAGCAGCGCCGAGGCGGCCGGATTGTTGGCGATCGTCTCAGTGGCGCCGTCCCAGTGGACGGTGCTTCTGGTCAGGTACGCGATATTGGCCAGGTGGCAGCAGACCGTGGCCTTGTGGCTGTGTTCGATATCGATCATGGGCGGCTTGCCCTCGCGGATGGAGTCGACGAAGAGCCGCTGGAAAGGCCCGTCCTGCTCGCTGCGCATGGGGTCCTTGGGGTCGAAGTAGGGCACGGCCCTGACCCGCTCAATCGGCTCGGCGCGCTGGCCAGTGTTGTGGTAGTTCCAGCACTCGACCAGAGAAATCTTGCCCAGCCGTCCGGAGCGGACGACCTCCACCGCCTGCTGGTAGCTGGGACCTATCCGCTGCTGGGTTCCCATGATGGTATGGACGCCGTATTTCTTCGAGGCCTGTACCATGGCCCGGCCTTCGACGACGGTATGCGACAGCGGCTTTTCGACGAAGATGGCCTTGCCGGCCTGGGCAGCGTGGATGTGGGGCAGGCCGTGCCAGTGCTGTGTGGTGGCGATGACGACGCCGTCGACGTCCTTGCGGTCGAGGATGCTGCGGTAGTCGATGACCATGTCCGGCTTCTGCTCGGGCTTGAGCTGCTGAATGGCATCGCGCAACAGCCCCATGCGCGGCTCGTTGACGTCGCAGAGGGCCGCGATCTCCGTGTTGGCCGCGGAAAGGAACATGGGCAGCATCTGTTGTGCCCGCTCGCCGCAGGCGATAAAAGCCAGCCGCACGCGCTGATTGGGCGAGGCCGCGCCGGAGCTGCCGATGAACGGACCGGTCACGGCCGCCGCCGCGGCGGCCTTCAGGAACTGACGACGATTCAGAGATGCGGCCATGAGCTCCTCCGGGAAAGTTCAGGAAATGCTTCCGCGTCGGTGCGGTTCAACAACGATTACGCCCTCAGCTTCCCTTCGTTGCCGCCCACTGGTTCCACGCCTCGGCCAGGTCGGCCTGCTTCGCGTCGCCACCGTGCACCAGCACGCGGTAGTTCAGCGTCACGCGCTCGCGCAGCTTGAGCACCAGAGGCTCGTGGAAGGTCAGCGCCGCCGTGATGGTCATGTTGTTCCAGTTGTGCCAGGGGGTCGGATGGCGCGGATTGGCCGGATGATCGAGGATGGCGATGCCCCCGACGCTGCCATCGCCCAGCGGCCCGGAAAAGTCGCACCACCGCGCCCGCTGTCCGCGCACGTCGTTGTCCACCTGGCCCTCGGAGTTGGTGATGCGGCCGCCCTGGTCCAGCGGCGAAAAGTCGACCATCGAGCCCCATCGCTGCGAATAGCTCTGTTTCTCCTGCACGCGGCACATGGCGTTGATGACCCGGCAGGCCAGCAGGTTGTACGGTGTGGCCGCGAAGCGCACCTCCTGCTCCATGGCCGTCAGCTCCATGCCGATGTCCAGGGCCCAGCCGCCGGGAGCGGCCGCGGGCACGCTGAGCGTGCGGCGCTCGCTGATCAGTTCCTTGCCGGTCAGGTCGCGCCAGGAGAGCGTCTGGACGGCCCGGCCGACGGCACCGGAGACGATCTCATCGAAGCCGACGTGTACGATCTTCCCGCAGTCGGCCAGGCGCTCCTCCCAGAAGCTGACGTTGTTGATGCGCTGATGAGCCACGAACAGGGCGCGGTGCCAGTAGTGTCCGCGCAGGGTGCCGGGAAACTCGCCGTTCTGGGTGATGGGCCGGTCGTTGGGACCCATGACGGGATGGAAGTAGGGGCGGTAGGTCCCCGCGTGGGCCGTGTTGTAGTTGTAGGTGACGAAGCGCCGGCCGTTTACCACGATGTCCAGGACGCTGCGCTCATCGTTGATCTGAACGGGGCCGGCCTGCTGTGTGGCGGGCTGCGCTGCGATGGCCCCGCCGGCCGCCAGGGCCGCCACGGCCGAAGTGCTGG